>Ga0070741_10010187_pt1 | contig 17869 bp, 12 predicted proteins | sample Coa_R1_4_FD_66440 | JGI IMG/M metagenome (GOLD analysis project Ga0070741, IMG submission 66440) | Surface soil microbial communities from Centralia Pennsylvania, which are recovering from an underground coalmine fire - Coalmine... | ecosystem: Environmental > Terrestrial > Soil > Unclassified ...
CGTGGACGGAGTTCGACTGGAGCTGCGAGCGGTTCGCCCGGACCGGCCGGATGATGCCGGAGGACGGGCTCGAGCAGCTCCGGGCCTTCGAGGCGATCTTCCTCGGCGCGGTCGGGTTTCCCGGCGTCCCGGACCACGTCTCGCTGTGGGGGCTCCTCATCCCGATCCGCCGCGCCTTCCGCCAGTACGTGAACCTCCGCCCGGTGCGGCTCCTGCGCGGCGTGCGCTCGCCGCTCGCCGGCCGCACGCCGGCGGACATCGACATGGTGATCGTCCGCGAGAACAACGAGGGCGAGTACTCGGAGATCGGCGGGCGCCTCTACAAGGGGACCGACGAGGAGCTCGCGGTGCAGCAGGCGGTGTTCACGCGGCGCGGCTGCGACCGCGTGATGCGCTTCGCCTTCGAGCTGGCCCGGCGCCGGCCGCGCCGGCACGTCACGTCCGCCACCAAGTCGAACGGGATCATCCACAGCATGCCGTACTGGGACGAGCGGTTCGCGGCCATGGCGGCGCAGTACCCCGACGTCACCACGGCGCAGTACCACATCGACATCCTGGCCGCGCACTTCGTCCAGCATCCCGACTGGTTCGACGTGGTCGTGGCGTCCAACCTCTTCGGGGACATCCTGTCCGACCTGGGTCCGGCGATCGCCGGCTCGATCGGGCTGGCGCCGGGCGGGAACATCAATCCGGAGAAGGAGCACCCGTCCATGTTCGAGCCGGTTCACGGGTCGGCGCCCGACATCGCGGGCCGGGACATCGCCAACCCGGTGGCCCAGATCTGGACCGGCGCGATGATGCTGGAGCACCTCGGGCACCCGGACGCGGCGGCGGCGGTCGTGCGGGCGGTGGAGACCGTCGTGGCCGAGGGCACGACCGTGACCCGCGATCTCGGGGGCAAGGCCGGGACGCGCGAGGTCGGCGCCGCGATCGCGGCGCTGCTGTAGCCGCCCCCCGGCTCGCCGCGCCGGGTCGCCGCCCGTTCCGGGCCCGGGAGCGGGGCGCCGCGGGCCGTCCGGGCCGCGGCCGGCGGGCGGTCCGGCTCGGCGCGCGATCGGGCGGCGGCTCCGGGGCGAGCGGCGCGGACTAGCCGCCGGTGATGGCGGGCAGGCCGGCCGGCACCAGCGCGCCGGGCGGCGCGCTCACGCGACCCCGCCGCACCACCCGCCCGGGCCGGGCGCCGGTCGGCGCCCCGCCCGCCACGACGATCTTGCCGTTCACCAGCACCGCGTCGATGCCCTCGGGGAAGCTCCAGGGGTTCCCGTAGGTGGCCGTGTCCCGGACGCGCGCGGGGTCGAAGAGCACGACGTCGGCGTGGAACCCCGGCGCCAGCCGGCCGCGATCGGCGAGCCCCAGCCGCCGACACGGGTCGGCCGTCATCTTGCGCACGGCCGTCTCCAGCCCGAACAGCCGGGAGTCCCGGACGAGCGGCCCCAGGACCCGGACGAAGGTCCCGAACGCCCGCGGATGCGGCAGGCCGTCGCCGAGCCCATCGCCGGGGGCGCGGCAGCCGGCGTCGGAGGCGATCATCACCCAGTCCCGCGCGAGGATCCGCTCGAGGTTCGCCGGCGACATCGCGTGGAAGATCGCGCCCACCCGGCCCCCGTCCGCGGCCAGGAAATCCAGGGCGAAGGCGGCCGGCGGCATGCTCCGGGCCCGGGCCAGCTCGGCCACGGTGCGGCCCTGGTATGGGCGGTGACGCGGCTCACGCACCTCGGCGATCACGATCCGCTCCCACGTCGACGCCGGCCGGGCGGCGAGGACTCCGAGGAACTCGTCGCGGCGGCCGGGATCCCGCAGCCGGGCCAGGCGTTCCGCGCTCGAGCCCTCGCCGGCCCAGGCGGGCAGGACCGCGTCGAGACCGGTGTGGGCGGCCGTGTACGGGTACCGATCGGCCGTGACGTCCAGCCCCTCCGCGCGCGCCGCCTCGACCAGGGCCAGCGCGGCGTCGAGCTTGCCCCAGTTCCGCTCGTGCATGGTCTTGAGGTGCGAGATCTGGAGCCCGATCCCGGCCGTCCGCGCGATCGCGAGCACCTCCCCGAGCGCCTCGAGCAGCGTGTCCCCCTCGCTGCGCACGTGGGCGGCGAGGAAGCCGCCCTCCTCCCGGACGGTGCGCGCCAGCGTGACCAGCTCCGCGGCCTCGGCGTAGCAGCCCGGGGGATAGGCGAGTCCGGTGGAGAGGCCCAGCGCGCCGCCACGCATCGCCTCTTGCACGGCCCGTCGCATCGTCTCCAGCTCGTCGGCACTCACCCGGCGCGCCGCGCCGCCGGTCGCGGAGCCCCGGAGCGTGTTGTGGCCCACCAGCTGGCCGTAGTTGACGACCGGGCGCGCTGCCTGCAGCGTGGCGAAGTACTCCTCGAGGGTTCGCCAGGGGCAGTCGAGCCCGAGGGCGGCGCGGTACTCCTCGGCGCGCTCGGACCGCCAGGCGCCCCAGATCGGCGCCGCGGCGTAGCCGCAGTTGCCGCCGATCTCGAGCGTCACGCCCTGGCGGACCGACGAATCGGCGCCTGGCGCGAGCAGCAGATGGTAGTCGGAATGGGAGTGGATGTCGACGAATCCGGGCGCGGCGACGAGCCCGTGCGCGTCGAGCGTGCGGCGGGCGCCGCGCGCCGTCCCGGCGGCCGCGACCGCGACGATCCGGTCGCCCCGGATCGCGAGGTCAGCCGCGTATCCGGGGCGACCGCTGCCGTCGACGACCAGCGCGCCGCGAATGACGAGATCCGGTGGGGCGGGCACGCCGTATTATAGGCGGCCGCCGCTTGGGTAGAATCGCCAGCGTGCTCACGTGGGCGCTCGCGCTCGGGATCGCGGTGGCCGGCTCCTGGGGGGGGCAGGCGGTCCGGCCCCGGCATCCCCGGCGCGCGCTGCTCCGGCACGTGGGCCTGGTGACCGCGGCGACGCTGGCCGTCGAGCTGCTCGGGGCTCGGCTGCCGGCGGCGGGGCGGTACGGCCTCGGCGGCGCCTGGATCGCGGCGCTCGGGCTGGCGCACGTCGGTCACGCCATCGCGATCGCGCGCTGGGGCGCGCGCCTGAGCCGCGCCGTGCTCGGGTTCGTGGGGCGCAACCTCGGCGATCTCGCGGCGACGTTCCCGCGCCAGGCCGCGGGAGCGGCCGCGATCCTGGTGGTGGCCGCCGCGCTCGGCGGGCTCACGGCGTGGGCCGACGTCCACGGCGGCACGACGGTCGCCGCGCGCCTGGGCTGGCTCGCGACGCTCGGCGTGATGGCCGCGGCAACGGTCGCGTTCCTCTCGGTGCCCCCCGATCCCCGGACCGGCGGGGATCCGCTCCTCGTGCTCCTGCTGCGGGCCCGCGCGTTCCACGGGCCGATCCCCCCGTTCGACCCGGAGCTCGGCGCCCCGGCGGACCGGCGCGAGCGCGCCGCCCGGGCCGAGGCCCCCGCCGGCCGCCGGGACACGGTGGTGCTGGTGGTCATCGACTCGCTCCAGGCGCGCGCCCTGCCGTTCCACGGGAGCGCGCGGATGACCGCGCCCTTCCTCGCCTCCTGGGTCGCCGGGCACGGGGCGCGGGCGGTCCCGGTGGCGGTGTCGCCGTGCCCGTCGTCGGAGTGCGCGCTCTGGACCCTGCTGACGTCGCGCCGGCCCCGGGATCACGCCGTCAACGCCCACACCCTGCACGGCGCCCTCGGCCGGGCCGGCTACCGCACGCGCTTTCTGCTGGCCGGGGTGCATCGCGGGTGGTTCGGGCTCGAGTACCTCTACGGGACGGACCACGTGCAGTTCCTGGACGGCGTCATGGATCGCATGGTGGTCGCCGCCGTCGAGCGGCTCCCGCCCAAGGTCTCCGGGCAGCGCGATTTCCTGCAGCTCCACCTCATGTCGGTGCACACCGCCGGCCGGGTCGAGGCGGAGTTCGAGCGGTGGCGCCCGGCGCGGAACCGGATCGCGTACGTCTGGGAGCGCGAGCTCGGTCCGGAGGCGCTCGCGGCGGTCCGGAACCAGTACGACAACGCCGTGCTCCAGGTGGACGACCACCTCCGCCGGATCTGCGCCGGCCTGGAGGCCAAGGGGTACCTGCGGAACGCGGTGGTGGTCGTGACCGCGGATCACGGGGAAGCGCTGGGGGACCGTCCCGGCTCGTACGTCGGTCACGGCCGGAGCCTGTTCCAGGAGAGCATCCAGGTGCCGCTGGTGGTCCTCGGCACCGCGGAGCCCCTGCCACCGGTCGCCGAGCTGGCCGACCTCACCGACGTGGCGCCGACGATCGCGGACCTGGTCGGGATCGAGCCGCCCGCGTCGTGGCAGGGCCGGTCGGCGTTCCGGCGTCCGTGGCGCGAGACGGCGTGCGCCGAGTTCACCACCCATCCCCGGAGCCTCCCGGGCGGCCGGCGGCTCCAGATGGAGGCCGTGCTCTGGCGCGCGCCAGCGGGTCTCTACAAGCTCGTGTGCCATCGGGAGCGCGGGCGGGAGACGTTCCGGGCCGCCTTCTGCCTCACCAGCGATCCCGACGAGCGCCACCCGATCGCGGATGCGGCCGTGATCGCGGAGCTCGAGGCGCGCCGGCAGGCCGAGCTGGGCGCGGCGCGGTCGCGCGGGCTCGGGTGAGCGCGCCGGCGCCGGGAGCGTGGTCGTGCGGCTGCCCGTGAGGGCGCTGGTCGGCGCCTTTCCGGGCCGGCGCGCGCGCGGCGCGGCGGAGCCGGCCGGCGCGGCCCGGCTCGGCGCCCTGCTCGCCCGCGTGCGGACGCTCGTGCTCGTCACGGGCACGAACGGGAAGAGCACGACCGCGCACCTGATCGAGGGCATCCTGGCCCGCGCCGGTCGGTTCCCCATCCGGAACCGGGACGGCGCCAACCTGGTCGACGGTCTCTGCGCGACGCTCGCGTCGGCGCGTGTCATCGGCCGCCGCCCCGTGGTCCTGGAGGTCGACGAGGGCGCCCTGCCGGAGGTCGTCCCGCCCGCGCGGCCGTCGCTCCTCGTGGTCACCAACGTGTTCCGCGACCAGCTCGACCGGTACGGGGAGGTCGATGCGGTCGCGGCGCGGATCCGGAGGGCGGTCGCCGCCACGCCGCGCGACTGCATCCTGGTCGGGAACGCCGACGACCCGGCCGTGGCCGACATCCTGCTGCGCGCGGGCCGGCGCGCGACGTTCTTCGGCCTGGACCTGGCCCAGGGCGGCCCGCCGGGGCCGTCGGCCGACGCGGTCCTGTGCCCCCGGTGCGGGGAGTCCCTCACGTTCTCGCGGGCGTTCCTGTCCCACCTGGGCCACTACGCGTGCCGGCGGTGCGGCTTCGTCCGCCCGGTCCCGGGGGTCGCCGCCACCGGGACCGCGGCGCCGGCGGGGGCCGCCGTCGGGGTCGGCGACCGGCCGATGCGGCTCCCGGCGCCGGGCCGCCACAGCCTCTACAACGCGCTGGCGGCGCTCGCCGCGGCGCGCGAGCTGGGTGTCCCGGATCGCGTGTCCTTCCGCGCGCTCGCGAGCCTCCCCCCGATGCCGGGCCGATCGGAGTGGATCGCGCATCGGGGGCGGCGCGTCTTCCTGAACCTGGTCAAGAACCCGGCCGGCTTCGAGGCCGCCGTCGACGCGCTGGCCGTGGTGCCGCGGCCCCGGCACGTCCTGCTGCTGCTGAACGATCGCGCGGCGGACGGCGCCGACGTGTCCTGGATCTGGGACGCGGAGTTCGAAATGTTCCGGGGCGACCGGGTGTGGGTGGGCGGCTCGCGCGCCGAGGCGCTGGCGCTCCGCCTCAAGTACGCCCGCGTCGCCCCGCCGCTGGAGCTGATCCGCGATCACGGGCGGGCGCTCGGCGTCGCCGCCGCGGCGACGCCGCGCGGAGCGCCGCTCTGCGTCCTCATGAACTACTCGTCGATGCTCGACCTCTTCGGCGCCCTGCGAAAGGATCTCAGGCCGGCGTGATCGAGATCGCCTGGATCTTCCCGCGGCACCTCAACACGTACGGCGACGCCGGCAACATCGCGGCGCTGCGCTACCGGTGCGACGCCCGCGGCCTCGCGCACCGGGTGCACCGGGTGGAACCGGGCGACCCGTTCCCCGCGGCGACCCTCGTGTTCATCGGCGGGGGGCAGGACCGATGCCAGACGGCGGCCGCCGGGGCGCTCCTCGCGCTGCGCGAGCCGCTCCGGGCGGCAATCGAGGCCGGGTGCGTGGTGCTGGGCGTCTGCGCCGGGTATCAGTTCCTGGGGCACCACTACGAGCTGCCGGACGGCACGCGGGTGCCCGGCCTCGGGTGCCTCGACGTCACCACCACGGCCGGGCCGGACCGCCTGGTCGGCAAGGTCACCGTCGCCCCGCACCCGGACCTGCACGTCGGCGCGCCGCTCGTCGGGTTCGAGAACCACTCCGGCCGGACGGTGCTCGGCGCCGGTCCCGACCTCCGTCCGCTGGGCCGGGTGGTCCGGGGACATGGCAACAACGGCCGCGACGGGCTCGAGGGGGCGTTCCAGGGGACGGTGTTCGGCAGCTACCTTCACGGTCCGCTCCTCCCGAACAACCCGCAGTTCTGCGACCTCCTGCTCCGGCTCGCCCGGCGCCGAGACGGGCGGGACGATCCGCTCCCCCCGCTCGACGACGCCGTCGAGACCCGGGCGGCCGCGGCGTACCTGGAGCAGGCCCCGTGACAGGACTCCGGAGCCGCGAGCCGGACGCCCGGGTGGACGGGGGGGGCGGGTGACGCCGGCGGCCGATCCGCGGCGCGCGGTGTCGTGGCCGGACCTGCGCGCCGGCGCGCGGTTCCTCCGCGACCTGCCCGGGTTCCTGCGCCACCCGCTCACGGTTCCCGTCGCCGAGGGCATCCTGCGGGCGCGGCTCGAGCGGCGCGCGGCCGACTTCCTGGACCTCGCCCGCCAGGCGATCTACGGGAACCCGGGGAGTCCGTACCGGGCCCTCCTCGAGCAGGTCGGCTGCGAGTACGGCGACCTGCGCGAGCTGGTCGGCCGCGCCGGGCTCGAAGGGGCGCTCCGCGCGCTCGCGCGCGCGGGGGTGTACCTGACCGTCGACGAGTTCAAGGGCCGCGCCCCGGTCGTCCGGGGCCGCGCGACGCTGACCGTCGACCCCGGGCGGCTCCGGCACCCGCGCGCGCGGGCGCACGCGATCGCGCGGAGCAGCGGCAGCCGCGGCCCCGGCACGCCCGTCCCGGTCGACCTCCGGTACGTCCGGGATCTCGGGGTGAACATCTGCCTCACCACCGCCGCCCGCGGCGCGCTCGGCTGGCGGCACGCGACGTGGACCATCCCTGGGAGCGCGGCGCTCGCGGCCGCCCTGAGCTACAGCGCGTTCGGCGCCCACTGGGCCCGGTGGTTCTCCCAGGTCGACGCGGCGGACCCGGCGCTCCATCCCCGCTACCGGTGGAGCACCCGCGTCATGCGGTGGGGCGGATGGCTGGCCGGGGTCGCGCTGCCCGCGCCCCGCTACGTCCCGCTGGGAGACCCGCAGCCGATCGTGGACTGGCTGGACGCGACGCGCGCGGCGGGCGCGACGCCGCACCTCCTCACGTTTCCCAGCGCGGCGCTCCGGGTCTGCGCTGCCGCCCGGGCGGCGGGCCGCGACCTGGACGGCGTCCAGTTCATGCTGGGGGGGGAGCCGATCACGGAGGCCCGCCTGGCCGTGGTCGCCGGCGCCGGCGCGACCGCGACGGTCGGGTACGGCACCGTCGAGACGGGCCCGTGCGGGATCGGGGACGCGTGCCTGGCCCGCGAGATGCCGGACGAGGTCCACGTCTTCGAGGACCTGCATGCGGTGGTGCAGGCGGAGGCGACGTGGACGGATCCCGCGCTCCCCCCCGGCACGCTGCTCGCAACCTCGCTCCGGCCGACGGCCCCGCTCGTCCTCCTGAACGTCTCGCTCGGGGACCGGGCGACGCTCAGCCGCCGAGGCTGCGGGTGCCCGCTGGACCGGTTGGGGTGGACGACCCACCTCCACACGATCCGGAGCCACGAGAAGCTCACCAGCGCGGGGATGACCTTCCTGGACGCCGACGTCGTGCGCGTGCTGGAGGAGGTCCTGCCCGCCCGGTTCGGCGGCGGGCCGACCGACTACCAGCTGGTCGAGGAGGAGGGCGAGGACGGCCGGCCTCGCCTCCGGCTCCTCGTGCACCCGGCGATCGGGCCGCTGGACGGGGACGCCGTCGCCCGGACCTTCCTCGCCGCGATTAGCCGCGGCTCGGGGGCGGAGCGCCTCATGGGCCAGGTCTGGCGGGACGCGAACGTCCTGGACGTCGAGCGGGCGGCACCCCAGGCCACCCGGGCGGGGAAGCAGCTCCACCTCCACGTGGTCCGGCGCGGAGCGGCGCTCCCGTGACCCGCGGCGGAGGCGCGACGGATCCCGGCGTCGCGGTGGTGATCCCGACCCATGGCCGGCCCCACGGCCTCCGCCGGTGCCTGGAGTCCCTGGCGCGGCAGGACGTCCCGCCGGCGGAGGTCGTGGTGGTCGACGACGGCGGGATGCCGCCCGTCGATCGCGCGGCGCTGCCGGACCTCCCGGGCCTGGTCGTGGTCGCGCAGCCGCACGCCGGCGCCGGCGCCGCGCGGATGACCGGCGTGGCGAGGACGCGCGCTCCGATCCTGGCCTTCCTCGACGACGACTGCTCGGTACCGCCGGACTACGTGGCGGCGGTCGCTCGCGTCTTTCGCGAGCATCCCGCGACCCAGGTCGCGCAGGTCCGCATCGTCCATCCGGAGCCCGACAACCCGTACGGCCGGCTGTGGACCTTCATCCTGGACGGCCTCCACCGGGTCAACGCGCGCCCCGGCCCGGATGGGCGGCTCCTCAGCGGGACGCTGGGCGGCGTCATGATCGCCCGGCGCGACGTGTTCACCCGCGTCGCGTACGACCCGCGGCTCCACGTCGCCCTCGAGGACGCCGACCTCCGCTGGCAGCTCCACCTCGCGGGCATCGCCGTGCACTGGGCGCCGGCCGTGCGCGTGCGCCACCACGTGCCCCGGACGCTCGCCGGCCACCTCCGGCAGTTCGTCCGGTACGGCCGGGGCGCGGTGCACCTGGCCCGCAAGTGGGGCGCGACGCCGCCGCCGTTCCGGGCGTGCCCGCTCACCGGTCCCCGGGACCTCCTGGACCTCGTCCGTCGCGAGGGGATCGCCGGCGGGGTGGGGCTCTACGGGGTGCTGTGGATGCGGCGGCTCGCGCTCCTGGCCGGCAGCCTCTGGGAGCGCGTCATCCCGCGGCGCGGGCGGCCGCGGTGGTAGGAGGGCCGGGACCCGTGGGCCTGCTCGCCGCGGGGGCGCTCCTGCTCGCGTCCCTGTACCTCTCGTTCCGGTTCCCGATCAAGCAGGACCGGTACGGGCATCGATTCCTCGGGTACGTGCCCGCGCGGCTCGGCGCCTACGCGCGGCTCCTCGCGTCCCCCGGGCGAGCGCGGGCGAACGCGCGCATGCCGGTCGAGGCCATCGACCAGCTGATCGACGCCGTCGCGGCGCGGCACGGCGTCCCCGCCGACCTGGTCCGGGCGGTCGTGACCTACGAGTCCGGGTACCTGCCCAACACGATCACCACGACCGGCGCGATGGGGCTCATGGCGCTGATGCCGGCGACGGCCCGGGCGCTCGGGGTCCGGGATCCGTTCGATCCCGCCGCGAACCTGGACGGGGGCACGCGCCTCCTGGCCACGCTGACGACCCGCTTCGCGGGAGACCTGGACCTCGTGCTGGCCGGCTACAACGCGGGCGAGCCGGCCGTGCGCCGGGCGGGGGGCGTCCCTCCGTTCCGCGAGACGCAGGACTACGTCAGGCACGTCCGGCGACTCCTGCAGATGTATCGGGCGCTCGGTCCCGGCCCCCGCGCCTGAGCCGCCACCACCACGCCCGGATCAGGCCGTCCCACGTGCCGAGCCACGAGACGGTGACGGCGAGCACCGCGAGGGGCCAGGCGCGTCGCCACTCGCGGCGAAGCTCCGGACCGCCCCACCACCGCACGCGCCGCCACACCCAGAGGACACGCCCCGGGACGTAGCACGCCAGGAGCCACAGCCGGCGCCGGACGACGTGTCGCTCGCCCGCGTCGCCGGGCGCCAGGAGCACGCGAGCGAACGCCTGGCCGCGGTGCCAGTGGTGGCGCACCAGCCGGGGGACGGTCGCGCACGGGGTGTGGTGGCGGAACCGGAGGTCCTGGACCCGCCAGGCCCCGTATCCCAGGCGGAAGAGCGCCGTGTTCACGAGGGTGTCCTCCCCGGCCCGCCAGCCGGCCGGGAAGCCGCCCACGTGCTCGAGCGCGGCTCGCAGGTACGAGCACGAGACCGGCGGCTCGTCGAGCGGCCCCGACGGGCGCCCGGGCAGCGCCGGGGCATGGTCCAGGAAGTAGGCGGCCCACCCCGCCCGGGTCGGCGTGCCGTTGAGCGCCGTGCCGGTGACCATGGCGTAGCCGCGGCGGTGCGCCTCGAGCCGCGCCGCCAGGCTGCCCTCGGCCAGCTCGACGTGCGACCCGGGGAAGCTCGCGTACCGGCCCCGCGCGACGGCGAGCCCGGCGTTCCGCGCCTCGCCCGGCAGCGCCGGTCGCGGGAGCTCCACGACCCGCACGGACGGGAAGCGGGCCCGCACCAGGTCGGCGGTGCGATCGGTCCCGCTCGTGACCACGATGACCTCGAACGGCGCCGGGACGCGCTGCCGGACCACGGAGGCCACCGCCCGCGCGATCCTCGCCTCGTCGTCGCGCGCGATCACGATCGCGGACAGGAGCGGCGCGCCCGGCTCGCCGGCGCCGCCGGCCTCGGCCGGGGCGTCCCGGTTGGTGACCACCGGCAGCTCGGGGGGACGCGGCGGCCAGCGCTGCACGTCGGCCGGGGGCCGGAGCAGGGGCCCGTACCGCCGCCCGAACCGGCGGCCGGGATCCGCCTCCCGGTACTTCGCCACCCGGGCCCGCTGCCGCTCCGGGGTGAGGCCGGCCAGGTGCTGGATTCGGAGCGTCGTCCGGACCCAGCGCGTCGAGGGAATCGAGGTCGGGATCGGGACGAAGTGGAGCCGCTCGCGCGGCATCCGCTGGCCGGGCTCGAAGGCGAAGAGGCGGCCGACCAGGAACGGGCGCCCGGCGTCGAAGTGGTCGAGGTCGCCGACCATCCGGTACCGCGTGAGGAGATAGGCGCGGCTCGGGTCGGCGGCGGTCCGGAGGAACCGGCGGAGCGCGGCGGCGTCGTCCGCCGGGATCCGCTCGTCGGCATCCAGCGAGATGATCCAGGCCGGGGAGAGCCCGGCGGCGGCGTCCAGGAGCCGCGCTCGGTTCGCGCCGTCGTCCCATCCTTCGTAGCTCGCCCGCACGGGATTGACCAGCAGCCGTCGGACGAGGGGGTGGCCCGCCAGGATCGTTCGCGTCGCATCGGTGCTCCCGTCGTCCAGCGCCACCACCGCGTCAGCGACCCGCGCGACGGACTCGAACCACCCCGGGAGGTCCTCGGCGCAGTTCCGCGCCGGGAGGAGACACGCCACCTGGATTCCCGTGCTCATGTCGTCGATCCCTGCCCCCCGTCCGGCGCGGACGAGCGCCGAACGCGGTCCTGTGTACCACGCGCCGGGGCGCGGCGTCCCGCGGGAACGAGCGCGGCGCGTGCGGCCCTTGCGAGGCGGAGCGCGGCCGACGTAGCCTGGGGACCGCCGGCGCGGATCGTGCGCGCCGAGCCCGACGTCGGGGGAGGTGCCGTGTCGCATCGCTCCGTGTTCACCGCCAGGCGCGTGGCGAATCCCGAGATGTCGGCGTGGCTCCCCGACCACGCCGTCCTGACCGAGGCGGGGCGCATCCGCGCGGTGGTGCCCCGCGGGGAGCTGCCGGGCGACGTGGCGGCGACCCACCGCGCGCACGACCTGGGGGACGTGTCCCTGCTGCCGGGGCTCGTCGACGTCCACGCGCACATGCACTGCTCGGCGACCCCGGACGCCTATGACCTGGTCACGACCGAGTCCCACGAGGCGCTCTGCCTCCGCGCGGCGACCAACCTCCGCAGCGCGCTGCTGAGCGGCGTGACGACCCTGCGCGACCTCGGGAGCCGGAACGAGGTCGCGTTCCCCGTCCGCGACGCGGTGCGCCGCGGCGTGATCCCGGGCCCCCGGCTCGTCCTGGCCGGGACGCCGATCACGACGACGGCCGGGCACTGCTGGATGTTCGGGACCGAGGCCGACACCCTGGACCAGGTCGTCGCGGCGGTGCGGCGGCAGAAGAAGCTCGGCGCGGAGTGCGTCAAGGTGATGGCCACCGGCGGGATGTTCACCCCGACCGCGAACCCCCGGAGCGTGCAGTATCCGGTCGAGACGCTGCGGGCGGCGGTGCAGGAGGCCGAGCGGCTCGACATGCAGCTGGCCGCCCACACGCTGTCGGCCCGGGGCGTCCGGAACTGCGTCGAGGCCGGGGTGCACCACCTCGTGCACGCGCGCTGGCTCTCGGCGGACCCGCGGAAGGGCCTCGAGTACGACCCGGCGGTCGCCGACCGGATGGCGGCCAGCGGCCAGCTGGCCGACGTGACCTTCGGCCTGCACCTCCTGGCCGAGGAGGCGGCGGCGGCCGGAGCGGCGCCGGCTCGCTCCCACTGGGCCGTCGCCGCCGCGCCGGTGTCCCTCGACGAGCACGTCGCCGTCACCCGCGACATGCACGCGCGCGGCGTGCGGTTCCTGACGGGCCTCGACATGGGCATGGCCCACTGCCGCTTCGACGCCTCGGCGGCCAGCGCGCGCGCCTTCGTGAAGTGGTTCGGCTACACGCCGTGGCAGGCGCTGGCGGCCTCGACGGTGGAGTCGGCGGCCGCGCTCCGCCTCGGCCGGGAGGTCGGCGCCATCCGGCCCGGGCTCGCGGCGGACCTGGTGGCCGTCGCCGGCGATCCCGCGGCCGACATCGCGGCGCTCGGCCACGCGGTGGACGTCGTCCAGGCCGGTCGTCCGGTGAAGCTCGGCGGCCGGACCCTCGTGTGAGGCCCGGCGCGCGCTCGGGCCCCGTCGCGATCACCCGCAGGTGACAGGAGGACTCGGCGTGCCGTACCGGATCAATCACATCCACCTGAAGGCGCCCGATCCGCGGAGGACGGCGGAGTGGTACGCGCGGGCGTTCAACTTCAAGATCGTCTCGGACGAGGTGCGGGTGTTCGGGGATCGGTTCGTCCGCTGCGTGAGCGAGGACGGCGGGATGGCCGTCAACATCTCGGGGGCGCGGACGGGGGAGCACCTCGGTCCCGGGGACGCCACGGCCCATCACGGCCTCGAGCACTTCGGGTTCGACTCGGCCGATCTCGACGCCGACATCGCACGGCTGGAGCAGCTCGGCTGCCCGCTCCTGGAAGGCCCGATCCAGGTGCCGAACGGCCCCCGGATCGCGTTCCTGCGCGCGCCCGACGACACGCGGATCGAGCTGATCGAGCCGCCGCGTCGGCCGGCCGGCCCGGGGGGCCACTGCTAGCGCCCCGGGCGCGGTCCCGGCCTCGGCTCTGCCCCGGGGCCCCCGCGCCCGCGGGCTGGCGGCGTTGCCGGCGGCGGCGAGCTGGACCCACCGACGCGACCAGCGCGGCGTCCGGGCGGGAGCGGAGCCGATGCGGCGGCGCCGGACGCGCCGACCGCCGCCCGCCGCCCGGCGCGATCGGGTACGGCGCGCCGTCGGGCGGGCCCGGCCGGTGACGGGAGCTGCGGCGGCGCTCGGGCCCGGCCGGCGTGACCGCGGATGCCCGAGCTGCCGGACCTCGTCGCGTACCTGACCGCGCTCGAGCCCCGTGTCCTGGGGCGTCCCCTCGAGCGGCTGCGCCTGGCGAGCCCCTTCGTCCTTCGCTCCGTGGACCCGCCGCCCCCGGAGCTCGAGGGCCGCACGGTCGTGGCGCTGCGCCGGCTGGGCAAGCGGCTCGTCCTCGCCCTCGAGGGGGAGCTGTACGTCGTGATCCACCTGATGATCGCGGGGCGCCTTCACTGGCGTCCAGCGGGCGCGCGGCCGCCGGCGCGCGTCGGGCTGGCCGCGCTGGACTTCCCGGACGGCACGCTCGTGCTGACGGAGGCCGGGACGACCCGGCGTGCCGCGATCCACCTGGTGCGAGGCGAGGCTCGGCTGACCGCCCACGACCCGGGCGGCCTCGAGGTGCAGGGCGCGGACCTCGACGCGTTCCGGCGCGCGCTGGCCGCCGAGCGGCACACCCTCAAGCGGGCACTCACCGATGCCCGGCTGCTGAGCGGGATCGGGAACGCCTACGCGGACGAGATCCTCCACCGGGCCCGCCTCTCTCCGGTCCGGATGACCGACCAGCTGGACGACACCGAGGTCGCCCGGCTGTTCGAGGCGGCCCGGGCGGTACTCGACGAGTGGACGGCGCGGCTCGTCGCGGCGGCGCGCACCGCGTTCCCCGAGAACGTCACGGCGTTCCGCGAGGGGATGGCCGTCCACGGCCGGTACGGGCGGCCGTGCCCCGACTGCGGCGCCCCGGTCCAGCGGATCGTCCACGCCGAGAACGAGACGAACTACTGCGCCCGGTGCCAGACCGCCGGCCGGGTGCTGGCGGACCGGGCGCTCTCGCGGCTCCTGCGCGCCGACTGGCCGCGGACGCTCGAGGCGCTCGAGGAGCGCCTGGGTTCCCCGCCGAGTCCGCCGCCGCCGGCCGGGCGCCGCCGCCGTTCGCCGGGGCGCCCACGGTGAGGGGCGCACGGGAATCGCCATGTCGGGGCGACCGCCCACGGGAGCCGGCGGCTCGCGCCGGGCGGGCGGGGAAGCCAGGATCGGTGCCGCTCGCCCCCGTCGAGTGCGCCGACCGACCCCGTCCTGCCTGGGCCGTGGAGGTGCCCTGCTTCGTGGTGCGGGCCGACCTCACCCTGGGCCGGGCAGGTCGGGAGCATCGCTGGCGCCGCAAGCTTGTCACGGGGGCACGGACAATCTGCCACACCATGTCGCCATGGAGGCGACCAGCGCCGTATCGTGATGAATTCATTTGCCCCGCCATGTGGCAGACATGTTGCATTTGGCGCTCGCGTGTTACCTCGAGCGCTCCGCCTCGGCGGAGGAGAGGTCCGTGGCGCGGTCCCCTCCACTTTGGCTCCGCCGGTCGACCTGGACGACGCTCCGCCGGTCGACCTGGACGATGGCGTCCTCCTGTCGACCCTGCCCGCCCGGCCGCGCGATCGCCGGCTGGCGCTCGCGGTGATCCTCGCATCCGCGGTCGCGTTCTGCGCGCTGGTGCCCTTCGCGCAGGTGGCGCTCACCCCCGTGTGGCCGTTCATCCCTGTCTACCAGTCGGCCCTCGTCGTGAACGACCTGATCACGGCCATCCTGCTGCTGGGGCAGGTCCGAATCGCGCGATCGCCGGCGCTGCTCACGCTGGCCAGCGGGTACCTGTTCACCGCGGCGATGGCCGTCGCTCACACGCTCACGTTCCCGGGGCTCTTCGCCCCGGCCGGCTTGCTCGGCGCGGGCCCCCAGACGACGGCGTGGCTGTACATGTTCTGGCACGCCGGGTTCCCGCTCCTGGTGATCGCGTACGCGCTCCTCAAGAGCCGCCCCGGCGCGGCGCGCTGGCGGCCACGGCGGATCGGGCTGGCCGTGCCGGCGGCCGTCGCCGCGGCGTGCGCGTCCGTCGTCGCGCTCACGCGGCTCGCCACCGCGGGGCAGCACCTCCTCCCCGCGATCATGGACGGGCACCACTACACGCCGGCCATGCACGTCGTCGTGTCGAGCGTGTGGGCGCTCAGCCTGCTGGCGCTGATGGTGCTGGCGGCGCGCCGGCCCTACTCGGTCCTGGACCTCTGGCTCATCGTGGTCATGTTCGCGTGGCTCTTCGACATCGCGCTGGCGGCGGTCCTCAACGCGGGCCGCTTCGACCTGGGCTTCTACGCCGGGCGCGTCTACGGCGTGCTGGCGGCGAGCTTCGTCCTGATCCTGCTGCTGGTCGAGAACACCACGCTCTATGCCCGGCTGGTCGACACCCTCCGGACCACCCGCCGGCTCCAGTGGGAGCTCGAGCGGCAGAACGAGGAGCTCGAGGCGCAGGTGCAGGAGCGGACCCAGCGCCTGCTCGAGAGCGAGAAGATGGCGACGATGGCGAGCCTGCTGGCCGGCGTCGCCCACGAGCTGAACAACCCGCTGGCGGTGATCGTCGGGCAGGTGGGGCTGCTGGTCGGAGGCGCGACCGACGAGGCGGTCCGGGCGCGGGGGCGCAAGGTGGAGCAGGCGGCGATCCGCTGCGTGCGGATCATCAAGAACTTCCTCGCCATGGTGCGCCGGCATCCACCGGAGCGACGGGACGTCGCCGTCAACGACCTGCTGCGCGACGCGGCCGAGATCTTCGCCTACGAGTTCCGGGTCGCCGGCATCGAGGTCGTCTGGGACCTGGCCGCGGACCTCCCGCCCGTCTGGGCGGACGGGCACCAGATCCAGCAGGTCGCCGTTAACCTCTTCACCAACGCTCTCCACGCCATGCGCGAGAGCCCTGGCCGGCGGCGCCTGACGGTGACGACCCGGGTCGACGCCGAGCGGCGGGGCGTCCGCATCGTCGTGGCCGACACCGGGCCGGGCGTCCCGGAGGCGCTGCGCGAGCGGATCTTCGAGCCCTTCTACACGACCAAGCCCGAGGGGCAGGGGACCGGGCTCGGGCTCGCGATCTGCCGCGGGATCGTCGAGAGCCACCGCGGTACCATCCGGCTCGCCGACGGTGTCGAGCCGGGGGCGACGTTCGTGATCGAGCTGCCCCTGGTTCGGGCCCCGGCGGTGCCGGCGACGCCGCCGGCCAGCCGGCCCGCGCCGGTCGTCCGCGGCAAGCGCATCCTGGTGGTGGACGACGAGCCGGAGGTGGCGGCGGCGATCGCGGACATCCTCGCCCAGGACGGACACGCCGTGGAGGTGGCCCTGAACGGGGCCGACGCGCTCGCGAGGCTCGCCCGAGGCTCCTACGACCTCATCGTCAGCGACTCCGCCATGCCCGTGCTGGGCGGGGTCGAGCTCCACCGGGAGCTGACGCGCCGCGAGCCGCGGCTCGCCCGGCGGATGATCTTCGTCACCGGCGACAGCCTGAACCCCGGGACGCAGGAGTTCCTGGCGCGCATCGACGCGCCCCGGCTTCCCAAGCCGTTCACGGTGGAGGAGCTGCAGGCCCTGGTCCGCGACGTGCTGCGCCGCCTGGAGGGCGGCGAGCCTCCGGGTCCCGGCCTCTCGCTGGCACCGGCCGTCTGACCCCGGCCCGGGGCCCTCGCGGACGCCGCCGGCCCACGGCGTCGTCGATCCCGGCGGCGGCGCCCGCGCTCTCGCACGCCGGCGGTCCCTCCACGGTACCGGGCGGCGCGGCCCCGCCTGAACGCGCCGGGAGTGAGGCGGTGCCCGCCGAAGGGCCCCCCCCGCGGACGTGCGATATAGTACCGGCGTGACCACCGTCCTGTCCGTCCTCCTCCTCGGGTTCTTCCTCGGCGTCCGCCACGCCACCGATCCCGACCACGTCATCGCGGTGACCACGATCGTCTGCCGGCAGCGCTCGCTCGGCGGGGCGGTGTGGGTCGGCGCGCTGTGGGGCATCGGTCACACGGTGACGATCCTGGTGGTCGGCATCGCCATCGTGGCGTTCGGGGTCGTGATCCCGCCGCGCCTCGGGCTCGGGATGGAGTTCTCGGTGGCGGTCATGCTCGTGCTGCTGGGAGTGCTGACGCTGACCGGCGCCACGCGCCGGCTCCAGGAGGGGCTTGCGGGCGACCATCACCGCGCCGGCACGCCTGCCACGCACGCGCACCCGCACGCTCACGGCGACTACGTCCACAGCCATCTCCACGGTCACGTGCCCGGCGCGCACGGCCATCCCGAGGAGCGAACGCCCCAGGCTCGGGTCGACCGGGCCCTCGGTCGGTTCCCCGCCTACCAGGCCGTCCGGCCGGTGGTCGTCGGGCTCGTCCACGGGCTGGCCGGATCCGCCGCGATCGCGCTCCTGGTGCTGGCCGCGATCCGCGATCCGTGGTGGGCGACG
>Ga0070741_10010188_pt1 | contig 17867 bp, 17 predicted proteins | sample Coa_R1_4_FD_66440 | JGI IMG/M metagenome (GOLD analysis project Ga0070741, IMG submission 66440) | Surface soil microbial communities from Centralia Pennsylvania, which are recovering from an underground coalmine fire - Coalmine... | ecosystem: Environmental > Terrestrial > Soil > Unclassified ...
TAGCCAAAGCTTCGCCGGCCCCGGTTTTGCGGCTTGGGGCACCCGCCGTCATCCCTTTCCCATTTCCGCGAGAGAAATGGAGCGCCGGGGAGGCGCCAGGGCGTTGGCGAAACGCCCTTGGGCAAGCCTTGCGATCGGCCCGCCCGGGAACGCTGGCGAGGCGTTCCCGCCCCGCTGGCGCAGCGGGGCGGCGCCTCCTCGGCGCTCCATATGGCGCGGCGCGTTGTCGGCGCCGCGGCCCGTTGCGCCGTGCGGATGCCTCTAGAAGCATCGGTCACGCGCAGCGGACGCGAGCAGGATAAGGGAGGTTTTTCGGGCGGGGATAACTTTTTTCCGCCGCGCCGACGATATTTCCGCTCATTCCCGCGGCGGCGGCGACAAACTCACTTCTCGTCCGCGACGCGGCTGCGCAGCGTGCCGATGCCGGTGATCTCGACTTCGAGGACGTCGCCCGCTTTCATCCAGACCGGCGGGTTGCGCTTGGCGCCGATGCCTTCCGGCGTGCCGGTGGCGATGATGTCGCCCGGCGCCAGCGGGGTAAATTTTGAACAGAAGGCGATGATGGCCGGGATGTCGTAGATCATGAGGTCGGTGCCCGACTTCTGCATCTCCTGGCCATTGAGCCGGGTCGTCAGCGTGAGCTTGCTGGGATCGGGAATCTCATCGGTGGTGGTCAGCCACGGACCGAGCGGACCGGTGCCGGGAAAATTCTTGCTGGCGGCGAGCGAATACTTGGTGAAATCGCGCAGGCTGCCGTCGCAGAAACAGGTATAGCCGGCGATATGCGATAGCGCGTCCCTCGCCTCGATGTAGCGGCCGCCGCGGCCGATGACGAGCGCGAGCTCGCCCTCGAAATCGAGATTGGTGGAAATCTTCGGGCGGATCATCTCGCCTTCATGCGCGGTCAGCGTATCGACGAAGCGCGTGAAAACGTTCGGGTGCGCCGGCGCGTCACGGCCTTGTTCCGCGGCGTGCGATTTGTAATTGATCCCGACGCAGAGAATTTTCGACGGATTGGGAATGACCGGCAGGAAACGCACGTCCGAGACCCGGCGGTCGGGCGCAGCCCCCTGCGCCGCCTCGCGCATGTCATCGATCGCGCCGCCGGCAAGCGCATCGCGAAGGGTTGGATAGCGGCCGCCGAGCCGGTCGTTGAGCGTAATCACGCCGTCCCCCGCCACGGCGCCGAAAACCGGCTTGCCGCCGGCGATATAGCTCGCGAGCTTCACCGCCGCCTCACTTGTGCTTGTGCTCGTGCACGTAGATCGGGCCGCCGTCCGGCCGGTTCAGCAATTTGCCGCAGCCGCATTTATTCGCCCAATATTCCCATGTGCGCCAGGTCTCGGTGGAGTAAGGGCTATAGCCCTTGTTGCGCGCGTCGATCTCGCCTTGCGACAAATAGCGGATTTTTCCACCGAGCGTCTTGGCCTTTTGCAGCACCCGAGCGTTGCGCGGCAGATAGACCGACATGCGCACCACCTCGATCAGCGACTTTGCCGCGGAGGCGAAGCCGTGGCCGCTCATCAGCACGACATTGTTGCCGGCGAGCTTCTTGGCGAGATCGCGCGCCTGCTCGATATTGGAGACGAGCACGTTGGTGCTGTCGCCGAAGGTCTCGGCGATGTCCCACACCGGCACATGCGCGCCGATAAAGCTGCCGGCGTGAATCACCGGCCGCAGCGGCGTCTCGGCGGCAATGCCGAAGGGCAGAATATCCTCGGCATGGGCATGCACCACCGCCATCACGTCAGGTCGCGCCTCGAGGATGCCGGCATGGATGAAACGCTCCAGGTAAAGCGGCCGCTTTTCGTCGCGCACCGGCTGGCCGTCCAGGCCGAATTCGACGATGTCGTCAAATTCGACGAGTTCCGGGGCGAGCGAGCGAGAAAGAAAAAAATGGTTGGGCTTGTCGGGATGACGGATGCTGACGTGACCATAGGCGTCCACGACGTCCTCGTTCGCCAGAATGCGATTGGCGATGACAAGGTCTTTCATGATGTCGTCGATCTTGCTCATAACGATGTCTTTCCCGTTTTTGTCCCTCTGCCCTGCCGGGAAGCGGCTGGGGTGAGAGGGTTTGCACCTTCCCGCTTGGCCGCATCCCCTCACCGCGATTGCTTCGCTATCCGACCTCTCCCCGCTTGGGAGAGGTGAATAGGATTAAAATGCCGGTTCGGTATGGCCGTAATTCTTCACGAACAAATCCTCGATCGGCATTTTCTTTGCGATGAAATACTGCTCGTGCATGTAGCGCACCAGCGCCTCGAGGGTCGGCCGGTTTTCCTCAATGCCATAGGGCCACGGGTCCTCGCCGAACACGTCGCGGATTTCGTCCAGTTGCGCGGGCAGGAAAGGCATCATGTAGCGCAACGCCCGCGTCGAGAACATCTTCTTCAGCGCCAGCTTCTTCGCCTGCACGAAGGCGTTGTAGAGGCTGGTCGCGACAAAGGGATTCTTCTCATAGACATCCTTGCGGATGGCGATGAGATGCATGATCGGGAAGATCCTGGTCTTCTTGTAATAGGCCTTTTCGTCCTCGTAATAGTTCGGCAGCAGGCGGCCGACGTTCGGATTTTTCAGGATCGAGCGCGGGATGCTGGTGCCCATGGTGGCATCGACTTCGCCCGAGACCAGCATGTCGTCGAGCGACTTGTTGGGATCGCCATGGACGAGGTCGGGCTCCTTGAGCAACGGCAGCACATGCGGATCGCCATGCGAACCCGCGGTATTGATCGCGCCTTGCACCCATTTGCATTTCGAGAAATCGACGCCGTATTCGTCGCTGAGCAGCCCACGGACAAAAATGGCCGCGGTCATCGTGTAGAGGGCGACGCCGATACGCTTGCCGTCGAGGTCCTTGGGTTTCTTGATTCCCGAATTCTTGTTGATGGCAATGACGTCGTGGCGGAAGGAGCGCGAAGGAAATACCGGCAGCGCCACGAAATTGCACTTTCCCGCCGCGAAGCGCTGGATGAATTCCGACGCGGAATATTCGGCAACGTCGAATTCCTCGCCGCCGGACATGCGGTCGAAGATCGGCCGCGGCAGCTCGATGGGAATGAAATTGAGGTCAATGCCTTCCGGCCTGATCTCGCCGGTGTAGAGCGGCAGCAAGCGGTCATATAGCGAGGCAGCGAAATTCAGTTTCAACGGCGCCATCGATTACTCCCCAACAAAGATGATACGTAGCGCTAGCATGGGGTAGCGCAGGTAGGAACCCCGTCACGTCTCATCGACAACCGAGTTGCGCAGAACGCCGATCTCCGGCACCTCGACTTCCACCACATCGCCGGGCTTGAGCCATTTCGGCGGATTGAAATGGCCGCCAGCCCCCGTCGGCGTGCCGGTCATGATCATGTCGCCGGGGCGCAGCGTGGTGAAGGTACTGATGTAATTGATCAGCCAGGCGAAGCCCCAGGTCAGCCGTTCGGTATTGTCCTGCTGCCGCTGTTCGCCGTTGACGCGGGTTGTGATCTGCAGGCCTTTGCCGGGGTCGACGTCCCCCGCCGGCACGAACCAGGGACCCAGGCTGCCGGAGCGATCGAAATTCTTGCCTTGGGTGACGTTCAGCGTGCCGTGGCGGATCCAGTCGCGAACGCTGCCTTCATTGCCGAGCGTGAGCCCGCCGATCATCGATAACGCCTGCTCCTGGGGCACGTGGCGGCCCTCGCGGCCGATCACCAGCACGATCTCGCCCTCATAGTCGAACTTGTCCGAGACCTTAGGCCGCACCAGCGGCTGGTCGTGTCCGGTGAAAGAGCTGGGAAATCGCACGAAAAGATTGGGATATTTCGGCGTCGGCCGGCCGTCTTTGTATTCTTCGTTGCGCTCCGGATAATTGATGCCGACGCAGATGATCTTTTCCGGGCCGAGAATAGGCGGCAGCATCTGCACGGCGGACATCTGAAAATGGGGCGTTCCGGTCGCCGCGGCACGCGCCTCAGCCACGGCACCGGCGCGCAGAACCTCGAGCAGAGTCGGATATTTGAGTTTGCCGCCGAGATCGATAATGCCCTGGTCGGTGACCGCGCCGTAGCTTATCCGGCCATTCACGCTGTAACTGGCGAGACGAAGAGACATGGGCGGCGAAAGTAGCGCCGGATCGCGGGGCGTCAAGTCGCCTTTGGGCGTGACGCTCCCTTGATTTAGGCCGGGCCGGCATGCATTACGGCGGTCCCGCCATCCGGGAGCGTCCCGCCATGATCGTCGATTTCCAGCATCACTTCACCCCCCGCGAGCTGATCAAGGAGGACCCGGGCAACCGGCGGATCCTGCGCTACGACGAAAACGGCGCGCCGAGCTACACCATCCACTCGCTGCTCTACGATCTCGACGAGCACGTGCGCATGATGGACGAGGCCGGCATCGACGCCGCCTTTCTCACCAGCGCCGCCGCCATGTGCGCGCCGATCGAGGTCTCGCGGCTGGTCAACGACAAGGCGAAACAGGCCGAGCGCGACTACCCGCGCCGCTTCATCGGCGCCGCGCATGCGCATCCGCTCGGCGGCAAGGAGGCGTTTAAGGAATTATCGCGCTGCGTGCATGAGCTCGGCTTTCCCGGCGTCGTCATCACCTCGGAAACCGATGGGCTCTATCTCGACAATCCCCGGTTTGAGGATTTCTGGACCGAGGCCGAGCGGCTCGGCATTTTCGTCTTCGTGCATCCGGCGCTGAAGCTGAACCAGACCAAGCAATTCGACGGCTTCGACCTTGCCCGCGCCGTGGGGCGGGAATTCTCGCTGATCACCGCCGTGATCCGGCTGATCGACTCCGGCGTCTTCGACCGTCATCCCAAGCTGACGGTGCAAGTGGCGCATCTCGGCGGCGGCATCGCATCCATGCTCGGGCGCATCCGCGGCTTTCGCGACAAGGAATTCTGGGGCACCGCCGGCGATCCGCGGCATGGCGCCAAGGCGGCAAAGGATTTCGACTATTACCTGCGCAACAACATCGTGTTCGACACCGCGGGCTTCTGCGGCGAGGTTTCCGCCATCAAAACGGCGCTAGTGGAAATCCCCGCCTCGCGCATCGTCTTCGCCACGGATTACCCGCAGGAAATCCGCGAACGCCACGTCGTGCGCGATTTCGTCACGGCGCTGCGCAAGCTCGATGGCGCCGGCGAGCAAATTCTCTCCGGCAATACCGGGTTGCTGTTGCGCTCGGACAGATAATAGCCGGGACAAGGACCACGCCGGTTTCCGTTATCATTTGAGTAAAGAGTCGATTCACTTCGCTTTTACCGCGGCGCGCGTCATACGTATTTCTCGATACGGCAGCCGAGCCGGCGTCTTTAACTTTTCGCGTGCATTGCTTCTCCCAATAAAAAATTGGGGAGACGTCGATGCAGTCCGATCCGTTCGCGGAGCGCCTGGCCAAGGTGCGCCGCCGCTTTGCCTCCACGCTCGCCGGCAAGATCGACGCCAGCATCGCGGCGCTGCCGAAACTGTCGTGCGCCGAGGCGGCATCCGTGGCGCTGGTCGCCGATGCCTATCAGGAGATGCACCGGATTTGCGGCGTGGCGCCGACCGTCGGCTTCACGGCGACGGGCAAAGCGGCGCGGGGGACCGAAGACGTTCTTATTGCGGCGTTCCGCGGCAAGCGTGCGCTCAGCGGCGAAGAGGCCGGCCGATTGCAGGAGGCGCTCGCCCGACTGAAAGCGGCGGCAAGCGACGAATTGCTTCACATCGATGGCGGCGGGGCCGATGCGTGAAGGATTTCAGCGCGCACTCGTCGCGCCGCTCGCCTTAGCGATCGGGCTCGCCGCTGCCGGCGCTGCCGCTGCGCAGACGCATCCGCGCCCGACGCGAGCCGCCGCTCCCGCGATGCCGGCGCCTGTCGCCGCGCCTTCGGAGAGCGCCCCGGCGCCGATCAGCGGGGCCATCACGCTCGCCGATCTCGGCATGTCCGAGGGGCTGCAATTCGGCGAATTGGAGGGGCGCCGCGACGTCTTCGTGCCGGTACCGCAAACCGGCGGCGTCGCGTTCACGGCATTCGTGCTGATATTCGACGATGTGAGCGCGCACGACGCCCGGCGCAGCCTGCAAATAGCCGTCGACGGCGAGGTTATGGCCGCTTTGCCGCTCGACGGCCACGGCAAGGGGCGCAGCGTCCGGATGCCGCTGCCGCCGCTCGCCGCGCGCGACGGCTTCATCAAGCTCACATTCATTTACTCCGGCGCGGCGACGGAGGATCGCTGCGTCGACGGGCGCTCCGTCGGCGACAGCCTTCTGATTAGGCCGGAGAGCGCGATCGCCTTCGCGCTCCCCGCCACAGCGCCGCTGGAAGTCGCCGGCACCTTGGCACTGATGCCGCGCGATGTGATCGTGGCGCTGCCGCAGCGCGTTATCAGCACCTCCGAAATGGCGACGGCGCTGACGGCGGCTCGCTCGCTTGCCGCGGGGGGACGCCGCGTTCGCTTCGAACAGCGTACCGACGCGCTCGCCAGTCTCGATAGCCAAAACGAGATGCATCGCTGGTCGCGCGGACTTGTTCTCGTCGGGCCGTCCGCGGATTTCTCCGCAATACAGAAATCGGAAACGACCTTCGGTGGCCCGGCAAGTGCGGGCGGAATTGCGGCCACGCGCATCGCCGGCGTTCCGGCGCTGCTGCTCACCGCCGCCGACGATGGCCGCGCGGCGCGCTTGCTCGGCAGTCCCGAATTGAGCGCCACGCGCAGCATGCCGGCAACGGTGGTCGGCGCGATCGGGGGGCTGCGCTTGAATTCCGATATGGTCCATTTCGACCAGCTCGGGCTGGCGCCGCGCCCGGTGGAATTCACCGACCGCGCGGACATTTCCATCAATATCGATACGCGCAAGCTGCCGGCGGGCCGACGCCTTGCCCGACTTCTGCTCGATGTGCTGGTCGCTCCCGACGGCGGCGCCGGGCGGGCGGTGGTAAGCGTCTTTGTCAACAACCAGCTTCTTGGCAGCGCGGCGGCGGAAGGCGCGTCCGCGCAACTCGACCTCGCAATTCCCGACGGCCTGGCCGGGACGAACGCAGCGCTCCGTGTCCTTATTCAGCGCCACAATGCCGCCGGCGAATGCCGCTACGCGCCGCAAGCCTATCCCGCGCAAATTCTGGGCTCGAGTGCGCTGGTTTTCGAACGCAGGGACGGCGCGCAGGATTTCGCGGACCTCGGCTCCCTCTGGACCGATGGGCTGGAAATCTGGCTGCCGACGGATGCGGCGGCGCGGCCGCTGTCCTACATGCCGCTTCTTTCCACGATCGTGTCCGCGCTTTCGCCGACGAGCGCGCCGATAACGGTAAAGTTTGCGGCCGCCGATACCGCGCCCCATCCCGACCGCCCGTTCATCGCGGTGGGCAATATTCCGCCGCTCGGCGCGGCGCCGCCGGTTCGCTTTGACCGCGGCCGGGTCGCCATCAGCGGACAGAACGGGCGCACGCTGCTCGACATCGGCGGTTTCCATGCCGGCGCCGTGGCCCAATTGATCAGCGCCGAAAACCGGCCGGGGCTCTGGATCAGATCGCTGGCCGGCGACGGCTCGCTGCCACAGCCGCGAACGCTGCGGCTCGAACGGGGCGACGTGGCGCTCATCGACGACATCGGCAGCTCGCTGGCGCTTTCCACCAGGCGCGATTCCCTGCTGACCATCGCCTATCCGGAACACGTATCGTGGCTGACGATTGCCGCGAGATACCGGCCCTGGATCATGGGCACGCTCTGGATATTCGGCTCGGCGCTGTTCCTCTTCGGCCTGACGCGGATGTATCGCCGCGGCGATAAAACCGGACCGGGTTGAGAGCGTGGCGCCGCTTTCGCCTTCCGATCGCGCGCTCGGCGACCTGCTGGTCGGCCGTCGCATCCTGACGCTGCCGCAGCTCGATGAGGCCGTGCGCCTGGCCGAGACCTGGAACGTCCGGCTCGGCGACGCCATTCTGGCGCGCAACTGGATTTCTCCAAGAGTTTATTATCAGGGACTCGCCGCTTATTACGACCTGCCGTTTGTCGATCTCGAAGCGTCACCGCCCGACGAGACTCTGCTGCGCGAAGACGAGGCCGAGAGTTATGCCCAGCAACTGATGCTGCCGTGGAGAAAAAACGGCGACCGTATGCTGGTGGCCACGGCAAATCCCGGACCGCACGCCTTGCTGCTGGGGCGCCAGCGCTGGGGCGCGGCGATCGACTTCGTCGTGGTGTCCAAGTTCGACATCGTTTGGACGGTGCAGCGCGTCTTCGCCGGCGCCCTCTCTCGTCAAGCCGTTTTGGAACTGGCTGAACGCGACCCCGCGCTGTCGGCGCGCCGCGTTTTCACGCCCGGGCAAAGCACCGCCGGCTATCTGCTGCTGACCGCCTTGCTGGCGGGATTGGCCTATGCGCCCGTGGCGACGCTCGTCGCCCTCAACGTGGCGATGGGCGTTTTCTATCTCGGCAACTTTCTCTTCAAAGGACTTCTGGTCGCCGCCGGCGGCGGCCGCTCGACGGAACGCAATCAGGCCATCGAGATTGCCGCCCGGCAATTGAGCGACGACGAACTGCCGGTCTTCACCATCCTGGTTCCGATGTACCGCGAGGCGCAAATGCTGCCGATGCTGGCGGAATCGCTGCGCCGCGTCGACTATCCGCTCGGCAAGCTCGACATCAAGATCGTGTTCGAGGCCGACGACACCGAGACAATCGAGGTGGCGCGCACGCTCGGTCTCGAAGGCGTGTTCGAGATCATCCGCGTGCCGCCTTCGCACCCGAAGACCAAGCCCAAGGCATGCAACTTCGCCCTGCGTTTCGCGCGCGGCGAATACCTCGTCATCTATGACGCGGAGGACCGGCCGGAGCCCGATCAGCTGCGCAAAGTGGTGGCGACCTTCATGCGGGCGGCGCCCGATGTCGCCTGCCTGCAATGCAGCCTGAACTATTATAATGCCGGCGAAAATTGGCTGTCGCGCATGTTCACGCTCGATTATGCGCTCTGGTTCGACCAGATGCTGCCGGGCCTCGAACGGCTGAAGATCCCGATCCCGCTCGGCGGCACGTCCAATCATTTCAAGACGAGCGTGCTGCGCGAACTGCACGCCTGGGATCCATTCAACGTCACCGAGGATGCCGACCTCGGCTTGCGCCTAACGCAGAAAGGCTATCGCGTCAGCGTCGTCGATTCGACGACCTTCGAGGAGGCGAGCTGCCACACCGCCAACTGGGTGCGCCAACGTTCGCGCTGGATCAAGGGCTATATGCAGACCCTGCTGGTGCATACGCGCCATCCGCTGCAATTCGTGCGCAATAGCGGCTTGCTCGGCCTTCTCGGCTTCGTTTGCTTTATCGGCGGCACGGTGATCGCCGCGCTGCTCAATCCGCTGTTCTGGATTCTCTTTCTTGTCTGGTTGGCCGCGCTGGCGAGCGGCTTCGATGGAATCTTTCCCGAGCCGGTCTTGTGGCTGAGCGTCCTCAACCTGCTCGTCGGCAATGCGGCATTTATCTACCTGAGCTTGCTGGCGCCGATTCGCCGCGGCTGGCTCGACTTCATTCCCTACGGCCTCACCGTTTTCGGCTATTGGCTGTTGATCTCGGCGGCAGCTTACCGCGCGCTCTGGCAACTGCTGCGCAACCCGTTCCACTGGGACAAAACCCATCACGGCGTCTCCCGATTCAGCGACGCCCGGCTCGCGTTCGCCGGGAAGGCAGGCCGTCGATGCGCGTAGCCGCCGCGATTCCTCCTGGGCTGCTCGCCTTCGGCGCCGCGCTCTGCCTCACCGCGGCGGTGACCGCGGCCGGCCTGACGCCCGGCGGCGCCGTCCGTCTTTGGGCCGCCGCCATGCTCGGTAGCGGGGGCCAATTGCCCTGGGCTTCGGTGGCGACCGGATATCCGCCCATTCCCCTCGTCACGGCGACCGCACTGCAGGCGATGGTGCCAAGCGCGCCGGCGCCGGCATTGCTGGCGGCGGCGGTCTTCGGCCTGCTGGCCATGCTCTTCGTGCGGGCGCTGCGCAAAGCGGACCTGCCGAAGCCGCTTCTCGTAGTGGCGGCACCGCTCATTCTTCTCCATCCGTTTCTGCTGCGCGCGGTGCTCGGCGGACCGGCGGAAATGTTTCTTGCGCTCTTTCTCTATTTCTTCGGTCTGTCGCTTTTCGATCTGCGCGAGCGAACGCAGGTGCGCGAGATCATGACCACGGGACTGTCGCTGCTCGGCCTCGCCTTTTCGCATCCCTTGGGCGCGGTGAGTGCCGCCGCTGCTGTTCCTCTGCTGGCCTTCGCAGTGCGTCCTTCTTTCGCCGCCACTTCGGCCATCAATACCGTGCTGGCATTGATCTTCCCCGCGCTCGCGGGCGCCGGCGCTTTCGCTTATTTGCGCTGGGCTTTTCCCGGCGAAAGCTTGGCGGTCGATCCCGGTGAAGGCTCGCGTTTCGCCGCTTGGGCAGCGGACGCCGCCATCGCCATGGCCGCACCCCTGCCCTTCTTCGCTGCGTTTTGGGTCCGCCGCCGCCGCCCGCAACTGATGCCCATTCTAATCTTCGCCGCCGTTGTCGGCTTGGCCGCGCTTTTTGCAGCGATGATCCCGTTTGGCGATCCCCGGAGCGTGGCCGTGGCGGCTCCTATCCTTTCCGCCGTCGTGCTCGCACGCGTCTCGGTCGCAAGGGAGAATCGCCTCGCCGTCGTTCTTCTGCTGCTGGGCGGGTGTCTCGCCGGAGCGCCGGGATGGAAATTCATCGAAGGTATGGCCGCCGATCCGGCCGGCTACTCGACCACGGAGAGCCAGCGCCTCGATGCCTTGGCTCTCGGCAACGCCATCCGTGGCCGTTACGGCGTGCTGATCGACGCCGTCAACACGCCCGCCGTGGTGCTCGGCCGCGGCGACGCCGCCGGACTGCTACCCCCGCGCAGCGAAAGCTTTGCCTTGGCGCTGATGCGCGGCCGGCCCAACGCGCCGTTTATCGCCGTACCCGATCCGCGCGGCGACGCCGGCGACCGGCTGAACCAGGCATTCCCGCATTTGTACCGCCAAGGTCTGCCCGGTTATCGGCTCATATTCCAAAACAGGACCTGGCGCTTGTTCGCGCGCGAACGCCCCGATGTCGAAGGGATTGATAGCGCCGAAGCCAGGTTTGATCCGTGAAAACACCGAGGTTCAGATGCAGATACTTATAGTCGACGATTCCGAGGACTCCCGTGAGCTGACGGAGGCAGCGTTGCTTTCCGCCGGTTACACGGACGTGCGCACGGCAGCCTCGGCGTGGGAGGCATTCAAGATTCTGGACTTAGGCCGCACCGCCGATTTTGTGCCGCAGGTCGATATCGTATTGCTAGACATCGTCATGCCAGAGATCGACGGCATCGAGGCCTGCGCCCGCATCCGCAACGATCCACATTATGTCGATTTGCCGATCATTATGGTCACCACGCTCGACGATATGGACAGTTTGCAAAACGCCTTCGTAGCCGGCGCAACCGATTACGTGACCAAGCCGGTAAATCGCGTCGAGCTGATCGCTCGGGTGCGCGCCGCGCTGAAGCTGAAGGCCGAACTGGAACGGCGGCTCGAGCGCGAGCGCGAGCTGCTCGCCTTCATGTCCAACTGGGGCGCCCGCCACTCGACCCTGTGGATCGACGAAGCCACCGGGCTATTCGTCGGCGAAGGCGCCGAGGCATATCTGAGCGCCATCTCGGGGCGGCAGGCCGAATCGCCGATCTCCATTATCGCCGTCGCGGTGGACCGCATCGACGCCTTCCGTGCCGCGCAAGGCGAACAGGCGGCAAAAAAACTTCTTGCCGAAGTGGCCGGCGCGGTGCGCGCCATCTCCGCCCCGATCGGCACCATTCCCGCCGCCTACCGCAATGGCATTATTGTTCTTGTGGCGCCCGAGATCGGCACGGCCAAGGCGACGGAGCTCGGCAGAGCTTTCTGCATGGCCGTGTCCCGCCTTCGTCTCGCCAACGCCGAATCGATAACCGCCGACCACGTCACCGCGAGCGTCGCGGTGGTGACGGGGCAGGTGCGGCGAAGCGCGGACCGCGCGCAGCTTTTGACACATGCCATTTCCCACGTGCAGGCCGCCGCGGCGGCGGGAGGAAACCGAATCGCCGCCGTGACGCTTTAGCGCCACGCGCAATCCGTAATAACCCCAAGGCTCTCCGCGGCGCCCGGCTGTTATCCAGGTTGTAGCCTGGAGAATCACGTTGAGGCGGCAGATCGCGGCGGGGCTGTGTCTTGGCGTCTTTTCTCTGGCGCCGGCGGCCAAAGCGATCGCCGGCGCCTGGACTTTGGCTGAAGGCAAAGGCCAGCTCGCCACCACGGTAACGCAGAGCGACGCGACGCGCGCTTTCGGAGGCTATGGCGCCCTGACGCCGGTTCCGCGCTATTCGAAATTCGAATTGGAAAGCCTGATCGAATACGGCCTCAGCAATCGCGTGACGCTGATCGCCGAGCCGCGCCTTCAGGAGGTGACGGTCGACGGCCCGCAAGGCGGACAGCGCAGCGGGCCGGGTTATACCGAATTCGGCGGCCGCTACCGCTTGCTGCAAGCGAATTCCTGGGTGCTGTCGGCGCAGGCGACAGCGCGCCTGCCGGGCACCTTCGCGCGGAAAAATCCGGCGGCCGTGGGCTATGCCGACACCGAAACCGACGGCCGCATCCTGTTTGGAAACAATTTTTCGATCGGCGGCCTGCCGGTTTTCGTCAATGCCGAATTGGCGCAACGCTTTCGCGCCGGCGATCCGCCGAATGAATTCCGCGCCGATTTCACCTTCGGCTTCGCTCCGGCGCCGCGCTGGCAATGGCTCGCGCAAAGCTTCAACGTGATCTCCGAAGGCAGGGGTGCCCCGGCATTTCCAAGCTATGCCTATCACAAGCTGCAAATCAGCGCCGTCTATGACGTGACGGCCATGTGGGCTCTTCAGGTCGGCGGCTTCCGGACCGTAACGGGACGGCAAGCGCTGCAGGAGAACGGCGCCATCTTCGCCGTCATACACAAATTCTAGCTAGCGCGCGGCACAGGATGCGGCCCAGGCGCAACGCAGGATCGCTTCGGCCGGCTTGCCTTGCACGGTGAAGTCGGTATCGCGCGGTCCGCCGGCGGCGGGATCGCTGAACCAGCGCCAGATCAGCACACCGCCAATCGACGGCCGGTCAAGCACGGCGAGCCAATCGGAAATCACCTGTGCCTGCACGCGCAGATCGACCGCGGCCACGCGTTCCTCCGCGCTTTCCCATGGTTTTGCAGCGGCGCCCTCGGCGGAGCGCAAGCCGATCTCGGCGACCAGGACCGGCTTGCCATACCGGGCCGAGAGGGCGTCAAGGCGGTCTGCCGAATCGCGCATGGCGGCAATCCGGCCGGCACGATCGTCCCGAAGCGGCGGATAGAGCGAGACGCCGATCTCGTCGAGCGCATCCCAGAAGGGCACGCTTTGAGCTTCCTCGGCGTTATGCGCCACATAGAGCAAGCTCCCGGGAAAAATCTTGCGCGCCGCAACGATCATGTCGCGCCATTCATCGTGACCGACCGTTTTGGTGAGCTCGGTGCCTAGGGCCAAGGCTTCGGCACGCGTTTCCGCAGCGATGCGCGCCACGCGCAGGAGTTCGCGCTGGTAATTGGCGAACCAGGCGCGCCAGGCTTCCGGCGTGGCGGGCGCCACCTCCCCCGCCCAGCTTTGCGCGATCCAGACCTGCGGCTTGACCAGAACATAGAGGCCCAGCGCGTGAGCCTGCCGAATGGCCGCGGCCAATTCCTCGTCCGACATGTCATTGCCGCGCGTGATGTCGCTGCTCGATGCCGTGGCCTGCCAGAAAAAGGGCACCAGGGCGACGGCATTGGCGCCCGCCTGCCGGGCGGCGGCGAGCGAGCGCTGCGCCGAGGCCGAGCCGAAAGGGTGGCCCGGCGAGGCGATGATGTTGAAGCCGCGCAGCACCTTCCGCTCAGGCAGGCCGGCGCCGGCGGCGGCGCTCAGGAACAATGTCATCGCGACGGCGCCGAGAGCCGCGCAGTGCGCGGCGCGCTTAGTTGTCTGCTCCATCGACGGTGCGCGCGATGCAAAGAAGCAGGGCATCCATGGCCTGTGTGGCCCGGACGATTTCGGGATCGGCGGCGGCGCTTTGCGTTGCGCTTTCCAATTTCGCCGCCGCCGCCGAGATGTCGGCGAAGCCGAAAATGCCGGCGGCGCCGGCGAGCGCATGGGCATACGTCGCGGCCTGCTCCAGCGCCGCCGCACGGGTGTCCGAACCGGCAAGGTCGGCGCGGCATTGCGTGAGCGCTTCGGCGTCGGCCCGCAACCGCCGCACGAAACCGCCGCGCAGGCGCGAGAGCCCCGCGCCGCGCAATTGCTCGCGCATCGCCGCGGCCAGCGTCAGCGGATCGAACGGCTTGGAAATCACGCCGGCGGCGCCAAGCGACTTGAAATGTTCAAGCTCGCGGGTCTGCGCCCGCGCGGTCATGAATACAACCGGGATAGTGGCGGTGCGCGGATCGGCCAACAGGCGGGCGAGCGTTGCGGGCCCGTCGAGAACGGGCATCATGATGTCGCAGAGGATCAGATCGGGCCGCCATTCCACGGCGGCCTGCAACGCCTCCATGGCAGTGGCGCAACTGCATACGGTGAAGGCCGGATCGAGGCCGAGCGATAATTCGACAATCTCGCGGATATCCGGCTCGTCGTCGACATGAAGAATACGGAACGCGCCTCGCCGATTGCCGCCGGCGGCAGCAGCAGAGGTGCAACGTTCGGGCAGTTCCTCGATCGACGCGCTTTGACGACTGCGTGCCATCTGCCATCCCCGTTTGTCGGGTGAGATCGGATCAAACGCATCGCCATTAGACAAAATCAGGATTAACAAACTGAAGGGCCGCGCACTCCATCCGCGACGGATTTCGTGCCGATAACTACTTACGTATTAGAATGTATGCGGCCAGCCGCAGCCCAGTTCGTTTCAATACGATCGGGGAAAATACCTACGAAGCAAAGTCTTTCGCCGCGCCGGCGGGCTCACGCGATCTTCGTCGTCAGGATTCCGATGCGCTCGATCTCGATCTTCACGACGTCGCCGGGCTGCAAGGCTTCGCCGCGCGCGGTGCCGACGCCGGCCGGCGTGCCGGTCAATATCAGATCGCCGGGATGCAAGGTCATGCCGGTGGAGAGATGCGCGATTTGTTCGGCGATATCAAAGATCATCTGGCCAGTATTGGAATCCTGTTTCGGGACGTCGTTGACCCAGAGCTTGATCGTCAGATTCTGCGGGTTGGGAATGTCTTTGGCCGGCACGATCCAGGGACCGAGCGGACAAGCGCCGTCGAAGCTCTTCTGCCCGATCCAGTCGGCCTTGAACGAGGACGTTTCGCTCACCTGCGGACGGCGCGAAAGGTCGCGCGCCGAGAGATCGTTGGCGACGGTGTAGCCGGCGACGTGTTGAAGCGCGTCGGCAACGCCGACATTCTTGGCGGGCTTGCCGATGACCACGGCAAGTTCCGCTTCCCAATCGAGCTTCTTGGTGTAGCGAGAGGCATTCACCGTGGCGCCGGGATCGGCGACCGAGCGCGAGGCCTTGAGAAAGAACCACGGCTTCAGCCCGAGACTCTTGGGATCGGGTTCCAGCGGCCGGTTGGCCCGCTTGGCCATCTCGGCCGCATGGTCGCGGTAATTGGCGCCGGCGCAGTAGATCGCCGAGGGCCACAACACCGGCGCGCGCAACTGCGTCTGCTGCAATGGCAGCGGCTTCGCATCGGCGGCGGATTTCTTCAATGCATCTTCGATGGCGCCTTGCGCGCGCGGCCAATCGCCCAGGATGCCTAAAGTCGAGGCGTAAGCCGGCTGTCTCGTCAGATCCGCGGCATCGAACACGGTTTCTCCCGTAACGATGCCGGCGCGCGGCCCTTGCATCGTTTGATACGTCGCCAGCTTATATCCGGCCATCTGCGTCCCCCCGCCCTTTTTGCCGGGCAGCCTAAAGGCCGGTCGCCGAATGTCAAAGGATATGGCAGCTTTCAGCGAGAGCCCTTGTTGAGCATGGCACGAAACCAGCCGGGCTTGTCGGGTGCATCCGCTGCTGCGCCCTCGGGAGGAGGCGCGACGATCTTGCCGAATTTCTCGAAGAAATCGCCGGCGAGCTTTTTTGCGGTGCTGTCGATAAGACGGCCGCCGACCTGCGCGAGCTTGCCGCCGACGTCCGCCTTGACTTCATAGCTCAGCAGCGTCGCGGCGCCTTCCTCGGCCAGCCGCACCTTGGCGCCGCCGCGCGCGAAGCCGGCCGCGCCGCCGGTTCCCTCGCCGCTGATCGTGTAACCGTGCGGCGCGTCGACATCCGACAGCATCACCTTTCCGGTGAAGGATGCCTTCACCGGGCCGATTTTCAGCGTCACCTTGGCTTTCATCTCGGTGTCGGAGATTTTTTCGATGCTTTCGCAGCCCGGAATCGACTGCCGGAGCACTTCAGGATCGTTCAAGGCCGCCCAAACCACGTCACGGGGTGCCTCGATCCGCTGCGTACCGGTCATGTCCATTTCGCTATCCTCTCGGGCTGACGAATTCTTGCGCCGGCTCGGCAGCGCGGCCCTATTTATGGACAGATTTCATAACGGGCAAGCAGGCGCCGGTCCTGCGGCGGGGTGAACGAGCGCCGCCGCAAGCGGGAACGGATGGCCGAGGTTGACCGTTTAGTCCAGCAAAAACCGGGGAAAAGTGGAAGCCGCCGGCTGCGCGCTTGCGCAGCGAAGGATGGCCCGAGGCCGTGGTCGATGCGCACGAGCCGCCGATGCCGCCGAAGGTGGCGCTGACCGAAGTCGCGCGTCTCGCCCAAGCATTGGCGCGCGGCACGCCCGCCGGCGGCAAAATCGCGCTGACGGTCGCCTCCGACACAGTCCGCGAACCGATCTAGCGCGCGTTAATGCGGGACCGCGGCGCCGATGCGTTGCCGATCCGCGTCGGGCATTTGCTTTGGATTGATGAAAAAAGCCACCACATCCGGGCATTTCTCCTTGATGCGCCGCTCGATCGCGCCGACGAGATGCTCCACGTCGGAAGCCGAGCAATTGTCCGAAAAATCCACGTCGACGATGGCGACGATCTGCTGCGGCGCCATATGCACGGTAATAAGCTGGCCCACGCGGCGGACGCCGGGGTGGTGGCGGACAATATCCAGGATCGTGCGCCGGATCGGCTCCCGCGCCGGTTCGCCGAGCAGCAAACCCTTGCTTTCGTGGGCGAGGATGATTGCGGTGATGGCCAATACGACGCCGATGCCGATCGACGCTACGCCATCAAGCTCGGGCCGGTTCAGCCGCACGGCGGCAAAGTTGCCGGCAAAGGCAATGACGATGCCGGCGAGGGCCGCCGAATCTTCGAACAGCACGATGAAGGATGTCGGATCCTTGCTGCGGATCACCGCGGCAAAATAGCCGAGATCGCCGCGGTTCTTTTCGAAAGCGCGCAGCGCGATGAGCCAGCTCCAGCCTTCAAAGATCATCGTTGCGCCGAGCACGATGTAATTCACGATGGGGTCGGCAATCGCGGCCGGTTCGCGAATATGGGTGATCCCCTCATAAAAGGACATTCCGGCGCCCAACGCGAAAATCAGCAAGGCGACGATGAAACTCCAGAAATACAGCTCGCGGCCGTAGCCCAGCGGATGCATTTCGTCGGGCGGCCGCCCCGATCGCCGGATGCCGTAAAGCATGAGCAGCTGGTTGCCGGTGTCGACGAGCGAATGAATGCCCTCGCTGAACATCGCGGAACTGCCGGTCCAGACGGCGGCAAAGAATTTTGTCAGAGCGACAAGCAGGTTGCCCGCGAGCGCCGCATAAATCACTTTATTCGATGACGTGCCGGCGGCCATATGGCCCGTCCTTTGCGACTGCCTGTTTGATCCCGCTGCGAACCAGGCAGGGCTGCTTCGGAACGCGACTGAGGATTGCAACCGTCAAATGGCGCA
>Ga0070741_10010189_pt1 | contig 17866 bp, 20 predicted proteins | sample Coa_R1_4_FD_66440 | JGI IMG/M metagenome (GOLD analysis project Ga0070741, IMG submission 66440) | Surface soil microbial communities from Centralia Pennsylvania, which are recovering from an underground coalmine fire - Coalmine... | ecosystem: Environmental > Terrestrial > Soil > Unclassified ...
CTCTTCAACCTGCTGACCGGTTACAGCCGGCAGCGCGCCTTCCGCAAGCTGCTCGTCGCGCCGTTGATGCTCCGGGAACAACTCCTCGACCTCGTCGCGCGCGAAGGCAAGCCGGGCGGACGCATCACGATCAAGCTCAACAGTCTCGCGGACCCCGAGTGCATCGATGCGCTGTATCTCGCGTCCCAGAAGGGTGCGCGGATCGACCTCATCGTGCGCGGCATCTGCGGGCTGCGCCCGGGGATTCCCGGGTTGTCGGAGAACATTCGCGTCCGGTCGATCCTCGGCCGGTTTCTCGAGCACTCGCGGATCTTCCGCTTCGGCGCGGACGACTACTACATCGGATCGGCCGACTTGATGGAGCGCAACCTCGACCGCCGCGTCGAGGCGCTGCTCCCGGTGACGGACCCGGTGTCGATGGCACGCCTCGACGAGATCCTCGAAGTCGAATGCGCGGACGACACACTCGCGTGGGAGCTTTCTCCGGACGGAGCGTGGCACCGCGCGTCGCGCGACACCGGAATGGACGCTCATCGGCGGTTCTGCGAGCTGGCCGCCCTCCGTTCGCGCGGCGCCGACAACGACGCATGAAGCGGTTTCTCTCCAAACGTACGGAGAGGCCGCCGGATGAGGACTCGACCGGACGCGACATCCTGAATTGGGCCCTGCGCCGGGCAGTGGCGCGGATTGCCGACAAGACCGCGGACATCTCCGTTCCCGAAAACGTCCATCAGGCCCGCGTCGGACTGCGCCGGTTCCGTTCCACGCTCCACACGTTTCGTGGGCTCTTCGACCCGGCCTGGACCGACGGGCTGCGCGAGGCCGTCCGCCCGCTGGCGGATCAGCTGGGACACGCGCGCGACGCCGACGTCCTCTACGCGCGCCTGTCCGGACACGAAGTAGTCGCGTCGGCTCTTGCCGCCAACCGCGACCGGGCGCGTGCCGACCTCGCCGCGGCGCTGGCGGCCCCCGGCTTTGCCGCGACGGTCGCCCGGCTCGAGGCTGCCGCCGCCGAGCCGAAGCTCGCGCCGGCCGCCGACGATCCGGCGGCACGCTGTCTGATGCCGTACGTCGCACCCGTCTGGCACCGGCTGCAGCACAAGGCCCGCAGCCTCGACGAGGACTCGGCCCCCGACGAGCTCCATCGCGTCCGGATCCTGACCAAGCACGCGAGATACGCGGCGGAGACGCTGACGCCGGTCGTCGGCGAGGCCGAACGCTTCGCGGAGCGCGCGGCCGGCGTCCAGGAGGTCCTCGGCGAAGTGCAGGACGCGAGCTTCGCGCGTGCCTGGCTCGAGGAGACGGCGCGGTCGTCCGGTGACGCTTTCGAGTGCGGCACCCTGGCCGGGCTCGAGCTGGCGGCCGCCGCCCGCGAAACGTCGCGCTGGACGGAGGTCTGGGAACGTCTCGACCGCAAGAAGGTCACCCGGTGGATCTCCGACGCGTGGACGCCGCCGGACGACGAGCCCGCCGTGTACCTGGTGCGCCACGCCAAGGCCGGGGACCGTGCGACCTGGACGCGGGCCGACGAGATCAGACCGCTCACCAGGGCGGGCCTCCGGCAGGCTCAGGCCCTGGTCCGGCTCCTCAAGAAGGCCGGAGTCACCCGCGTGGCGAGCAGCCCCTACACCCGGTGCATGCAGACGGTCGAGCCGCTGGCGGCGGCGGCGTCGCTGCCGGTCGTCCCCGAAGCGGCCCTCGCCGAGGGCGCCGCGCTCGACGCGTCGCTCGCTCTCCTGGCGACCACGGAGCCGATCGTGCTGTGCACGCACGGCGACGTCATGGAGAACGTCATCGGGTACCTGGCGCGCCGCGGCGTCGCCGGGGCGGACCCGTCGATGGGAGCCAAGGGGTCGACCTGGGTGCTCCGGTTGAAGGCCCAGCGGGCCGACTACCTGCCCCCTCAGGCCTAATCCACAGGCCGCGTTCACAGTTCGTTCAACTGGAAGTTACAACCGCGTAAGATCCCCATCCGACGGTATGAGCGTGAAGATCGCCGTTCTGGACCTGGGCAGCACCTCGTTCCACCTCTCCGTCGTGGATGCCTCGCGCGACGGGCGGATGGAGCGGCTCCTGCGACGCCGCGAGACGCTGCACCTGGCCGCAGCCGTCGCTCGCCACGGCCATCTTCCCGACGACCTGTGCGACACGGCCGTGCGGGCCGTTCGCATGCTCCGGCGCGCGGCGGACGACGCCGGTCCCGATTTCATCCTCGCCGTCGCAACGAGCGCGCTCCGCGACGCCGCCAACGGCGGCGGACTGATCGACCGTCTCGAGGTGGCCGCGCGGTGCCGGATCCGCGTCCTCACCGGACACGAGGAGGCGCGTCTCGCCTACCGCGCCGTGCGCGAGTCGACGTCGCTCGGCGACGGCCCGCTCGTCGTGTGCGACCTCGGCGGAGGAAGCCTCGACGTTGCGCTCGGCAACGGCGACGACCTCATGGACGACGCGACGTTCCCGCTCGGTGCCTCCCTGCTGCACGCTTCGTTCGTCGAAAAGGATCCGCTGACCCAGGCCGAATGCGACGCGATCGCCGACCACGTGCGGTCGTACGTTGCGGAATTCGCCCCCTCCATCGCCGGCGTCGGATCGCTGGCGGCCGCGGCGACGGGCGGCACGGCCCGCGCGCTCGGGAGGCTGCACGCCAATCGCGCCGGCCTGCACCCGGCGACCGGACGCAACGTCGTCGTTCCGGCCGCGTCGCTGTTCACGATGACGTCGCTTCTCACGAGCCTTTCGAGGGCAGAGCGGCTCGAGCTCCCCGCCGTCCGCGCCCGCCGCGTCGACGTGCTCCCGGTCGGTGCGCTCGTGCTGTCCACACTGGTCGAGTCGCTCGACCTCGGCGCCCTCGCACTGTGCGAGTGGGGCCTGCGCGAAGGCGTGATCCTCGAGGCCCTCGAGGATCTCCCGGCGCGTGCGACGGCGTAACCCCGGGTTACACGGGCGTAACGAACCTGTGCGAGCCTGTTTCCTATGGACGAGAAGCAAAAAGCCTTCGTTTTGCGCACCGTCGAGGAGCGGGACATCCGCTTCGTGCGTCTGTGGTTCACCGACGTCCTCGGGTTCCTGAAGTCCTTCGCGATCCCGACCGAGGAGCTCGAAGGAGCCTTCGAGGACGGCGTTGGCTTCGACGGTTCGGCCATCCAGGGGATGGCGCGCGTCCAGGAGTCGGACATGGTCGCGCATCCCGACCCGACGACCTTCCAGATCCTGCCGTGGCGCCCCGACGCGCAGGGCGTCGCCCGAATGTTCTGCGACATCGCCAACCCCGACGGCACGCCGTTCGAGGGCGACCCGCGCGCCGTGCTGCGGCGCAACCTGGATCGCGCGCAGCGCCTCGGGTTCACCTTCTACGCCGGACCGGAGATGGAGTTCTTCCTCTTCGGGGACGCCGAGCGGCCGGAGCCGCTCGACAGGGGGTCGTACTTCGATCTCACGCCGCAGGACGTCGGCTCGGAGTTCCGGCGCCACACGATCCACTACCTCGAGCAGATGGGGATCTCGGTGCACAGCTCGCACCACGAGGTCGCGCCGTCACAGCACGAGATCGATCTCCGCTTCGCCGACGCGCTGACGATGGCGGACAACATCATGACCTTCCGCCTCGTCGTGAAGGAGGTCGCGCAGGAGCACGGCATCTACGCGACGTTCATGCCGAAGCCCATTCAGGCGGAGTGGGGCAGCGGCATGCACACGCATGTATCGCTGTTCGAGGGCGACCGCAACGCATTCTTCGACGCCGCGGACGAGAACCACCTGTCCAAGGTCGCGAAGGCGTTCATTGCCGGCGTCCTCGCGCACTCGCGTGAGATCACGGCCGTCAGCAACCAGTGGGTGAACTCGTACAAGCGCCTGATTCCCGGCTACGAGGCACCCGTGTTCGTGGTGTGGGGCAAGGCGAACCGGTCGGCGCTGGTGCGTGTCCCGGCCGCCAAGCCGAACAAGGAACAGTCGACGCGAATCGAGTACCGGGCCCCCGATCCGGCGTGCAACCCCTACCTGTTCCTCGCCGTCCTCCTTGCCGCGGGCCTCGACGGCGTCGAGCGCGAGCTCGACATCACTCCGGAGGCCGAGGACAACATCTACGCGATGGCCGTGTCCGAGCGCCGCGCGCTCGGCATCGAGGCGCTGCCCGACACGCTCGAGGACGCGTTGCATCTCATGGAACGGTCCGAGCTCGTGGCCGAGGCACTCGGCGAGCACCTCTTCGAGTGGTTCCTGCGCAACAAGCGCGAGGAGTGGGAGGAGTACAAGGCCTACGTCACGCCGTTCGAGATCAACCGCTACCTGCCGATGCTCTGATGCGCATCTGTCACCTGTACGCCTCGAACCCGGACGAGATCTCCGGCGTCGCGCGCGACCTCGATCTGCTCGGGTTGTCGGCTGACGTCTTTTCCTTTTCGGACGGGGCGAGCGCCGAGCGTCCGGATCTCGTCTGCGTCTACACGGGAACGGACGCTCCGGAAGCGCTCTCGTTCTGCCAGATCCTCGGCAAGGAAGAGGCGATGTCCGGTGTGCTGCTGCTCACGCTCGTCCGCGTCGAGCAGCTGCGCGAGCTGTTCCTGCGGGAAGGCGCGTTCGACGACTTCCTCGTCGTGCCGTATCAACTCGCCGAGCTGGACGCGAGGCTCCGTCACCTGCTGTGGCGCGCCAAGCAGGGCGAGCAGGCGGATCTCCTCAACCTCGGCCCCCTGGTGATCAACGTCGGCACCTACCAGGTGCACGTCGACAACGAGCCGGTCGACCTCACCTACATGGAGTACGAGCTGCTCAAGTTCCTCGCTTCCCACCGCGGACGCGTCTTCACCCGCCAGACGCTGCTCTCGCGCGTGTGGGGCTACGACTACTTCGGCGGCACGCGAACCGTCGACGTCCATGTGAGGCGCCTGCGCGCCAAGCTGGGCGAGCACGCGAACGTCATTCAGACTGTTCGCAATGTCGGCTACAAATTCGCGGGCTAGCAGCGGCTCGCCCTTCGAGGAGTCCATCGGCTTCAGCCGCGCCGTGCGGAGCGGCGACCGCGTTCTCGTTTCGGGAACGGCACCCGTGGGGGCCGACGACGCGGACGCCTACACGCAAGCGATGCGCTGCTTCGAGATCATCGGCACCGCGCTGCAGGATCTCGGTGCAGGCGTCGACGACGTCGTGCGCACCCGAATGTTCATCACCGATCCGTCGCACGGCGAAGAAGTCGGACGCGCCCACGGGGAAGTGTTCGGCAGCGTCAGGCCCGCCGCCACGTTGGTCGTCGTCGCCGGTCTGCTCGACCCGAGGTGGAAGGTCGAGATCGAGGCCGAAGCTGTGATCAGCCCTTCTTGATCAGGTAGCTGTAGACGCCGTCGGCCTGCTTCGAGTCGAGCAGCTCGTGTCCGGACATCTTCGTCCAGTTCTCGAAGTCGGCCACCGAGCCCGGATCGGTCGCGAGCACCTGCAGCACGTCGCCCGAACCGAGCTTGTCCATCTCCAGGCGCGCCTTCACGACGGGAAGCGGACACGACAGGCCCTTGGCGTCCAGCGTTGCGTTCGGTGTCGTCATATCAAACAGGGTAACGGGGGAACGACAACGGTTATTCCGCGCCCGTCAGAGGGAGTCGCCTTCGCTCCATCCGAGGAAACGGGCAAATGTGTACGCGTACACGCGCGCCGCCTCCACCAGCTCGGCTATGCGGATGTGCTCGCCCGTCGTGTGCGCTTGCAGCAGATTGCCCGGCCCGCACACGACGGTCGGAATGCCGCCCTGGTTGATGAGGAAGCGCGCGTCGGTCGCGCCGGAGTATCCGATCTCGGACGCGTCCACACCGAACGCGTCGCGAGCCTCGGTCAACAGCGCCACCACCGACGATCCGGGCGGCGTTTCCGAAGCCTCGGCTCCGTCGATGAGCTCAGCCCTCACGTCGAAGTCGAACCGGCGCAGGAGCTCGTCGAACTCGGCCATCACTTCGTCCGACGTCTCACCGGGAATCGTCCGCCGGTCGATCTCGATCTCGCAGTGGTCGGCCACCATGTTGACCTTGGATCCACCGGTAATCGTCCCGACGTTCACCGTCGGTGCGCCGAGCACCTCGTGCAGCTTTCCCTTGAAACGCATGCCGGACACCGCCTCCACGACGCGCGCCATGTGCTCGATCGCATTGACGCCCAGCTGCGGCGTCGAGCCGTGGGCCGAGCGTCCCTCGGTGATGATCTTCAGCCACACCGCGCCCCGCTCCGATGTCACGAGATGCATCTCGGACGGCTCCCCGACGATCGCTTCCGTCACGCCCTCGCAGTAGCCGTTCTCCACCAGGTACTTCGCGCCGTGCGTCCCGAGGGCCTCTTCGTCGGCGACGAAGTGCATCAGCAGCCGGCCGCCCGGTTCGAAGCCGCTGCGCTGCAGGGCGGACACGGCCGCGAGGCACGCGGCGATACCTGCCTTCATGTCCACCGAGCCGCGTCCGTAGAGCTTGCCGTCCTCGACGACGCCCGCGAACGGCGGGTGCGGCCACTGGTCGACGTCCAGCGCGGGAACCACGTCGTAGTGGCCGTTGAAGAGCAGTGCGCGCTCGCCGGAGCCCCACTGCGACAGGGTGCTCACGCGGCCGGGAAGGGGAGTGACGAACTCACATCCGAGGTCGAGCGTGCCGAGCCAGTTGGCAGCGACCTTCGCGACTGCTTCCTCGTTTCCCGGCGGGTTCTCCGACGGCGCGCGCACCAGGTCGCGGCAGATCTCGACGACTTCGTCCTCCGAGACGTACCGGCGAACGTCTTCGGCGAGCGACATGCGTCACACTCTGACCATGCGCGAACGCTTTGTCGATTCAGCCGGCGTGCGCATTCACGTCGTCGAAGACGGACCGGAGGACGCGACGCCCGTGCTGTTCGTGCACGGCTTCCCGGAGTTCTGGTGGTCGTGGCGCCACCAGATGAAAGCGTGCGCGGACGCCGGTTACCGCGCCGTCGCGATGGACCTGCGCGGCTTCGGTGACTCGGACAAGCCCGACGCAGTCGCCGACTACGCCGTCGCGAACTCGTTCAACGACGTGAGCGCCGTCATCGACTCACTCGGGGGACGGACCGCGCTCGTGTCCCACGACTGGGGCGGCGCCGTGGGATGGGCGTACACCGCGTTCGTTCCCGACAAGGTCGAGCGGCTCGTCGTGCTGAATGCGCCGCACGTCAATAGCTACCGGGATCTGCCGCACGACATGCCGCAGCTGCAGGCAAGTTGGTACATGTTCTTCTTCCAGTTCGAAGGCGTGGCCGAGGACGTGTTGTCCCGTAACGGCTACGAACTGCTCAGGGAGTGGTTCTACGGCACGGCGTCCGTGCCGCTGGCCGAAGAAGACGTCGCGAAGTACATCGAGCTGTTCGCGCGTCCGGGTGCGCTCACTGCCGGACTCAACTGGTACCGCGCCAACGTGCCGCCCGCGTCCTACCTGAGCGACACGCGGCTCGAGCTGCCGCCGATCGCGTGTCCGACGATGCTGATCTGGGGGCTCGACGATCCGTACCTGACCTTCGATCTCGCGAAGACGGCGGGCGACCACGTCACGGGCCCGTTCGCGCTGCACGCGCTGGCCGACACCGGCCATTGGGTGCAACAGGAGCGCCCCGACGAGGTCAACGAGCTCCTCCTCGACTTCTTGACGTGAGGTTCGCGACCTTTCTGTCGCCCAGCCTCGAATTCTTCTACCGCGGCACCGTCGACCACATCGCAAAGACGCTCGGTATCGAAGCCGAGCTGGTCGTCGGTGAGGACTACGAAGGCTTTCGGTCCGGCGAATACGACGCGGGCTTCATCTGCGGGCTCCCGTACGTCCGGCTCGCCGATGTCGTCGATCCGATCGCCGCTCCCGTGGTCGACGAGCCCCGCTACGGAGACCGTCCGGTGTACTTCTCCGACGTCGTCGTCGCGCATGACCATCCCGCCGTCTGCTTTCGCGACCTGCGGGGTGCGGCGTGGTGCTACAACGAGCCGAACTCGCACTCCGGCTACCTCACCGTCCTCAACCATCTCGCCTCGATGGGCGAGACGCCCGGGTTCTTCGGCCGCTTCGACGCCGTCGGGTTTCACACGACGTCGATGGACCTCGTCGCCGAAGGCGTCTACGACGCGTCGGCGATCGACTCGCACCTGCTTGCGCTCGTCAAGCCGGATGGACTCCGAGTGATCGACACGATCGGGCCCTCGCCCGTCCAGCCGCTGGTCGTGAGCAAGCGCGTCCCGCGCGATGTGCACTCGGGGATCGCCGCCGCGCTCGCCTCGATGCCGCAGCTGTTGCTTCGGGAAGCACGTGTCGCGCGATGGGCCCCCGTCACCGACGAGACCTACGAACCGATCCGGGCGATGTCCGCCCGTTTTCACACGCCGTAGCGCGGGTACTCCACGACCGAACCCGGAAACAGGAGGCTAGGTATGCGCGTCAACGTAGTAGGGCAAGTGGTCCGTGGCTTCGGCGAGAAGGTCGTCGGGCTCAACCTGGAGGTCGCCGGTGCGCTGTTCGGCAACGAACGGCTGAAGAACGCCGGACGCAACCTTGGGGACGCCGGCGGCGAACGGCTGCAGGCGGCCGAAGAGGAAGTGAAGGCCGCCGGACGTCAAGCCGAGGCCAAGCAGCACGAGGCTCGTGAAGCCGCGGAGCAGCGCGGCGGTGGCAACGGCGGACGCAGCACCGGCGCGAAACCGTCAGCGGCGCGCGCAGCCGCTGAGAGCACGAAGGGCGCCGTGAAGGAGGTCGCCGGAAAGGTCACCGGCTCCGAGGGGCTCGAGGAAGAGGGACGCCAGCAGCGCGAGCGCGGCAAGGACGAGGGCGCGGCCGCCAAGCACGACGCCAAAGCGGCGATGCACCGCGAGAAGGCGGATGCCCAGCGGGAGCTCGCCGAACGACAGGCCAGAAACAGCTAAGCGCGCTTCAAAGAAGACCGCGTATGCAGGAACTCGCCGATTTCATCGGCGAGTTCCTGTGCTTCTTCGGGCGTGCGCAGCTCGATGCCCTTCGACCGAAGCGCGTCGAGAAAGATCTCGTCCGGTGATTGATCGCCGGGCAGCAGCGCTGACCTGCCGACACCGAGCGCGGCCGCAAGCTTACGCAGCGTGGCCAGAGACGGAAGCACATGCCCGTTCTCGTACCGGGACAGCGTCGGCTTGGGCAGCCCGCTGCGTTCGCTCAGGTTCGACTGACTGAGTCCCGCAGCCTGGCGTGCGTCTCGTAGCAGGGATCCGAACGTACCGTCTTTAGGGGCCGTCAGCCACCTCCTGGGGTCCACCTATCTCTTTACCCCGTACGGCCGCAATCGCAGCACGCTGCTCGCGGGACCGCTCGACGAGTGCGCGCGTGACCTCCCGCAGCCCCCTGGCCTTGTACATGACCTCCCGGTGCCGCTCGTCGAGGACATGCCTCCGGAGACGATCCCTCGCTTGGGTCTCGTCCACCAGGCGCAGCTGTCGTGGATGTGCGATGCCTCCGGACATGATGGCTTCGGTCTCGCGGTAGTACTCGGCGTCGTTGGCCGACTCCCAATCCTCGAGGGCCTGCCGTCCGAGCGGGTCGTTGTTGAGCTCGGTCCGCGTCACGATGACGGCATGACTTCCGGCCAGCGCCGACGCGAGCGTCGTCGTCCTGTCCTCGTTCACGCCGTCGCGGACGACCTCGGCGATGATGTGCGGAGAGATGCCCTCGTAGTCGCTGAAGCACAGGACGTAATAACGCACTCTTGAGCGTAGGCACGGCCGAGGGCAGCGTCAACACCCGTGGAGTACCGTCGAGTTGTGGGTACCCACGCCGGATTCGAGATCGTCGCCTTCTGTGCCTCGGCCGGCGGCTTCAACGCGCTGCGTACGGTGCTGTCGGAGATCCCGCCGGACTTCCCGGCTCCCATCGTGGTCGTGCAGCACCTGGACCCGCGGCATCGCAGTGTCATGGCGGAGCTCCTCGGCCGAAGGTCGGCGGTCGACATAAAGCAGGCTGCTATCGGCGATCGCGTGTCCCCGGGCCACGTACTGATCGCGCCACCCGACCACCACCTGCTCGTGAACGCCGACGGCAGCATCTCGCTCACGCACACGGAGCTGGTCCATTTCGTCCGGCCGTCGGGTGATCTGCTCTTCGAGTCCGTCGCCGCCAGCTATGCCGACCGCGCCGTGGCGGTCGTGCTCAGCGGGACGGGCAGCGACGGCGCCCAGGGCGTCACGGCCATCAAGTCGAAGGGCGGTACCGTCGTCGTCGAGGACGAGGGCTCGGCAGAGTTTGCCGGGATGCCCGCGTCGGCCATCCGTACCGGGTGCGTCGACTTCATCCTCCGGCTCGAGGAGATCGCGCCGGCGCTGGTGAAGCTCGTCACGCGGGCGGATGGGCCGTGAACCACGACGACGACGACTTCGAGAATCTTCTTCAGTACCTTTGTGACGACCGCGGCTTCGACTTCACCGGATACAAGCGTCCGAGTCTGCGCCGCCGCATCGGCAAACGCATGGGCGAGCTCGGTATCGAGACGTCGGCGGAGTATCTCGACTTCCTCCAGGTGCACCCGGACGAGTTCGCGCGGTTGTTCGACACGATCCTCATCAACGTCACGGCCTTCTATCGTGACGCGGCAGCGTGGGAACACCTCGCGACACACGCCCTTCCGCTCATTCTCGAAGGCAAACGGGAGCGGCAGACCATTCGCGTCTGGACGGCCGGGTGCGCGTCGGGAGAAGAGGCCTACACCACGGCCATCGTTCTCGCCGAAGCGCTCGGCCCCGACGTGTTCATGAAGCGCGTCAAGGTATACGCGACCGACGCCGACGACGACGCCCTCGAGACGGCGCGCCACGGCGCGTATTCCGCCAAGGACCTGTCACCGGTTCCGAGCGAGCTCGTGTCGAAGTACTTCGAGGAAGCCGGCTCGCGCTTCGTCTTCCGCAAGGACTTGCGCCGGTCTGTGATCTTCGGCCGCCACGACCTCGTGCAGGACGCACCCATCTCACGCCTCGATTTGTTGATCTGCCGCAACACCCTGATGTACTTCAACGCGCAGCTGCAGCGCCGAATCCTGCGCAACTTCCATTTCGCCCTGAACGATCCCGGCCTCCTGATGCTGGGGAAGGCCGAAACACTGCTGACGCACAAAGAGCTGTTCACACCGGTCGACCTTCGCCATCGCGTGTTCACGAAGGTCGGTCGCACGGCCGGCCGGGACAGATCTGTCGGTCCGGCGGGGCGCGAGCCGTCAATCGGCGGCGTGGCGAGGCACGTCCTGCTCCGCGACGCCGCGATCGACACGGCCCCCGTTGCGCAAGTGCTCGTCGACGCCGATGGTGAGCTCCTCGCCGCGAACGCCCGGGCCCGCTCGATGTTCAACCTGAGCACGACCGACCTCGGCCGCGATTTCCACGACCTCGAGCTGTCGTACCGCCCCGTCGAGCTGCGTTCGCGCATCGACGCCGCGTACCGCGAGCGCCGTCCGGCGGTGGTTGCAAACGTCGACCGCGTGTACGGCGACGGAGAAGTACAGACGCTCGACGTAACGATCGCTCCCGTCTTCGACAACGACGAAGGCGCACTCGGTGTCGTCATCTCCTTCGCAGACATCACGCGCTACCGGAAGCTCCGCTCCGATCTCGAGCGATCCAACCAGGAGCTCGAGACGGCTTACGAAGAGCTGCAGTCGACCAACGAAGAGCTCGAAACGACGAACGAAGAGCTGCAATCCACCGTCGAGGAGCTCGAGACGACCAACGAGGAGCTCGAAACCACCAACGAGGAGCTCCAGTCGACGAATGCCGAGGTGCAGGCGACGAACGAGATGATGAAGGACCGCTCGATCGACCTGAACCAGCTGCTCGCGTTCTCGCGCTCGGTCCTGGCGACCCTTCCGGTGGGCGTCATCGTGGTCGACCGCAACCGGCACGTACGGCTGTGGAACGAGCGCTCAGAGGAGATGTGGGGCGTGCGCGGCGACGAGGTCGAGGGAGTCGAGCTGAGCTCGCTGGACGTCGGGCTGCCCACCGCCGATCTCGAGGCGCCGATCACGCGCGGTCTCGACGGGCGGCCGCAGTCCGTTCGCGTCGAGGCGACGAACCGGCGGGGGCGGAAGATCACCTGCGAGGTGCGGTGCGGTCCGCTGGCGGGCCCGGACGGCACGATCCAGGGCGTCGTCGTCCTCGTCGAGGAGCGCTAGGCGCGTGTTGACTTCGCAAGTAACGGGAATACCCTCGGGAGAGAGAGGGGGGCTGAGGGTGTGACGCTGGAGCAAACGAACCGCGATCGGCGCCCGGGGCGCGCCGTCCTCGGGTTCCACCTGTCCACCTCGACGACCGACGACGGCATCGTCGAGATCGCGGCCGCCGGCGAGCTCGATCTCGCGACGAGCGAGCTGTTGCGCGAAGCGGTGGACGTGTGTTGCGACCGCGAAGGTGTGCGCGCGGTCATCGTCGATCTCCGCGACCTGTCGTTTGTCGACTCCACCGGTCTCCGGGCGCTCTGGCACGCGCGGGAACGCGCTCAGTCGATCGGCGCGGAGCTGATTCTCAGGTCGCCGTCGGCGGCCATGCGGCACCTGCTGAAGATCACCAAGCTGGCCGGCGTGTTCTCGGTCACCGACCCGCAGGACGACTAGCCAGATACGCGACGGCCACATAGCACTCGGTCACGTGTCCGTCGAACTCGCTGTCGACCAGCTCTGAGATCGCGTCGATGAGGCGTGCGCGCGTGTGTTCGTCGAGCGCGGCCTTGTTCGAGTGCGTCGCGAGGAGTCCGGCGTAGTCCTCCGTGGACAGCGTCCACTCCCAGAAGTGCTTCGCAAGGTCCAGCCGCTCGAACAGCTTGGACTCTTCGAACGGATGCGCCGGGAGGTCGTCCGGCTTGCGAAACTCGCCTTGGTGCTCCATGCCCGGTGTGATCTCGCGGTAGACGTCGTTCACGCGCACCCAGAAGGGCAGGTTGTACTCCGGGTTGACCTGTACGTTCGCGACGATTGCGGCAGTACCGCCGGACCGCAGCAGATCGTGGAAACGCTGTACGCGCGTCTCCCGATCGAGCCAGTGGTAGACCTGCGCGCACGTGACGAGGCCGAACGCGCCTTCGATCTCTTCGAAGCGTTCGGCCACGACGTCGACGTTGGCGAACTCCTTCAGGTTCGCTCGCGCGCGCTCGGCCATCGCCGGCGCGGCGTCCGTCGCGAGCACCGGGTTGCCCCATTGCGCGAGCAGGGTCGTCGCGCGGCCTGTGCCGCAGCCGACCTCGAGGATGCGGTCGTCCGGCGCGAGATTCGCGTACGTCCGGATGTCGTCGAAAAGCGGCGCCGGATAGCCGGGGCGGTAGCGGTCGTAGGCGTCCGCGGTGTTCTCGAAGCTGCGTCGCCGCGCTTCGTACCTCGCTTCGCTCAGGCGTATTCCTTGAGCTTGGCGGGGGCACTTGGGTGCCGGAGCTTCGCGAGCGCCTTGGCTTCGATCTGACGAATGCGCTCGCGTGTGAGGTTGAACTCCTTGCCGATCTCTTCGAGCGTGCGAGGTCTGCCGTCGGCGAGACCGAACCGCAGCTCGAGCACGCGCCGTTCGCGCTCGCTCAGTGTGTCGAGAACGGAGCGAAGATCCTCCTGCAGCATCGAAGCCAACGCGGAGTCGGCCGGCGCCTCGACGGTTGCGTCCTCGATGAAGTGGAGCAGCTCCGTCTCCTCGTCCTCACCGACCGGTGTCTCGAGAGACACCGGCTCGGGCATGATCCGGAAGATCTCGTGCACCTTCTCGGGACCGAAGCCGGCTTCCTTCGCGATTTCGTCGACGGTCGGCTCCCGGCCGAGCTTGTCGAGCAGCTCCTCCTGGATCTTGCGCACCTTCTGGACGGCTTCGACCATGTGGACGGGAATGCGGATCGTGCGCGCCGTGTCCGCGATCGCGCGCGTGATCGCCTGACGGATCCACCAGGTCGCGTACGTCGAGAACTTGAAGCCCTTGCGCCAGTCGAACTTCTCCACGGCGCGCATGAGGCCGAGGTTGCCCTCCTGGATCAGGTCGAGAAGCGGAAGGCCCATGCCCTGATAGCGGCGTGCGATGGACACGACCAGGCGGAGGTTGGACTGGATGAACCGGCGGCGCGCGGCGCGTCCGCGGTCGAGGTCGACGTCGAGGCGCTCCATCATGCGCTGCGACAGACGGTGCGCTTCCTTCTCGATGCGGCCCTTCGCGCGCTCGCCAGCTTCGATGGCCTGGGCGAGCTCGACCTCCTGCTTGTCGGTCAGCAGCGGGTACTGGCCGATCTCACGGAGGTACATGCGGACGAGGTCGGCCTCGCCCTGCTCGAAGACGTTGTCACGGTCGCGTCCGCGAGGCGCGCCGCGGGCGGGAGTGACCTTGGGAGCCGGACCTTTCGCGCGCTTGGCCGGCTCGGCGGCGGGCGGGGCGGCGGTCGCTGCGGCCTTGGTCTTCGGGGCCGCCTTCGCTTTTGCCGCGGGAAGCTTCGTGACCCGCTTGGATCCGTTGGACGAGGGGGCCGCCTTCTTGGCCGGCTTTGCCGGGGCGGCGGCCTTGCGTGCCTTCGGCTTGGGGGGCGTCGACTTCTTCGCGGGTCGGGACATGCGGGACGTCCGGGCTCCTTCTAATCCTGTCTACGGGCGTCCACGAGCAAGGCGTGGCCGGAATTTCCCTCCAACCCCCGAACCCGGGACACGGCCCGTCATTGTACAGCCGTGGAGGCCTCGTGTTGAGGTCTCTCAACACATATTTGGTCGATTTTCGCGACCCGGGGCCACGGATAGGCCAGGGGAGCGCTCGCGGAGACCAGCCGCAGCCCTTCCGCTCGCTCGAACCAGCCGGCCAACGCACGACGCTCCTCCAGTCCGACGAGGCCGAGGGCGGTGGCCGTGTCCCCCGACCCCGACTCGGCGGCGTCGGCCAGACGTCCGTTCTGCAGGACGACCGGCCCGTCGGGCGTGTCCAGCTCGAGCCGGCCCGCGTCGGCCAGGGCCCGGAGCCGGCGCGCGCGGTCGAGCGCCCCGACGACGTCGGCAAACGCGTCCCGGTGGGCGGCCGCCTCCTCGAAGCGCGACTGCGCGGCGAGAGTCGCGAGCCTCGCGGCGAGCCGCTCGCGGGCGACGTGCAGCGACCCCTCCAGGTCGTCCTTGAGGACGCGCGCCGCCCGGTCGTGTGCCGCCACGTCGCCCGGCCGCCCGGTACACGGTCCGTGGCAGCTGCCGAGGTCGTACAGCGCGCACGGCTCGTGGGCCTTGCCGTTCAGCCGCAGCGTGCACGTACGGAGGCCGAACAGCCCGGACAGCGTCGAGGCGGCCGCGCGTGCCCGCTGCGCGGTCGGGAACGGCCCGATCGCGAAGCCGGCGGCCGACGTGCCGACGGAAAACCGAGGGTGCCTGTCGCCGGTGAGACGCAGGTACGCGGGCTTGCGCCGGCGCACGCCGGCGCGGTTGTAGCGCGGACGGTGGTCGGCGATGAGCCGTGCCTCCAGCCCGGCGGCGTGGGCTTCCGTTGCGCAGGGGATGATGCGCACGGATGCAACCTCGGCCCGCAGGTCGCCCATGCGCTTGCGTTCGTCCTGCGTGAAGTAGGAACGGACACGCGAGCGCAGGTCGGCGGCTTTGCCGACGTAGATGATCTCGCCGCGCATGTTCGTGAACAGGTACACACCGCGCGAACGCGGGAGGTTGCGCGCGAGCTTCACCTTCTCGAAGTGCGGGTTGGAGCGCACCGACTGCACGTGCAGGAGGTCGGCGAGCGTGGTGATGCCGTAGGCCGCGCCGCGTTCGATGAGCGCCCACAGCACCTCGAGGCAGGCCGCGGCGTCGGGGAACGCGCGGTGGTTCGGCTTGTGCGCCGTGCGGAAATGCGCGCTCAGGTTGTGCAGACCGCAGCTGCGCACCTCGTTTCGCAGAAGGCGGCGCGCGAGGCGGACGGTGTCCACGATCGGCGCGGCCGAGATCTCGTAGTCCAGGCGCCGGCACGCCGCGTCGATGAAGGACTTGTCGAAGCGCGCGTTGTGCGCCACGAAGACGGAGGTGCCGCAGAACTCGATGAAGGACGGCAGCACCACGGGCAACGGCGCCGCGTCCGACACCATGCTCGGCGTGATGCCCGTGAGGAGCTGGATCTCGACCGGTATGTCCACCGAAGGCTGGACGAACGTCTCGAACGTGCCGGTGATCTCGCCGCCGCGCGACTTCACCGCGCCGATCTCGACGATCTCGCCGTCCCGCCACGAGCCGGACGTCGTCTCGAGGTCGACGGCGCAGAACTCGACGTCGCGGAGCGGGATCTCGAGATCGTCGAAGCTCCGCTGCCTGGGGGCGGCGAGCGGGCGCTGCGGCATCAGCCCAGGGTACCGAACGTATGTTCTACGTCAAGGAATAGCGCTGGTGCTAACGTTGCCGTAATCGCGACGGGAGGTCTGCATGGCTGCCAACGACACGCTCAAGGTCTGGACGGACTTCCTGTGCCCGTGGGCACGGATCGGAGCGTTCTGGCTGCGGAACGTGGAAGCAGCGGGTGCCATCGACGCCGACGTCGAGTGGAAGACGTTCTCGCTCGAGAACATCAACCTTCCCGAGGACGGCGACGCCGACGAGCTGTGGAGCACCGCCACCGAGCGTCGCGGTCTCATCCCGGCGGCCGCGGCGAAGTACGTGCAGACGCAGGCCCCCGATTCGTTCGCTGCCTTCCAGAAGGCGATGTTCGACGCACGGCACGTCGAGCACGAGAAGATCGGTCAGCCCGAGGTCACGGCCAAGGTCCTCTCGGACGTCGGCCTCGACGGCGAGGCGATCACCTCCGAGCTCACATCCGAGTCCAAGTGGCTGGAAGCGGCCAGGGCCGATCACGACGAAGCCGCGGAGCTCGGCATCTTCGGCGTCCCGAGCTTCGTGTTCGGGGACGCGGCGCCCGCGTTCGTCCGGCTCATGGAGATCACCGAGGGCGACCGTGCGGTCGAGATCTACCGGCGCGTGAAGTCGAGCGCGGCCGACCCGCTGATCCACGAGTTCAAGCGTCCTTCGATTCGCCGGTGACCCAGCGGGCACCAGTCCGCTACCGCTGCACGCTCTGCGGCAATCTGACGCGCTTCGACGTGGTCGAGCGCAAGCGGACGCGTTCCTTCTACCACTTCACCCTCGGCGGTCTGCTCGAGGTCGAGGAGGAGGAAGTGCTGGACAGCGACGTCGAAGAGGTGCGGTGCCGCTGGTGCAACTCCGCGGCGAACGTCGAAGAAGTCGTCTCCTAAGCCGGCCGCCCGCGCGGCCGACGTGTCACTAGAGCAACGTACGATACGAACAGACGTTCTGTCAACGGGAGACGGACGATGTTGATCGACTGCTCGACCTGCGCCATGCAGCACACCGCACACTGCGAGGGCTGCATCGTTCACGCGCTGATGGAGCCCACGCCCCGCAGAGGCGATGCTCTGGTCGTGGACGCCGACGAAGAGCGCGCGCTTCGGGAGCTCGCGAAGGCGGGGCTGATTCCCGAGATCCGGATGAAGCCGCGGCGGCGCACCGCGTAATCGCGGATGCGGTAGACCTTTGTGGGGGTCTGCCGGGCGCGGATATGCTCGGCTCGGGCTTCGGGCATCGGGTCTAAGGGGAAGCGGTGCAAAAGCTTTATCTGCTGGGCTTCACGCAGGACCTCAAGGGCGTCGTCTTCAGCGAACGCCGTGGCGGCAAGACCGCGAACTTCTGGGTGCCCGTTGACGACACCCTGCTCGACGCCATCGAGAAGCTCGGGAAGGCCCGCCAGCGTCCGAAAGGCGGCTCCAAGCCCGAACCGGCTCCCGAACCCCCTCCCAAGACGTTCAGGCCGGCCGTGGGCCGGTCGGAGCCGTCCGCCAAGATTCCGGCCAGTGAGATCCAGCAGCTCCTGCGGGAGGGCCGCACGATCGAGAACGTCACGAAGGTCGCCAAGGCCAAC
>Ga0070741_10010190_pt1 | contig 17865 bp, 15 predicted proteins | sample Coa_R1_4_FD_66440 | JGI IMG/M metagenome (GOLD analysis project Ga0070741, IMG submission 66440) | Surface soil microbial communities from Centralia Pennsylvania, which are recovering from an underground coalmine fire - Coalmine... | ecosystem: Environmental > Terrestrial > Soil > Unclassified ...
CCGCTTCAGGAGACCGATCCGGCATCGCTCGCGTGCAACGTCAGCGGACCCGGGACGATCCCGCCGCCAGGATCCGTCACAGGGTAGGCGTGTTTCGCGGAAAGCCACCATTCCATCACTGCGCGTGGGCTATTCTCACGCTTCGGAGTTTCTTATATCCGGAGCGTGAGAAGGGTGTCTCCATGTCAGAACGTTACAGGCGGTGCCGCGGCGCGCGGCCCGTGCCGCATGCCGCGGCGCTGCTAGCTGCCGCGGGTGCGGCCGCGGTCGCCGTCGCGGGCTGCTCCTCATCAGGCGCCGGCGCGGCCGGCTCGGGTGCGGCCGCCTCGGCCAGCACGACCTCGTCCGCCGGGATGGCCGCGGCGGGCATCCCGGCCAGCTTCACGGCGGCGCAGCTGCGCGGCGCCCTGCTCACCAAGGTGAACGGGCAGCAGCCGGCCGCGACGCCAGAGGCGGGCGCGTTCAGCAAGCTGCCAGACGCGCAGACCGGCAAGCAGAGCATGCGCGGGGTCACGGTCACCCCGGCGAGTTGCGCACAGGCCACCGTCACCGGCTTCAACTCGGCGGCGTTCGCCAACGCGCCCGCCTCGGTCGTGACGTTCCGGGTGGGCCAGGACGGCGTGTCCGAGGTCATCGTCGCGACGTCTCCGACGACCGCCGCCGAGGCGCTGGCCACCGAGCTGCCGCCCGGCTGTGCGCACTATCGCGCCACGGTCGCGGGCAGGACGTTCACCTACTCGGTCAAGGAAGTTCCGGTGAGCGGTGTCGCCCAGCAGGCACGGGCGCTCAACGTCAAGGCCGAGGGGTACGCGGGTGTGAACATGTGGTCGGTGGTCTTCCGCGCCAACGGGTACGTGGGCGCCGTGACGATCCTCGGGCCGGATGCTTCCGAGCAGGGTGCCAAGGTGCTGGCCGCCGACGCATATGCCAGGGCGGCCGAGTCGCTGCACTGACAGCGTGGGTGTCAGACTGGGGGAATGACTGACGCGTCCCCGCGATTCCGTTCCGTGCTAGATGGGTTTCCGGCCTACCAGCCTGGCCGGACACCCGTCAGCGCGGCCGGCCGGTCGCACAAGCTGTCCTCGAATGAATCCCCCTACGGCCCGCTGCCGTCCGTTGTCGAGGTCATCGCCGAGGCGGCACGGCATGTCCACCGGTACCCGGACAACGGCGCGACGGCGCTGATCGAGGCGATCGCGGCGCGGTACGACGTCCCGGCCAGCCATGTGGCGGTGGGCTGCGGTTCGGTGGGCGTGGCCCAGCAGCTGTTCGAAGCGGTCAGCGAGCCGGGCACCGAGGTGCTGTATGCCTGGCGTTCGTTCGAGGCGTACCCGACGCTGGCCGCGCTGGCCGGCGCGACCTCCGTCCTTGTGCCGCTCAAGGACGAGGTGCACGACCTGGCTGCGATGGCGGACGCGATCACCCCCAGCACCAGGATGATCTTCGTCTGCAACCCGAACAATCCGACCAGCACGGCCGTGCACGAGGCCGAGCTGACCGCGTTCCTCGACCGGGTGCCGGAGAACTGCCTGGTCGTGCTCGACGAGGCCTACCACGAGTACATCAGGGACGCCGCGGTGCCGGACGGGATCCGCGTCTACCGGGACCGGCCCAACGTCGCGGTGCTGCGCACCTTCTCCAAGGCGTACGGCCTGGCCGGGCTCCGGGTCGGATTCATGATCGCGCAGCCGCCGGTGGCCGCGGCGGTGCGCGCCACGATGCTGACGTTCTCGGTCAACCACATCGCGCAGGCGGCCGCGATCGCGTCGCTGGCCGCCGAAGATGAGCTGCTCGAGCGCGTCGAGCTGACCGTCAAGGAGCGGACCAGGGTGCGCGAGGAACTGCTCGCGTCCGGCTGGACCGTGCCGCCGACCGAGGGTAACTTCGTCTGGCTCCGGTTGGGCGATCGCACGATGGAGTTCGCCGCGGCGTGCGAGGCGGAGGGCATCGCGATCCGGCCGTTCGGCGACGAGGGAGTCAGGGTGACGATCGGCGATCCCGAGGCCAACGACGCCTTCCTCCAGGTGGCCCGCGCCTGGAAGTCAGCCGTGGGGGTCCGGGGGGACGGCTCCCCCCGGGGGTAAGATCCTGACTACAGGGGGTAGTCATGATCGTGTCCGGCACCGTGCGGGCCAGGATCGCGCTAAGGGCCGCGGCTCTCGGAACGGCGGCGCTAGCAGCGCTCACGGGTTGCTCGTCGACGGCGGGCAGCCGGCTCCCCGGTCCCGGTTACTGGACCGCCCAGCGGCTCCGGGGCGCCCAGCCCTGGCGCGCCGCGCGGCATTCGGGGCTGCCGGAGCCCCGCTCGACGCCGTCACCCAGGGAGAACGTGCGCGCGCTCCGCGTCGGCGCGCTGTTCGACAGCGACAATTCGGGCAACCACTTTTGCACGGCGAGCGTGGTGGACAGCCCCGAGCACAACCTGCTCATCACGGCGGCGCACTGCGTCAACGCGGGCAACGGCACCGCCAGCAGGACGAACGTCGTGTTCATCCCGGACTACTCGAACGGGGATAGCCCGCACGGCGTGTGGACGCCGGCGCGGTACGTGCTCGACCCGCGCTGGCAGAACGGGGCCGATCCGGACTTCGACGTCGCGTTCGTCCTGCTCAAGCCCCTCAACGGCAGCAACATCCAGGACGTGACCGGCGCCAACAAGATCGCGTTCGGCACCGGTTACCAGCACCTGGTCCGGGTCACCGGCTACCCGTCCAGCGCCAGCGCGCCGATCGCCTGCGAGAACTGGACGAGCCAGCAGAGCCCCACCCAGCTGAAGTTCGCCTGCGCCAACTACACCGGCGGCACCAGCGGCAGCCCGTGGGTCACCAGGTTCGACCCGGCAACGAGGACCGGCACGATCATCGGCGTGATCGGCGGCTACCAGGAGGGCGGCAACACCGCGGACGTGTCGTACTGCGCCTACCTAGGCAGCGACATCCAGAAGCTCTACAAACAAGCCACCCAGAGCTAAGCGCCGCGCGCCGTTTGCCGGTGTGGCGGGGCCGGTTGCAGTGCTGGCTGCCTGCAATGCCCCGGTTTGTTCAAGCATGGCCTTGCCGTTTAGCGGTCTGCTCGGGCTTGGCGTAGCGCTCGGAAATTATTGCGGACACTTACCCCCCCGGATTGGGGGGGTAAGTGTCCGCAATGATCCGGCCCGCTCGCTCTCGCGCCTGGGATATGCCGGTATGTCCAGCTTCGAGCAGGCGGATTGCCGATCAAACCGCGCTGCGCGCACGCGGCTAGGCCCGGCGTCCGGGTGGGGCCTCGGGTGGCCGCGCACCATCGGCTACGCGTCGGACTCCGCGGTGATGTCGGCGCCGAGCGAGGTGAACCGCTGCGCGATCGCGGCGTGGCCGCGGTCGATCAGGTATCCCGGCGCGATCACCGTCTCACCCTCGGCGGCGAGCCCGGCCAGCACCAGCGCGATGCCGGTGCGCAGGTCATGCGCCACCACCTCGGCGCCGCGCAGCGGAGCTGGCCCGTGCACGATCGCCACGTTGCCGTCGAACTCGACGCTGGCGCCCATCTTGTTCAGCTCGCCGACCAGCGTGTACCGGCCGTCGAAGATCGTCTCGCGAATATAGCTCGCGCCCTCGGCCAGGCAGGCCAAGGCCATGATCGGCGACTGAAGGTCGGTCGCGAAGCCTGGGTACGGGCCGGTGATCACGTTGACCGGGCGCAGCGGCCGCTCCCGGCGCACGGACAGCACGGCGCCGTGCTCGGCGAACTCGACGCCCATCTGCTCCAGCTTCCACCGCACCACGCCGAAGTGGTCCAGCGACGCCCCCACGAGGTTCAGCTCGCCCCCGGTGATGGCCGCTGCCATGGCGAACACGCCGGCGTCGAGCCGGTCCGCCATCACCGTGTGCTCTACCGCGGTCAGCTCCTCCACGCCGTGCACCGTGATGAACCCGGTGCCGCCGCCGCTGATCCGGGCGCCCATCTTGGTGAGGAACGCGATGACGTCGAGGACCTCGGGCTCCTGCGCAGTGTTGTCGATCACGCTCTTGCCCGGCGCCACCGACGCCGCCATGATCAGGTTCTCGGTCCCGGTGTGCGACGGCGTGTCCAGGTACATGTGCGCGCCTTGGAGCTTGCTCGCCTTGATCCGGATGACCGACTCGCCCTCGTCCACCACGGCGCCGAGCCGGGTGAAGCCGCGGTAGTGGAAGTCCAGGTTGCGGCTGCCCAGGTTGCAGCCGCCGACGCCTTCGATGACCGCCTCGCCGAACCGGTGCAGCAGCGCGGGCACGAACAGCACCGAGGCGCGGAACCGCCGCGCGATCTCGGCGGGCAGCACCGGGCTGGTCAGCCGGGACGCGTCCACGACCAGCGTCCGCTCCGCCTCGTGGAACTCCACCAGCGCGCCGACCGCCTCGGCCAGCTCCACGGCACGCCTGACGTCCTCGATCGGCGGCACGTTTCTCAGCACCGTGCGCCCGTTCGCCGTCAGCAGCGACGCCGCGATCATCTTCAGCGCCGCGTTCTTCGCGCCCTGCACGAAGACGGTGCCGTGCAGCGGAGCGCCGCCGCGCACGCGGTAGCGAGTCTCGGGTGCGTTGGTCATGGATGTCAGGATAGCCGCGCGAGGCGCTCGAAGATGGGAGCTAGCCGTTCGGTGTACCCTTCCGGCCGGAATGCCCTGTCTATAACCGCGTCCGGAAGTGCCTGTCCGCGTGTCGCGGCCTGCTTACGCAGCGCTTCGGGGAACAGCACGGGATCAGCGCCGGCAGCGAGCCCATCCCACGTGTCCATCGCCGCCGCCTGCACGATCGCGTACGCCTCTTCCCGCGACAGGCCGGCGCTGACCAGCTCCAACAGGACCGCCGAGGAATACATCAGCCCGCCGGTCAGATCCAGGTTCGCGCGCATCCGGCCGGCGTCCACGGTCAGCCCGGTGATCAGCCCGGTGGTCAGGTGCAGCAGGTAATCACTGACCGTCGCCGCGTCCGGCAGGGCCACCCGCTCCACCGAAGAATGCGAGATATCTCTCTCGTGCCACAGCGGAATTCCCTCTGTGACAGGAGTCACATAACTGCGCACCAGGCGGGCGAGCCCGCAGATCCGCTCGGACCGGATCGGGTTCCTCTTGTGCGGCATCGCCGAAGACCCCTTCTGCCCGGACCGGAACGGCTCGGCGACCTCCCGCAGCTCGGTCCGCTGGCCGTGCCGCACCTCCAGCGCCACCGCTTCGCACACGCTGGCCAGGATCGCCAGCGCGCTCACCCATTCCGCGATGCCGTCCCGGATCACCACCTGCGTCGCCACCTCGGCCGGCCGCAGGCCCAGCGAAGCCATCACCGACGCCTCGATCGCCGGGTCGATGTTGGAGTACGTGCCGACCGGACCGGACAGCGTCCCCACGGCGACCGCCGACCGCGCCGCGCGCAGCCGGTCCCGGCTCCGCGCCATCGCGAACGCGAAGTCGGCCACCCGGTGTCCCCAGGTGTCCGGTTCGGCGTGGATGCCGTGCGTCCGGCCCGCCCGGAGCGTCCCGGCGTGTTCCAGCGCGTGGTCCCGCAGCGTGGCGACCAGCGTGTCCGCCTTGGCCAGCAGCAGGTCGGTGGCCTCGGTCAGCTGGATCGCGAGCGCGGTGTCCAGCAGGTCGGAGGACGTCATGCCGTAGTGCACGTAGGCGGCCGCGGACCGCGGCGTGGTGTTGTCCGCCCACGCGGTGAGGAACGCGATCACGTCGTGGTCGGTGACCGCCTCCACGGCCGCGACGGCCTCTGGCGTCGGCGGCGGCGCGTTCCGCACCGGCTCCACGGCATCGCCGGGCACGGTGCCGGCCGCCGCGTGCGCCTCAAGCACCAGTAGTTCGATCCGGCACCACAGCTCGTACTTGTGCGCGTCGCTCCAGACCTTGCCCATGTCGGGCAGCGTGTACCGCGAGATCATGCGTCCACGGTATCTGGCGTGATCCGGGCCCTGCGTTCCGCCACCAGGGCACTGGCCACGACCGCGGCCAGCAGCGCGATCTCCGCCGCGGCACTCGCTTTCCCTACCGCCGACACGGCCAGCGCGGCGATCGCGCCCGCGGTCCGGTAGCGCAGCACGCCGATCCGCAGCGCATACCGGAAACACACGTCCCCGGCGAGGAACAGCGCCACGCCGCCGCCCAGCACCAGGCTCGGCCGCCACGGCAGTCCGGCGCCCGGGTTCAGCATCGCTACCTTGATCCCGGCGGCCAGCCCCACGATGCCCAGCAGCATCGGGATATAGGAGTACCAGTACGCGTTCAGCGCCAGCGCGGGCCGGATGGCCGGGTCCGCGCGGGTGAACGCGTCCTCGGCACGTTCGTCGTCCGCGACGCCGAAGTACGCCCACCACAGCGTGGCGGTCAGTGCCAGGCCGAGCACCGCGGCCGCCACCAGGCTCACGCTAACCGGGTGATCGGCCGCGCCGATGCCGATATCGGCCACCGATTCGCCGAACACGACGATGATCAACGCACCGTGCCGTTCCACGAAGTGCGACGGCTGGATCGCGAACCGCCCGCGCGGATGGACGATCAGCGGCGAGATGACCGGGCCGGCCAGCGCCAGCGCCCACAGCACGTAGGCGGCCGCGCCGCCGGTCAGCGCGGCTACGAGCACCAGCACCGCCGCCGCCACGTTGATCGGCACCACCCGCAGTATGTTCCGGTTCACCCGCTGGTACAGCACTCCGTGCACCGCGATGACCAGCAGGTAACCAAGCGCGAGCGCGATGCCCTCGCCGCGCCGGTCGAACGCCTTCGGGATGGCCAGCCCGACGATCAGGAAACCGGCCATGCCGAGCAGCAGGAGCAGGCGTTCCGGTGTCTGGGACGGCGTGCGCGTGTTGGTCAGCCAGGCGTAACCGCCGTACATCCACCACAGCACGCCGAAGATCAGCAGCACCCGGATAGCGTCCGGCCCGGTCACGCCGTCGCGCGCGAGCAGGCTGGTCAGCTGTGTGATCGTGAACACGAAGACCAGGTCGAAGAACAGCTCGAGCGTACTGACCCGCAGCGGCGCGTCGGGAGTCATCCGAGCAGAGCTATGTCCCGGCGGTACCAGCCGCCGTCCATCTCGATCGCCTCGGCCACCTCGTACGCCACCGCACGCGCGGCCGCCACGTCCGGCCCGGTCCCCACCGCGTTCAGCACGCGGCCGCCCGCGGCCACCAGTTCTCCGCCGGCGCCCAGCGCCGTCCCCGCGTGCAGCACGTATCCGTCAGCACGCGCCGCACCCAGCCGTATTCCGGCGCCGCGGACCGCTGCCTCCGGGTAGCCCGGCGCGGCTATCACCACGGCCACCGCCGCCCCGTCCCGCCACCGGGGCGTCAGTGATCCCAGCTCACCGGTCGCCGCGCCGTACAGCAGATCCGCCAGCGGAGACGCCAGCCGGTCCAGCACCACCTGGGTCTCCGGGTCGCCGAACCGCGCGTTGAACTCGATCACCTTGATGCCGGCCGACGTCAGCGCCAGGCCCGCGTACAGCAGGCCGCGGTACGGCGTGCCGCGCCGCCGCATCGCGTCCACGGCCGGCTGGATGACCAGGTCCATCACCTGCCCGGTCAGGCCGGGCGGCGCCCACGGCAGCGGCGCGTAGGCGCCCATCCCCCCGGTGTTCGGCCCCTGGTCGCCGTCGCGGGCGCGCTTGAAGTCCTGCGCGGGCAGCAGCGGCACCGCGGTCGTCCCGTCGCACACCGCGAACAGCGACACCTCGGGCCCGTCGAGGAACTCCTCGATCACCACCGTGCCGCACCGCGCCGCGTGCTCGGTAGCGACGGCGATGTCCGTGGTCACCACCACGCCTTTGCCCGCCGCGAGCGCGTCGTCCTTAACCACATAATTCGGGCTGAACGACCTCAGTGCTTCCGCAACCTCCGCACTTGTCTCGCAGGTGAAGGACCGCGCGGTGGGTATCCCGGCCTCGGCCATGACTCGCTTAGCGAACGTCTTCGACCCCTCCAGCATCGCGGCGCGCTGTGACGGGCCGAAGCAGGGAACGCCGTTCCGCGCGATCTCGTCAGCGACCCCGGCCACCAGCGGCGCTTCAGGGCCGATGACCACCAGATCGGGGCGGAGTTCGCCGGCCAGCTTCGCGATGTCCCCGCCGGGGTGCAACTCGGCGAGCCTGGCGATGCCTGGGTTGCCCGGTGACGCGTGCAGGTCGTGGTCGCGGCCGAGCGTCCGGACGATCGCGTGCTCGCGCCCGCCCGAGCCGATAACGAGTATGCGCACGGGGCGAGGCTACCGGAGCAGATCCCTCAGCTGGAGCGTCTGGTCGCGGCGGGGGCCGACGCCGATGCCGGCGATCGGCGCGCCGATCATCTCCTCGATCGCCCGCACGTACGCCTGGGCGTTGGCCGGCAGGCCGGCGAAGTCCCGCGCGCCCGAGATGTCCTCGGCCCAGCCGTCGAAGTGCTCGTACACCGGCTCGGCGTGATGGAAATCGGTCTGCGTCATCGGGATCTCGTCGTACCGCGTGCCGTCCACGTCGTACGCGACGCACACCGGCACCTTGTCCAGCCGGGACAGCACGTCGAGCTTGGTGAGGAAGTAGCTGGTGATCCCGTTGACCCGGGTGGCGTAGCGCGCCACCACCGCGTCGAACCAGCCGCAGCGGCGCGGTCTGCCCGTGGTCACGCCGTATTCCGCGCCGGTCGTGCGGAGGAACTCGCCGTTCTCGTCGGTTTGTTCCGTCGGGAACGGGCCCTCGCCGACGCGGGTCGTGTACGCCTTGACGATGCCGATCACCTGGCTGATCCTGGTCGGCCCGATGCCAGAGCCGGCGCAGGCGCCGCCTGCCGTTGGCGAGGAACTGGTCACGAACGGATACGTGCCGTGGTCCACGTCGAGCATCGTGGCCTGGGCGCCCTCGAGGAGCACGACCTTGCCCTGATCGAGTGCCTTGCCGAGCACCAGGCCGGTGTCGGCCACGTACGGCTTGAGGCGTTCGGCGTATGACTTGTAGTCCTCGGCGATCTTCGCCAGCTCGATCGCGCGGCGGTTGTAGACCTTGCCGAGTATCTGGTTCTTGTCGCGCAGCACCAGGTCGAGCTTCTGCCGCAGGATGCCGGGGTCGAACAGGTCCTGCACCCGGATGCCCACCCGGGCGATCTTGTCGCCGTAAGCCGGGCCGATGCCGCGGCCGGTGGTCCCGATCCGGTTGCTGCCGAGATAGCGCTCGGTTACCTTGTCCAGCGCCCGGTGGTACGGCATGATCAGGTGCGCGTTCGCCGACACCAGCAGCTTGCCGCAGTCGACGTTGCGCGCCTGGAGCGTGTCGATCTCGTCGAGCAGCACCTGCGGGTCGATCACCACGCCGTTGCCGATGACGGGGGTGACCTCGGGGGAGAGCACGCCGGACGGCAGCATGTGCAGCGCGTAGCTCTCGTCGCCGATGACGACCGTGTGGCCGGCGTTGTTGCCGCCCTGGTACCTGACCACGTAGTCGACGCGGTCACCGAGCAGGTCGGTCGCCTTGCCCTTGCCCTCGTCGCCCCACTGGGCCCCGACAAGCACGATGGCGGGCATCGGTGGAAGTACACCCCCAAGGTGCGACAACTCGAAAGCCCCTGCTCGGCGCAAGCGCGGCAGGGGCTCTTGCGTTGTGAGCTTACCCGGCGGACTTGCTGGCAACCGCTTCGGGGGTTATGTTCCGCTGAGTTCCGTCGCGGCGGTGGGGCTGCTGTCCTCGAGGAACTGCGCGCAACGGCCGGCCTCGTCGTGCTCGCCGATCGCTTCCGCCGCCTTGCCGAGCATGTGCAGCGAGCGAAGAAAGCCGCGGTTCGGCGCGTGCTCCCACGGCACCGGCCCGGTACCCCGCCACCCGGCACGTCGTAGCTGGTCCAGCCCGCGGTGGTACCCGGTCCGCGCATACGCGTACGCGGTCACCGGGTCGCCGTTCTGGTACGCCCGCTCCGCGAGCGTCGCCCACGCCGCGCTATAAGCCGGAAACCGCCCCGCGACGTCCTTGACGTCCTCGATGCCGCCGCCGCCCACAGCAGACTCAAGTGCCCCAGCCGCCTCCGCGTCCTCAGGCAGCCGCGTAGCCGCAGGCCCAGCCCCCGCGAACAAATTCTCCCGTTCCACACCCCGACCCTACCGCCCCCACCCCCTCCCCGCGCCCAACCCAGCGCACCCGCGCGCCCGACCTGGCGCAGCCCCGCGCCCGGTTTGTGGTGGTTTCTTAACGCTACAGGTGTCTTGGTACCCGGACGGCGGGGACAAAAGCGGGCGTATCGGTCAGGGAGGCCCGACGAATGGGTAACAAGACGCGTGTAGTCATACGGGGGGCGCCTGGCGATGTTGCCGAAGGGATAGTTGTTGCTTACCTTGCGTGCGCGTGCGGTGACAGTGGGCATGTTCATGGTGTGGCGGGTCGTGAGGTGGCGGCGCTTTTCCGAGAGTGCAACTGGGTGCTGACGACTGAGCAGCTTGTCGCGGCGGGGGTGTCGAAGGAGCGGATCGGGCGGCTGGTACGGCAGGGAATCCTGGAGTCGCCGCGGCACGGAACGTACGTCCCGGTCTTGATGGCCGCCCAAGCGGCGGAAGATCCGCGGCGCGCGGAGGCGTTGCGGGTGGCGACCGTGCTCGCACGTCGCGCTGAGGGCCAGGTCGCCAGTCATCGTTCCGCCGCGGTCATGCACGGTCTTGACACACTGACCGCTTCGTCGGCCAAATTGGTCACGGTAACCCAGCCGCTGACTGGGCAAGGGAGCCGTGCCCGGCGCCGGGACGTGCGCGTGTACACCGCGGAGTTGCCGGAGGGGCATGTCACTACGCGGTTCGGGGTGGCGTGCACGAGCGTGGCGCGGACGGTGGTGGATCTCGCGCGGTGCGGGACGCTGGACGCGGGCGTGGTCGTGGCCGACAGCGCGCTGCGGTTGAGGCGCACAACCCCAGGCGAGCTTGCGGCGGTGCTGGCGGCCTGCGGTGGCTGGCCGGGGACGGCCAGCGCGCGGCGGGCGATCGAGTTCGGCGACGGGCGTGCCGAATCCGCGCTGGAGTCGATAGCCAGGGTGGCCTTCGACCGGCATGGTCTCGAAGCACCAGAGCCGCAGGTGTGGCTGGGCGACGACGGGCTTCGGGTCGGCCGGGTGGACTTCTACTGGCCGCGGCACCGCACGATCGCCGAGGCGGACGGCAATGCCAAGTACCGCGAAAACCGGCGCAACGTCACCTGGCAGCTCAAACGAGATGCCAGGCTCCGTGACGCCGGATTCGAGGTCGTCCACTTCACCTGGGCGGAGATCGTGTACGCGCCGGAGGAGGTGATCGCGCGGATCCGCGCCGCGTTCGCGCGGGCGGCGCGGCTCGGGGTCAGCTGAGCGCGTTCCCGGCGGACAGCAGGTCCTGGCAGGCCTCGGTCACCCGGGCGGCCATGCCGGCCTCGGCCGACTTGCCCCAGCTGCGCGGGTCGTAGACCTTCTTGTTGCCCACGTCGCCGTCCACCTTGAGCACGCCGTCGTAGTTGGCGAACATGTGGCCCGCGACCGGCCGGGTGAACGCGTACTGGGTGTCGGTGTCCACGTTCATCTTCACGACGCCGTAGCCGATCGCCTCCCGGATCTCCTCCAGCGCGGACCCGGACCCGCCATGGAAGACCAGGTCGAACGGCTTCTCCTTGCCGTACTTGGTGCCCACGGCGTCCTGGATCTCCTTGAGCACCTCCGGCCGCAGCTTGACGTGCCCCGGCTTGTACACACCGTGCACGTTGCCGAAGGTAGCGGCCAGGATGTACCGGCCGCGCTCCCCGAGCCCGACCGCCTCGGCCGTGGCCAGCGCGTCTTCCGGCGTGGTGTACAGCTTCTCGTTGATCTCGCCGACGACGCCGTCTTCCTCGCCGCCGACGACGCCGATCTCCATCTCCATGATGATCCGGGCGGCGGAGCAGCGGTCCAGAAGTTCCCTGGCGATCTGGAGGTTCTCCGTGAGCGGCACCGCGGAGCCGTCCCACATGTGCGACTGGAACAGCGGCTCCTCGCCGCCAGCGACCCGCTCGACGGAAAGCTCGACCAGCGGGCGCATGTAGCCGTCCAGCCTGTCCTTCGGGCAATGGTCGGTGTGCAGCGCGACGTTAACCGGGTACTTGGCGGCGACCACGTGGGCGAACTCGGCGAGCGCGACGGCCCCGGTCACCATGTTCTTCACCTTGCTGCCGGACAGGTACTCCGCGCCGCCGGTGGATATCTGCACAATGCCGTCGCTGCCGGCCTCGGCGAAACCCTGCAGGGCCGCGTTGAGTGTCTGGGTAGAGGTCACGTTGATGGCCGGAAACGCGAAACCGCGCTGCTTTGCGGTGTCCAGCATCTGCGCGTAGATTTCCGGTGTCGCGATAGGCATAGCGATAGCTCCAGTGACGAGGGCCTGCGGTCGCACCCACTCTAGACGGCGTGAACTTGCACTGGGCAGCCACTACCGTGCTGTAGAAATAAGGTCATGGGAAGCTTCGTCACCAACCACATCCAATCGGGCGGCTATGCGGCGCTGATCCTGCTCGGCTTCCTCGAAGCGTGCTGCATCCCGATCTCGTCGGAGGTGACGTTCGGCTTCGCCGGAGTGCTCGCCTACCAGGGGCACCTGAACCTCGCGCTGGTAATCGTCATCGGCTCGCTGGCCGAGCTGGCCGGTTCTATTACCTCGTACTACATAGGCCGGGCCGGCGGCAGGCCGCTGGTGCGCAAGGTGGGCCGGTTCGTCCTGGTCACCGAGTCGGACGTGGACCGTGCCGAGCGGTTCCTCGAAGGCCGCGGCGCCTGGGCGATCCCGGTCGGGCGGATGCTCCCGTTCGTCCGGGCGATCGTCTCCATCGTCGCGGGCGTGGTCCGGGTCCCGCCGGTGCGGTTCGCGGTGCTCAGCGCGATCGGGACCGTGCTGTACGCGGTGATCCTCTCCCTGATCGGGTACGGCGTCGGCTCCGCGTGGAGCTCGGTCAGCCACGGGCTGTCCGACGCGTCCTACGTCATCGTGGCGGTCGTCGTGGTCGTGCTGGTGGCCGGCTTCTTCTACCGGTTGCGGCAGTACCGCCGTGAGCAGGCCGCCCACGCGGAATCCGGCGGCGACGACACGGCCAGCGGGCCGAGGGGATCCGACCCGGTCAGCCGACCCGGCGGAAGGCACGCCAAGCCGGCGGATGGCTCAGCCAACGCCGAGCTCCGCTAGCGCGTAGGCCGCCCGGTACGGCAGGCCGCGCTCGGCCACCTTCTCCCGCGCGCCCCGGTCGACCAGCACGGCGACGCCGACGACCTCCGCGCCCGCGGCGCGCAGCGCGTCCACCGCGGTGAGCACCGAGTTGCCGGTGGTCGACGTGTCCTCGACGGCGAGCACCCGCCGGCCGGCCACGTCCGGGCCCTCGATCCGGCGCTGCGTGCCGTGCTCCTTGGCCTCCTTGCGAACCACGAACGCATCGACCGGGGTGCCGCGCCCGGCGGCGGCGTGCATCATCGCGGCGGCCACCGGGTCGGCGCCGAGCGTGAGCCCGCCGACCGCTTCGTAGCCCAGATCCTCGGTGAGATCGAGCATCACCCGGCCGGCCAGCGGAGCGAACCGCCCGTTCAGCATGATCCGGCGCAGATCGATGTACCAGGTCGCCCGCTGACCCGAAGACAGTACGAAGTCGCCGTGCACGACGGCGTTCTCCTTGATGGCCGCGAGGAGGTCAGCGCGATCGTTCACGCTAGGCGATCCTAGCGGGCCGCCGGCGCCGGGTCCCGTCCCCTCCACGGGATCACCGGCGCCGGCGGCGTCAGTGGGCCAGCTCGTCCACCAGGCGGAGCGCCTCGGTGAGCACAGCCGGCAGCGGCGCCATGCGGAGCTGCGCGCCGCGAGAGAGCCTGATGGTCCGGCGCAGGCTCGCGTACCGCGCGGGCAGGTCGCCGCACGCCCGCACCAGCGCGATGGCCGGACCGGACGCGAAGGCGGACAGCGATTCGCCGCAGAGCGTGTCACCGCCGGGAAACGCGGCCCGCAGATCGTGGCCCAGCGAGATGGCCCGAGCCACCCGGTCCAGCGCGTCCGGTCGCGGCGACAGCCGGATAACCACCAGGCGGTGCGTGGCGGCGGGGCTGGTACCGAGCTGCCCTGCCTCGCGATACACCTCGGTCAGCCGGGTGCGCAGGTAGGACACCGTGGCCAGCCCGGTCAGCGGGTCCTCGCAACCGCCCTGCCAGTGCCGGGCCAGCCCCTCCTCCGCCCAGCCCGCGGCGATCGAGGTCACCAGCCGCAGCGGCGGGCAGCCGCCGTCCAGCACCGCGAACAGCGCGGCGAGATCCTCGATCGTCTCGGCTATGCCGATCCCGGCCTCCGCACGTGATCGGCCGAGGCTGCCGCAGGCCTGGGCCAGTTCGGCACCAGCGGACAGCCCGCGGAGCAGGACCGCACTTGCTACCGCGTCGACCGCGGCGGTGTGCCAGTCGTCGATCGCGAGCCAGCCGGCCGCGAGGGTGCGCCGCCGCCAGGCGTCCGTAAGTGCGGTCGGGTTCATGGCGGCTGAGCTGGTGCGTCCGGTCTTGCCGGGCGGGGTGGAGCGGCTCACGGGTTCCTCCGCGGGTCGTCGCGTGCTGTCGTCCTCGTATCTGAAGACGGCAAAGCCATTCCGGCATGACGCGACTTGCGTCATGATTCTTGGTGACTGTAAGAGATCGATCGAGGACGGTGAGTGATGGGTCGATCGTCGGATCTGCGGCCTCTGGTGCCCCGTCAAGCGGAACCGCTGCCACCCGGCGACATCGATCTCCTCAACGCCACCCGGTCCGGCGACACAGATGCCTACGCGACCCTCTACCAGCGGCATGTGGCCGCGGCCAGGGCGCTTGCCCGGCAACTCGTCCGGGGCCGGGCGGAGGCCGACGATGTGGTCGCCGAGGCGTTCGCCAAGGTCCTCGCCCAGCTACGGCGCGGCCGCGGTCCGGATGGCGCGTTCCGGCCGTACCTGCTCACCACGGTCCGCCGCGCGGCGATCGACCGGCTCCGTGCCGAAGGCAAGGTGGTCGTCTCCGGCGAGATGGAGGCGTTCGATCCCGGCGTCCGGTTCGCCGATCCCGCCGTGGCCAAGCTCGAGCGGTCGATGATCGCGCGTGCCTTCGCGTCGTTGCCCGAGCGGTGGCGCGCGGTGCTGTGGCACACCGAGATCGAGGGTGCCCGGCCCGCCGAAGTGGCCGAATTGCTCGGGCTCACCGCCAACGGCGTCGCCGCGCTCGCCTACCGGGCACGTGAAGGGCTGCGGCAGGCCTACCTGCAAATGCACCTGTCTGGCGTGGCGCGCGGCGAGTGCCGCCCGGTGGTCACCAAGCTCGGCGCCTATGTCCGGGGCGGGCTGGCCAAACGGGACACCGCGGCGGTGGCCGCGCACCTGGACCAGTGCGCGGACTGCCACGCGGTGTACCTGGAGCTCGCCGACGTCAATGTGGCGCTGCGCGGGGTGGTGGCACCGATCGTGCTCGGCCCGGCGGCAGCCGCCTACATTGCGTCGGTGTCCCATGGCGGCGGCGTGCTGGGCTGGCTGGGCGGCCGGGTGCTCTGGTTCCGGCACGCGCCGAAGAGCCAGCAGGCGGCCATCGCCGGCGCCACCGCGGCCGGCGTGGCCGGCCTGGCCGCGCTGGCCTTGGCGCTCACCGCGAACAACACCTCGATCGTCCGCGCCGCCCCGCCGTCAGCGCATGTGCCCGCGCCAGCCCCGCCGCCGGTACCGCCACCGTCCGTGCCGAGACATCCGCCGTCCGCGCCGCCGCCCCCGCAGGCCCCGCCGCCCCCGGCACCCAGACCCCGGCACTCCCCGCCTCGGCACTCTCCGCCCCCGACCCCGCCACCCCCAAGCCCCCACCGAACCCCCGCACCGAAGCCCCCGATCACCCTCGCGGCACAGGTCAACCCCGTCGGAGAGCTGCTGCCGGGCAGCAGCGGGATCATTCAGTTCACCGTCATGAACCCGGGGACGCGCACCTCGCGGCGGGTCACGGCCGATATCGCGCTGCCCGCCGGGGTGAGCTACGTGGACCCGCCGATCGCGGGCGGCTGGACCTGTCAGCCGTCGGCGGCCGGGGCGACGTGCACGCACAATCCCCTGCTGCCCGGCGCGACAGCCACCGGTTACCTGCCGGTGACTGTCGCCACGGGCGCCGCGGCCGGGCCGCCGCCGCGCATCACGGTGCATGGCGGCGGGCCTGCCAGCAGCGCCACCGGCAAGGTGGGCGTCGGCACCGCCGGCCTCGGGGCTCGGTTCGCGGCCTCCGGGCAGTACTCGATCGCGGCCGCCGGCGCCGCGTTCGGCGGCTGCCGCTGGGATCCGCTGCCCTGCTGGAACGGCTGGCGGGACCGGGCGAGCGCGGCCGAGCTGACGCTGCCCGGCGCGGTCCAATGGGCCGGGCTGTACTGGGCGGGCCACCAGCGGAACCGGAATGACAACCCGTCTGGTATCGAACTCCGCGGACCCGGTGGCGACTTCCAGGAGGTCGCCGCGGCAAAGGCCGGTGAGGTCACCGGCCCGGACGGCAAGTCCGCGTTCGAGGCGTTCGCGGACGTGACCAGCCTCGTTGCCCAATACGGGACCGGCACCTGGTGCGCGGCACCGGCGAGCGAAGACAACGACGGTGACGGCGACGACGGTGGCGTCGCGGACTTCGGCTGGACCCTGGTCGTGGTGGCCGCGGACCCGGCCGCCGCGCCCGGCACTCAGGTCATGGTGCTGGACGGCGCGTACGTGGTCGGCGCGTCCGGTCCGTCGCTGTCCGTACCGCTAGATGCCCTGCCGCCCGGACGTCAGGCGCAGGTCAGGACCGTGACATGGACCCGGGCGGGGCCGGCCATCGGCGCGTTCCCGCAGAACCTCGCGGAGAGCCCAGCGGTGACCTTCACCGGTGGCCAGAACCCCTATCTCGTGGGCGTCGTAGCGGTGAGCGACGCGCCGTAGCGGGAGCGCCTGGCAGCGGGAATGCGCGGAAACCCAACCGCGCGGGGCTGACATCACTACGCTTGGAGCAGGTCGGTGGCCTCGTCACTGACCGTGTTCGTTGTTTGAGAGAGGACGGTGGGGCCGTGGATCGCTGCGCGCTGTTCGTTGACGCTGGCTACGTGCTCGCGGATGGCGCCATGGCAGTGCACGGGACGCGGCGCGGGGAATCGGTCTCCTGGGACTACGAGGGACTGCTGCAGCTACTGTCCAGCCTTGCCAGGGAGCGCTCCGGCCTGCCGCTCCTGCGGTGCTACTGGTACGAGGCGTCCGCCGACGGGCGGCGCACCGCGGAACATGACGCGCTGGCCGACCTGCCGGGGATCAAACTGCGGCTGGCGAAGATCCGGCCGGGCCGCCGGGAGGGTGTGGAGACCGAGATCCAGCGCGATCTGACCACGCTGGCGCGGAACAACGCGGTCAGCGACGCGATGGTGGTCAGCGCGGAGGAGGACCTCGCGCAGGTGATCGCCGATGTCCAGGATCTCGGCATGCGCGTCACGCTGGTGCACATCGCGGTGGACGGCAACTGGACGATCTCCCGCACGCTCCGCCAGGAGTCCGACGACCTCATCGAGATCGGCGGCGAGCACCTGCGGCCGTATGTCGAACTGATCGCCGGGGCGGAACCCGCACGGACCGTGGACGAGCCGGACAGCACGCCGGTCAGGTCGAACGGCCATCTCGCCGGTGTCGGCTCCAGTTACCAGCCGCTGTCGGTGGCGGCCGACCGTGCCGCGGCCACCTCGAACCACGCGCCGCCCGCCATCTACACCGCGCCCGTGGTGGCCGAATACCAGCGGCCCGCCCTGGAGCTGCCGCGCGCCTCCTCGCGCGAGCGGGATCGCGAGGACAGGGCCCCCCGCGAAGACCGAGCCCCCCGCGAGGACCGGGTCAGGGACGACCGGCCGCGCGACACCGACCGCCCCCGCGACGACCGCCCCCG
>Ga0070741_10010191_pt1 | contig 17863 bp, 9 predicted proteins | sample Coa_R1_4_FD_66440 | JGI IMG/M metagenome (GOLD analysis project Ga0070741, IMG submission 66440) | Surface soil microbial communities from Centralia Pennsylvania, which are recovering from an underground coalmine fire - Coalmine... | ecosystem: Environmental > Terrestrial > Soil > Unclassified ...
TTCCCTCTCGCCGTTCGCTGTCTGCCGTGCTGGCCCTGTCAGCCGTCGCCCTCCTGATAGGCATGGGCTGCGGCGGCTGCAAGGGAGGCGGAGGAGGGCAGGGATCGAACCCACCCTCCGCTCAGAACTATCCGGAGATCGTCTCCGCCTTCTATACCGGCCTCATCGCCATGCAGGTGAGCGGGCAGGCGAGCGGGAACAGCACGAGTGCGATCGCCCTGCCCAGCCTGACGAAGGCCACCCAACTGGCTCCCCAGGAACCGGCGACCTGGGCCAACCTGGGCCTCTACCAACTGCACCAGAGCAAGAATGAGGAGGCGGCGCAGGCGCTCGAAAAGGCGCGTTCTCTCGCGCCCGATAACGCTGACATCGAGGCGCTCTACGGCACGCTGGAAAGCCGCCGGGGACACGCTCCCGAAGCCCTCACCCATTTCAAGCGCGCTATCGAACTCGAACCGCAGAACCTCCATTTCCGCTATGCGCTCGTCCAGTTCCTCGATCAGATGCAGACGCCCGATGGCGACACCGAGATGCAGCGCCAGCTTGAAGAGATACTGAAGGCGCAGCCGGACAACCTGGCCGCGCAGCTCCTGATGGCGCAGGTCGCGGCCCGCACCGGCAACGCGCAACTGCTGCGCGACATGGTGGCCCGGATGGGACAGCGCAACGCCACCTGGCCGCCGGAGATACGCGCCCACTACGACGAACTCAAACAGGCTGCCGCCGGGCCAGACCCGCATCAGGCCGTGTCGCACGTCGCCATCCTGCGCAATGTCATGGTCGCGCTGCCCGCCCGGCGGGAGAGCCTCAATCGCATCAAATGGGGAGACGCCAGCAAGCCGGGCGAACCCCTGGAGAAGTTCGTCGTTCTGCCTTCCCCCTCCCCGCTGCCTGCCCCGCCCGATACCGGGCTGAACTTCACAGCGCAGACCGTCTCCGCGCCGGGCATGGCGCGCTGGGCGGTGATTCGCACGCTGGTACTCGCGCCGGAGATCGCAAGCGATACCGCGCATAACTTTCCGCCCTCGGCGGGCTTCCATCTGCAGGCGCGACCCGAAGGCCCGGCCTATACCCTGCTGGCGGACGGCAAGGAGATACGCCTTATCGGGCCGGACAGCAAGGCCGTGACCGTCCCCTTCCCCGGCGGCCCGAAGGCCACGCCTCCCTCGCCGGACGGCGTGGCGGCGCTCGACTTTAACTACGATTTCGATCCCGATCTGGCCCTGGCGGGCGCGGGCGGCATCCGGCTCTTCCAGCAGAAGAAGGGCGCATTCACCGACGTGACTGCGAAATCCGGCCTGCCCGCCGATGTCCTCAACGGCGCGTACTACGGCGTATGGGCCGCCGACATCGAGTCCGACGGCGACCTGGACCTCGTGCTGGCTCCGATGAAAGGCGCGCCGCTCGTTCTGCGCAATAACGGCGACGGAACCTGGAACGTTCTGCGCCTCTTCCCCGGCGTGACGGACGCGCGCGGTTTTATCTGGGCCGACCTGGACAACGACGGCGACGCCGACGCCGCCTTTCTGGACGCGCAGGGCCGCCTGTTCCTGTTCGAGAACGAGCGATCCGCCAACTTCCGCGCCTGGCCTGCGCCTCAAGACCTCGGCAAAGTCACCGCCCTCTCCCTCGCCGATCCCGACCGGAACGGCACGCTCGACCTGATCGCGCTCAAGGCGGACGGCGCGATTGTCCGCCTTGAGCGCAATGCCGCCGGGGACGGCTGGGACACGGCAGAACTGGCGCGCTGGCCGGAAGGCGCGAACGACGCGACGGCCCGCCTGCTCTGGGCCGACCTGGACAACAACGGCGGCGTAGACCTGATCGCCTCCGGCAAATCCGGCACGAAAGTCTGGCTGGCCGATGAGAAAGGCGGCTTACAGCCGTTCGCCAGGCCGATCCCCGGACGGGTTCTCGCCGTCGCGGACGCGGGCAGCAACGGGCGGCTCGACCTCATGGCGCTCGACAGCGCGGGCCAGCCGACCCGCCTGGTCAATGCAGGCACGAAAAACTACCACTGGCAGATCATCCGACCGCGCGCCGCGTATGTGGCCCTGGGAGCGGACGGAAAGGCGGCAGGCGATAACCGCATCAACACGTTCGGCATCGGCGGCGTGGTGGAGATACGGGCCGCGCTGCTCTACCAGAAGCAACCCATCACCGGCGCCTCGCTCCACTTCGGCCTGGGAGAGAACCAGAAGACGGACGCGGCGCGCAGCATCTACTCGAACGGGTTTGCCAGCGCAGAGTTCGACCTGAAATCCGACCAGGCGATCATCGCGCCGGAACGGCTGGGCGGATCGTGTCCCTGGCTCTTTGCCTGGAACGGCACAGGGATGGGCTTCGTGACCGACTGCATCTGGCGTTCCCCGCTCGGCCTCAAGATCAATGCGCAGGATACGGCGGGCATCGCGCAGACAGAGGACTGGCTCAAGATACGCGGCGACCAGCTTGCGCCGCACGACGGCTTCTACGACCTGCGCATCTGCGCGGAACTGTGGGAGACTCACTTCTTCGACTATCTCGCTCTGATGACCGTTGACCATCCACAGGGAACCGACATCTTCGTAGATGAGCGGTTCTCCATTCCGCCTCCGCCGCTGGCGGTTCAGGCCACCGCGCCGCCCACGCCGGTCGCGCGGGCGGTAGACGACACTGGGAAGGACGTGACCGAGATCGTCAGGGCGCGGGATGGGAACTATCTGGACACGTTCGGGCGCGGGCAGTATCAGGGCGTAACGCGCGATCACTACGTCGAGGTGGAGCTAGGGGAGGACGCGCCCAAGACCGGCCCGCTCTATCTCATCGCGACGGGCTGGATCCACCCGACGGACACCTCCATCAACGTCGCCATCAGCCAGGGGCATCACGAGCCGCCGCAGGGGTTGAGCCTGGAAGCGCCGGACGGCAAGGGCGGCTGGATGACCGTGAAACCGGGCCTGGGCTTCCCGACCGGCAAGATCAAGACGGTGCTGCTCGACATCACGGGCCTCTTCCGGCCCGGCACGCCGCGCCGACTCCGCCTGCGCACGAACCTGGAGATCTACTGGGACTACATCGCCTGGGCGAAGGGGCTGCCGCAGACGCCGATGAAGACGCAGCGCCTCGCGCTCAGCGGCGCAGACCTGCGCTATCGGGGATTCTCGGAGGCGAAGCGGGCCAACGTCTCCTCGCCGGAACTGCCGGACTATGACAGGTTGAGCGGCACGGCGCAGCGCTGGCTTGACCTGGAAGGCTACTATACGCGCTTCGGCGATGTGCGCCCTCTGCTGACGAAGGTAGACGACCGCTACGTGATTATGAACGCGGGGGATGAACTTGCGCTGCGCTTCCCGGTCCCGCCGCCCCCGCCCGCAGGCTGGGTGCGCGACTTCGTGCTGATCGGGGATGGCTGGGTCAAGGACGGCAACTTCAACACCACCTTCTCGAAGACGGTGCTGCCGCTGCCCGCGCACGATCTGAAGACCTACACCACGCCGCCCGGTCGCCTCCAGGACGATCCGGTCTACCGCCGCCACGCGCAGGACTGGCAGGAGTACCACACGCGCTACGTCGCCCCGGACGCCTTCCGCCAGGCCATGCTGCCGTAAGCCCTCCTCCTCACGGCACAGGCTGTCTGATTCCGAAACGATGCGGGACAGCCTGTGCAGTGGGACGGGGTGAGGGCTTATGCCTTACGCCGCCTTGCGCCGGCTGCCGGATACCAGCCTCAGATCGGGCTGTCCAGCAGCCTCCTCTTCCAATCGGAACTGACTGACCAACTCCTGCAGGCGCGCGGCCATGCTGTTCAACTCGCTGGCGGCCGCGCTGACCTCTTCAATGCTGGCCGTCTGCTCTTCCACTGCCGCCGACACGTTCTGGGCGCTGGCCGAGACCTCTTCGGCGGAGGCGCTCATCTCCTCGGCCCCCGCCGCCGTCTCCTGGCTGATCGAGGCCACCGTCGCGATGGCGGAGGAGACCTGCTGCGCCCCGGCGGCCATCTCGGTGATCGCGTGTTCGTTCTCCGCCGAGACCTGGCGCACGCTGGCGACCGAAGCCTGCACCGACTGCACCGACGCCGCCATCTCCTGGGCTGTGGCCGTGACGCCCTGCACTTCCGCTGCCACGCTCTCCGCGGCCTGCAGTATCTGGGCCAGCGCGCTGCCCGCCTCCTCGCTCCTGGCGGCTCCGGTAGAGACCTCCCGATGGCTGGCTTCCATGGCCTCTACGGCCTCTTCGACCCCTGCCCGCACGCTGCCGATCAGCGCGCTGATCTCTTTGGTGGCCGCCGTGGCCCGCTCGGCCAGCTTACGCACTTCATCGGCCACGACTGCAAAGCCCTTGCCATGCTCTCCGGCTCTCGCCGCCTCGATAGCGGCATTGAGCGCCAGCAGGTTGGTCTGCTCGGCGATCTGGTCTATGGTCTCGACGATGGCCCCGATCTCCTGGCCTTTCTGTCCCAACTCCTTGACCTGTGCGGCAGAGGCTTCGACCTGCTCCTGAATGCGGCTCATGCTGGTGATGGTCGCTTCCACCGCTTTGCCGCCGGTCTGCGCAACGGTAGCGGCCTGCTGGGCGGTCTGGGCCATCTGCTGGGCCGAACGCGCCACCTCGGCGACCGCCTGGGCCGCCAGCGCCATGCCTTCATCGGCCTGCGCCGCAGCCGCCTTCTGCTGCTGGCTGCCGGCCTGCACCTGCGTAATGGACGCCTGCAGACGTTCCATCGCCCCGGCCGCCTCGGTGGCAGCGCGGGCCTGCTGCTCGCTGCCCTGGGCCATCTCCGTGCTGGTCTGCGCCGACTGGTGGGCGGCGTTGGCGACCTCCTGGATGGTGCGGGCGATGTCGTTGGCAGCCTGTCCGGTCTGCTCCGCCGAAGACGAAAGCTGTGTGCTGGTGGCAGCGACCGTATCCGAACTGTCGGCGACCTGCCCGATCAGGCGGTGCAGGTTGGAAACCATCTGGGCGAAAGCGTTGCCGAGGGTATCCTGCCCGGATTTGGGAGTGACGCGCCGGGTCAGATCGCCAGCGGCGACGGCTTCGGCGGTCTGCGCCATCTCCTGCTGATAGGCGATCATGGCGCGCAGGCTGTCGGCCAGGCGACCGACTTCATCGTGGCTGGTATGCAAGATCGTCTGGTTGACTTCCCCCACCGCCAGATGCTCTGCGATGGCGGCCATCTGGGTCAACGGGGGCGCTATCGCGCGGGTGACAAGCAGCGCCATGCCGATACCCAGAAGGGCCGCGACAAAGATCAGCGTCAGTACGAATTTCCAGGCAGTTTCGTACTGGATCGCTGCCTCGTGCGCCAGACGCTCGCCGTTCTTGATGTTCCAGGCGATCATCCGATCTACCAGATCGGAGATAGCAAAAAACTGGGTGAGCGAGCGGCCTTCGACCTCGGCCAACGCCCTTTTCGAGCCGTACTGCTGGGTCATGGCGGTGACCTGACTATGCTCTTGCAGATAGTCGTTCCAGCGGCGCTTCAGCTCGTCGAAGTTCGCCCGGTCGTCGGCTTTTGTGATCGTCTTGTCGTAGTCCGCCAGACCTTTTTCGATTGTCTCCCGCCTGGCTTTCAGGCTCTCGCTTAGCTTTTGCCGGGCGGCCTGGTCTCTAGCGACCACGTAACGAAACTCGAAAATGCGGAACTGTCGGATGTCGTTCCCCAGCCGTCCGATAGCGCCGGTTCCAGGCAGCGGGTCGGTGGCGATCTCTTTCGAGATGTTGTGCATCTGGCCCATGCGCTGAATAGCGAAGGTCCCAAGCGCCAACATTAACAGCAGGCAAAGACCGAAGCCTACTCCCAGCTTGGCGGCTGTCTTCAGGTTCCCAAAACGTCTCATGGCAGCAAATCTCCCTCTCAAATAGGCTCTCCCGTCGTGGAGAAAGAGGTCTGGCGTCATGGCGTTCTCTTCTCGCCATTGGTGATGTGCCTGTTCACGAGCGAGCCGAATGGATGAGGAGATTATCGGTCTGCGATGGGAAATTGTTAGACGGCCTAACGGACAAATTTCAGGATCCGCCCTTATGGTGCAACAGATCGCTCTGATGAGGCGATGACTTTGCTCCTATCGGAACGCGCGCCGCCGATAGTTGCGCGGACTCAGGCCGGTGTGCCGCTTGAAACGCTGCGAGAAATAGAACGGGCTATTGTAACCGACCTCCTGGGCGATCTCCTGCACGGCCCGCGGCGTCCAGTCGAGCAGTTGTTTCGCGCGGTTGATCCGCTGCTGCTCCAGAAACTGCTGGGGGGTCAGGCCCAGGTGCTGTTGGAACAGGTACGACAGCCGGGACACCGATAGCCCGCTGACCTGCGCGACAGTCGCCAGGGCAATATCCTCTTGCAGGTGGGCGCACAGGTACTCCATCGCCTTGTGTACCCGCCCATCCAGGCGCGCATGGGCCGAGCGCGGGTTCTGCGTATCGCACCAGAGCAGTATCTCCTCCAGGGCGTTCATGGCAAACCGCTCCTTGCGCGGCAGCCCCCCGCTTGCCAGGCGGTGTTGGTCCAAAAATCGCGCCACGATTTTCTGGTGGATGTCCGGGTCGGCCAGCTTCAGCCGCATCAGTCCGGGCGCTTCCTCCGGCCAGTCCAGCAACTCATGCCACTCCGGGCGCGGATGGAAGTGCGTATAGATACGCTCCCAGCGCCCCGGCATCACGGCAGGGCCGTAGTCGTGCCGCGTGCCGGGCCGGATCAGCACCATATCGCCGGGCTGTGCGATGATCTGCCCGCCCTCGAAGCCGAATCGCGCGGGGCCGCTGAGCGTGTAGATCAGCAGCCAGTCGTTCGTGCCATTGCTGCGCCACGTCGTGTAAGCGTAGATGTCGTGACCTGTCGTTACTACCGGGACGTGCGCGTGTGGGGTCTCGTCTCGAGGTTCCATGATGGTAAGATATTATAGGTTTTCAGAAACATCTACTATGGCGTTCCCCGTCGCCTACATGTTATATTATATCATCCTTTCGCATAGCTAAGGTTTCTGTTGACTTCTCGCTTCTTTTCCGCCGGGTTTGTTGCTCTGCAAGGCAAGCGTGTGTTGGGCAAGCGTTCCCAGGGAAATATCGTACCCCAACTCTCGCTTGCCCGCAGTCAATCTGCTGTTTTCCAGGAGGTGATACCGCATCCGAGCTTATTTCTAGCCGTCTGGCAGCCTCTACAACAGGGCTGATGTGGAACGTGTCCGGAATCCTAATTCAGGAGGAAAAGTGATGCAACCCCGCAAACGTGATGGTTTTACCTTGATCGAACTGCTCGTCGTCATCGCCATTATCGCGATCCTGGCCGCCATTCTCTTTCCCGTCTTCGCGCAGGCCCGCGAGAAGGCGCGCGCCACGATGTGCCTGAGCAACTGCAAGCAGATCGGCCTGGCGACCGAGATGTACAAGACGGACTACGATGGGACCTGGCCGCTCTGGTGGAATGGGCCGGGCGGCACGGCGGGCGACCCGACCAAAGGACGCTACTGGAGCGGAGCCATTCTGCCTTATATGAAGAATCATGCCATCCGCAAATGCCCGGACGATACTGCGCCCGCTCCCACCGATCCCGATACCAATATCGAGGGCGCCGTCCTCAGCTATATCTCCAACCGCAACGTCATGTACGACGAGCGCAAAGCCACGCTGGAGTCCGGCTATAAACCTGCCGCGAACGAGGCCGAGATCGTGACCCCCGCGCGTGTCGTTGCCGTCTACGAATGGCAGCCCGGCAGCTATGAGGGGCTGACCGCTCCCATCGGCCAATCCCAGGCCGACGGCTGGTGCGATCCGGTCTCCCCGAACAACTGCGGCGATCTGCGCCATTCCAATGGCAGCAACTATGTGTTCTTTGATGGACACGCCAAATGGTATCGGACGACGGCCATCGAGCCTTGCCCGCCGAACGACGGCTGGGCGCCGCTCGCCTCCAACCCGACGTCCACCTCCGGCGCGGTCATCCCAGATGGCAAGCAGAAGGCAGGAACCTACTGCGTTCAGTAGGCAGGAGACCTCGATGCGAGAGTTCGTGCAAAAGAACCCTGCGGCGGTCATCGCAGTGGCCGTCGTCGCTGTCCTGCTGGCGGGATGGCAGTTGTGGGCGAACTTCTTCAGCCGACCCTCGTCCAATCTGCCGCCCAATTCGCCCGCGGCCCGGGGAATGATGCCCGGCCCGATGGGTGGGGTCAATCCGCGCGCGCCCGGCGCGCAGACGCCTGCGCTGCCCGGTTCCAGCGCCCAGGCCGGACAAGTAGAGCCTCCTCGATGAATCCTCTCTCCCACCGCTCCTCTTTGTGGCAGGAGCGGTGGGGCAAACGCGATACAAGGTGCGGCATTATGGCGACTTCTCTCACCCCGGAACAGTTGGAATCCTACCATCGGGACGGCTACCTGGTCATCGCCGACCTGGTCTCCCCGGAGGAACTGGCCGCTCTGCGCGAACGCCTGCGCGACTACACGCACGGCGGCAGAGAGAACCCCGGCCTGGTCTTCCAGATCGAACCGCGCGTCCAGCGGGGAGAACTGCGGGTCGCGCAGTGGGGCGACGGCATCCGCAAGATTGACGGCCTGGTGCAGCACGACGACCGGTTCCACCGATTAGGAACCCATCCCAACATCCTGAGCATCCTGGAGCCGATTTTAGGGCCGGACATCAAGATGTTTCGCAACAGCCTCCTGCTAAAGCCGCCGGAAGTCGGCTCCCAGAAGGGCTGGCATCAGGATAGCCCCTACTGGCCCATCGCGCCGATGGCGCTCTGCTCCTGCTGGTTCCCCCTCGACGACGCCACCCCGGAGAACGGCTGCATGGTGGTGCTTCCGGGCTGGCACAAGAAGGGGCCGCTGCCGCATGTGGCCGTCACCGATGACTATGTGATCGTCGAAGACTGCCTGGACACCTCGGAGGCGGTGATGTGTCCGATGAAAGCGGGGAGCGGGCTGTTTTTCCATTCGCTGCTGCCCCACTACACGGCTCCCAACCGTTCGGACACGTGGCGGCGGGCTATCGCACTCTCGTATATGTCGGCTCGTTCTCGCTACACAGGGGAGGGCGAAGGGCCGGTCTACTATCCTATCCAGGGACAGACCTTCCCCGGCTGTGTCCGGTAGCGCCGAACCCACGCGACCGCTTCGCCATCTCATGCTGTATGCGCAAGACCCTGTTGATTCCACATTTTCGGGGGTGAACTCGTGGAGCAGACGCCCATCCTTACCGACCCGCAGAGCCGAACGGAAAGCCTCGAAGCCTATTTCCACCGCCTGAGTTCCCCGAAAGACCCGGTCTTCACGTCGCCAGAACAGTGGCAGCAGCGGCGCGCTCTGGTACGGCAGACGGCGCTGCGCGGCCTGGGCCTGGCTCCCCTGCCGGAGCGTGTCCCCCTCGATGCGCAGATCGTCGCGCGGAAAGACTACGGGGACTATCGCCTGGAACGCCTCTGGTTTCAGACGCTGCCGCAGGTCTGGGCGAGCGGATGGCTCTATCTGCCCGCGTCAGCCTCCCCGATGGCGCAATGCCCCGCCATTCTGAACCCGCACGGCCACTGGGCCGAAGGCGCGCGTGCGCCGGTGGTGCAGGCGCGCTGTATCGCCCTGGCAAAAATGGGCTATATCGCGCTGGCGGTAGACTCCGTGCATGTCACGCACTGGGCCACCGGCGTCTGCTCGGTCGGCATGATGACCTGGAACAATATGCGCGCCCTGGACTACCTGGAAGCGCGCCCGGATGTGGACAGCGCGCGAATCGGCTGCACCGGCGAGTCGGGCGGCGGGCAGCAGACGATGTACCTGATGGCGACGGACGACCGGATTCAGGCCGCCGTCCCCGTCGTGATCGTCTCCTACTTCGAGCGTATCCTGTTCCCCACAGAGCAGACGCACTGCCACTGCAACCATGTCCCGGCCCTGCTGCGCGACACCGACGCGCCGGAGATCGTGGCGACCTTCGCCCCGAAGCCCGCCCTCTATCTCTCCGTCACCGGGGACTGGACGGCCCGGTTCCCGCAGGAGGAGTATCCGCCCATTCGGGCCATCTACGAGGCGCTGGGAGCGCCGGAGCGCGTCGCCTCCGTGCAGTTCGACTGCGGACACGACTACAGCCGCCCCATGCGCGAACTGATGTACGCCTGGTTCGATCGCTGGCTCAAAGGCAGAGACGACCCGGAGGCGGCGCGCGAGCCGGAGCTGGAGACCGAGACCCCGGAGTTTCTGGCCGCGTTCGATAAGCCGCCCGCCTCCCATCAGGGCGACAGGGGCATTTTCGCCTACTATCTGGCGCGCACTGTCGCGCCGGAGCCGCAGCCGCGTTCGCGCGTGGAGTGGGAGGCGTTTCATCGGGAGTTTCGCGGGCAGTTGCGCGCGCTGCTCGGCGAACCCGTCCCCTCGGCCTTCCCGGAGCAGGCGGAGACGGCCGCCTCTGCCGACTGGCGCGGCTATCCGATGGAGCCGATCGTCTATGCCAGCGAGGGCCGATTCGAGATACCGGCCCTGCTCCTGCATCCGCGCGCGCCTGCGTCCAGAACGCCCGCCGTCATCGCGCTCGCGCCGGGAGGCAAAGCGGCCCTGCTGGAAAACCACGCCGACTTTGTCGCCGGTCTCCTGGAGAGCGGCTTGCGGGTCTTCGCGCCGGACGTGCGCTTCACCGGCGAATGGCAGATCAACTGGGACTTGAACACCGTTCTCTGGGGACGGCTGGAAGCGGGCATGGCCGCCTATGACGTTCAGCGCGGCGTCCGCTACCTGTCGCAGCGACCGGAGATAGATTCCCAGGCGCTCTCCTGCGTCGGGCTGGGCGCAAGCGGCGTGACGGCGCTGCTCTGCGGCGCGCTCGAGGAACACCTTGCGGCGGTCGCGGCGACCGACCTGGGGACGACCTATCGAGAGGGCCGGGAGCGCCCGATTCTGCCGCATCTGCTGCGCTATGGCGACCTGCCTCAGATCGCCGCTCTCGTCGCGCCGCGCCGCCTCTGGCTCAACAACGCCGTGCCGCCGGACGCCTTCCTGTTTTCCGAGCGCGCCTATCACGCGCTCGACGGCAGCGGCAGGCTGCATCGCTCGCAACTCCCGTCCGACGAGGCGGAGCGCGCGCTGATCGCGTGGCTCAGGACGCCTGGTTCCGGGCAGGAAATGCCAGCCGCTTGAGTAGAAACCGATGAAAACCCGGCCACCCGACTCGACCGCCCCTCCCTGGCGCTTGCTGCCGACGCACAGCGACCGCGCCGCGCGAGTTCGCCTGGGGCTGCTGCTGCTGGCGCTGGCGCTGCTGTCCTGCGTCTGGGCCACCCTGCGGCATACTGTCCGTGAGCGCGCCGCGACGCAGTCGCCACAGACGGCCCCGACGCGGCCCGACCTGGCGGCCATCGGGAAGCAAGCGGCGCAACAGCATCTCTGGATGGAGGCCCGCGACGCGCTCCTGGAAGCGATCCAGAGCGGACAGGAGACGGCGGAGAATCATCGCCTGCTGGGGCTGTGCCTGGGCAATCTGGGCTGGATGGAGGACGCCATCGCGGAGTATCGGAAGGCGATTCGGCTGGAGCCGTCCGACCCGGATACCTCTATCAGCCTCAGCACCACCTACCGGGTCATCGGCAAGCGCGCCGAAGCGCTGCAAGCGCTTCGACAGGCGGAGGCGCAGGTGCAGGGACATGCGCCGCGCGATGCCGCCTTCCGCTATGCGCGCACCGCCGCGCCGCATCTGGAGGCCATCGCGCAGGGCTATGCCTATCTGGGCGAGTTCGAGAAGGCGCTGCAGGTCGCGCAGACCGCGCAGACCGCCGATCCGACCCGCGCCACGAGCTATCTCATCGCCGGGAAATGCGCCCTGGCGCTGCACCAGCCGCAGAACGCGCTCGCTCCCCTCCGCCGCGCCTGTATGCTGGCGAACGAGAACCCCGACGTTCACTATACGCTGGCACTGGCGCTGCGCCAGCAGCCCGCGCCCGAACGCGACGCGGAGGCGCTCGAGCATCTGCGCGCCGCCACAGCCCGCGATCCCCGGTTCGCCCCCGCGCAGGCCCAACTCGGCATTCTCTGCGCCGAGCGCCAGCAGTGGAAAGAGGCGCAGCGCGCGTTCATGGCCGCCTATCAACTGGATTTCGAGGAGAACGAGATGCTAAGGCGGGCGGGCCAGGCCTATGAGAAGATGAACGACAGGGCAAAGGCCGATTTTCTCCTGGGACAGTACGCGCAGAAGATGGGCGACCTGCCAGCAGCCCTGAAACATTTCCGGCGGCTCAGCCAGGTCCCGGCCTACCATATCTCCGGCTCCGCCTATGCCGCCTCGGTCCTCAGCAGCATGGGCAAGTATGACGAAGCGATCGCCCTGCTCAAAGCCGCCATTGCCCGCGAACCAAAACCCGCCGAACTCTACCGGCAGATCGCCAGCGTCTACGCGCTGGCGCACCGGATACAGGAGCAGATCGCGGCCATCCAGAAAGCCAGCCAGCTCGAACCGGAGAAGGCCGCCAGCGACTATCTGGTGCTGGGGATGCTCTCCTTCGACACGGGCAAGTACGACGAAGCCGAAAACTATCTGGAACAGTGCGTGCAGAGGGAGCCGGGCAACGGCAGCTATCAGTACGCGCTCGGTAAGACCTACCTGGCCCGTCCGACCAAAGGCGATCATCTGGCACGCGCCATCGAACATCTGGAGATCGCCGGCCGCCTGATGCCGGAGAACGTCTATGTCTTCGACTATATGAGCGTGGCCTACCTGAAAACGCAGCGCTGGCAGGAGGCGGCGATGGCCCTACGCCGCGCCATTGACCTGGCTCCGCAAAACGAGCGCCTCTATTTCCGCCTGGGCCAGATGTACCAGCGCCTCGGCCAGAAGGAGCAGGCGCGGCAGATACTCGGCTACTACCAGCGGCTCCGGCGCTATAGCGCGCAGAAAGCCCTGCTGGAACTGCGGACGAAATCCGCGCCGACCAGCGTGGAAGCGCATCAGGCTCTGGGCGACCTGCTGCTCGCCGGGCGCGACTACCAGGGCGCGCTCAGCGCGTTCCGGCGCGTCGTCGCGCTGCGGCCCGCCGACGCGCACGCGCATGAGAGGCTGGCGACTATCTATGGCGAGTTGGCCCAGCCGGAAGCGCAGGCGAAGGAGCTGCGCCTGGCGCGGGCCGGCGGCCTGAGAAAGAGCGTGCGGCCATGAGCGGCGTGGGGCGAGCGGCTCTCGGCAGCCTGGCGCTGCTGACCCTGCTCTGGGGCTGCCAGCGTTCCGAGAGCAACGCGCCGCCCGCGTCCCCGCCCCGCGCGGCAGCCGTCAGCCCGATCCAGTTCATCGAGGCGACGGACGCCGCAGGCATCCATTTCAAGCACCATAACGGCGCGCATGGCAAAAAGTGGATGCCGGAGACGACCGGCTCCGGCTGCGCCTTCCTCGACTACGACAACGACGGCTGGGAAGACATCCTGCTCATAGACAGCGGCGAGTTCGCCACCTCCACAGGCCGCGCCGCCCGCAGCGAGTCCGCTTCGCATGTCGTCCTCTATCACAACAACCGCGACGGAACCTTTACCGATGTGACGAAACAGGCGGGGCTGCATGTCGAGGGCTATGGCATGGGCGTGGCGGTCGGCGACTACGACAACGACGGCTTCGAGGACATCTACATTACCTGCCTCGGCCCTAACTATCTGTTTCACAATGAGCTAGGAAAAAGGGGCGTTAAGGCCCCCCTCCCTAACCCTCCCCCCAAGAACAGAGGGAGGGAACCCGTAGGGGCGCAACAAATTGCGCCCTCCTCCTCTCCCCTCTCCCGCAGCGTGGGAGAGGGGCCGGGGGTGAGGGCGTTCTTCCGCGACGTGACCGCGCAGGCGGGCGTCGCGGGAATGAAGGTGCGCGGCAGCCTGCGCTGGAAGTGGAGTTCCGCGTGCGCCTGGGTGGACTATGATAAGGACGGCCTGCTGGACCTGCTCGTCTGCAACTACGTCGAGTGGGCGCCGGAGATTGACGTGTTCTGCGGGCATCGGGGAGCGCCGAAAGACTACTGCGCGCCTCTGGCGTACAAGGGACTACCCAATACGCTCTACCGGAACAACGGCGACGGCACGTTCTCCGATGTCAGCGCCAAGACGCACATCGGAGAGTATCTCGGCAAAGCCTGGGGAATCGCGATCTGGGACGTGAACGGCGACGGCTGGCCGGACATCGCCATGACCAACGACACGGAACCCAATTTCCTGTTCATCAACCACCAGGGCCAGTATTTCAGCGAAGAGGGTGTCCCGACGGGCATCGCGATGCCCGAATCCGGTTCGCCGAAAGCGGGGATGGGGGTAGACATCGCGGACTGGAAGAACGATGGGCGCTTTAGCCTCCTCATCGGCAACTTCTCCAACGAGAAGCTGAGCCTGTTCCAGCCGGAAACCGGGGATGTCATGCGGGATGTCGCCGACGAGACTCGCCTCGGCGAGGCCAGCCTGCCGTTCCTGACTTTCGGCCTCTTCTTCTTCGACTACGATCTCGACGGCTGGCAGGACATTTTCACGGCCAACGGGCATATCCAGGAACTGGTGCATCAGTACGACACGCACATCACCTACAAGGAGCGCCCGACGCTCTACCACAACCAGCAGAACGGCACGTTCGCGGAGGTCGGCGCGCAGGCGGGCGAGCCTCTGCGCGGCGAGTACGTCCTGCGGGGTTGCGCCTTCGGCGATTACGATAACAACGGCTACCCGGACATCCTGGTGGTCGAGAACAACGGCAGGGCGCGGCTGTGGCGCAACACCGGAGGCAGCCGCAACCACTGGATTCGATTTCGACTGGTCGGCAAGAAATCGAACCGGGACGGCATCGGCGCGCTCATTACCGTGCGCGCAGGAGGCGTCACGCAGAAGCAGTGGGTGAAGAGCGGAGGCAGCTTCCTGAGCCAGAGCAGCCTGCGCGCTACCTTCGGCCTGGGGCAGGCGCAACGGGTGGATTCGGTCGAAATTCTCTGGCCGAGCGGGCAGCGAGACAAGATCGCGCCCCCGGCGCTCGACCGCACGGTGACGGTCGAGGAAGGCGCCGACGCGGCGCTCTAGACGCGAACCTGCCAGACCGGTTCCCGAACGCCGGGCCGTTCACGGCCTGGCAATACCGCAAGGTTTCCAGCCCGTGCAAGGCGGGAAAGGAGGCTCCCTTATGCCCGACCGCGTACCTATCTGCCTGCTCGTAGACGATCCCTGTCCGCTGATCCATGTCTACCGTGACCACTGGGTAGACTGCCACCATAAGCCTGCGGAGACCGACGATGGACGCCCGCTCATGGAGACGATTCCGAATGCCTTTCTCGACCGCTTCTGCGACGTGATGGAACGGTGGGGCATCAAGGGCAAGTTCTCTATCGTGCCGGCGCCCGCCGGGAAGGGCGACATCGTGCAGGGCATCGCGGGCTTCGACCCGGCCCTCACGCGGGAGTGGCTGGATACGGCGCAGCGGCGGCTCGGCCCGCTCTGCGACTTCTGCCCGGAGGGCATCACGCACAACCTCGCCGTGAACCTGGAGACCGGCGGCTTCTTCCCGGAGAGCGAAACGGACTGGTCGCAGTATCAGACGCGGGAGACGCTGACGCCCTACCTGATCCGCCAACTCGAACTGTTGAAGGCGGCAGGCATAGACGCGACGGGCGTGACCTCGCCCTGGGTGTTCGGTATTAAGGTCGAGGCGGAGTACATCGCTGCCCTCGTCGCCGCGCAGAAGGCCGTCTATGACCGCGACTTCTCCTGGTATTTCCTGCACATGCTCTGGGAGAAGCCCGCGACGCGCCCCTGGATCGCCTATCGGCAGGACGGACAGACGCTCGTCGCCATCGCCGCGACGGTCGCCGACCACTGGTGGGACACGATCAATTCGCCGCGCACGGACGCCGACTATATCGCTTCGATTACGGACAGGTTGCTGACCGCCGACGGGCAGCGCGGCCAGATCATTGCGGCGCTGGAGGCGGGCGGCTGGCCGGTCCTGCTCACGCACTGGCAGTCGCTCTTTTCCAACGGGCTGGAGACGGGCCTTGCCGTGCTGGAGGAACTGGCCCGCCGCATTCAGACGCATCTTGCCCGCCGCGTGGAGTGGAAGACCTGCTCCGAGATCGCCCGCCAGACAGCGGCGCTCTGAGCCGCGCTCGCTTTGCTGAACTCTCCCCTCTCCCGCAGTGTGGGAGAGGGGACGGGGGTGAGGGCCCCTCTCCCGCAGTGTGGGTCGCAAGGGCTGTCCCGACTCGTGCCGGAATCAGACAGCCCTTGCCGTAGGAGCGTAACTTGTTACGCCCCGGGCCGGGGGTGAGAGCGGTTTCTAAATCTCCCCGCCGTTGACGGCCTGGCAAAACCGGACGGTTTGCCGCCGGGCGCGGGCGGGCCGCAAAAGCCTATGGCAACCCTTCCTCGACAAACTCTCACTATCGAGCAGACGCATGAGCGGGCGGATGGACACGCCCTGCCGCAGGCAGCGCCGCGCGTGCAGGCCGTCACCTGGCGTTCCGTGCTGCTCAGTCTGCTGCTGCTGCCGGTCAACGCCTACTGGATCGTGCAGATGGAGATCGTGCGCTATTCGGCCCATCCCACCTGCGCCTCGCTCTACTTCAATATCGTCTTTGCCCTCCTCGTCCTTACGCTCGTCAACCGCCTGGTAGCCCGCTTCGCGCCCCGCGCCGCGCTGACGCGCGCCGAACTGCTGTTTGTCTATGCCGTTCTTGCGGTCGGGTCATGCCTGTGCGGACACGATATGTTTCAGATACTCGTCCCGTCACTCTCCTGGCCCTTCTACTATGCGGACAACTCCAACCAGTGGGGAACCCTCTTCAACCCCATGCTGCCGCGATGGGCCTTCGTCACCGATAAAGATGTCCTGCGCGGCTACTACGTCGGCAACGACACGCTCTATCGCGCAGTCTATATCAAAGCCTGGCTGCCCGTCGCGCTGGTCTGGAGCGGCTTCACCGGGGCGCTGCTGTTCGTCATGCTCTGCATCAACGCCATCCTCCGCAAGCAGTGGACAGAGAACGAAAAACTGAGCTATCCGATTGCCCAACTGCCGCTTCAGATCACCGATACGCAGTCGTTCGCGCCGCGCGTCGGCCTGTTCCGCAACCGTCTCTTCTGGATCGGGTTCAGCGTCGCGGCCTTCGTGGACTGTGTCAACAGCCTCAACGTCTACTACCCGAACCTCCCGACCATCTTCACGCCGGGCCGTGGGCAGGGCTACTTCGACATACAGCAGTGGATCACGCAGAAGCCCTGGAACGCCATCGGCTGGACGCCCGTTTCGTTCTACCCGTTCATGATCGGGCTGGGGATACTCATGCCACTGGACTTCCTCTTCTCCTGCTGGTTCTTCTACTGGCTCTGGAAGATGGAGCGCGTCCTGGCCGCAGCGATGGCCTGGGATGCCGACCCGCGTTTTCCCTACGCCAACAATCAGGGCTGCGGAGCGTACATGGCGTTCTGCGTCTTTTCGATCTGGCTGAGCCGGGGCTATCTGATCCAGGTTCTGCGCCGGGCGCTGGGGTTCCCCTCCACGCTGGATGACCGGATGGAGCCGATCTCGTATCGCGGCGCGCTTCTGGGCATTCTGGGCGGCATGAGCGTGCTGGTCTGGTTCTCCTCCGCTATCGGCATGGGAGCCGGGCTGGGCGTGCTGTTCTTTGTCATCTACTTCGCGCTTGCCCTGGCGATCACCCGGATGCGGGCGGAACTCGGCACGCCCATCCACGATCTGCATTTCACCGGCCCCGACTCCATGCTGACCGAAACGTTAGGCCAGCGCGCCTTCACTCCGGTCCAACTGACCGCCTTCTCGCTCTTCTTCTGGTTCAACCGGGCCTATCGCTCCCACCCGATGCCCCACCAGCTCGAATCCTTCAAACTCGCCGAGCAGAGCCGCAGCGAGTATCGCCGGTGGTTCTGGGCTTTGGCGATCTTCGGGGTCATCGGG
>Ga0070741_10010192_pt1 | contig 17860 bp, 20 predicted proteins | sample Coa_R1_4_FD_66440 | JGI IMG/M metagenome (GOLD analysis project Ga0070741, IMG submission 66440) | Surface soil microbial communities from Centralia Pennsylvania, which are recovering from an underground coalmine fire - Coalmine... | ecosystem: Environmental > Terrestrial > Soil > Unclassified ...
TGGAGGACTTCTCCGAGCACGTCCGCGCGTTCCGCGCGCTCGTCCGCGGGGCGCGCCGCGAAGACCTCCCGGACGGCATCCGGCTCGTCCTCGCGCTCGACCTCCCGCGGATCGCGGCGCTCGCGGAGCTGGTGCGCGCCGAGGCCGACGCGATGCCGTACTGGCGCTTCCGCGTGCTCGCGGACCCGCCGGCGTGCTGGCTCGAGGTGACGGGCGACGGGGCGGCGGGCGACCTCGCGCGCGCGGTCTTTCGCGAGCTCGCGGCCCGGGGCCGTCAGCCTTCGCGCAGCACGCGGAGGAACGCCGCGCCGTAGCGGGCGAGCTTCGCCGGCCCGACGCCGGGCACGGCGAGGAGCCCCGCCTCGTCGAGGGGCCGCGCGGCGGCCATGCGCGCGAGCACGGCGTCGCTGAAGACGATGTATGCGGGAACGCCCTCGGCGTCGGCGAGCGCGCGGCGGAGCGCTCGGAGGCGCTGGAAGAGGTCGCCGTCCGCCGGCGGGAGCGCGGCGCCCGCGGGCGCCCGCTCGCCAGCCGCCGGCCGCGGCGCGCGCTCGAGCGGCCGGACGAGGTCGAGGAACGCCGTCCCGCGACAGACGTCGCACGAGCCGCCGCAGGCGTCCATCGTCTCGTCGAAGTAGGCGACGAGATGCCGCCAGCGGCACCCGGGCGCGTCGGCGAGATCGAACATCGCGACCGTCCTCTCGCGCGCCGCGCGGCGGACGGCCTCGTCCTCGATGCCCTCCTGGAAGCGCGAGTGCGAGACCACGTCCGCCCAGGAGTAGAGGAGGAGGCAGTCCGACGGGAGGCCGTCGCGGCCGGCGCGCCCGATCTCCTGGTAGTAGCTCTCGATCGAGCGCGGCATCTCGCGGTGGATCACGTAGCGGACGTTCGACTTGTCGATCCCCATGCCGAACGCGATCGTCGCGACGACGACGTCCGCCTCGTCGCGCGCGAAGGCGTCCTGGTGCCGCTCGCGGACGCGGTCGTCGAGCCCGGCGTGGTACGGGACGGCGTTCACGCCCGCCGCGCGGAGGAAGTCGGTGAGCGACTCGACGTTCCGGCGGGAGAGCGTGTAGATGATGCCGCTCTCGCCCCGCCGGCCGCGCACGTACGCGAGGAGGTCCTTCCGGGTCCCGCGGCCGTCGCCCTTCTTGTGCGCCGTGAGGACGAGGTTCGGGCGGAAGAAGGAGCCCTTGAAGCCGTCGGGCTTCACCATGCCGAGCTGGCGGATGATGTCGCCGACGACGCGGCGGGTGGCCGTCGCCGTGAGCGCGAGGATCGGGACGCCGCCGAGCTCGTGCTTGAGTCCGCGGAGCTTCCGGTACGCCGGCCGGAAGTCGTGGCCCCACTCGGAGATGCAGTGCGCCTCGTCGACGACGATGAGCGACACGTCGACGCCCGCGAGGAAGCCGCGGAGGCTCCCCTCGAGCCCCTCGGGCGCCACGTAGACCAGCTCGTACTCGCCGGCGCGGAGCCGCCGCAGGCGGTCGCGGCGCGTGTCGGGGTCGAGCGAGGAGTTGACGACCGTCGCGCGAAAGCCGTTCCGCACGAGCGCGTCCACCTGGTCCTTCATGAGCGAGATGAGCGGCGAGAGGACGAGAACCGTCCCGGGGAGGATGCGCGCCGGGATCTGGAACGTGAGCGACTTCCCCGCGCCGGTCGGCATGACGCCGATGCAGTCGCGCCCGCCGAGGACGGTGTCGATGATCTTCTCCTGTCCGGGGCGGAACGCCTCGTAGCCGAAGACGCCCGTCAGGACGTCGCGCGGCGTGACGCGCGGAGTGAGCGGCAGCTGGTCGATGGCCGGGTCGTATAGCGGGGAACGCCGGGCGATCCAACCGGGAGCTGCGGATCCCGCGGCACGCATCGTGCTTCCCCCGCATGTGGAAGACGATCGTGTCCGTGATGGTCTTCGGGGTGGCCGCGGCCGCGGGCGCGACGGAGCGGCCCGCGCTGCGCGACCGTGAAGCGCCGCGCGCAACGGATCTGTTGCGCGCCGAGCACGAGGCGCAACGCGTCGGGCGCCGGCTTCGGCGGCCGAACACGGGCGTCCACGGCTGGGTCCGCGGCGGCTCGGGATGGACGTCGGCGACGGAGGTGACGGAGGAGCGGAGCGACGTCATCATCAACCTCCGTACGCCGCGCCGCCGCTGAGGCCGGGGGCTCCCCGCCAGGGTTGACGGTGCGGGGACGCGTCGGTATAGGCAGGGGCCTGCCCGCGTTGCCCGCCGTCCGGCGCCTTCGGCGCGTCCTTGTGGGGCCGTAGCTCAGTTGGGAGAGCGCTAGAATCGCACTCTAGAGGTCGGGGGTTCGACTCCCCTCGGCTCCACTTGATTTTGCGGGCTTTTCGGGAAGCGCCCGCCCCTCGACCGGGGCTGACTGCAGCTTATCTGTAGCTTACGGCGCAACGGTGCCGCGCCGGCCGTCGCGGGGCTCTCGCTGACAGCAGGAGCCGCCATGAGCCCCGACGACCACCCCACACTCGCTGAACCTTGCCGCCAACCCCGCCCTCGCCGCCGAGATCGACTTGGAGCACATCCCTCAACTCCTTGGCGAGATGGAGCGCCTCCGAGCGGTCCTGTGGGCGCGACTCGCCCTGCGGATCAATCGCCCGGCACCGACCGAGGACCGTTTGCTCAACAGCGCCGACGCCGCGTCCCGGCTCGGCATCTCGAAGGATTGGCTCTATCGCAATGCGACCTGCCTCCCCTTTACCGTCCGCGTCTCGGAGGGCCTGCTCCGGTTCAGCGCGAAGGGGATCGACCACTTCATCACGACCCGTGTCGGCAGGCGTGGCCGCTGATTCCCGTCTGCGCTACTCGTCCGCGAAGCATTTGGCTCGGGTGACAGGCCACCTGCGGACCTTCCCAATCTGTCGAGCCAGTATCGTCGCGTGGTCCCGTCGCTTCCGAACCTGCGAGAGATCGACCACCGATGTGGCGCGAGCGTAGGCGGAAGAGAAGCGCCGCGACAGACGACGATACCGACCCGAGAGCACGTCCTGGCGGTACAGTGCGAGCGCCCTCATCAGATCGTCGTGCAGAACGTGATCGTTGACGACGAGGTAGTCGCGTCCCTTGTAAGGCTTCCGCACGAGATGCGCTTTCCTTCGTGCAATCAGGTGCCGCCGCCGTCTCGTGTCTTCCTCCCAATAGATCGCCGAGCGGAGGGTGTACCTCCCACCCGGTGCTTTGTAGCTTCGGGAGAGCGACGTGTGGACCAGCGGATGGCGAAACATGTCTACCAGCAGATAGCTGATGGTCGCATACCTTGGGTCCACCTGGGCGAGGTAGCGATTCAGGAAGGCAATCATGTTGTCCCGATGGTCGCCTTCGACGTTGCCGCGCTGAAGGCCGCCGAGCAGGTCGATTACGGAGAAGAGCAGCGCGGCGACGGGGTAGTTTCCCCCGGACCGACGACGGAGCATCTGCCGAATGTCGCTGAGGATGCAACCTTCCACCCAATCGTCCAGCAGGCTCTCAACCTCATCCTTGAGTGTCATCGTCCGTGCTCCCGCATGCCCGTTACTCGAGAGCCGTTACTCGATAGCCGTGCAGATTGAATCCGGCTCTTCGAGTAAGCGCGTGACCGTGGTATGCCATGGAAGATGGCGATCTCGAAGACGGTTCGAGACATACTCCTGGTCGAAGCACGACACCGCTGCACCGTCTGTAGCGAGAAGTCTTCGAGATTCATCACATTGTCGAGGTCTCCGAGGGCGGGACGGACGATCCCGAGAACCTCATCGTCCTCTGCCCCAACTGCCATCAGCACCGTTACCACCGATCCGGGGAGTTCACCCGTGACCAGCTTCGTCTCTACAAGGAGAAGCTACGCGATCACCAGGAGGTCGAGCGCCGGCTGATCCTCAACCTGGAGGAGATACGCGGCCAGATCGGTTCCCTGACCCCGGAAGAATGCGAGCGCCGCCTCGCTCAAGAGATTCAAGAAGCGGTCCAGCAGGTGAGTCCCGACCGCTCACCTTCGGCCCACGCGAGCATCGTTGATACCTCACGCTGGCTCGCCGAGCGAGAGATGATACGGGGTGGGGCGCGACGCGCAATCGAGGTCGAGTTCGACATTCGACGCCAGCAAGAAAAGGCTCAGTTTCAGCGCGTGTCGATCCTGAGAATCGATGAAGATGGATGGCGCAAAGCCGACGAGTTTCCGGCCGCCTACACGCTCGTCTTCGTCCTCGACCAGGAGCCCAACCCCACCTGGGCCAGAGCCTTTCGAGAAATCTTCGAGCGCGCGTTCTACCTCATGAAGCGCCGCACCGACCTTCGAGGGGATCGTATCGTGATGATCGTTGCGGACAGAGACGATATGCAGCAGCACGCCGACTTCGCCAAGCGCCTTGTGGCCGAGACGAACCAGTTCATCGAGGGCGACTACTTCCGCAGGATCGATGCACACTTTGACCGAGAGAAGCGACGTGCCCTTCAGGAGTTCGACACGATCAGTCCCTCAAGGACCGTGTGAAAGGCATCCGACTATAAGACAAGGGCAAGGAGGACTGATGCCGAGACAGCGAAGCCTCGTGACCGTAATCCGCGACACGGTGCGGGACGAAGTGCAGAACGCGATCCAGTCGCTGCTCGGGAGCGTCTCTGGTGGGAAGCGAGCGAAGAACGGTCGCCGTCGTCGTGGGACGTGGCGCCCCGGTGGCCCCGGTCGCCCGCCGAAGATGGTTGCCGCGAAGCTGGCTCACACGAAGAAGCCCGTCGCGACACCTGTAGCCCGGAAGACTAAGGCCGTTCATCGCCGCCGCAGGCGCCGGCGCGGTCCTGGCCGCCCAGCCGGATCGAAGAAGAAGGCGACCTGATGGCGAAGTTCGAGGAAGCCTGGACTCAACTGGCGACCCGCATCCCGAAAGAACTTCACCGCCGGCTGAAGCTGGACTGTGTGACCCACGACGTTGCCGTCATGCACTTCGTGGTGCAGGCGATTGAGGAAAAGCTGCGACGGAAGACACGGCCGAAGAAGGGAACCAGGAGCGACCGTACGACTACGGAACGATGAAGAGGGTAAGGAACGATCCGTGCATTTGCGGTAGCGGCAAGAAGTACAAGAAGTGTCATGGGAGGAATCGCTCCGCAGCCTCTCCTCTGCCTCCGCCCCCCGATCAGGACCGGACCAAGGCCGAACTTCCAATCGCAGGCATGTCCGGCCACGTTCAATCGATCATCAGTGTTCCCCAATTCGCAGACCCACGCGATCCGCGCAACCAAGGGGGTCCACAAGGGCTACCAGGAGCCTATGGAGTCACCTTCACCTTCTCTCGGCCGGGCTTCTCCCCTCTCGTAGAGTACCAATGTGCGGATGCTACGCACGTCGAAAGCGACTCTCATCTCGCGATAGCGAAGCCTGCCCTCAATAACCCGACCAATCCCGATGCCGACCAGATTCGGATTTACGCCACGACTGATGACGGCCGTTTAGTCTTCACGGGGTATCCCAACCGCAAGGGGTTCCTGAGCCGCATTGAGACGACCATCCAAGCCACCGACTTCATCGATGCACGCCGGAGAGCATACAAGGCCCTGGCGCCCGCCATCAGCAATTGGGCGGCACACTTCGACATTCCGATGAGCGTCTATCAATGCGATATCCGCGAAGAACGCACCGGCGCCGTGAGGTTTACCTTCCTCACGCCATTTCGAGCGATGCCTCTCAACGTTCAAGCGAAGGGTCCACTGACCAAGGAGTTCCGAGGATAGGGGATGTCCCGCTCGCTGTTGAACGCGGTGGTGTGACCCCCGGGGATCCGGACAGATCATGCCGCGAGTTCCCGGAGTAGCTTGACCCGGTACTCCATCGGGGCCACGCCGCCAAGCACGTTCTGCTCGCGGCGGTGGCGGTACTTGTGAACCCACGCCTCGATCTCCGGCACGGCCTGGGCATACGACTTCCAGTCGCTCTGGTAGACGCACTCCTCCTTGCACGCGCCGAGGAGCGCCTCGGCGAACGGGTTGTGCTGCGGGCTGCGCTTCGGCGTCCCGGTGTGCTTCACCCCGAGCCGGCGGAGTGCGGCCTCGAAGCGGTGCGCGACGAACTGCGGCCCGCCATCGGTGCGGACCTCGAGCTCGCCGAGGTACTCGCCGGCGCGCGCCGCGACGGCCTGCTCGAGCGGGTCGATGGCCGTCTGTGCGGTCGGCGGCTGGTCGGTGATCCGGTAGCCCATCGCATCGCGGTCGCAGTGGTCGGTCGCGACGACGACGTGGCCCAGGCGGTCGCCCGCCCAGAAGCTCGTGTGGTCCATGCCCCACAGCCGGTTCGGTTCCGCCGCGTGGATCGCCGTCGCGATCGGCAGCCGGCGGCGGCGGCCGCGTCGTCCCTGGTAGCCGAGGCTCCGCCAGCCCTTCGCCCGCATGACCCGCTGCACTCGCTTGCGGTTCACCCGCTGCCAGCGCCGCTGCCGGCGCCGCCGCGCCCTCACGCGCCGCTAGCCGTACGTCGGCTCCTCATCCATCAGCTGCCGAATCTGGCGGGCCAGCGCCCGATCTCCCGCCCGCAAGCGGCTCGCCCGTGTCCGCGGCCGCGACTCCGTCACTCCGTAGAGTTGCTGTCGCCGCAGTCCGAGAGCTCGCGCCACCGCCGTCGCCCCGTGCCTCACTCGGAGCTCCCGACCCGCTTGCGCCACCGAGGGTCCTTCAGCATCTCCAGCGCCTCGGTCACGATCCGCTTGTCCAGCGTCTCCCGCGCGAGCGCGCGGTCGAGGCGCTTGATCTCCTCGCGGGCCGCGCGCCTGGCAGAGCTCCGCGACCGACCTCGTGCCACGCAGATGCTCGAGGACGGCCTCGACCCTATGCTGCGGCCAGACCCGGCCACGTCGCCAAGCCGCCTCCTCCGCCGCACTCTCCCGCTTCCTCCGCTTCCTGGGCATGCTGCCCCTCCTCTGGTTGAGGCAGCATGACCTGTCCGAACTCCATCAGACAACTGTCCCCGTCTGCGCGGGGGTCAGCCCACCGATCCGCTATGCCGTTACCGTCCTTGCTGGGCACGCGGTGTCTCCTTCCTGCCGGTTTTCCGGCTGGTCTGGCGACCGGAAGGCTACACCGCCTTTTCCTCGTTTACACACCCACTGATCCTACCTCGGACGCGACCGATGATCGGTCCACCCGCCGGGGACGAGGGCTCTCCCCGACGCACCGTGGTCGATGCGACGACCCGGGACCGGAGCGGACACCGGCGAGGGAGAGCGCCGAACCGGCGGGGACCTGGCCGACCGGCCTCCGATCCTTCTTCTCCTCCCTCGCGGTCGCGCCCGCACCGTCAGGGCAGGGCCGCCACGATCCTCTTGAACTCGTCCTCGTCGAAGGCGCGCACGGTCTCGGTGCGGACGTTGCCGAGCGAGGCCGTCGCCAGGGCCGCCCTCGCAGCCGTCTCGTCGTCCGGCGCCTCGACGATGAAGACGGTGTCGTACGCACCCATGAGCGCGTAGAAGGCCTTCACCGTCGCACCCAGCTCCCGAAACGACTTTTTCGCGGTCTCGACGCGGGCGGGACTCTCTCGGACGTTCTTGACGCCCCGTTCGGTGAACCGAAAGAACACGAAGTAGCTCGCCATCGCGCCCTCCTCGTCGTTCACCGCCGTTCCTCGGCGGCGTCGAAAGCGTAGATCAGGAGGCGGTACGCGCGACAATCCTCCGAGCCGGTGACCGCGGGTCGCCCACGCCGCTCGCGTCCGAGCGGCAGCATCGGGACGCTCGCAAACAGACAGGCGAGATGCTGGCGAGCTGAAGGAGATCGCCGATCTCGCGCACCAGCTCGGGAAGCGCGCTACGATCCACGCCCGGGCGCTCGCGGCGGCGCGGGCGACACGGGCGTGAGCTGCCAGACGGCCGTGACGACCACGACCAGCACGACGACGACGATCGTGGTCACAACGTCGACCACTCTGGCCGCCGCCGAGGACACCGGCTTCGCTCCACCCGACAATCCTACCCGGCGCTGCGAGGATGCCATCGCCAAGAGCCTCGGGGCGCTCGCCCGAGCGATCCTCCGCTGCCACATCCGCGCCGCCGACGCCGCCTTCGAGGCGCAGCCGTTCGACGAGGAAGGCTGCGAGGCATCGGCGAAGGCCAGGTACGACACGGCGAACGCGAAGGTGCAGGCGCGCGGCGGCTGCCCGCCGTGCATCGCGACCGGCGCCGTCACCGCGCGCGACGGCCTCGAGACGCTCCTCGACCAGACGAACGGGAACCGCTACTGCGACGGGGAGCGAGCCGCTGCCGTAGGTCACCGAGCCGACGCCCGACGGCGCGGCGGACGCACGTCGACGACGACGTCGCCGCCCGTCCGGGCGGGCTCCCGCCGCGACGCCCACCCGCCGCCTTCACCCACCCCGCGCCGTCGTTGTTCATGCCGCATCGAGGGTGATAGGCGAGGCCAGGAGGTCGCATGGCCGGACTCACACCGCAGCGCCTCTTCGAGGTCGGCATGGGGTTCTGGCCGGCGAAGGTTCTGCTCTCGGCGGTCGAGCTCGGCGTCTTCTCGGCGCTGGGTGCCTCGGCGAAGACGGCCGAGGAGCTTCGTGCCGAGATCGGGCTTCATCCGCGCGCGATACCGGACTTCCCGGATGCGCTCGTCGCACTCGGGTTCCTCGAGCGGGACGGCGACGGCGCGACGGCACGCTATCGCAACACGGCGGAGACCGCCGCCTTCCTCGACCGGCGAAGCCCGCGCTACGTCGGGGGCTTCCTCGAGATGGCGAATGCCCGCCTCTACCCGTTCTGGGGTGAGCTCACCGAAGCGCTCCGGAGCGGCAGGCCGCAGAACGAGCTCAAGCGCACCGGCGTATCGATGTTCGACGAGCTCTACCGCGACCCCGCACGCCTGGAGCAGTTTATGGACGCGATGCGCGGCGTCTCGGCGGCCAATTTCTCGGCGTTCGCCGAGAAGTTCGATTTCTCTGGATATCGCACGCTCTGCGACGTCGGCGGCGCCACCGGACAGCTCTCGTGCATCGTCGCGGCACGCCATCCCCATCTGCGCTGCACCACGCTGGATCTCCCCGTCGTCGTTCCGATCGCCGAGCGCCGGATCGCGGCCGAAGGGCTCGCGGATCGGGTGACGGCGCGCGCGATCGACTTCTTCGCCGATCCGCTGCCGGCGGCGGACGTGATCACGATGGGCATGATCCTCCACGACTGGAGCCTCGAGAAGAAGCTCCACCTGATCCGCGCGGCGTACGAGGCGCTCCGGCCAGGCGGGGCGTTCGTCGCGATCGAGCACCTGATCGACGACGCCCGCCGCGAGAACGCCTTCGGGCTGATGATGTCGCTCAACATGCTGATCGAGTTCGGCGATGCGTTCGACTTCACCGGTGCCGACTTCGCCGGCTGGTGTACGGAGATCGGCTTCCGTGAGACGCGCGTGATCCCGCTCACGCCGACGGCCAGCGCGGCGGTCGCGTACAAGCGGTAGCGTCGCGAGCAGGCCGAGCTGTTGCCGGTCGACGCGGCTCGTGCGTCGCCCGCTCGTCGCGATCGCCGCGCGCGGCGAGAGGCCAGGCCGCAACGCCAGGGGCGAGGCGACGGCGCGGGGGCTCGCCGTCCACCGGACGATCGGCATCCTGCCCGCGCGAGGGGGCGGCGACGTTCCGAGCGGCGCCCGGATGGTCTCCGGCGATCATCACGGTCCCCCGCCTCTGGCGGCACGTCGCGCCGCTCCGTCGCGCTCCTCGACGTGCCGAGAAGCACGACGGAGCACGCGCGGTTCAGTGGACCGCGGGACGCGCCGCCGCGGCGCGCTGCGACGGGAGACCGATCACGCTTCCCGCCCAGCTCGCGTGCGACAGCTCCGGCCGGAACATCGTCATGTGGCGCTCGAAGCGTTCGATGGCCGCGAGCGCCGTCCGGTGGATGAGCGTGCCCTCGGCGCCGAACGCCTTCATGAGAAGCTCTTCGATCGGCAGCATACGATCGAGGTCCGCGACGTCCGCCAGCGGCGTCACGATCCAGTAGACGCGCGGGTCGCCGATGAACGTCTGGCACGCCATCATCCGCCGCGGATCGCTCACCTGCGGGATCGCCTGTGCCACTTTCCGGATCAGCTCCTCGCACGCGTCCTCGCCCCCGGGCTTCGCCTGGAGCGTCGCGACCGTCGCCATGGCGGTGTGGGCGGCGTTCTCGGGCGGCGGACAGCTCAGGTCGAGGCGGTCGCGGCCGATCACGTAGCGCTCGGCGACGATGCACTGCCCGAGCTCCTCGAGCAGTTGCGCACCTCCCGTGTCGCCGAGAATGCGGCGCACGAGCACTTCGATGGGCTCGCGCGCAGCGAACGTCGCCCAATCGGGAGCGCTCGAGACGAAGTGAAGCGTGCCGAGCGCGCCCGCTACGACCTGATACGCCCCCCACTCGAACGCCTCTTTCTGCTCGTCGGCCTGCTGCGCGAGGCGCTGCACGCCTGATTCGTATGCGCTCATCCGGTCCGGGCGAACGGATACCGAAAGGACCGTCGTCAGGGACATGGGTACTCCTCCTCAGAAGAAGACAGGGACGCGAGACACTCCGCCGCGAGGAGCCGGGGGCGGCGCTCGGGCCGGCGGTCCGCCGTCCCGGACGGGACGAGCTCGCGCGCGGGGACATCGCCGCATCGCTGCGCTCCCGGCTGCCCGCCGGTACCACTCGAAATCCACCGGGTCAACGGACTCCGGCCCGCGATGCCGAGCACGAGCAGTCGATCACCGTCAGTGGACCCCGGCGGCACGGTGGGACCGGGAACGGCCGCCGCCGACCAGCGCGAGGACGCGAAGGCCGATCGCACCCGCGCGAAGTATCGCACCTGGGCCCGACGTCATGCCTCGTCTGCGGCGGACATCTCCAGTGCCTGTCACAGCGGCGCGGCGACCCACGTTGACAACGTCGCGACCCCTTTGGTACGCGACGGCTCGGCTCGCGAGGATCGCGGGCTTCGCGTTCCACGCCGAGCGCAGCGTCGTCGGTTCGACGACGAACGGCTCGTCGCGCGCCCGTTCGATCGGGCGAACGTGTTCTCGACCGCCGACCTCACGCGCGAGCTCGTGTACGGCGACGGACGGCCGGCGGCGCCGCCCGCGCGCGAGGCGGGCTGGTCGGTCGAGGAGGCGAAGAGCCTCGCCTCGGACCTCCGGGAGCGCGAGCGGGCCGCGCGCGCCGGCGCCGCGGAGCGCGACGACGTCCGCTCCTGACGCCACGCCCGGCGCCGGCGCGGACGACCGGCTCGTCGGACGGCCGCTCCCGCGGAAGGAGGACGTGCGGCTCCTCACGGGCCGCGGCCGCTTCCTCGAGGACCTCCGGCTTCCCGGGATGCTCCACGCGCGCGTGCTCCGGAGCCCGTACGCGCACGCGCGGATCCGGCGGATCGACACGACGCGCGCGAGCGCGCTGCCGGGCGTCCACGCCGTCGTCGACGCCCGGGACGTCGTCGGCCGCGTCCACCCGTGGGGCCACCAGACGCAAGGCACCCCCGCGGGCGAGCGCTTCCCCTTCGCGGTCGACAAGGTCCTCTACGAGGGACAGGAGGTGGCGTACGACACGCCGACGGAGATCCTCACCCCGCAGAGCGCGGGCAACATCGCAGTCACGTACTCGGGCGCGGCGCACGCGGCGCGCGTGCGGGTGGACCCCGGCACGGGGCGGTGGACGGTGGTCGACTACGCGATGGCGCACGACAGCGGGAGCGTCGTGAACCCGCTCATCGTCGGCGGGCAGCACCAGGGCGCCTTTCTCCACGGCTTCGGGATGGTGTTCGGCGAAGGCGTCGTCTACGACGACCGCGGCCGCATGGTGAACCCGTCGTTCGCGTCCTACCTGACACCCTACGCGCCCGACGTGCCGGACCTCTCGAAGATCCACGAGGTGCCCGCGCCCTCGACCGTCGTGCACCGCCGTCTACCGCCGCCGGGTCGACGAGACGAGCCTCCATCCCCTCCAGGCCGCGTTCCGCGACCACGGCGCCGTCCAGTGCGGCTTCTGCACCCCGGGCATGCTGATCGTCCTCGCCGACTTCCTGGCGCGGAACCCGGAGCCGACCGCCGACGAGGTCCGCGAGGCGATCCGCGGCAACCTCTGCCGCTGCACCGGCTACCAGCGCATCGTCGACGCGGCGCTCGACGCCGCGTCGCGCCTGCGCACGACGAGGAGGACACGGGCATGACGAATCCCCGCCGCCAGGCGGCGAACCCGCCGACCGTCGCGCCGCCGGTGAAGCCCTACTACTCGACGTGCGTCCGCGTGACGGCCGGCCCGCTCCTCTTCGTCTCGGGCCTCGTGCCGACCGGCGTCGACGGCGACACGGTCGGCGGCAGCGACGTGCTCGCGCAGGGCCGCCAGGTGTTCGCGAACCTCCGCGCCGTCCTGCGGGCGAGCGGCGCGGACCTCGGGGACGTCGTGAAGCTCACGCTCTTCGTGACCGACATGCGCGCCTTCCACGAGCTCACGGCGCTGCGGACCGAGCTCTGGCCCGCGGACGGACCGGCGAGCACGCTGGTCGAGGTCTCGCGGCTCGCCGACCCGCGGTGGCTGATCGAGGTCGAGGCGGTCGCGGCCGTGCCGTGACGGCGGCGGGCCGGGCGCGTCAGCGGCGCTCGGCGTACACGCCCGCGGCGTCGGGACGGAAGCGCTCGCGCAGGAGCCGCTCCTGCGGCTTCTCCGACAGCGTCTTCGGGATCTCGTCCACCACCTGGAGCCAGCTCGGCACGAAGTTCGGCTCGAGCCCCCGGCGGCACGCGGCGAAGACCGCCTGCGGGTCGAACGGCACGCCGCCGGCCGGCACGACCGCCGCCACGACGTCCTGCTCGCCCGGCGCGCCCGACGCCGCCGGGACGCCGTAGACGAACACGTCCGCGACCGACGGCTCCTCCGCGATCACCTTCTCGACGAACCCCGGGCTCACGAAGTCGCCGTTGCGCCGGATGCCGCCGCCCTTGCGCCAGTCGAAGAAGAGCCAGCCGTCGGCGTCGCGATGCCCCATGTCGCCGCTCCGGAGCCAGCCGCCGGCGGTCTTCGCACGCGAGGCGGCCGGGTTCCCGAAGTACTCCACCTCGGCCGGCTCGCCGGTGGCCGGCCGGGACACGATCTCGCCGACGACGCCGGGCGGGCACTCGACGTCGCGCTCGTCGACGATCCGCATCTCGAGCCCGGGGACCGGCTTCCCGAAGCTCCCCGGCGGGCCGACGCCGGGCGGCCGGAACGCGAGCCCGCCCTCGATCGCGCCGTACCACTCGAAGACGCGCACGCCGAAGCGGCGCTCGAACGGCTCGACCAGCGCGGCCGGCATGCCGGCGTCGATGACGACGCGGACCGCGTGCCGCGCGTCGTCCGGCCGGGGCGGCTCGGCCCAGATCGCGGTCGCCATGCCGCCGAGCATCGAGAAGGTCGTGCAGCCGTGGGCGCGGCAGACGTCCCAGAGCTTCGACTTCGTGAACCGGCGGCTGAAGACGGCCCGGAGCCCCAGGTGGAGCGACGGGCCGAGGGTCACGGCCTGGGCGTTCCCGTGCGCGAGCGAGAGGCCCGTGTACGGGCGCTCGTCGGGCTCGTAGCCGAGGAGCGCGCCGAGCATGGCGAAGAGGCCGAAGCGGGCGTTCGGGAAGACGACGCCCTTCGGGTCGCCCGTCGTCCCCGAGGTGTAGATGATCTGGAGCGGGTCGGTCGGCGCCCGCAGGCGCACGTCGACGGTCCGCTCGGGACCGGCGAGGACGGCGCCGAGCGACTCCTCGCCCGCGCCGAGGCCGGGGACGGCACCCTCCTCGCCCGTCGCGAGCGCGAGCACCCAGCGGACGCCGGGGACCCGCGCGCGCGCGGCCCGGACCGCCTCGAGGCAGTAGTCGGCGCACACGACGCCGACGGCGCCCGAGTCGCGGAGCGTGTAGGCGAGCTTCTCGCCGCGCGTTCGCGGGTCGATCGGCACGGCGACGCCGGCGGTGATCGACGCCGCGACGAGCGCCTCCACGATTTCGGGGTGGTTCCGCATGACGAGCGCGAAGCGCTCGCCGGGCGCGAGCCCGCGCGCGACGAGCCAGGCGGCGATCCGCTGCGCGTTCCGCCAGAGGTCGGCGTACGTCCGCACCTCGTCGGGCCGGCCGTCGCCGAGGCTCAGGTGCTCGAAGGTGAGGACGTCCAGGTCGGGGCGCGCCTCCGCGCGCGCGGCGATCAGGTCCGCCAGCACCATCTCGTTCCGCTCGCGCATCGCGCGGCCCTACGTCCGGAGCACCGTGACGCACATCGCGGCCGCGTCGGCGCCGATCGCCCCGCCGCCGTTCTGCGCGAGCGCGACCCGCGCGCCCGGGACCTGGCGCGCGCCGGCGGCGCCCCGGAGCTGGAGCGCGAGCTCCACCACCTGCGCGATCCCGGTCGCGCCGACGGGGTGGCCCTTCCGCAGGAGCCCGCCCGACGTGTTCACCGGGATGCGGCCGCCGAGCCGCGTCGCGCCCTCGTCCACGAGCCGCGCGCCCTCGCCCTTCGCGCAGAGGCCGAGCGACTCGTAGGCGATCAGCTCGGCGGGCGCCGAGGCATCGTGGCACTCGACGACGTCCAGGTCCTCCGGCCCGACGCCCGCCTCGCGATACGCCTCCTCGGCGCACACCTCGACCGTCCCGGGCTCGTCGGGACCGTGGTCCCAGCCGGAGTGGAGGACGCTCGCGACGACGCGGACGGGCCTAGCGATGCCGAGCGCGCGCGCGCGGGCCGGGCTCACGACCACGACGGCCGCCGCCCCGTCCCCGATCGGCGAGCACATGGGACGCGTGAGCGGCTCGACGACGAGCGGCGCCGCGAGCACGTCCTCCACCGAGAGGCGCTCGCGGAACTGCGCGCGCGGGTTCAGGCTCCCGTGCTCGGAGTTCTTCGCGGCGACGGCCGCGAAGTGCCGCTTCGTCGTGCCCCACCGCTCCATGTGGGCGCGCGCGACGGCGGCGTAGAGGTCCATGAACATCGACCGCTTCTCGCCCGCCCCGCCGCCGGACGCGCCGCCGCGGTCGAGCGCCTTCAGCACCTCCGCCAGGAGCTCCACGTCCACCGCGCCGCTGAAGGCCGCGAAGCTCCGGCGCTTGTCCTCGTGGTAGAGCTTCTCGACGCCGAGCGCGAGGACCGTGTCGTAGGCGCCGGCCGAGACGAGCGCGCACGCGAGGTGGAGCGCCGTCGACGCGCTCGCGCAGGCGTTCTCCACGTTCACGACCGGCAGGCGGCCGAGGCCCATGCCCCGGAGGACGACCTGTCCGCGGATGCACTCCTGCCCGGTCACGAGCCCCGCCGCCGCGTTGCCGACGAAGGCCGCCTGGAGCGCCGCGCCGCCGACGCCCGCGTCGGCGAGCGCCTCGCGCACGGCCTCCGCCCCGAGCGCCTTGAGCCCCGTCTCGAGGTGGCGCCCGAACCGCGTCATCCCCACGCCCGCCAGGACGGCGTCGGTGCGCATCGCCGTCAGAGGCGGGCGGCGCCGACGAGGCTCAGCACCTCGTTGCAGCCGTCCTCGATCATCGACGCGCGCGCGTCGCGGAGGAGCTTCTCGACCGGGTACTCGCGGCTGAGCCCGTTGCCGCCGAAGATCTGCACGGCCGCGCTCGCCACCTCGAAGGCGGTCGTCGTCGCGAGCACCTTGGAGGCGATCGAGTACTGCACGAGCGGCGGGTTGGACGCGTTGTAGAGCATCGCGCGCCACGCGAGCGCGCGCGCCGCCTCGACCTGCGTGAACATCTTGAACAGGCGCGCCTTCACGCTCTGGTGCTCGAAGATCGGCACTCCGCCCTGCACCCGCTCCTTCGCGTACGCGAGCGCGTGCTCGAGCGCGGCGCGCGCGCAGCCGACGAAGACGGCGCCCATCGAGGCATTCGCGATCGTCAGGACGGCCTCGACGACCGCCGCGTAGTCGTCGGGCCCGACGACCAGGTAGTCCTCCGGGATGCGGACGCCGTCGAAGAAGATCTCGCCCTGGTTGAGCGCGCGCTGCCCGAGCTTGTCGAGCGGCCGCCCGCGCGCCACGCCGGGCAGGTCGAGCGGGACGAGCGCCACGCCGCCGCCGCGGAGCCCGCGGCTCGGGTCGACCGTGCAGAAGAGCGCGGCGACGGTCGCGATCGTCCCGTTCGACACCCACGCCGCCTTCTGGCCGTCGATCACCCAGCCGTCGCCGTCGCGCCGCGCGACGCAGTTCGGGCGCATCGCCCTCGTGTCGACCGCGCCGTCGGCGACCGCGAGCTGGTCGCTCCCGTGGTCCGGCTCGGTGATCGCCCAGCAGCCGATCTCGCGGGCACCGGGCGCGCAGAAGCGCTCGACGAGCGCGGGCCGGCCCGTGAGCCGGGCGAAGAAGCTCGGGAAGCCCGAGACGCCGAGGCTGATCGCGAGGCCCGTGTCGCCCCAGCCGAGCTCCTCCGAGACGAGGAAGCGGAGCCGGGCCTGCTGGAGGAGCGAGACCTCGCCGGCGGGCGAGAGGTCCTCGAGCATCGCGAGGCCGAGCGCGCGGTAGCGGTCGAACGCCGCCCAGAGCGGCGAGCCGGGCGCGATCACGTCCTCGGGGTCGGACAGCCGGTCGAGGGCGGCGCCGATCGGCCGGAGCGTCTCGGCGGCGAAGCGGCGCGCCGTGTCGCGGAGCGCCTGCTCCTCGGGCTCCAGCGAGACCTCGATGTCGGGGAGCGTCATGTCGCCTTCCCTCCGTCGCCCTCGCTCGCCGCGGCCATCATGTCCGCCATGATCTCCGGCACCTCGTCGCCGAAGATCTCGCTCAGGCCGTACTGCTCCTGGAGCCAACGGAGCTCCGCGCGCCGGTACGCGAGCGGCGCCTCGCGCCAGATCATCTTCGCGCGCCGGAGCTCCTCCACGACCGCAGGGTCGCGCGGGAAGGGTGTCGCGTGGTGGTTCAAGGCGAAGCGCGTCTCGAACGGCAGCCGCGGCCGCTGCCCGCCCGCCTCGGGATCCTCCGCCGGGTAGCCGACCGTCTGGAGGACCAGGACCTTCACCTCCTTCGGCAGCCCGAGCGCGCGGCGGAGCCTGCGGTCGTTCGGACAGCCGAGGAGGCAGGTCCCGAGTCCCTCCTCGTACGCGACGAGCGTCGCTTGCGCGATCCCCTGCCCGCAGTCGAGCTCGGTGAGGCCGTTCTGCCGGATGGCCTCCGTCGCCGCCTGGAAGAACGGGATGAGCGTCGAGTCGAGCCAGCCGTGGCTCTTCTCGGGGCTCACGCCGACGGCGCCGGCGTCGACGAGCTCGTGGAGCCGCTCGCCCTGCTCGGCGACCCGCCGCCAGTCGAGCGTCCAGACGATCACGACGGGCGCCAGGCGGAACTGGAAGCCGCCGATCGCCGTGCCGACGGGCAGTGCGGCGAGGACGTCCGCCGGCGCCGTCGCCCGCTCGATCACGACCGCGCCGAGCGCCTGGACGTTCCCCCAGAACGACGCCAGCCGTGCCGCCTCGAGCATCTTCTGGAGCTTCGCGCGCTCGACCGGCTTGTACGGGCGGAGGAACCGCATCGACCGCCGCCGCCCGATCGCCTCCTTCAGCTCCATGCCCTTCCCCCCGGGAGCAACGCCCATGCCGCGCGGGCGAGCCGCGCCCGACGCGGCGTCGCGCGGCGCCGATTCCAATCGGTGCGAACGAATTCCCCGGCGCGCGTCATCGGCGCGGCTCGCGCCACGCCGCTCGCGACGCGGGCGGCTTGTAGCGGCGCACGCGGGAGCGCACGCCGAGCCCGGTGGCGACCCGCCGGCAGGTGCGGAGGTCGAGGCCCGGCAGCGCGACGAAGCTCGCCGTGACGGCCGGCGTCCGGGCGCGGAGCCGCCGAACGAAGTCGAGGACCGCCGGGTACGCGGCCTCACCGTAGCGCGACGGGCAGACGCGCGCGTAGGTGGCCGCGTCCGGCGCGTTCACGCTGACGGAGAAGGCGTCGATCGCCGC
>Ga0070741_10010193_pt1 | contig 17859 bp, 14 predicted proteins | sample Coa_R1_4_FD_66440 | JGI IMG/M metagenome (GOLD analysis project Ga0070741, IMG submission 66440) | Surface soil microbial communities from Centralia Pennsylvania, which are recovering from an underground coalmine fire - Coalmine... | ecosystem: Environmental > Terrestrial > Soil > Unclassified ...
GCCGGGCTGGACCCGGCCGGGATCGGCCCCGACGAGGACCTCCTCGGCAACATCCACGCCTTCGTTGAACTTCACATCGAGCAAGGCCGCGCCCTCGCGGCCCTCCCCGCCCCCGCAACCCCGCCCGCAACGTCGGCGCCCAGCGGGTCAAATGCGCAGTTGAGCCCACTAGAGCGTGTCAATTCGGGGGCGCTCGCTGTCGCGGACGGTATCTGGCCGCATGGCCGGTGGCGGTTTGACTTCACGGGCGTGCCAGATCACGCCGGTACCGCCCGGTTCGCGGACCGGCGGGATCCGATGCTTCCGTTCGCAAGCACCGTGCTCGCGGCCCGCCGCATCGCGGCAGACCTAGGCGCCCTGGCCACGTTCGGCAAGGTCGCCGCCGAACCCGGGGCGGTGAACGGCGTTCCCGCGGCCGTGCATGCCTGGCTGGACGCCAGAGCCCCGGATGAGGAAACGCTGGCGGGATGTGTCACCACCGTACGTTCTGAGGCCGACGTTTTCAGCGGGGAACACGGGGTCGGCCTCAGCGTACGGCAGGAGTCGGCGACCGCGGTGACCGTGTTCGACCCGGGGCTGCGGGAGCGGATCGCGGTCATCCTCGGCGGCGTGCCGGTGCTGCCGACCGGGGCGGGCCACGACGCGGGGGTGCTCGCCGCGCGGGTGCCGACCGCGATGCTGTTCGTGCGGAACCCGACCGGGGTGTCGCACTCGCCGGCCGAACACGCCGAGGCCGAAGACTGCGAGGCCGGGGTGCTCGCGCTCGCCGCGGTGCTGGAGGAACTGGCATGCCGCTGAGGCGCTGGCACGCCGAACAGGTCTGGCTGCCCGGGCGTGGCCTGAGCCGGGACGTACTCGTCGAGGCCAACGGGGAACGGTTCACCACCGTGACCCCTGGGGTCACAGCGCCTGGCGATGCCACGCGGCTGCGCGGACTCACCCTGCCGGGGTTCGCGAACGCGCACTCGCACGCGTTTCACCGGGCGCTGCGCGGCGTCACCCAGGCCGGCAAGGGGACGTTCTGGACATGGCGCGAGATCATGTACTCGGTCGCGGAGCGGCTGGATCCGGATAGCTACTTCCGGCTGGCGCGCGCGGTGTACGCCGAGATGGCGCGGGCCGGGATCAGCTGCGTGGGAGAGTTCCACTACCTGCACCATCAGCCGGGCGGCGCGCCGTACGAGTCGCCGAACGCGATGGGCGGAGCCCTGATCGCGGCGGCCGCCGAGGCAGGCGTGCGGGTCACGCTGCTCGACACGTGCTACCTCGCCGGCGGGCTTGACCGGGACGGCGTGGTGCCGCTGGGGGAGCGGCAGCTGCGGTTCGGGGACGGGGACGGCGAGGGGTGGGCGGCACGGATGTCCGCGTTCCCGCTCGATCCGCACGGAATGCTGACGCCGTCGGCGCGGGTGGGCGCCGCGATCCATTCGGTGCGGGCGGTGCCGCCGGAGCAGATGGGGCCGGTGGTGGCGTGGGCACATCAGTACGGCGCGCCGCTGCACGTCCACCTGTCCGAGCAGCTCGCGGAGAACGAGGCGTGCGTCGCGGTGTACGGGGTGTCGCCCACCCGGCTGCTGTATGACGAGGAGGCGCTGGGGCCGCGGACTTCGGTGGTGCACGCGACGCACCTGTCCGCGTCGGACGTGTTGCTGCTCGGCGGGTCGCGCGGGTACGCGTGCATCTGCCCGACTACCGAGCGTGACCTTGGGGACGGGCTCGCGCCGTCGCTGGAGCTGTCCTCGGCGGGGTGCGAGCTGACGCTCGGCAGCGACAGCCACGCGGTGATCGACATGCTCGAGGAGGCGCGCGGCGTGGAGTACGGCGAGCGGCTGGCGCGTCAGTCGCGCGGGGTGTTCGGCGCGGACGAACTGCTGAGCGCGGCCACGCGCGCTGGGCATGCCAGTCTGGGCTGGCCCGATGCCGGCGACATCGCCCCCGGCGCGTGGGCCGACCTGGTCACCATCGGGCTTGACTCCGTTCGCACCGCGGGCATCGGCGACCACCCCGCCGAGTCGGCGGTCTTCGCCGCCACCGCGTCCGACGTGCGCGACGTGGTCATCAGCGGCCGCGACGTCGTCCGTGACGGCGTCCACCTGCTGGTGGCGGACCTCCCCGCGGAGCTAGACGCCGCCATCCGGGCGCTCCGGTAAGCGGGTGCGGCGGCGGCGCCACAAGAGCACGGGGGTGACCAGCATGACCGCGGCGGCGGCCGGGGCCGTGTCGAGGGCGGCCTGCTTGAACGTGCCGGGAATGGGGATGTCGCCGATCCGCGAAAGCGGCCAGATGACCAGGAAGGCGCGGCCGCTCACCGCGCTGATCGGCACCGTGCCGTGATCCGGGAACCCGTCCTTGTCGTGCAGCACCGAGTCGTCGGAGAAGTTCCGGTTGTCGCCCATCACCCACAGCCGGCCGCGCGGCACCGTGATGCTGAATTGGTACGCGGACGCGGGCGCACCCGGATAGATGTAGCCCGTCTCATGCAGCGGGACGCCGTTGACCGTCATCAGGCCGTTGGTACAGCAGGCCACGTGGTCGCCGGGCAAGCCGATGACCCGTTTGATGTAGTACGTCGTGTTGTTGTGAATCCCCACGTCGGCGAGCACGGCGTCGAAGAACCGGACCACCGGGTTGCTGGGCGGCGGCGGGACCGGGCTGCCGTCGAGGTTGCCCCAGGAGCCGGCGCCGCTGAACACGATGACGTCGCCGCGATCGATGCCGCGGAAGTGGTAGACGAGCTTGTTGACCAGCACCCGGTCGCCAGGCAGCAGCGTGTTCTCCATGGACGCCGAAGGGATCCGGTACACCTGCACGACGAACGCCTTGACCAGCAGGGTGAGCACGACCGCGGCGACGACGATGATCGCCAGTTCGCGGTAGAGCTTCTTGCCCTTCTTGCCCTTCTTGCCGAGATTGTCCGTGCCGTCGGCCGCGGTGGCGTCGGCGGCCTCGCCGTCCGTCCCGGGTTGCGCCTCGGTCTCGGTCGTGGCTTCCGGCTCGGTCGTGGCCTCAGTGCTGTCTGGTTCCATACCCTCTGGCTCTTGCATCGTCGGACCCCCTGGCACCGGTTCAGTGTGCCATACCTCCCTGTGGATAGATTGATGGCATGAGCGATATGCCGATGGTGCAGGTGGGCGACGGGGTCGAGATGCCGATGGTGGGGTTCGGCACCTGGCAGCTGACAGGAAAGCAGGCGTACGACGGGGTGCGCCGCGCGCTGGACGTGGGATACCGGCACATCGACACCGCGACGATGTACGGCAATCAGGCCGAGGTCGGCCGGGCGCTGCGGGACAGCGGCCTGGACCGTCGCGAGGTCTTCATCACCACGAAGCTGGCGCCGGGCCGGTTCGGCAAGGAGCGGGAGACGATCACCGAGTCGCTGGCCGGCCTCGGTACCGACCACGTGGACCTGTGGCTGATTCACTGGCCGGGACGGCGCTCGGCTTCCTCGCTGAATGCCTGGCAGGAGATGCGCACGCTGCGTTCGGAAGGAAAGGCCCGCACGATCGGGGTATCGAACTTCAGCCCGGCTCAGATCGACGAGCTGACCTCGGGCACCGGCGAGACTCCCGCGGTCAACCAGGTGCCGTGGTCGCCGTCCGAGCACAACCCCGCGCTGCTCGCTTCGTTCCGGGACCGCGGTGTGGTGGTCGAAGGCTACAGCCCGCTCAAGAACACCAACCTCAAGGACCGCACGCTCACCGAGATAGCCGAGGCGCACGGCGTGACGCCGGCGCAGGTGGTGCTGCGGTGGCATATCGAACTCGGCATCGTCGTCCTCCCGCGGTCCAAGCGACCGGAGCGGATCGCGTCGAACTTCGACGTGTTCGGCTTCTCGCTGACCGACGAGGAGGTCAAGCGGCTCAGCGGCCGCTGAGCTGAGCGTCGCGGCGGCGAAGTATCGCGCAACTCGTTGCCCCTGGCAAATGGGGCGTCCACAGGCGGGGGGTCCTTTACCTGTTGTCCACAGCTCCGCGGCCGTCCGAGCGGAGTTCCTGGCTTTCGCGCACCGTTGGAGGCATCCCGGCGACGTGGGGTCCCGGGAGGCCAAGAAGGAGCGAGCAACATGAGTCAGGGCGGGTACGTGACCCTCATCGGCTTCGTCGCACGGGAGCCGAGCCTTCGCAAGACCAAGGACGACAAGCCGGTCGCGGACGTCCGGGTCGGCGCGACCACCAGGTATTTCGACAAGAGCCTCGGTGCGTGGACCGACGGCGACACCAGCTACTACACGGTGACCTGCTGGCGTCGGCTGGCAGATTACGCGAAGGCCAGCCTGCGCAAGGGCGATCCGGTCATGGTCAAGGGACGGTTCCGCACGCACACCTATGAGGACAAGCAGGGCCGGATCAGGACCGAGGTAGAGATCACCGCAGACACGATCGGGCACGACCTGAGCCGTGGCATCGCCAACTACATCCGCCCGCCAGAGCGGCAGCGCACCGCTGAGGAGGACGACATGGCCATGCGCAACGACTTCGGCGGCGGCGACGTCAGCGATGGGGAAGGCGGCGACGGTGACGGCGATGCGGAGATGCTGGCCGGCACCGGAATCCCGCCGTTCGGCGCGCCCGATGGCACGTCTGGCTTCAGCAATCTGGAGTCGGACGCCGTGGACGAGGAGGAAGCCGTCGAGCAGCTCAACCGGGAACTCGACAAGGCGCTCGCCGAGGACGGCGAACTAGGACCAGATAACGCCTCGCACCGAATTCCCTCTCTTCCGTAGCGCAACAGCCGGAGCAATCGTACCAGCACGGAGCGGATGCGTCTCGCCTCTTAGCGTGACCGCTCCGTGCCGGGCCGAACCGTGACCACCGTCGAACCTATCGGTTTGACGGCCGGCAGGTACGCATCGCATCTATAATGTTACCTAACGTGATGGCACGCCGGGTGACCGAGCCCGGCCGGGGGCCAGTGGGGCAGGAAAGGCATGTCGGCAGTTCAGGACGCGATCAGGCAGCGTCAGCGGGGCCTGCGGCGGCTCGTGCGGTGGCCGTGGGCATGGCCGCTGCTGGCGATGCCGCTGTCACTGATTGTGTACGTGCTGACCGTCATCGCCGTCGACCTGGCGCTGATCGGCTGGGAGCTGGCCGAAACGACGTGGCGAGCCGGGGACCTCGGGCTCGCCGCCGCGCTGCTGATCGCCGCCGCCATCTGCATCGAGGCGATCCGCCGGCTCGGCCAGCCGTCCGGCGTGTCCCGGGACCTGCTATCCGCGTGGTGGCTGCCGATCGCGCTGCTGCTGCCGCCGATCTACGCGCTGCTCGCCCCGTTCGTCGTCGGGTTCGCGCTCTACGCCAGGGGCCAGCGCGCCACGCCCGTCTACCGCCGGGTGTTCAGCTCGGCGGCGCTCGGACTCGCCGGGGCCGCCACCTCGGTCACCTTCCACCGGGCCTGGCCGCAAGCAACCAAGGTCAGCCTGGGTGGCACGCCTGCGTGGCTGACCAAACCCGAGGTGGTGCTCACCGCCGTGGGCTGCGCGGTGTTGTTCAGCCTGGTCAACACCGTCATCGTCGCGATCGCCGCGCACCTGGCCGAGCCGGAGGCACGGGTTGGCGAGATCTTGTGGGACAAGGAGACCTTCCTCCTCGACCTCACCGAGACCTGCGTGGGCATCCTGGTCGCGATCACGTGTGCGCTCAGCCCGCTGCTCCTGCTCGTGGCGCTGCCGCCGGTCATCCTGCTCCAGCGCAGCCTGATGCACCAGCAGCTCCAGGCCGCCGCCCGCACCGACCCGAAGACCGGCCTGCTGAACGCCGCCGCCTGGCAACGCGAGGCCGACGCCGAGATAAATCGCACCCAGCGGACCGGGGCGCCGCAGAACGCCAATCTGTCCATGCTGCTCATCGACGTGGACCACTTCAAGCGGGTGAACGACACCCACGGCCACCTGGCCGGCGACGAGGTGCTCAGGAGCCTGGCGACCGAGCTGCGGCAACAGGTCCGCGACTCCGACATCGTCGGCAGGTTCGGCGGTGAGGAGTTCACCGTCCTGCTGCCCAGGGCGGATGCCGCCGAGGCGCTCGCGATCGCGGAGCGTCTCCGCCGCGGCGCCGGCTCGCTGAGCATCTTCGCTGGCGACGCGCGGATCGGCGTGACGGTCTCGATCGGCGTCGCGGTCTACGGCCAGCACGGCCGCGACTTGTTCGAGCTGCTGGCCGCCGCCGACCTCGCGCTGTACCGGGCCAAGGACAAGGGCCGCAATCAGGTCTGCCTCTACGGCGGCGACGAGGCAGCCGATCCCAGGCCATAGGCTTATAGACATGCCCGAGTACATCTACACGCTGCGCGGCGTGCGTAAGGCGCACGGCGACAAGGTCATTCTCGACAACGTCACGCTCTCTTTCCTGCCGGGAGCGAAAATCGGCGTGGTCGGCCCGAATGGCATGGGCAAGTCCACGCTGCTGCGGATGATGGCCGGCAAGGAGCAGCCGTCCAACGGCGAGGGCAAGCTGATGCCCGGGTTCACCGTCGGCATCCTGGACCAGGAGCCGGAACTCAACGACGAGAAGACCGTGCTCGGCAACGTCGAGGAAGGCGTCGCGGAGACCAAGAAGCTGATCGACCGGTACAACGAGATCGCCGAGCAGATGGCGACCGACTACTCCGACGAGCTGCTCGAGGAGATGGGCAAGCTTCAGGAGCAGCTCGACCACAAGGACGCCTGGGACCTGGACAGTCAGCTTGAGCAGGCGATGGACGCGCTGCGCTGCCCGCCGCCCGACTCCCCGGTGACGAGCCTGTCCGGCGGTGAGAAGCGGCGCGTGGCGCTGTGCAAGCTGCTGCTGTCCCAGCCGGACCTGCTGCTGCTCGACGAGCCCACCAACCACCTGGACGCGGAAAGCGTGCTGTGGCTGGAGCAGCACCTGGAGAAGTACCCGGGCACCGTCGTCGCCGTCACCCACGACCGGTACTTCCTGGACAACGTCGCGCAGTGGATCCTCGAGCTGGACCGCGGCCACGCGTACCCGTACGAGGGCAACTACTCCACCTACCTGGAGACCAAGGCCGCCCGGCTCAAGGTCGAGGGTGCCAAGGACGCCAAGAAGCAGAAGCGCCTCGCCGATGAGCTGGAATGGGTCCGCTCCAGCCCGCGGGCCAGGCAGACCAAGTCCAGGGCGCGGCTCCAGCGCTATGAGGAGATGGCCGCCGAGGCGGACAAGAACCGCAAGCTCGACTTCGAGGAGATCCAGATCCCGCCGGGCCCGCGGCTCGGCAACCTGGTGGTCGAGGTGGAGGACCTGGTCAAGGGCTTCGGCGACCGGATGCTGTTCGAGAAGCTGGGCTTCAGCCTGCCCCGCAACGGCATCGTCGGTGTCCTCGGTCCGAACGGCGTGGGCAAGACCACCCTGTTCAAGATGATCGTCGGCGAGGAGAAGCCGGACAGCGGGGTCATCCGGATCGGGGACACGGTCGTCATCTCGTATGTCGACCAGGCGCGCGCCCGGATGGACGCGAACAAGAACGTCTGGGAGGTCATCTCCGACGGCGAGACGTTCATTCGCGTCGGCAATGTCGAGATTCCCAGCCGGGCGTACGTGGCTGCGTTCGGCTTCAAAGGCGCGGACCAGCAGAAGCCGGCCGGCGTGATGTCCGGCGGCGAGCGGAACCGGATGAACCTCGCGCTGACGCTGAAGCAGGGCGGCAACCTGCTGCTGCTCGACGAGCCGACCAACGACCTGGACGTGGAGACCCTGGCCAGCCTGGAGAACGCGCTGCTCGAGTTCCCCGGCTGCGCGGTGATCACCAGCCACGACCGCTGGTTCCTCGACCGCGTCGCGACGCACATCCTGGCCTGGGAGGGCGGCGCGAACTGGTTCTGGTTCGAGGGCAACTTCGAGGCCTACGAAAAGAACAAGATCGAGCGGCTCGGCGCTGAGGCCGCCCGCCCGCACCGCGTCACCTACCGCAAGCTGACAAGAGGCTGATCTTCATAACGACAGTGGTTCACCGGGCCGGGCCGCCCGCCCCGCCCGCGCGCCCGCCCCGCCCCGCGCAAATCGGATTTATCCGATTATTTCGGGTGCATGGCCGGACGTCGCGGATTATTGCGGACACTTACCTACCCTGTTTGGGGGGGTAAGTGTCCGCAATAATTTTCGGCTGCTGGCCGGAGGTCGGCGGAGTCGTCGAACGGTGGGGCCGGACCGGGGCAAACCGAATTTCCGCGTTGTTCTTGACTCGCGGACCGCGGAGCTCTTGACAGGAAACGTTCCGTGCTGATTCGCTACGCGTGAGCAAGTTGTTCGAATTTGTTTCATTTTGTTTCACGCTCCCGTTGGAGGGACGAGGATGTCGCGCATCAGCCTTATCGCGGCCTCGGCTGGCGCGGCGCTGGCCGCGGCCGTTGCCGTGACCGTGCCCGCCGCGGGCGCGCTGGCCGGCGGTGCGCCGCCGGTGCTGGCGCACGTGTGGGTGACGACGCCGGACGGTACGGACAAGCTCAGCGACCTCGGCACGGTCGCGTTCGGCGGCGCGCCGGTCACCGCACCCACCATCGTCGTCGACCCCACCCAGACCTTCCAGACGATGCAAGGGTTCGGCGGGGCGATCACCGACTCCGCGGCGACGGTGCTCTACCGGCTGTCCCCGGCGGTGCGCACGGCCACGATGCGATCGCTGTTCGACCCGGCGACGGGTGACGGCCTGGACTACCTGCGCCAGCCGATCGGCGCCTCGGACTTCGTCGCCACCGCGGACTACACCTACGACGACATGCCCGCCGGGCAGACCGACTACCAGCAGCGTCATTTCTCGATCGCGCACGACCGGGCGCAGATCCTGCCGCTGCTGCGCGAGGCCAAGGCCATCAACCCCCGGCTCCAGATCATCGCGTCTCCATGGAGCCCGCCCGCGTGGATGAAGACCGGCGACTCGCTGATCGGCGGCCGCCTCATCGACGACCCGCGCGTCTACCAGTCTTACGCGCTGTACCTGCTGAAGTTCGTCGAGGCCTACCGGGCGAGCGGCGTCACCGTCGACACGATCACCGTGCAGAACGAACCGCAGAACCGCGCCCCGTCCGGGTATCCGGGCACGGACATGCCGTCGTGGCAGGAGGAGAAGGTCATCTCCGATCTCGGGCCGATGCTGCGCGACGCGGGCCTGCGCACCCAGATCCTCGCCTACGACCACAACTGGACCGAGCACCCCAACGACGTCGCGGCCACCCCGCCGGACGAGACCGCGGACGTCAACGCCTACCCGCAGAACGTGCTGAACTCCCCGGCCGCCAAATGGGTGGCCGGTGTCGCGTACCACTGCTACTTCGGCGACCCGAGCGCGATGACCGCGTTGCACAACCAGTTCCCGGACAAGGCGATCTACTTCACCGAGTGCTCGGGAAGCCAGTCCGCCGACCCGGCGAACACGTTCTCCGACACGCTCAAGTGGCACGCCCGCAACCTGATCATCGGCGCGACCCGCAACTGGGCGCAGACCGTCATCAACTGGAACCTGGCGCTCGACCCGTCCGGCGGCCCGCACCTAGGCGGCTGCGGCACCTGTACCGGCATCGTCACCGTCGGTCCCGGCGACACGGTGACCAACGACGCCGAGTACTACACGCTCGGGCACCTGGCCCGGTTCGTGCAGCCGGGCGCGGTGCGCATCGCCAGCACGTCGTTCGGCACCACGGGGTGGAACGGGCAGGTCATGGACGTCGCGTTCCGCAACCCGGACGGCAGCACGGTCCTGGTCGCGCACAACGAGAACGACAACCCGAGCACGTTCGGGGTGCGGGAGGGTGACCAGGCGTTCAGCTACACCCTGCCGGGCGGGGCGCTGGCGACGTTCACGTGGCGCGGCGTCGTGCCCGGCACGTATGCGCTGCGCCAGGTCGTGCCCGCCGGCTGGACCGCCGTCGCGAACCCGCCCGGCCCGACGGACCCGTGCTGCACGGGCGATGTGGCGGCGAACGCCGTGGACGCTGACGCCAGCACCCGCTACTCGACCGGGACCGGCCAGGCTCCCGGCCAGTACCTTCAGGTCGACTTCGGCCGCGCTGTGGACGCGAGGCGGGTCGTGTTCGACACCGGCGTGTCCACCGGCGACTACCCGCGCGGCTACACGGTCACGACGAGCGCCGACGGCGTGAACTGGAGCACCGCTGTCCTTGCCGGCCAGGGAACCGGGCAGTTCACCACCGTCGGCCTGAGGGGTGCTCCGGTCCGGTATGTGCGGGTCACGCTCACCGCGTCAAGCGGCAGCTGGTGGAGCGTCGCCGACGTCCGCGCCTACCGCCCCTTAACATGCTGGTATGACGATTGTTCCGGACACCAAGGACTGGACCTGGGTGCTGCGGCGCCCCTGCCCCGAATGCGGCTTCGACACCAACTCGTTCGCGCGCGATGACGTCGCCGGGATGATCCTCGCGAATGCCGCGTCCTGGCAGGAATTGCTTACTGGCTCCGGCGATGTCCGGACCCGCCCGGAGCCGGGCAAATGGTCACCGCTCGAGTACGCCTGCCACGTCCGGGACGTGCTCCGGATCTATGACCTGCGACTCCAGCTGATGCTGACCCAGGATGACCCGTCCTTCGAGAACTGGGACCAGGACGCGACCGCGGTGATCGAGTGCTACGGCGCCCAGGACCCGGCACCCGTCGCCAAGCGGCTCACCGAGCAGGCCCGGATCCTGGCCGCGCGGTTCTCCACCGTGAGCGGCGGTCAGTGGCACCGGACCGGAACCCGCAGCGATGGCGCCCACTTCACCGTCGAGTCGTTCGCCCGGTATTTCATCCACGACCCGATCCACCACCTGTACGACGCGACCGGAGTCCGCCACGCCGGCTGACCCGAGGTCAGCGCGGGGTGAGGCCGAGGTCGGGGCGATCGGGGAAGTCGTTGACCAGGCTGTGCGCGGCCATGACCAGGTAGTCCCAGAGCTGGGCGTCGAGGGCTTCGTCGAGCTTCAGCTCGTCCATCGACTCGCGCATGTGGCGGAGCCAGGCGTCACGCTCGGCTTCGCCGATCCGGAACGGCACGTGCCGCATCCGGAGCCGCGGGTGGCCGCGCAACTCGTCATAGGTGCGCGGTCCGCCCCAGTACTGCATAAGGAACAGCCGGAGGTGCTCCTCGGCGGGTCCGAGGTTCTTCGCCGGGTAGACCGCCCGTAGCGCCGGGTCGTCGGCGACCCCCTGGTAGAACCGGTGGACCAGGCGCCGGAAGGTCTCCTCGCCGCCCACCGCGTCGTAAAAGCTGACCGGCTCGCTCATGCCTCACAGCTTACGAGGGCTGCTCGGCTGGCGGCTCCGCGACGGTGACGTCCACGGTCTCCGGCGCGGGCAGCGTGAGGTTCGCGGAGTCCAGGGCGGCCTTGACGCGGATGCGGAGCTCGCGGGCCACCTCCCACTGGCGCAGTGCGGCGGTCTTGGCGACGATGCGCATGATCACTTCGGTGCCGGACAGCTCCTGGGCGCCCCAGACCTCGGGTTCCTCCAGCATCAGGTCGTGCCACACGGGGTCCGCCCACACGCCCGCCGCGGCCCGCTCCATCAGTTCCTTGATCCTGGTCAGGTCGGAGTCGTACGGGACCGGGTAGTCGATCACCGCGCGCGACCAGCCCTGCGACTCGTTGCCCACGCGGCTGATCGTGCCGTTATGGACGTGCCAGACCACGCCGTTCAGATCCCTGATCCTGGTGGTCAGCAGCGTCATCGCCTCCACCGTGCCGGTCGCCTTGCCGAGGCTGATCATGTCGCCGACGCCGTAGTGGTCCTCGACCAGCATGAAGATGCCGGCCAGGTAGTCCTTCACCAGGTTCTGCGCGCCGAAGCCGAGGGCCACGCCCAGCACGCCCGCGCTCGCCAGCAGCGGCGCGAGGTTGATGCCCAGGTCGCTGAGGACGGTCAGCGCGGCGATGAAGAAGATCACCACGGACACGCCGCTGAGCAGGATCTGGCCGAGCGCCCTGGCCCGCTGCTCGCGCCGTTCGCTGGTCCCCGCCGCCAGCCGCGACGCCGCCGCGTGCTCGGTCAGGCGGTGGATCAGCCGGTACGTGAGCATGCGGGCGACGAGCGCGAGCACGATCACGAACGCGATCCGCAGCGTCCGGCCGATCGGCCCGGCCAGGTAGACGTTGACGGTCGCGGTCGTGCCCGCGCTGTGCGTGAGATCCCAGGCGAGACGGCAGGCGATGCCCGGATCCGTTCCGCAGCTGCTGGTAAGCGTGCTCATATCCCCATCCTGGCCGGCCCGCACGCCGCCCCGTCCCCGGTTCGCACACCGTCACCCGGGCCGGGGTGCGGGTGGGCAGGGTTAGTCGTCGGCGGCCAGGGCGGTGGCGGGGGAGCGGGCGGGGGCGGTGAGCAGGACCGTGCCCGTGCCGGCCAGGGCAACCACCGTGCCGACGGTGGCCGCCCCGGCCGCGCCCCCGATCACAGGCCCCGTCAGGCCGAAGGCGTCGGCCGCTGCCGCGAGACCTATCGCGGCGCCGGCAACCGATCCGGCCGCCGCGGTGATCAGAGCCTCGGTCAGCAGCAGCCGGCCCAGTTGCCGCCGGGCCCAGCCGGAGGCTGCCAGCGCGGCCAGCTCACCTGCCCGCTCTCGCAGGTTCAGGTATGTCACGTCCGCCACGGCCGCGGCGCCGAGGCCGACGGCCAGGATGGCCGAGACCAGGTCGGTGTCCCGCGTCGTGGAGGTGACCAGGCCGGACAGCGCGCTGATCCCGATCGACCGGTGGAACGACGCTTGCGCGGCGAGCAGCACCGACAGGCCCGCCACCCCGGCGGCAAGTCCGGCCGCGGCGAGCGCGCAGCGGCCCGGGACCCGGGTCATGCCCGCCACGGCGAGGCCGGTGACGCCGCGCACCGGGAGCGCGCGCCGCCTCGGTGCCCGCGCCGGGCGAGCGAGCGTGCCGGCCGGCTCGGTCCCGGCGGCCAGTGCGGCGGGCGCGAGTCCTGCCGCCGTGGCGAGCGCCGCCGCCACCGGGAGCACCAGCGCGGCCCGCCACAGGGCGAGGTGCAGGCGCAAAACCGCGATCAGGCAGGCCGACAGCGCGGCGCCGGCCAGCCCGGACAGCACGCCGAGCGTCACCACCTCACCGAGGACCATGGTAAACACCTGCGCCCGCCCCCAGCCCAGTGCGCGCAGCGTGCCGATCTCGGCACGTCGGCCGCGCACCCCGGCCAGCGCCGCACCGCCGAGAAACAGCGCGCAGACGACCAGGATCAGCACGAACAGCGCCACCGACTCGCGGTCCGCCTGCCGCAGGATCACCAGCGCGACCCCGGTCTCCGTCCACGACTCGGCCAGTTTCAGCGCGGGCCGGCCGAACTTGCCCGCCGGCAGGCCGATGGTGACCAGTCGCGGCGAGGCGCCGGCGGTCACCACCACGCGCAGCCCGGTGGCCTGGTAGATCTCCTGGCCGACGGCGGCGATCCTGGCGAGCTGCCGCGGTATCGAGCCACTCACTCCGGACACGCGGATCCGGATGGAGCCGATGGGTGTTTTCTCCGGCGACGGTCCCGGCGGATACGGGACGAAGCCCCGCAGCATCGCCGCGCCCTTCAGCGTGGTCACCAGGAGCGGCGGCTGCTGCGCATATCCGGACATGTTCCCGTCCGGCGCGAGCGACTGGTTCTTCAGCGCCGCGCGGCTTGCCGCGTCCGCGCCGGTCAGCGACGGTGCCCGGTAGCTGGCCAGGGACGCGCCCGGCCCGTATCCGGAGAATCCGGCGAGACGGTACGGATCAAATTGCCCGACCAGCTGAAGTCCCGGCAGGTCGCCGGCACCGTCTGAGTTGTGCGGACCGCCCGCGACCGCCGCCGCCATGTGCAGCGTGCGGAATCCGGTGTCCGCCTGTGCCGCCGGAGCGGCGATTCCCGACCACAGCCACTGCGGGTTGGGCTGCGGCGCGACGTTCAGAACCCCGTTCGCCGCCCGCCGGAACGTCACCGGGCCCGACGTCCAGAACTGGAGGGCGCCGGTGGGTATGGCTTGCGGTCCGGACGTTTGCTGATTGGGGCTCTGCCAGGAGAAGAGCTGGCTCAGCAGCTGCTGCCACGCTTGCTGGGCTGTGATCGTGGTCCGCTGCACCACCGTGCCCGGCTCGGCGGCGAACGTCTTGGCGATGCTGGTCGCCGACGCCACGAGGTACGACGACGTCCCGGAACGCGCCACGCCGACCGCTGACCGCGGCAGCGCCCGTACGGTCACGTGATCGGTGTCTCCGTCGAACGGCACGGTGCTGGCCAGCACCGGCGCGTTGGGGTACTGGTTCAGCTGGCTGCCGTTGTTCAGGTAGCCGCCGGAGGTCACCGCCTTCGACAGGCCGGTCATCTCGTCCTCCGCCACGGGGTCGATGCCGGCCAGCAGCACCGGGAACGACCAGAGCACGTATCCGTCCACCTGGCCTGAGGAGCCGGCCTTGGCGCGCGAGTAGCAGTTGCTGTTCAGCAGCCCGCCGTTGCCCGGGAACGGCGACTGGTTGACCAGCCACCACTCCCAGGGGCAGACGGTGGCCTGCTTGCCGCCCGGCAACCGTTCGGTCATCCACGTGCCGCCGCCTTGTTGCGGCGGCGAGCCCAGCTGGTCGGGCGTGAGGTAGACGTACTCCTCGTAATAGGGCGGATAGGTCGACAGCCCTTGATCCGAGGTGTACTGCGAGGTGAGCGTCAGCACCCTGGCGCCGGAGGTCCCGGTGGCCGCCGCGGACAGCGGTACCGGGATGATCACCGACTCTTGCAGGTAGCCGACAATCGTCAGGGGCGCGGCGATTCCCACGCCCTGGAGCCGCGCGATCTTCTGGTACTGCGCCATCGTGATCCCGCTGCCGGCGGTCGACAGGTAGTTGAGCTGCACCAGCTGGCGTGACCCCGACGCTCCGGTCACCCCGGCCGATCCCGACGGTCCGGGCGGCAGCACCACGAGGTCGTACGGCCCGCGCCAGTTCTGCCCCACGGCGCCCTCGATCCGCGCCGCGCTCACGTCAACCGAGGCGGTCAGCAGCGAGAACGCCACCGCGGCCACCAGCATCCCCACGGCCAGGGCCACCGCGCGGCCGCGGGCGAACCGCACGCCCTGCCAGATCAGCCGGATCACCGGTCGGCTCCGGAGGCACTGATGAGGCGGTCGCCAGCGACGGCGCCGTCGCTGAGCTCGACGACCCGCTGACACCGATCGGCGACCGCCGCGTCGTGGGTGGCGAGCAGCATGGTCAGGCCGCGGTCGCGATGCAGGCGGAACAGCAGGTCCAGCACGTCCGCACCGGTGGCGGAGTCCAGATTGCCGGTTGGCTCGTCGGCGAGCAGCAGCCGCGGCTCGCCGATCAGCGCGCGGGCGATGGCGACCCGCTGCTGCTGGCCGCCGGACAGCTTCACCGGCAGGTCATGTTCGCGGCCGCCGAGCCCCACGGCGGTGAGCAGTTCCGCCGCCCTGGCGCGCTTGTCAAAGCCGGCGCGGAAGGGCAGCACGGGAGCGGCGACGTTGTCGCACGCGGTCAGTGCCGGCAGCAGGTGGAAGCGCTGGAACACGAACCCGACGCCGCGCCGGTAGACGGCGCGCTGCGCGTCGCTCAGGGCGGTGAGGTCACGGCCATCGACGGTTATCGTGCCGCTGTCCGGCACGTCCATCGCGCCGACCAGATGGAGCAGGGTGGACTTGCCGGAGCCGGACCGCCCCGTGACCGCGACTGTCTGGCCGGCCGGGATGTCCAGCGTGACGTCATCCAGTGCGCGCACCGGCATGCCCGATCCCGTCCGGTACGTCTTGCGGACCGCGGCAACGTGCAGATCACTCATTGCTGGCTCGCCGTGTTGCCGGCGCGTCAGCTTGCGGCGTGGTCGCGGGCTCGATCACAAGAGACTGTTCGGCGGCGGATACGACATCCAGGTCGGCGCGGGTGTGAAGTTCGGCCGCGGTGATGAGGAGCGCGTCCACTGCCGAAGGGCCGATGCGGCGGGCTTCGGCGAGGGTGTGCAGCTCGCGGAGCAGGTGCGTACGCTGACGGCTGAGCACTCCCGCCAGCATCGCGGGATCGCCGGAGCGCACGGCAGCCATCACCTTGAGGAAGAAGTCGTCGCGGTAGCCGCGCGTGCGGACACTCGGCTCGGCGAGCCAGCGGCCCAGTTCGTCGCGGCCGGCCGGGGTGATCCGGTGCACGATCCGGTCCGGCTTGACCTGCTGCGGGCGCCGTTCGGATTCGATCAGCCCGTCGCGGGAGAGCCGGTCGAGCAGCTGGTAAAGATGCCCGATGTTCAGTCCGCCCCACTGGTCGCCGACGGCCTGTTCGAACTCGCTCTTCAGCTCGTAACCGTGGGCGGGTTTGCCGGCGAGCAGCGCCAGGACCGCGTGGTGCAACGGCATCTATTAGGCCCTTACATTGTCACTAGGTAAAAGATACGGTAGACCTGTTCCCCCGTTTCCGCCAGGGTTGCCGCGCCGCTGGTAGCCGAGGAGTGAGCGTACGTGGCCGAAGATTCCAGCGCCGCCGGCTCGGTGGCGCTGCGCGGAGTCAGCAAGCACTACGACATCGCCGGCGGCCGCCGGGTATGCGCCGCCCACGACGTCACGCTCACTGTGCGGTCCGGCGAGCTCGTCGGGCTTCACGGTGAATCTGGTGCGGGCAAGACGACCCTGCTGAACCTGATCGGCGCGGTCGACGCGCCGGATACCGGCACGATCGTCAGCGACGGCACCGACATCACCGCGCTGCGCGGCACGGCGGCGGCCAGGTACCGGCGCCGGGTCGGCTTCGTGTTCCAGCGCTGCACGCTGCTGCCCGCCCTCACCGCGCTGGACAACGTGGTCGCCCCGGTGCTGCCGCTGCGCACCGGCTGGGACAAGCGAGCCAGGGCCGCGGACCTGCTCGCGGCCGTCGGTCTGCGTAGCCGGGAGCGATCGCTGCCGTCCCAGCTCTCCGGCGGCGAGAAACAGCGGGTGGCCATCGCCCGCGCCCTGATCAACACCCCGGCGCTGCTGCTCGCCGACGAGCCGGCCGGCAATCTGGACGCGCGCAACGCCGACGAGATCCTCGACCTGCTGATCAGCTTGCGCATCGAGCACTCCATGACGGTACTGCTCGCCTCGCACGATCCTCGGATCGCGGCCAGGTGCGAGCGGCTAGTGCGGCTCGCCGGCGGCCGGATCACGGAGGACATCCTGCTCACCGACGGCGGAGGCGCCGATGCGGCGAGCATCATGCGGCGCATCGGCACCTTCGGATGAGCGCTAGCTCCGCGGCTCGATGAGCCGCGCGGCGACGCCGTCCAGGACGCAGTCCAGGCCGAGCTCGAAGCTGTCGTCGCTGGTCAGGTGCAGCCGGGTCGCGATGTCGGCCGCCAGCTCCGGATTGTCGCGCTCCGCCCGGACGAGAAACTCGCTGAGCCGCTCCCGCCACTGCTCGCCGGTGAGCCCGGCGCGCACCCGGATCTGGTCCCACGCCGTGTCGCGATGCGCGGAGCCCATCAGGTAGTTGTTGAGCACGGCCGCGACTTCGACCCTCGTCCGCTGGTCCAGGCCGAGCGGGCCCAGCACATCGGCGAGGAACTGCCGGTAGCGGACCACGTTCGGCCCCATGGCTGGCTGCACGCCCAGCAGGATCACCCACCGGTGGCGACGCCCCAGCGCGCGGATGCCGACGCAGATCGCACGCAGATCCGCGCGCCAGTCGCCGCTCGGCTCGGGGTACTCCAGCTCTCCGTAGACGGCGTCGAACATGAGCTCAAACAGGTCATTCTTGCTGCGGACGTGCCAGTACAGGGACGTGGCGCCCGCACCGAGGCTGGCCGCGATCTTGCGGATCGAGACCGCGTCCAGGCCCTCGGCGTCGGCGAGCGCTATCGCGGCGGCGACGATCTGGTCCCGGGAAAGCGGCGCGGACTTCCCGGCCTTCCCGTCGTCCCGGCGGAGCCAGACCGT
>Ga0070741_10010195_pt1 | contig 17858 bp, 4 predicted proteins | sample Coa_R1_4_FD_66440 | JGI IMG/M metagenome (GOLD analysis project Ga0070741, IMG submission 66440) | Surface soil microbial communities from Centralia Pennsylvania, which are recovering from an underground coalmine fire - Coalmine... | ecosystem: Environmental > Terrestrial > Soil > Unclassified ...
GCCCGAGGGCCATGTGGGCCCGGCCGAGGGCGGCACGGGCCGCCGCCTCGTACTTCGGGCGCCGGTGCTCGCGCCAGTGCGCCAGGGCGGTGGTGGCCGCCGTGGCGGCCTCTTCCGGAGCGCCGAGGGCGAGCAGCAGGTCGGCCCGGGCGACCAGGAGGCGGCCGCGGGCCAGCCATTCGTGCCAGCCCTTGAGGTCGCCGGCCTCGTCCCACAGGGCCGGCCAGCCGACCTCGGCCCGGCCGAACTCCCCGCGGTCCATGTCGGCCCGCAGCAGGTCGACCTTGGCCATGATGCGGGCGTTGGGAAAGCTCGCCCGCCGGGAGCATTCGATTGCCTCCTCGCTCATTCGGCGGGCGCGGTCGTTCTGTTGGATCTCGTACAGCACGCCGGAGAACATGCCGAGGCAGCGGCCGGTGAGGCGCGGGACGAGTTCGAGCTCGCGGCCCTCGGCCAGCACCCACTCCAGATGCGCCACCGCCTCCTCGTGGCGGCCGAGCCCGGCCAGGGCCAGCCCGAGCTGCGGCCCCGTGTAGAGGAAGCTCGTCACGCTGTCGACCTCCCGGCCGAGCCGCCAGCCCGAGTCGTTGGCATCGACGGAACGGTCGAACGCACCGGCCCAGTAGGAGACGAGACCGATCGTCCCCAGCACCATGGCCCGCTCGGCCGGCCGTTCCGTCGCGGGCCACGACCGCAGTGCCCGTTCGCCCAGGGCGATCGCCTCATCCAGCGAGCCGCTCAGCATCCGGTGCTCGGCCAGGGCGAGGTCGGCCAGGCGCTCGTAGGCCGGCTGGTTCAGCTCGCCGGCGAGGCCGGCCAGCTCCCCACCGAGCCGGCCGACACCCGCGTAATCGGCGAGCCAGAAGGCGCTCTGCGCCCGCAGGAACAGCGCTTCGGCCCGCTGCTCGCCCCCGAGCTCCGGCAGCAGCCCGTCGAGCTCGGTGGCCACCGCGGCCAGATCCCCGGCGTCGAAGAGCGCGAAGGCCCGGGCCGAGCGGAGCCGACGGCGGGTCTCGGCGTCGTCGGGGCTGACCAGTCGCAGCGCTTCGTCGTAGAGGCGGACGGCCTCGGCGCTGGCCCAGGCCCGCCGGGCCCGCTCCGCCGCCTGGACGAGGTAGTCCCGTGCCCGGACGGCGTCACCGGCTTCGAGCCAGTGGTGGGCGAGGAGGGAGGCGGATTCGGCCAGGCGGTCGCCGCCGGCGTCCTCGAGGAAACGGGCGACGGCGGCGTGGCGTTCGCGCCGGGCCGCCTTGGGCAGCGTGGCGTAGGCGACCTCCCGGATGAGCATGTGCTTGAAGGAGAACTCGGTATCGCCTTCGAAGCGGCTCGTCGGCTCCCGCCGGATGAAATCGCGCCGCTCCAGCGAATCGAGGATCTCGACGAGGTCGCGGCCGTTGCCCTGCCGTTGGAGCGCGCCGTGCCAGAAGATCTTGCCCACCACCGAGGCGTCGAGGACGGCGTGGCGTTCGCCGGGCGGTAGGGCATCGAGGCGGGCGGCGATCGTCGCTTTGACGTTCGTGGGGAGATCCGTCAACAGCTCGACGCTGGTGTCCGACAACGAGGCGGCGAGCTCCTCGATGAACAGCGGGTTCCCGCCGGCCACCTCGCCGAGCCGGGCGGTGACGATCTCGGTGACGTTCGGGGCCAGCCGGGCGGCCAGGAGCTGGCCCGCCGCCGCCGGGAGCGGATCGAGGGCCAGGACGGTGTAGCGGGAGAGTCCTCCGCCCCAGGTCGGACGGAGGTCGAGAAGCTCCGGCCGGGCCAGGGTGAGGAGCAGCATCGGCGAGCGGCGGCACCGGCTGGCCAGCGACTCGATGAGCTCCAGCAGGGTCGGGTCCGACCAGTGGACGTCCTCGAAGACGAAGACCGTCGGGGTGTGCTCGGCCACCGCTTCGACGAAACGGCGGGCCGAAAACAGCAGGGCCGCCTTCTCCGGCACGATTTCGTCGGGGCCCAGCCCGAGCAGGACCGCCAGATGCGACGCCACCGGGCCGGCCTCCGCCTCGGCCAAGACGCCACAGGCGGTGGCCAGCTTGGCGCGGACCTCGGGAAGAGGTTCGGTGTCGAAGATCCCGGCCAACCCCTTCACCTGCTCCGCGAAGGCGCCGTAGCCGGTCCGCTCCCCGTAGGGCAGGGAACGCCCGGCGAGGCATCGGGCACCGGCGGCCTCGGCCCTGGCGATGAGCTCCCGGGTCAGCCGGGTCTTGCCGATGCCCGGAGGGCCGAGCACCGTCACGAGGTGGGGCCGTCGCTCGGCCACGACCCGCTCCCAGATTCGCCACAACATCTCCAGCTCGGCGTCGCGGCCCACCATCGGCGCCGTCGACGCCGGTCGGCGCGACGCACCGCCCAACGCCTCCAGTGGTTGCCAGGCGGCGATCGGCGCCTCCTTTCCCTTCGCCGCGAAGGGGACGACGCCCTCGTAGCGGAAGGCGCGCTGGGTCGCCGCGTAGGTCTCCTGGCCGACCAGGATCCCGCCGACGGGGGCGGCAGTCTGCAGGCGGTTGGCGGTGTTGGCGACGTCGCCCATGACCGTCTGGTGGCGGGCTCCCTCCGGGCCGACGGGGGCGAACATGACCTCGCCGGTGTTGACGCCGATCCGCAGCGGCAGGCCACCGAACGCATCGGCGTGTTCGACGGCGCAGCGCTGCAGGTCCAAAGCGGTGCGTACCGCCCGCTCCGGGTCGTCCTCGTGGGTGACGGGCGCGCCGAACAGGGCCACGAGCTGGTCGCCGACGACGCCTTCGACCGTCCCCCCGTAGTGCGCCACGACCTCGGCCATCAGCGCCATACTGCGGTCGACCAGGGCCCGCACATCCTCGGGATCCATCCGCTCCGACAGGCTGGTGAATCCCGACAGATCGGCGAAGAGGACGGTGACCCAGCGCCGTTCCTCGGTCAGCCGCTCGGCCGGCGTCCCTGTGGCGGTGGCGCCCAGCGCGCCGCCGCAGTTCCCGCAGAATCGATAGGCGGGCGGGCTCGCCGCCCCGCAGGCCGGGCAGCGGGAGCTCAATGCCGCGCCGCACGCCCCGCAGAAGTGCTGGGTGGGCTCGTTCGACGAGCCACAGCGGCAGCGCACGGCCTCCATGTGGTTGTCCCCTCACCAGCGCCGGATCCCCGGAGAGGCTACCTGACCTTCCCCGGCTGTGACGGTGGATCATCGCCGTTGGCCGAAGTATCACGGGACTGACACTTCCTGCGTGCGAGCGGCGACTCCGGCAGGTCGTGATCCCTCGTAGCGTGTCGCCGTCGGCTGCAAAGACGCCCTGGTGGCGCACCAAGAACCTGAGGAGACCGCCATGCGAGCTACGGAGAAGGACATCGCCCTCGAGCTGGAACTCGGAGAGATCGTGACCCGGGGCGAGGACTGGGGCGGTCAGCTCGTCCGCCATCTCAGCCTGCCGGCTGGGACCGATTTCACGCCTCTCTTCAAAGGGCTTCCGGGCGACCTGTGCCAGTGCCCGCACTGGGGCTACATCCTGTCCGGCTCGATCACGTTGCGCTACGCCGACGGCTCGGAGGAGGTCAATCGGGCCGGCGACCTCTACTACTGGCCGGCGGGGCACACCGGCTGGACGACCGACGGCGTGACCTTCGTGGAGTTCAGCCCGGCCGCCGAATTGCAGCCCGTCCTCGAGCACGTCGGCGCCCAGCTCGCCGGCTCGAGCTGATTCAGCCGGCCGGGTTCCGGGCCCCTCATCCGGCAGCGGTGTCATCGACCGCACAGGCGCGCCAGCGCGGCGGCCTGACGATCGATCTGGGTCTCGAAGATGTGGGCCCGGCCGGCCCGCGCCGTGTCCGCCGCGTGGGCCAGGACGGCTTCGACCCGTTCGGCGGCGGCGGCCCCTCGGCTGGCCATGAGAACCTCGGCCAGGGTGATCGGCGCCAGGAGGGCGCAGGTGGTGAGGCCGCGCTCGTCCATGATGTCGAGCGCTTCCTCGGCGGCGGCCAGGGCCTGATCGGGCCGGCCGAGCGCCAGCGCGCAGCGCGCCATCGTGGCCAGCAGCACCGGCTCGAAATAGAGGCCCATGGCCTGTTGCCGGACGGTGACGAGATTGGCTTCGGCCTGCTGGAGCGATTCGCCGAAGCGTCCCGAACCGGCCTGCGCCACGGCTCTGGCGGTGGAGAGGGCCACGACGGCGATCGTGTTGTGGGAGCGGTTGGCGATCTCGAGCCCGAGGGCGGCGTGGCGGAGTGCGTCGTCGGTCGCGCCGGTCATGGCTTCGAGCAGGGCGAGGTTGGCGTAAAGGTAGGACTCGACCTCGGGGTCGCCGTGCACTCGCGCCAGCTCGACCGCCCGATCGAAGTCGTGGCGGGCCTCGTCGAGCTGTCCCATGTAGCCGAGGGCCTGCCCGCGGTGCCCGAAGGCATGGGCGTGGGGTGAGACGAAGGCGAGCCCTGCGCCCGCCGTTGGGTCGCCGCCGGTCAGCCGGAGAGCGTCGTCGATCACCGCCACCGCCTCGGTCAACGTGCCCGCCACCCAGCTGGCGTATGACACGCCGCAGGCGGGTGTCAGCACCAGGTCGGGATCGCCGGTGGCGACGGCCCGCCCGCTGACCGCCCGGAACAGCTCGAGGCCCTCCCGCTCCCGGCCGCCGTGCATGAGGGTGGCGGCGTAGTTGAGGTCGAGGCGGAATCGCTCCAGGTCGGCCGGACGGGCCTCGGCGTGGAGGGCCGCCGCTTCCTCGGGCACCATGCCGAGCCGCCAGGCCATGCCGAGCAGACCGATCCGGGCCTGGGCGGCGAGCCGGTCGCCTTCCCGTACGCCGTCGAGCCCGTTCGTCTGACGGCGCACGAGCCGCCAGTGGTGCATGGCTTCGGCCGGCGAGGTCAGCTCGACCCATGCGGCAGCCCGAGCGTGCCAGCGGGCCGCCTCGAGCCGGTCACCGGCGGCCCCGTAGTGGTGGGCGAGGATCGCCGCCCGCTCGTCCAACCCCTGGGGGTAGAGGCGCTCGATTCCCGCCGCCACGGCGTGGTGGGCGCCGGCCCGCCGTTCCGAAAGCAGTGATCCGTAGGCGACCTCCTGCGTCAGGGGATGCCGGAACACGTAGCTGTCGCCAGCGGTCCCGCCGTCGGGGACGACCAGCTGAGCGCGGGCGAGTGATGCGAGTGCCTCGGCCAACTGGTTCTCGCCGAGACCGCAGACCTCCCGCAGCAACGACCCCGGAATCTCCTGGCCGATCACCGACATCGTCTGGACGAGCGCCTTCTCACCCGGGCGCAGCCGGTCGAGGCGCGCCGAGAGACCGGCCTGGACGGTGGGGGGCAGGACGACGCCGTCCAGCTCGACCTCCAGCCGGTACCGGCTGGGCTCGCCGGCGAGGCGGCCGCTCTCCGCCAGCGCCTGCACGATCTCCTCGATGAAGAACGGGTTGCCGCCGGCCCGCCGCCCGATCCTCGCCGCCAACCGGTCCAGCGAGGCGTCCCGGCCGAGGAGCTCGCCGAGCAGGTCGCCCGTCGCCGTGGCGTCGAGTGGGGCGAGGCGGAGCTCGATGTGGCGGCCGCCGTTCATCCACGGCGGTTCGTGTTCCGGCCGATAGGTGCACAGGAGCAGGATCCGGGTGCCGACGACGGCCTCGGCCATCCGCTCCACAAAGGCGGCGCTGGCGTCGTCGACCCACTGCAGGTCCTCGATCACCAGGACCGCCGCTTCGTGACGGCTGCGGGCCTTGATGCCCCGCGTGGCCAGCTCCAGCAGCCGGCGCCGGCGGGCGTCGGGCTCCGTCGTCACCCGAGGCCGATCAGGGTCGGCGACGCCGAGGAACTCGAACAGCAGCGGCAGGTCGGCGGCGAAGCGCGGATCGAGGGCCGACATCGTCGAGGCGATCCGCCGCCGGGCGACCTCGGGCGGCGTGAGCTCGTCGATGCCGTAGTAGCGGCGGTACAGCGCCAGGATCGGGAGGAACGGGGCGTGGCGTCCGTGCGGGACCCCGCCGGCGGCGTTGACCGTCAGACCCCGGGCGGCGCATCCGGCGACGAACTCGTGCACGAGACGGGTCTTGCCCAGGCCCGGGTCGCCGACGATCCCGACCGCTCCGCCCGCCCCGAGCAGGGTGCGTTCGAGCACCGCATCGAGCTCGGCGCGCTCGGCGTCGCGACCGACGAGCCGGGACAGCCCCCTCCGGGCGGCCACCGCCGCGAAGCGCGTCGGCGCCGCCCCCGGTCCGATGAGTTCGTGCACCCGCTGACGGCCTGGCACGCCTTTGAGGTCGAACTCGCCGAGGTCCCGGAGCTCGAACTCGCCTTCGACCAGCGCGGCAGTGGAGGCGCCGACGGCGATCGATCCCGCCGGCGCCAGCGCTTCGATCCGCCGGCCGAGGGCGGTGGTGTTCCCGATCGGCACGAAGTCGAGGTGCAGGTCGTCACCGATCAGCCCGACGATCACCTCACCGGAGTTCAGCCCGCACCGGACGGCGAACTCGACCCCGTCGCGCCGCGCCATCTCGGCCGCCAGCGCCGCAACCTGGTGTTGGAGCTCGAGCACCGCCAGGCAGGCCCGCCGGGCATGGTCCTCGTGGGCCAGCGGGGCACCGAAGACGGCCAGGAGGCCGTCGCCGGTGAACTGGTTGACGGTCCCCTCCAGGCGGTGGACGGCTCCGGCGGCGACGGCCAGGAAGCGATCCAGGACCACGCCCCAACGCTCGGCCCCGAGCGCCCGGGTCAGCTCCATCGAACCGACGATGTCGCTGTACATCACCGTGACCTGCTTGCGCTCGCCCTCGATCCTCTGGCGCTGATCGAGGATCTTGGCTTCGAGCGCCCTCGGCGCCCGCAGCGGCTGGGCGTGCGGGCTCAGTGCCGCCCCGCACTGCTCGCAGAACCGCGCCGTGCCCGAGACCCGATGCCCGCACTCCGGACAGCGCCTCGCCGTCACTCGGCCTGCTGCTCGAGTGCGGCGAGGTCCAGCACGGTGATGTGTCGACGCCCGGTCCGGATCCAACCCCGCGCCCGCAGCGTCTGCAAGGCGCTGGCGACCCCGGCGGGCGAGGACGCCGTCCAGCTCCCGAGGTCGGCCTGGGTGAGCGGGAGGCGGATCTCGGTCCCCGACTCGGTTCGCTCGCCGTAGCGCTCGCACAGCTCGACCAGCCGGGCGGCGATCCGGCCGAGCGTGTCGAGCTGGCCGAACTGGACGCGCTTGTGGTTGGCGTCCTGGAAGCGCCGGCTGATCACGTCGATCAACGTCAGCGCCGCCGTCGGCCGCTGCTCCAGATAGCCCCGGAACTCCGAGGCGGCGATGGCCCGGGCCTCGACGGGCTCGATGGCGATCACGTCGCTCGAGCGCGGCTCGGCGTGACTGAACGTCAACTCACCGAGGACGTCACCCGGCCCTCGGAAGCTGAGGACCATCTCCGACCCGCGGGCATCGACGCAGCTGGCCTTAGCGTGGCCGGCCAGGAGGATCAGGATGCAATCCCCGGGTTCACCCTGGTGCATCAGGTGCTCGCCGCGGGTGAACCGCCGGACCCCGCCGAGCTTCAGCAACCCGTTGCGGTCACCGTCCGAGAGCAACGCCAGGAAGCTTCCTGGCTCAGGGCGCGCGCCCGCCACTCCCTGATGCTAACTCCTCCCCCCGTTGCGGGATCCACCGACCGGTTGGGCCGGCAGGCGGGCGCCGCACCGGCGGCAGAACCGGGCCGTGGCGCTGACTCTCACGTCACAGACCGGGCACCGGATGGTGGGCCTCGACGCCATCGGCCGACCGTACGACCCTCGCGGAACCCCGAGAAGCCAGTTTTGGGAGGACGGGAGCAGTACCCAGAACTGGGGTGTCGGACGGTAAGCGCGCTGTTAAGGTTCCTCACGGGTGCGACCGGCGGGCCGGGAGGGAGGGACTCGTGAGCGCCAGCAGCGCGCCCTGCCCGTCGTGCGGCAAGGCGGTGCGGACGGGAGCCCGCTTCTGCGGCGGCTGCGGCGCCACGCTGGCGGCGGCGTGCCCCGCCTGCGGGGTCCCGATCGAGGACGACTCGGCCCGCTTCTGCGAGGGTTGCGGCGCCCCGCTGGCCGGCTCGGCCACGTCCCGGACGGCCGAGACGTACGCAGCGGCCGCGCCGGCGGCCTCGGTGTCCCCCGGAACGGCCGGCCCCGCCGGCCCCGGCGTCCCCCAGTCCTTCGGCGCCGGCCGGTACGAGGTCAGCCGCTTTCTCGGTGAGGGAGGCCGCAAGCGGGTCTACCAGGCCTACGACCGGGCCCTGGACCGTGAGGTGGCCGTGGCCACCGTCAAGACCGAGGACCTCGACGCCGCCGGCCTGGAGCGGGTGCGGCGGGAGGCCCAGGCCATGGGCCGCCTGGGCGACCATCCCCACATCGTCACGGTCTACGACATCGGCGACGAGGACGGCCGGCCGTTCATCGTCAGCCAGTACATGCCGGGCGGCTCGGTCGACGACCTGCTCGTCGAGGCCCCCGAGCACCGCCTCCCGGTGGCCGACGCCGTCCGGATCGCCGACGAGGTGTGCCAGGCCCTGGAGCACGCCCACGCCCTCGGGATCGTCCACCGGGACATCAAACCGGCCAACATCTGGCTGACCGAGGGCGGGTCCACCCGTCTCGGCGACTTCGGCCTGGCCGCCGCCGCCGTGTCCAACAGCCGCTCGCGCCTCACAAAGGAAGGGATGATGGTCGGCACGGTGGCCTACATGGCCCCCGAGCAGGCCCTGGGCCAGGACGTCGACGCCCGGGCCGACCTCTACTCGCTCGGCGCGCTGCTCTACGAGCTCCTCACCGGACGGCCCCCGTTCGTCGGCCCCGACGCCGTGGCCGTCATCTCCCAGCAGATCAACACACCGCCGATGGCGCCGTGGTGGCACAACCCCGCCGTCCCCAAGGAGCTCGGCTCCCTGGTGCTGGAGCTGCTGGCCAAGACGCCGGAGGAGCGCCCGACGGACGCCGGCGAGATCCGCCGCCGCCTGGCCGAGACGATGGCCAAGGCCGGCCCCGAAGCCGAGGTCCCGCCCCCGGAGGCACCGACGCCGGCGGCGACGCGCCACACCGCCCGGCTCAACCGGCTGAGCCGTTTCGTGGGCCGGGCCGACGAGCTGCGCGATCTCAAGCGGGCCGTCGAGGGCGCCCTGGCCGGGCGGGGTGGGCTCGTCATGGTCAGCGGCGAGCCCGGCATCGGCAAGACCCGCCTCGCCGAGGAGGCCGGCGTCTACGCCCGGCTGGGCGGCGCCCAGGTGCTGGTCGGGCGGTCCTACGAGGCGGAGTCCTCCGTCTCCTACATGCCGTTCAGCGAGGCGCTGCGGAGCTATGTGGTCAACCGGCCGGCCGAGGCCGTCCGCGAGGAGCTGGGCGACGCCGCCTCGGAGGTGGCCAAGCTGGTGTCGGAGGTCCGCGCCATCGTGCCGGGGCTGCCGGCGGCGACCGGGCGCAGCGGGGAGGAGGAGCGCTACCACCTCTTCGAGAGCATCTGCGCCTTCCTCGTCAACGCCTCCCAGGCGACGCCGATCGTGCTCCTGCTCGACGACCTCCAGTGGGCGGACGTCCCGTCGCTGCGCCTCCTCCAGCATCTGTCGCGGCGCCTGGCCGACAGCCGGCTGCTGATCGTGGGCACGTACCGCGACGTCGAGCTCTCCCGCCGCCACCCGCTGGCCCAGGTGCTGACCGAGCTGCGCCGCGACCAGAGCTTCCAGCGGATCGTCCTGCGGGGGCTCACGCTTTCGGAGGTCCAGGATTTCCTGGAGGGCATCACCGAGCGGCCGCTCGAGCCGTCGGAGCAGCCGCTGGCGGCGGCGTTCTACGGCGAGACGGAGGGCAACCCGTACTTCCTCGAGGAAGTCGTCCGCCATCTCCTCGAGACCGGCGGCGCCTTCTGGGAAGCCGGTCAGTGGAAGATGGACGTCGCCTCGGTCGAGTCGCTGGCCATCCCCGAGGGGATCGAGTCGCTCATCAGCCAGCGGCTCTCCCGGCTCTCGGAGGCGGCCAACGACGTGCTCGTCCGGGCCGCGGTACTGGGCCCTCAGTTCGACTTCGCCGTGCTGGAGCACATGACGGGCCTCGACGACGACGGGCTGCTGGGCGCCCTCGAAGAGGCCCTGGCCGCCCAGCTCGTCGAACCGGTCGCCACCGCCCGCGAGCAGGCCGTGTACCGGTTCGTCCACGCCGTCATCCGCCAGAGCCTGTACGGGAGCCTGAGCCTGCCCCGCCGGCAGCGCCTGCACCTGCGGGCGGCGGAAGCGATCGAGGTCGCCCACGCCGCGAACCTCGCGCCGCACTTCCCGGCGCTGGCCCTCCACTACCGCCAGGCCGGACCGTCGGCTGATCGCAGCCGGGCGGTGGAGTACTCGGTGAGGGCGGGCGAGATGGCCCTGCGGGTCTTCGGCTACGAGGAGGCCACCCAGCACTGGGAGGCGGCCCTCGAGCTCCTCGGCGAAGGGGGCGGCGACGAGGTCACCGAGGCCGTCATCCTGGCCCGTCTCGGGGACCTGCACTTCATCTCCGGCGCCGACTACCGCCGCAGCACCGCCTGCCTGGAACGGGCGCTACGGCTCTACCAGGAGATGGGCATCGCCGAGCGGGCGGCGCAGATGAACTCCCGGCTCGGCCGCAACCTGGCCAGCTTCCCCTGGTTCATGGACATCCAGCGCGCCCTGGCGCACTACCGGGCAGCCGAGGCGATCCTTTCGCAGCAGCCGGAGAGCAGCGCGCTGGGGTACGTCCACTTCGGGCAGGCCGACACCGCCGCCTGGGCCGTCCGCACCGCCGAAGGGCTCGAGGCCGCCGAGCGGGCCATCGACATCGCCCGCCGCGTGGACAACGACCGCCTCCGCCGCCATGCGACCGGCCACTACGGCCTCCATCTCGCCGCCGCCGGCAAGCCGGCGGAGGCGTTCACGATCCTCGACGAGGCGTGGAAGGAGGCCGACGCGGCGCGGGACGGCACCGCCGCCTTCACAATCACGTGGACGTCGGCCGTGCAACTGTTCGACCTCGGCGACCCGGAGGCCGTTCGGCTGCGCTGCCAGCGAGAGCTCGACACGGGCCGTCATAGCCAGGCGCCCTCGACGCGGGGGATCCTGAACGACGAGCTGGGGCGGGCACTGGCCGTGGCCGGCGATCTCGGCGCCGCCCGCCGGGCCCGGGACGACGCCGGCGACAGCCGGTATGCCGGCCCGTTGGTGGCCCTCTACGAAGGCCGCCTCGACGAGGCGGCGACGTTGTGGGACGGCCTGCGGCAGAGCGAGGAGCGCACCGGCAACCGGCGGGACCTGTGGACCAGCACGGCGCACCTGGGAATGGTCCGCCGGCTGCAGGGACAAGCGGGCGACGGGGAACGACTGTTGCTCGAAGCACTGGCGATCGCCGCCGACGGCGGGCAGCGCATCACGGAAATCTGGACGAGAACCGAGTTGGTGTTCCTCCTCGCCGACGACGACGCCCGCCTCGCCGACGCCCGCCAACATCTGGAGGAGGCGAAGGCGTTGGCGGCGGGGTCCGAGGATTGGCGGGGGCTCGCCGGTCGAGTGGCTCTGGCCGAGGCGGTCGTGGCCTGGGCCGAAGGGAAGGACCAGGAGGCGGAGGGCCGGGCGTCGGCGGCCATCGAGGTGTTCCGCCGCTTCGGGCTGCCGTGGGCCGAGGCCGACGCCCAGCGCCGGGTCGCCCGGGCCCGGCACGCCCGGGGCGACCGGGTCGGGGCCGTGCAGCGGTTCGCCGCCGCCATCGAGCTCTACCGCCGCCACGGCGACGGGAACTGGTGGATCGAGCCGCTGGTGGCCGAGAAGCTGGCCGCCCAGGGGGTCTCGGCGGAGGCCGTGGCGTCGTCCGTCCACCTCGTGGCGGCCGCCGTCGAGGATGAGCGGCCCGACCTCGCCGCCCACACCTCTCCCGAGGGGACCGTCACGCTCCTCTTCTCCGACATCGAAGGCTCCACGGCGGCCAACGAGCGGCTGGGCGACCAGCGGTGGATGCAGGTGCTGCGGGCCCACAACCAGATCGTGCGGGTCGAGATCGCCCGCCAGGGTGGCTTCGAGGTCAAGTCCCAGGGGGACGGGTTCATGGTCGCCTTCTCGAGCGCCCGCAAGGCCCTGGCCAGCGCCATGGCCATCCAGCGGGCCCTGCTCGCCCACGGCTTGGCCCATCCCGAGGAAGCCACCCGGGTGCGCATGGGGCTGCACACCGGCGAGGCGCTCAAGGAGGGCGACGACTTCTTCGGTACGCACGTGGCGCTGGCCGCCCGGGTCGCCGCCTCCGCCCGGGGTGGTGAGGTCCTCGTCTCGTCGCTGCTCAAGGACCTGACCAGCGGATCGGGCGACTTCGAGTTCGGGCCGGGCCGCGAGGTCGACCTGAAGGGCTTCTCCGAGACCCGGCGGGTGTACCCGCTCCGCTGGGAGGAGATCGATGAGCCCGACGGGACATCGGCCGTAAGCCCAGCGGCCGCAGACCCTCCACCCCGGCCCGTCCCGGAGCGGCTCTTCACGCTGCTGGCCGCCGAGGGCGACGGCCGGACCGACGACCTCCTGACCGAGACGGCCGGCGAGCACGGCGAGATCGTCACCGTCGACGGTGGCGTCGCCGCGGTGTTCGCCTCGCCGGCCGATGCGGTGGCCGCCGCGGTGCGGCTCCAGGCGGCCGAGCCGCCGCTGCACGTCGGCCTCCATGCCGGCGGGCTCCCGGCCGACGGGGGGCCGGGGGACGGGGGCGCCCTGGCGATGAGCAGCGCGCTGGCCCGGCGGGCCGAGCCGGGCCAGGTGCTCTGCTCCGGGTTGGTGGCCCGGCTCCTCGCCGGACGGCCGCGGCTGGCGTTCGTTCCCGTCGAGGGCGGCCGGGTGGAAGCCGGCGACCCGGATGCGGTGTACGAGCTGCGGGCCGAGGCGGCCGGCGCCTTCTCCGCGCCCCCGGTCCTCATCGGCCGCCGGACCGAGCGGGCCCGGCTGCTGGCCCGTCTCGGCGAGGCCGCCACCGGCCGGGGTGGGCTGGTGATGCTGGCCGGGGAGCAGGGTATCGGCAAGACCCGGCTGGCCGACGAGGCGGCCTGCCTGGCCGAGCGGGAAGGGTTCGCGGTGCTGTGGGGCAGGTGCCACGAAGGGGAGTGGCCGCCGCCCTACGGGCCGTTCGTCGAGGCGATCGACGTCCACGCCGACCTCGTTCCGGGGAGTGAGCTCCGGCGCGACCTCGGGGAGGCCGCCGGGATCGTCGCCCAGCTGGTTCCGGCCGTCCGGCGGGTCCTGCCCGAGGCCAGCGCCGCGGCGGTCCCGCCGGAAGAGGAGCGGCACCGCCTGCTCGACGGCATCGGCCGCTTCCTGGTGAGGCGGTCCCGCCGGGTCCCCCTGGCCGTGCTCCTCGACGATCTCCACTGGGCCGACCGCAGCACCGTCGCCCTGCTCCGGCATCTCGTCCGCCTGGCCGCCACCGAACGGCTCCTGCTGATCGGCACCTACCGGGACGTCGACCTCGACCGGGCCCACCCGCTGACCGACGCCCTGGCCGCCTGGCCCCGGGAGGCGGCCTACGAGCAGCTGCGCCTCGACGGCCTCGACGGCGAGGAGGTCAGCGCCTTCCTGTCCGTGAACTCCGGCCAGGACGTACCGCTCGACGCCGGTATGGCCTGGGCGGCGGAGACCGGCGGCAACCCCTTCTTCATCCTCGAGCTCCTCCGCCACCTCCACGAGGAAGGGAAGCTCTACCGCGGCGCCGACGGCCGCTGGACGGTGGCCGCGCCGCTGCGGGACCTGGCCCTCCCCGTGGCCGCCCGGGACGTGGCCCTCCGGCGGGTCTCCCGGCTGTCGGACGACGCCCGCCGGCTGCTCGGGGTGGCGTCCGCCTTCGAGGGTGCGTTCCGGTTCGAGATGGTGGCCGACCTGGCCGGGCTGTCCGAGGAGAGCGGGCTCGATGCCCTCGAGGAGGCGGTCGGCGCCCGGATCCTGGAACCGTCCGGCGACACCGAGAGCTACGCCTTCACCCACGCCGTCATCCGCCACGCCCTCTATGACGGTGTGGTGCCCTCCCGCCGATCGCGGCTCCACCGGCGGGTGGCCGAGGCGCTGGAGGGGGCGGCGACGGCGACGCCGGCCGAGATCGCCGTGCACTACCACCGCAGTGTCGCCCTGCCCGGCGCGGAGCGAGGGGTCGCTCCGGCCCTCGAAGCCGCCGACCTGGCCCAGGCGACCGGGGCCTACGACGAGGCGGCCAAGTTCCTCCGCCTGGCTCTCGACCTGGCGCCCGGCACCGACCCTCGCCGTCCGGCGCTCCTCGGCCGCCTGGGGATCGTCCTGGCCTGGGCGCTGGACTTCGACGACGCCGTCGACGTGGCCGCCGAAGCCGGCGACGCCATCGCCCAGACCGAGACCAAACAGGCCGCGGCGCAGTACCTGGCCGACGCCGCCTACGCCGTCGCCTCAGCCGGCGGGATCGTCCCGGCGTGGCAACTGGCCCGCCAGGGCCTCACCTACGCCGGCGCCCGCGACGTCGCCTGGGCCCGGCTGACCTGCTTCGACCACCAGCGCCGCGAAGCGGAAGATCCCGACGAGCCGGGCATCCCCATCGACAGCGCCGAACGCCGGGAGGCGGCCGCCATTCTCCGGGCGGCCGGTCTCGACCCGCTGGGTCCGGGCCCGATGGAGGCGGCGTGCGAGAGCCGGCAGGAGCTGCTGGACATCTCGAACCTCGTCGTCCGGGGCTCCTGGCTCGGGGAATACGAACGGGTCCTGCCCGCCGTCATGGCCGAAGCCCGCGACGCCGAAGGGCTCGGCCGGCTGGCCCGGGCGGCGCGGGCCTTCGGCCAGGCCGCCTTGTTCCAGGTTGCCCTGGGCGATCTCTCCGAGGCCCGCCGGTCACTGGAGCGCGCCGGCGCCCTGTCGGTTCGGCTGGGGACGCCCATCCCCACGGTCATCTGGTCCCAGCACCTCCTGTGTTTGGTGGTCGATGAAGGGTGGGAGCAGGTCGAAGGCACCTTCGCCTTCCTGGCCGCCACCGACGACCCGGCGCTGGTCTGGGCCCGCGGTTTCGTCTACGGCGTCGAGGCCCAGATCGCCGCCCGCCGGGGCGACCCGGAGAAGGCCGTCGACGCCGTCCAGCGCCTGCTGCCCTGGCTCGAGCGGGCCCCCGCTTGGACAGTGGGTCTCTCGATTGCGGCCTATGGGGCGGCGGAGGCGCTGTGGCTGCTCGAGCGCTTCGACCACGCGGAGGCCGTTGAACGGGCCCTGCGGGTGAAGATCATCCCGGCCGACTTCCGCTTCGGGGTCGACGGGAGGCTGACGCTGGCGCGGCTCTGCGCCCTCACCGGGCGCCACGACGAGGCGCAGCAATGGTTCGCCGACGCCCGCCGCCGGCTGGAGGAGGAAGGGTCACGACCGATGCGGGCCGTCTGCGACTTCGACGAGGCGCTGATGTTCGCCCGCCGGGCCGGCGTCGGCGACGCCGGCCGGGCCCGCCCGCTGCTGGCCGCCGCCCGGCGGCAGTTCGACGACATCGGGATGACCGGCTGGCTCCGCCGGGCCGACGAGGTCGAAGGCCAGCTCGTCTGAGACGAACTTCCGAAAGCGGTGCATACCTCATACGGGACCGGGTGGACGACGGCCGGTACGCGGCGATCGAGCCTTGGATCGACGTGCCGGTGCCGTCCGCGGCGGCAAGGCTGGTGGCCGAGGCGGGCCCGCGAGCCCCGGACGAGGAGGCCATGGAGCAGGTCAGGTTGGCGCCGCTCGGCGCTCGGTTCGACCTGGAGCGCCGCCTGAAGGAAGGCAACGGCGTCGAGACCTACGCGGGAACCGACACCGTCGACGGCTCCCCGGTGATCGTCAAGGCCGTGGCCACCGCCGGGGTCTCCACGGCGTTGCGGCTCCGGCTGGAACACGAGGCCTACGTCCTCGAGCGTCTGGGGACGGATTCGTTCCGGCCGCTGGTGGCCAGCGGCTACGACCAGGGCCGGTTCTACCTCGTCCAGCCCCGGATCGACGGCGAGACGCTGGCCGACCGTCTCACCCGGGGGCCGCTCCCGCTCTCCGCGGCGCTGGGGGTCGCCGTCGACGTCCTCCGGGCGCTCCAAATGGCCCACGACCACGGCGTGTTTCACCGGGACGTCAAACCGGCCAACGTGATCGTGACCGGCGTCCGGCGGGCGGTCCTCATCGACTTCGGCCTGGCCCGCAGCGGCAGTCTGGACGCCTCGCTGCGCGACGAGCCGGTCGGGACGGCCCGCTATCTGGCCCCCGAGGCGGCCGGGCTCATCGATTCCGAAGTCGACCACCGCTCCGACCTCTACGCCGTCGGCGTCGTGCTGTTCGAGTGCCTGGCCGGCCGCCCGCCGTTTTCGGGCGACACCGTCGGCGAGGTGCTCCGCCAGCACCTCAACACCGCGCCGCCGCCGCTGCGGAGGCTCGGCGTCGACGTCCCCCGGGCAGTCGACGCCGCCATCCAGCGGCTGCTGGCCAAGGAGCCGGACGAGCGCTACCAGTCGGCCGCCGCCGTCCTCGCCGACCTGACCGAGCTCGAGGCGCAGCTGGCCGCCGGCATCGACGAACCGGCGGTCATGCCCGGCCTCCATGACCGGCGCCGGGCCCTCACCGAGCCGTCGTTCGTCGGACGGGCCACGGAGCTGGCCGCCCTCGGCGCGCTGCTCGGGGCCGCGGATCGGGGAGACGGCGGCCTCGTGCTCGTCGAGGCGGAGTCGGGCGGCGGCAAGACCCGCCTCCTCGACGAGGTCGCCCTGCAGGCCAGCCGGCTCGGCTTTCTGGTGCTGCGGGGCCAGGGCATCGACCACGCCGCCCACCGTCCGTTCCAGGTCCTCGACGGCGTGGTCGCCGGGATCGCGGCCTCGGGCGACCCGGCGCGCCATCTCCGGGCCCTCTTGGGGGACTGGGCGGAGGCGGCCGCCGTCGCCCTGCCCGAGCTCGCCGAAGTGCTCGGGACGCCACGGGAGGCGGACGCCGGGCCGGAGGCCTACGGCGAGACCCGCAGCGTCGAAGCCCTGAGCGCCCTCCTCGACGTCCTCGGCCGCCCGGCCCGTCCGGCGCTGGTGCTCCTCGACGACTGCCAGTGGGCCGACGGGCTGACGGTCACGCTGCTGGCCCGGTGGCAGGCCCACCTGGCGGCCCGGGACCGCAGTCCGGGCATCGGCACCCACGTCCTCGTCGTCGCCGCCTTCCGGTGCGAGGAGGTCCCCGCCGGCCATCCCCTGCGGCGCATCGCCGCGCTGCAGCAGGTGACGCTGGCGCCCTTCGGCGACAACGATGTCGCCGCTCTGTGCGCATCCATGGCCGGTCCGCTCCCCGACGAGGCCGTGGCGACGGTCGTCCGCCTGGCGGACGGCAGCCCGTTCATGGCCTCGGCCGTCCTCCGCGGAATGGTCGAAACGGGAGCGCTGCGCGACACCGACGGCGGCTGGGAGATCGACCCCGGCCCGATGGGAGACGTGCAGACGTCGCGGCGGGCGGCGGCCTTCCTCGCCCGCCGGTTCGACCTCCTCGACCCGGCCGCCCTCCGGCTCCTCACCGTCGGCGCGGTGCTCGGCAAGGAGTTCGAGCTCGACCTCGCGGTGGCGCTGGCCGGTCAGGGCGCCACCGAAGTGGGCCCGGTGCTCAACGACGCCCGGCGGCGCTGCATCCTGTGGGTCGACGAGGACGACGGCCGCTGCTCGTTCGCCCACGACAAGCTCCGGGAGACGCTCCTCGGCCGGCTCGACACCGCCGAGCGGGCCGACCTTCACCGGCGGGCCGCCGACCTCATCGAGCGCCGCGACGCCGAGCGGGTCTTCGAGCTGGCCTACCACTTCCACTCCGCCGGCGATCCCGCCCGGGCGCTGCCCTACGCCTTGCGTTCCGCCGAACTGGCCCGCGGCCGCCACGCCCTCGACGTCGCCCTGACCCACTACCGGATCGCCGAACGCTCGGCGGCGGCGCTGGCCGCCGGGGGAGGGGACAGCACCG
>Ga0070741_10010196_pt1 | contig 17857 bp, 15 predicted proteins | sample Coa_R1_4_FD_66440 | JGI IMG/M metagenome (GOLD analysis project Ga0070741, IMG submission 66440) | Surface soil microbial communities from Centralia Pennsylvania, which are recovering from an underground coalmine fire - Coalmine... | ecosystem: Environmental > Terrestrial > Soil > Unclassified ...
GAGAAAGGGCAGGGATCGGAAGGAGAAAGGGCAGCGGTCGATCTAAGAAGTCGGCAGGAGATCGAGAACGGCAGGAATCGGCGCGGCAGCTCGGCGGGAATCAGAACGCGGGAATCAGAACGCGGGATCTTTCCAGGAAACGCCGGGCCAGGACATTCGAGGGTCAAAGGGAGACGCCGGCGACCCATGGAGGAAGGCCGGCGTCGTTGCGAGGTGATACATGAAACGGTGGATGAGATCCTAGGAACGTCCTCCGATGATGTACTGCACGGCCATGTGGTGCCCGACAGCGGCCTTTTTCGGTAGCACGTCGTCGATGTTCATCGCAGCAGTGGGCGCGGCGCGGGCGTCGTCCGGGTTGCGCAAGACGGCGGTGAGCTTGCCCGAGTTCTTGGCTACGACGATCCGTTGCGCATCCTCGGGACTCACGGAGAGCGTGATCGTGGTGTAGGTGCGGGGCTGATTCGTGCCTTCGCTCTTGCGCGTCACCTGACCGGTTGCCAGCACTTCCACATTCGAGAGCAATGGAAAGGTGACATCGGTCGCATTGGCGCCGCTGCCGTGTGCGGTGACCATCAGATCGATGTGATCGGCAGGCCGCAGCATCCCGGAAATGGAATTGACCTCGTCCACCTCCGTGGTGAGCGCGCGGTTGCCGTTCTCCAGAGTGGAGCTGAACACGGCGGTGAGAGACTCCAGATGCACCTGAAGCAAGGCTTCGCCGCGCTTCAGCGGGGCCCCGAGCCTCTGCCCGGCATATTGCCCGAAGTGCTTGGGATCGATCGCCGAAGCGTGGACGTATTCGGCCGGGATCCGGTCCCTGGCGAACACGGCAGGGGAGATCACGGCCCCCTTCGGCAGGTCCCGTTTGGCGACCACCACATCGACCATCTGGTGGGCGCCGCGCAGCTCGGCATCGATCTGGCTCTTGTGGTCGCGCAACTGCTTCTGGAACAGAAACGTTGCGACCAGACCGAGGGCGATCGCCCCGGCGAACAACAGCCAGTTGTTGTTCAGGCTCGGAAGCTTGGGTGCGAATTTCATGTGTGTGTCCTCAAGGCAGGGAAAGGAAAAAGGTCAGATCCTGGTAGAAATTGTGGAGGGCCGTCGTAAGCACCTGTCCGACGGGAGACGTCGCGGCGAACAGCAGCGCGGCCAGGATGCCGCCAATGATTGCGTACTCGGTCATCGACTGCCCACGCTCGCGGCCAGGGATGAAGCCGCTACGGGCGAGTCTCCCGTGGCTCATTGGACCAATCGTGTTGCGGAGGCGATTCATGGCAGTTTCCTGGTGTCGGGCACTTCGGTGAGACTTTGAAGATCAATCGCCGTCCCGCCCAGTGTCCTTGGTCACCAGGTTGGCCAGGATCGTGGTCCCGCGGCCCCGGGCTGTCCCGACGATGCTCAGCTGCATCTCGCTGTCATCGTGGGCAAAAGCCACGAAGACGCCGCCCGCCGGGCCCGCACCCTGTCGGGCCTCGGTGCTCTGAACCTGAGCCCAGCCCGAATTCAGAAGCGAGTCGGAATAAAATTCGAGCGCCGAAGTGGGCGCCTGCGGCGCAAGGATCAGAAGCTGCCGGCTGTGCTTGCCCGGGTCGTCGGACTCCACCACCGAGATGACGTGAGCACCCGGTAGCATCGGCAACTGACCAGGGTCGTGATCCAGCTTCGATCCAATCACGAGCGCCACGGAGATCAGCCCGTGACTGCCTGATTTGGGGGCATCCTCGACCTTCACCGTCATGAGGTAAGGTCCATGCGTCTGGCCCACTACGGTAGCGTCCCCGAGCGCGCTGATTGAGGGCTTGTGCTCGTAAGCGCCGGTCCAGTACGCCCGGTAATAGCTGATGATCTCCGCCCGGCTCACATGAGACTGGAACCGCATGATGCGCGTGGGGATTCCATTCACCCGCATGCTCGTAGCGATCCACTGCACGTCCGCTTTCGGGGGCATGGGGATTTCGGGCCAGGGCTCCGAGGCGGCTCGGGCCGTCCCCGGCAGTGTCAGAACGGCAAGCAGCGCTCCGATCGTGACGAGCTCGAGGGTACGTCGAAACAACTGTGGTGCTGTGGTCTTCATGATGACAGTCTCAGTTGTAGCAAAAGTCATTCGGGTCACCGGCATCGCCCGGATCGTGAAGCGGGTTGTATACAGCGCCGGGCGCGCCGAGGCCGCCGGTCTTGGGCACCACCTCCGGCTTCACACAGCCAAACTGTGGCGGTGGGGTGTCGATCAGCGCTTCTACAAACGGTGTCAGCACGTCTTTGAGCAGCTGGAAGGGGGCGGTCTTGCCCGGCACTGATTCGTCGCTCTGATGGCTAGCGACATCCGCAGCGCCGTCTCCATTCCACGGATCGCCAGCCATCACGGTCGTCGCTCCAATCTTCAGGTTGATGTTGGCGAGCGGGGCGAAGTGCGTCACATTCACGACCGGCACCTCGACATCGGCTTCGACTCCGGATCCTGAGCCAAGCCCTTTGAAGAGGCCGGCCGCCGAGTCCGCCGGCGTCGACAGGCTGCCTTTTTGACCCAGCTTGACCGAGATATCGGAGTACTGGGCGATCAGCGGATCGCCCGTGATCTGACTCCAGTTCGGGTTCTCATCCGTGGCCGTGGAGCCCTGCGCCTGCTCGTCCTTGGCTATGTTGTGAGCGCCACCGTCACGGAAGAAGCGTGCCACGGTCTCGTTCTGCACGATCGTGTCACTCTCGCTCTTGCGGGGATCGAGTGCGCGTTCCATCGCCGCGTAGCGGCTCGCCTGGATCGCCTGGTGCCTGATATCCGAGAACTTGCCGATGTAGATGATCCCCAGCACCAGGGGAATGAACAGGGCCATGGCCGCGACGAACTCGCTCATGGCCTGGCCTCGCTGGGTCGTTCTCATCGAAAGGGTGCGCATGATCGGGCTCCTGGTCAGAATGTTCGGACGGGCGTGCAGCTCACTGGGTCGCGACCGGAATCAGGCTGGCCTGGCCGATCTGAGCATACAGCGCGGTAATCCATTTGGAGTCGGGCGCCGTCAGGCGCGCCTGCCAGTAAGGGTTATAGAGGCTGGCGAACTCGTGCTGACCGTCCTCACGGGCGAGAGAGCCCCGAGTGGGATCGACGGCCTTGCCATCCGGGCGCAGGAAGAAAACGCACGCCTCGGAGATGGCGGTCAGATCGCCGCCATTCTGAAAATTGTCCGTCATGCGCGGCGAGCCCTGAGGACCCGCGACGTCCACATTGTTGAGGCCAGTCCCCAGGTTCTGGGTGGTCAGAGTTGCCTTGCCGGCCTCCTGGACCGCCATCACATAGGCCATCGAGCCACTATCGCTGCCGTTGTTCACGGTGCAAGGGTCTTTGTTGCCGAGCCCGGCAACGATGTCGTAAAGCTTGGGGAGCCCGTTCCAGCTCAGGTTATTGGCATTGTTCATGGCCTGCTGGCAGTTCCAGGTGAACTGGCCGAACAGTCCGCCGCTGGTGTTGCATTGATCGGTGCCGGTACTCCCATCCGAATCCGCATCCGCCCGGCCATAACCCATGTCCACGAAAGGAACCGGGTCAGTGGAGCAGAAGTGGCCCAAGAAGCAGGTATTCTCCTCGAGATCCATCGAGTCCTGCGCTTCCCAGTGATTGAAGTCATCGAGCTTCGTCACGCCGGAGGTCTTGGCGAACTGCGGAAACTCGGTGCCGGCGCCCAGGATTTCCAGCGCGGTGTTGAAGTCATTGATGAGGCTGCTGTTGTTGCGCTGATCCGCGAACGGATCGCGCGAGTTGTTGACGATGTCCTTGAGGATCGACTGGTCCTCGATACTGATGAAGGAGGACCAGGTGCTTTCGTTCATCGCAAGAGCGAGGGTGCTTGCCGCAAGCTGAGGCGCCTGGTCGTCGCGCCCGTTGAAGGTCGTCTCGTTTGCCGCGGCGATGGTCGAGGCCACTGAGTTCGCTGCAGTCGCTCCGGAGGCATAGACCCCGGCAGCAACGCCCTGCAGGATCGTGTTCACGCCCTCAATGATCGGTATATCGACCCGGATCTTGGCATCCACCCCGGTCGTAACCAGATCCACCCCGTCCGAGAGAGGTCCGGTAACGTCATCCACGAACGGAACCGCGGCCGTGTACGTCGCAATGTTCTGCAGCAGCGTGTCCGTGTAGTACATGAAGGACTCGGAGCTCACCAGCTGCGCGACAGTCACTTCGTTGGCAACCATCGCGCGATTGGCGTAAGCCTCGAAGTTGAGCATCCTGGCCTCGATCAGCGCGCCGCTCAGCGCCGCGGCATCCGCGGCATTCACGGTCGCTTCCTTCTTGTTGGTCACCTGGCCGACGTTGTAGACCAGCGCGAACACGCAGCAGCATGCCGCGATCGTCGCCAGGAACCAGACGACGGTCTGGCCGCCTTGGCGCGCCCGGTTTGCGCCGCGAATGGGTGATCTCATGTCATGCTCCTTTGCATCGGCAGGCTTGCTGTTGTGATCGATCCTGCTCGTTTACGCGGGCGCTGCCTAATTACCAAAGTCAATGTCGTGTTCCGCGGCGGGATTGCGTCTGCATCCGATGGGCGTGTGCCGAAACGAAAGCGGCGGCCCCGTGGCCGCCGCGCCGGTGAACGAAGGCTCGAGTGCTGTTACTGATCGGTGACCTGCTTCGTGTAGCTGTCGAGGCCCAGATTCGCCTTCGAATCCGTGTCGGCCTTGCCAGCCTCGGTGCCGGCCTGCGTGACATCTCCGTTGGCCACGCTGCCCTTGCCTGCCAGACCGTTGGAAATCGCAGCCATCTGTGACTGCACGGTGCGGCCGAATGCGCTGTATACGGCGATGGCGCCGATGGCGATCAGGGCAACGATGATGATGTACTCGGTCATCCCCTGGCCAAACTGCCGGCGGGCACCGGCGGTGCGCTTGCTGAGAGTAATGCGGTTCATGATCGGATCCTCCAAGAATGTGTGGGTTGTGTGTTGCGCGACCAGTCGGCGCCGCGCGGTTCAAATCGTCGGAGCACATGGTGCGCATATCCGGCACGCCTGCCTATTGACTTTAGTCCTATCGTTTTTGCAGGACGGCCGGCCCTTCTCGCAGTACTCTTCGGGTCACTGATCTGTTAGTACCCGCCGCGAGGCGGGCGAGTAGTGAAGAGGAGTCAGGCAGATGACATCGCGTATAGGTTCGTTGTTGGCTGGTCATGCGCGCCGCGCCGCGTCGCTGCTGCTCCTGGCATCGTTGGCCGCTTGCGCCACTGCACCTGCGCCAAAGCAAGCTGCGAAGGAAGCATCTCAAACTCGCCCCGCCGGGCCCGCTCAGTCCGCGGACTCCGATCAACAGAGCAAGAAATTTCAACACGCCGAGGCTCTTTATCTCAGCGGACATCTGCAGGAGGCGGCCGCGGCATTCGAGGAACTCACGCGCGCCTACCCGACGGACGCCCGGATCTGGTTTCGCTATGGCAACACCGAGGCGAAGCTCGGCGCTTACGATGATGCGGCCAAGGCATTTCAAACGGCGCTGGCGGTCGAGCCCGGGCAGGGACCCGCCGCTCTCAATCTGGCGCTGATCCGCCTGGCGCAGGCGCAAGAGTCTCTCGATGTGGCGATCGCCGGGCTGCCGGCCCAATCACCGGAAGGCAAGCAGGCTGGCGGTCTGAAAAGTCAACTCGACGCGCTGGTGGGAACGCCCCTGAAGGGCTCCGCCCCGCCGCAACACTGATCTGCGTCCTCACGCAATCCGCAAGGAGTGATCATGAAGACTCTTGTCCGGCTCGATAGGCAAGCAGGCGCGACCATGGTCGAGTTCGCACTCGTCATGCCCTTCGCGCTCCTGCTGGTACTCGGGCTGATCCAGATTGGTCTGATGTACAGTGCCAAGGCAGTAGTGAACGAGGCGGCCTTCATGGCGGCACGCGCGGGCGCGGTACAGAACGCACAGGTCGACAAAATGACCGCGGCCATGCAAAAAGCGCTGATACCGTTCTATCAGGACACCACGAATTCGGATGCCGCAACGCGGCTGACAGCGGCGCTGGCGAGTGCGAAAGCGGATACCGACTGCGCATCGGCGAGTCAGTGCTTTCTCAAAATCGAGGTGCTCAACCCTACGCCGGCGGCCTTCGCGGACTTCGGCATCACGAGCGGCGCCTCGCAAGGACACACGTTCATTCCAAACGACAATCTGGAGTTCCGCTCCCACGCGGTCAAGGGCAAGACCGGAGGCTCCGGTGAGTCGATCCAGGATGCCAATGCGCTGAAGATCAAGGTGACCTACGGGTACGAGCTCAAGGTGCCTCTGATTGCCACGCTCTTCAAGGCGGTTCTGTGCGGGACAGACAGTGGCGTGGATGCCTTCGGCCGCGCGAACTCTCCACTCAGCATTCAAGGCGATGACGACTGCACGAACTTCTACGATCAGGGACGCATTCCAATCGTCACCTATGCAACGGTGCAGATGCAGACCCCGGCCTGGCAGCAATGAGAGGCAGCCGGGGCGAAAACTGGACAAGCTCGCCGCGGCGGCGCTAGCCTCCGCTGCGGACATGGGGAGTGCTGATGGACACGAACAAGAAGGTCCTCCTGGTCGATGACCACGATCTGGTGCGCTTCGGGACCAGCCTCCTGCTGGAGTCGCTGGAAGAGGTGCGGTGCGAAATCATTCCTTGCCGCTCACTGGACGATGCGCGCACTGCCTGCCGCGAGAAAGGACCGTTCGATCTCGTGCTGCTCGATCTCAATCTCCCCGATGCGAAGGGCCTGCAGGGGCTGCGGACGCTCCTCGATGAACATCCCAACATGCCGTTCGCGATGCTCACCGGGACGCAGGATGAATTCGTCATCCGCCAGGCGCAGGCCATGGGCGCGGTGGGCTATCTGCTCAAGTCCTGGACGCCCGAGCGCCTGAAGGAGGCGCTCAAGTCACTGTTACGGCCGACCGCAGTCCCCAGGTCGGGGACAATCGCCGAGCGTTTCCCCAAACTCGCCGGCTCCTCGCACTACGATCGCGTTGCCGAGCTGGGTCCCCGCCATCTGCAGATCCTCGAGTTGATTCTGGAGGGCTGCAGCAATCAGGAGATCGCCAAGGCAACCGAGCTGTCACTCGGAACGGTGAAGAACTACGTGTCGGCTATCCTGCTGGCGCTCGATGTCGAGTCGCGATCGCACCTGATCAGCCTGTTCCACTAAACCCTGCGACCAGGTCCATCTCTTCATGCGGGTGGACACCAGCCTGTCAGCCACTGAGGCCCTGAAACCCGGAACCGATGCGCCCGGGGCGCGGACTGATGCGCGCCACGCGCGTGCGGATCCCCGAGTCGCCGAAGTCCTCTACAGCACCGCGGTCGAGGGCGATCGCCGGGCGGTCGTCATCACGATCCTGGGCTCGTTCCTGGTTGCCTTTCTGGTGCAGCGACAAACGGCATCGCACGCAGCATGGCTATGGTGCACGGCGTGCGTGACGCTCGGCGGCCTGCGGCTGGCTCTGAACTGGCCGTCGCGTCGGAGCGAAGTGAGCGACTCCGCCGCCAGCGCCCGCTGGCGCTGGCTGGCCCTGCTGTTGGTCGGATTCACGGTCTGGGGCGTGGGACCGCTGTTGTTCCTGATGGACAATCCGTCAGCCGACACGCTGCTGACCGGTATTTTCCTGGCTGCTGCGGGACTGTCAGCTCCACTTCTCTCCGCGTGGCGGCCAGCTGTGTATGTTTCATTGTTGCCCTCTCTCCTGCCACTGCTGGTTACGCTCGCGATGCGCCCGCTCACGGGACCGACGCCGGTCTCGACCAACTCACTCCTGCTGGCATCCATCGGCGCTGCATTTCTGCTGGTCCTCGAGCGTCTGACGATGACGCAGAGCGATTCTCTGGCACTGCTGCTCGCTACGCGCTTCCGCAACGAGGATCTGGTGAGCCAGCTGCGCTCGCAGATCGAGGTCGCGGCGCGCGCCAACCAGGAGAAGACGCGCTTTCTGGCCTCCGCCGCTCACGATCTGCGGCAGCCGCTCCATGCTCTGGGAATGTTCTGTGCAGCGCTCGAGCAGCGGCTCAACAATACGCCGGAGAAACCTCTGGTTCGCAACATGATGAGCGCCATCGAGTCGCTCGAAGAGTCGTTCGGGGCGATGCTCGACATCTCGCGCCTGGATGCGGGCGTGGTGCAGACTTCTCCGCAGACGTTCGCGATCCGCGACACCTTCCGTCGGCTCTATCAACAGTTCGCAGGTGATGCGGAGGCGCGCAATCTGGCATTGCGATTTCGCGCCACGCGCCGGATCGTCCGCAGCGACCCACTGCTCCTCGAGCGTGTGCTGGCCAATCTCGTCCAGAATGCGCTTCGCTATACGCGCAAGGGCGGCGTGCTCGTCGCTGCGAGGCGGCACGCGAGCGGGGTGGCACTCGAGGTGTGGGATACCGGCCTCGGCATCCCCGCTGACAAGCGGGAAATGATCTTCCGCGAGTTCTACCAGATCGATAATCCCGAGCGCGATCGCGGCCGGGGCCTCGGAATGGGATTGGCCATCGTGCAGCGTCTGTGCAGCCTGCTCGAGCATCCGCTCGATCTGGCCTCGACCCCCGGCAGGGGGAGTGTCTTTCGCCTGATCGTTCCAGTGGGCGAGGTCAGCGCGATCGATGCGGCGAACACCGATGCGGATACGTTGCCCCCGCGCAGGTCGGGCCAAGTCACGGTGATCCTGATTGATGACGAACGCACGATCCGGGAGGCCACCCGCGAGCTGCTTCGGCCGATGCATGTGAATGTGCTTCTGGCCGGCACCATCGCTGAGGCGGTTGCCCTCGCGCGCGACTCGGGTGAGCAGATCGAGATGATCCTGTCGGACTGGCGGTTGCGCGGCCAGGAGAACGGGGTCGAGGCGGTGCGGGCAGTGCGCGCCGTATGCGGGGAGGCGACGCCGGCGGTCCTGATCACGGGAGACACCTCGCCCGAGCTGCTGAAGCTGGCACATGAGAGCGGGCTGGTGGTGCTGCACAAGCCCCTCCAGCCTCGGCAGCTCGTCCGTCTAATCAAGCACTTGCGGCGCTAACAGCCCGTCCGGGGGGCCGCGAGGGGCATGCCCGTCAATATGACTTTAGTGATTTGCGCGGCCGAGCCGTCCCGGCCAGGCTGACGGGCACGGAGCGCGCCGTCCATGCGCGGGAAATGGGCTGTCGGAGGGGAATGACGTATGACCCTTGTCTTGCGAGGTGTGACGCTGAATGAAGAGCCGATCAGCCGCCCGCTGATCGGGCGGTTCGACGAGCGCGGCGGCACGCTGGGCCGCTCGGATGATGCGACGCTTACTCTGCCGGACCCGGAGCGCATGATCTCCCGCCTGCAGGGGCAGATCGTCCACAGCGACAGTCACTATTGGATCGAGAACATCAGCGCGGCCAGCGCGATTCTGCACAACGGCCGACCCCTGGGCATCGGCATGCGGGTGGTCCTGCGTCATGGCGACGAGCTGAGGATCGGCGGCTACACGCTCGAGGCAGCCTTCGAGGACGATGCCTCCAACGCAACGATTCTCAGCGGACGGACGGTCGTTCCTCGAGTAGACACCGTCCCCGCTGCACGCCGGGCCGCACCTCCTCAGCCCCAGGTGTCTCTTCAGCCTCCAGCGTCCCCTCAGCCGCCGGCATCTCCGCAGCCCTCCGCGCCTTCTCAGCCCCCGACGCCTCGAGTATCGGTGCCTCTGTCGCCGCCCGTACCGCCCCCAGCCTCAGCGCGACCTGCTCCCGTGACCCCGACGCCTCTCAGTCCCCAGCCGGGCGCCGAACTGCACGCGACGCTTGCCGAGCCCCTGCGGGGCGGATTGCAGGCGACTCTTCAGAATGCCGCGGGTGCCGAGGCGCTCTGGCGAGCCTTTCTGCAAGGAGCCGGTATCGAGGTGCCGTTGGCGCCCTCGAGCGAGCTTCTGACCACGATCGGCGAAATGATGAAGATCGCGGTGGGCGGCATCCAACGGCTGGTCACGATGCGCGCGCGGGCCAAGAGCGAGATGCAGGCCGACATGACTCTGATCCAGTCGCGCGACAACAACCCGCTGAAGTTCTCGCCCGACCCCGACCAGGCTCTGCAGATGCTGCTGCAGCCGCCGGCGCGAGGCTTCCTCGCAGGGCCCGCCGCCCTGCGCGATGCCGTGACGGACCTGCAGTCCCACCAGGTTGGCATGACTGCTGGGATGCGATCTGTACTGGAGGCTGTCCTCGATCGGCTCGATCCCGCGAAAATCGAGGGCCTGCCTGCCAAGCGCTCGATGTCGGACCTTTTCAATCCGGCCCGGCGCCAGGCCCGCCTGTGGGCGATTTATCTGCAGCAGTACCAGGGTCTGCGTGATGAGGCGCAGGACGGCTTCGAGCGGATCTTCGGGGAAGTGTTCCGCGAGGCCTACGAAGCGCAGGTGCGAAATCTGGGCGCGAGCGGGGAGTCCGACCGGCCCCGCGGCGGAGGCTCCCGGTGAGGATGTTGCGACGCATCGGCGCGACGGTGCGCGCGGCCTGCATCGTGGCCAGCCTGCTTCTTGCGTTTGGCACAGGGGAACAACGAGCGCTGGCCGACCCTGCTTCCAGTCCTTCAGCCGCCACGACGCTCGAGCTGACAATCGTTGGCGGCCCCGCGCTCAATCCCAACACTGAAGGGCGCCCGTCGCCTGTCGTCGTGCGGGTCTTCGACCTGGCGGCCAGTCGCAACTTCGAGGGCGCCGACTATCAGGCCTTGTTCGAGCAGCCCAATGATCTGCTGAAGCAGGATGTGGTGGCGCAAGAGGAGCTGTTGCTGCGACCCGGGGACATCCAGGAGCGCAGCCGCACTTTATCGCCACAGGTTCACGCACTGGGCATCGCTGCAGCCTTTCGCGACCTCGACCGCGCCGTCTGGCGTCTCACGGTCCCCCTGAAACCCGGCCGGCGAAACTTTCTGCTCATCGATCTCGACAAAAATACGGTCCGCCTGGATACGGGCGATTCGGGTAGGCCCTGATGGCTGCCCGCCTGCTCTTCGTCGCAGAGCCGGTCCTGCTTCTGGTGTGCCGGCTTCGCGCCGCCGCCACCGTCGCGGATCTCTCGCGCCTGCGCGAGCGCCTGTCCGAAGTGCTGTTGGATTTCCAGGCGAGCGCACAGACGCAGGGCATCGAATCCCGTCGCGTAGCGCAGGCAACCGAAGTGCTCCGCGTGTTGATTGATCACGTGGTGACCTCCATGCCCTGGGGTGCGGATGCGGGCTGGCAGTCGCTGGCCCAGACGTCCGCGGGCGCAGGCCGGCCCGCTCAGCGCCTGCTCGACATGGCGCGTGCCGCTTCGTCGGATTCGGAGCTCGCAGAGTTGATCAGCGTGGCCGTCTCGCTCGGATTCGAACGACGCAGCCGCGGAGCGGAGGACCCCAGCGTCGATCAACTTCTCGCCCTGTTGGCAGCGCCGGGCCAGAAGCTCAATCCGCACGCAAAACAGAGTCTTTCGCCGGAAGGCCGCTCGCCGGTGCAACGAACGGCGGCAACCGGTTGGCTCCCACTCTGGACCTCCACTTTGATCATGGCGGCCTTGCTCGCGGCGCTCTACTTCGCGCTCCAGGTCTCACTCGGAATCAAGTCGGACCGCATCTACGCGCGCATCGCCGCGATGGATATTCCGCAAGTCACTTCAGTCGGGCAGGCGACTTCGGCTCCGCGCCTGCAGCCAGCGCTTTCGGAGCAGATTGCGCAGGGCAATTTCAGCGTGCGCGACGAGACGGATCGCAGCGTCATCGTCGTGCCCGCCGCGAAGCTCTTTCAGGGCGATGCGGCAACCCTGCAATCCAGCGCTACCGGGGTGCTCCAACCCATTGCCACGGTATTGCAGCACACGCCAGGGCGCATCCGGGTGGTCGGCCATACCGATGGGACGGTGGCGCGCTCGGCGCGTTTTCCATCTGCGTGGGAATTCTCGGTCGAGCGGGCGCGCGTGGTTCAGGAAGCCTTGCGAGGGTTGGGCATCGAGGCCTCGCGACTCAGCTACGACGGTCGAGCCAACATCGAGCCGCTCGCGGGCGCGCAGCGGACCGGCTCCGCTGCCGCAGACAGCCGAATCGAGATCGTGCTGCTGGTGGGGCGCTGATGCTCAAGTCATGGCTCCTGGCGCTCGCTGGCCTCACCGCATTCGCGCTGCTGGTGTGGCTCGCCGGTCCGTTGCTCATTGTGGGCGGGCAGGCCCCGCTTGCTTCACCGCAGGTTCGCGCGTTCGTCATCGTGGTCTTCGTGCTGCAGTACGTGGCGCAAAAGCTCTGGAGTGCCCGTCAGGCAAGACGGAACAACGAACGCGTCGTGGCGGGGCTGACTCCGGCGGCTGAGCCCGGTGACTCGTCCGAAGCGCAGGTGCTGCGCCGACGCTTCTCCACCGCGCTGTCCGAGTTGAAAAGCGCGCGCTTCGCCTCGCGCGGTGCCTGGCGGTTCGGCCGTTCGTATCTGTATGAATTGCCCTGGTACGCGATCATCGGTTCACCCGGGGCGGGAAAGACCACGGCGCTGCTCAATTCCGGTTTGAATTTCCCCCTGACGGACAAGCTGGGACGGGGCCCGGTGGGCGGGTTCGGCGGCACGCGCAACTGCGACTGGTGGTTCACGGACCGCGCCGTGCTCATCGACACCGCCGGGCGCTATACCACGCACGACAGCGATCGGAGCGCCGATCGGGCCGGCTGGGAAACCTTCCTCAACCTCCTGAGACAGACACGACCCCGCCAGCCTTTGAACGGAGTGCTGGTCGCCGTCTCGGTCGGCGACCTCCTCGAGTTCACCCCCGCCGAGTTGCTCGAGCACGCGCAGACGCTGCGGAGCCGCATCGAGGAGCTCGAGCGTTCCCTGCGCAGGCGCATGCCACTGTACCTGCTGCTGACGAAATGCGATCTGCTGCCCGGCTTCGTCGACTGGTTCGGAGCGCTCGGGCGCAAGGAGCGTGACCAGGTCTGGGGCGTCACGTTCGACCTCGACTCAGAGCAACCTGACAGCACAGCGCGCTTCCCCGCCAAATTCGAGCGTCTGGTGAGCCATCTCACCGACGGCCTGGTCGAGCGCATGCAGGCGGAACGCGATCCGCAGCGGCGCGCCAGAATCTACTCGCTGCCAGGCCAACTTCGCGGTTTGGAGGGGCCTCTCGATGCGCTCGTAAGTCGTGCGTTCGGGCCCGCGAGCGCCACCGGTGGGACATCAACATTTCTGCGGGGCGTGTATCTGACGAGCGGCACACAGGCCGGAACACCGATCGACCGGATGCTGGTGGCGTTCGGCCGCGAACTCGGTCTGGAACGACAGATCCTGCCGCCCAATCAGAACACCGGCAAGAGCTTCTTTCTGGCGGGGCTGCTCAACGATGTAGTGCTGGCGGAGGCAGGCCTCACCGGCGGCGCACGGACCCCGCGCTGGCGGCGTCGGCTGCTCGTGTCAGCCATCGCCGCGATGCAGTTGAGCGCCGTGGCGCTCGGCGCGTGGTGGGTTACAAGCTACCTGCGCGCCGTTCACGACATTGCACAGCTGGACGAGGAGGTCACCAGAGCCCGCTCCCTCGTTCACTCGATACCCCCGGGAAGCGATCCCGATCCCAGGCCTGTTCTGCCAGCACTCGATGCTCTGCGGGAGCTGGCCAACCGTGAGGGCCGTCCGCGCGGGAGCGTCGGATTTTTCGATGTCGGAGCGCGTGCCCGCACGAAACTGATCGCCGCTGCGCGGCAAAGTTACGAGCAGGTGCTGCTGGGACCTTTTCAGAGCCGGGTCGCAGGCGCGATCGACACGACGCTGAGGAACGGGGCGGACGTCAACCTGCAATATGAGGCGCTCAAAGCCTATCGAATGCTGAACGACGCCAGACATTTCGATGCCGACGGGCTCCGGATCTTCGTTCTCGCCTACTGGGACTCGGCGCTCGCTCCTGCACCGACTCTCTCCGAGCGCAAGGCCTTGACGAGCCACCTGGAGGCTTTTCTGCGAGCTGGTGCAGTAGGGTCGAACATCCGCCTCGATCCGATGCTGGTGGATTCGGTGCGCGATCGCTTGCGATCGCAATCCAGCGCGCAACGCCTCGCGTTGAGATTGGCGGTGCGCCTCAACTCGCACCACGATCCGGATTTCATGCTGGCCTCTCTGGGGCCGACCGCGGCTGCACTGTTTGTCGGCACCGATGGAAGCTCTCCCCCCAAGCCTGTCGCGGGTCGCTACACGATCGATGCGTTCCGCGATGTAGTGAGCGGACAACTGCAGCCGATGGCGAAGCAGCTGGCCTCCGAGTCGAGCTGGGTGCTCGGAAGCGCGCAGCCGGATGCCGGTGCCGATGCGTCTCAGGTGCTGGCCGCCTATCAAGGCGAGTATGGCCAGGCCTGGGCTCAGTTCCTCGACGAGGTGCATCTGAAGGCGGCTGCCTCGAGTGCCGAGGCGGTGAGCCAGGCGCAGGCACTCGGCCGACAGGACGGTCCCCTCGAGCTGCTGTTAGGTGCGATCGTCTTTCAGACACCATTGCGGCTCGCGAGCGGAGCCGAGGGCCCCATTGCACCGTCCGATCCCGCAGCGGATCGCTTCAAGGCCCTGGCCGACCTCTTCACGCGTGCCGCGGGTGGCGGCGCGACGATCGATGGCGTGATGCACTCCTTCACGGAGGTGCAGATACTGCGCACCCCTGGAGGGACAAACACGGCGAAGCCGGATGCCGCTGAGCGAATCGCGCGGGTGGTCAGCGCGGCGAAGACGGACCCGGAGCCGGTTCGCTCGATGCTGCTGTCACTTGCGGTGCTCACTCCAGGTAATGGAGCTGCTCCGGTGCCGCGCGCCTCGCCAGGCTCGCTGTCGCGTCAGATCGCGGCCCGGCTCGAAGTAAGCTGCCTCCGAGCGGTGGCCGGACGATTTCCCTTCGATCGCCGCGCCGCGCGCGATACCTCCTTCGAAGACTTCGCGCAGCTGTTTGCGCCCAAGGGAGCCTTCGACGAAGTGTTCGGCCAGTTGCTCGCGGCACACGTCGATACGGCCTCGGACAATTGGTCGTGGCGTGGCCCGGGCGGCCCGGGTGCCGAAGAGCTGGAGCGCTTCCGCGCCTCGGCTCGCATTCGTGAGGTGTTCTTTCCACATGGCGGCTCCCAACCAGCGTTCCAGCTCACCTTTCGACCGCTGGATATGGATGAGACCATCGATCGCCTGCAACTCGAGATCGACGGGCAGACGGTTCGGTACGCCCATGGGCCGCCGGTGGCCACGGTCGTGAAGTGGCCTGGGCCGCAGGGCAGTGCGCGCATCGAGCTGACTCCCGCAGCTGCCGGATCGCTCGAGGAATACACCGGGCCCTGGGCGCTGTTCAGACTGCTCGATCACGCGGCCGTTCAGGAAGGCAGCGCGCCCGGTCATTTCAAAGTCGTGTTCGATGTCGGTGGCCGGCACGCCAGTTTCGATGTCACAACCGACGACGGCGCCAATCCATTTCGACTGCGCGAGCTGGAGCGCTTCGACTGTCCGATTGCCAGCCGATGAGCACCTCGGAGTGCTGGACGGAGAGGATCGGCTGGTTCGGGAAGATTCCCGCGGCGGGGGATTTCGTCGGGCGGGGTTTGCCTGCGAATTTCGTCAGGTCCTGGGACGAGTGGCTGTCGGCAGGGCTCTGCGAGGCCCGCCACCTGCTGAGCGAGCACTGGACAGAGGCGTATCGGCAGGCGCCGGTGCTGTGTTTGCTGCTCGGTCCCGGCGTGCTCACGGAGAGCGCCTGGCGAGGAATACTCCTGCCCAGCATGGACCGGCTCGGGCGCGAGTTTCCGCTCATCGTCGCGCAGTGTAGTGCACCTGCGCTTGTGGAGGCTTCGGGGCATCAGGGGGTGGAGGCTCCGAAACAAGAGTGGTGGGATTCGCTCGTCCGTGTGGCACAGCAGTCTCTGGAGCATGCTCGCAGCGCCGATGCCATGGAGGAGTTGCTCGCGATGTTTGTTCGCGGACGAGCTGCAGACCTGCTGACCGACGCTCCGGATTGCGAGCCGCCAGCTGCGCGGATCCTGGCCGAATCCGGCCAGAGTGCCTGGTGGCGTTTCGAGGCCGGAAGGTTGCCGACCGAGGCCACGACGATCTTTCAGGGACTGCCCCCAGGACCCGAGCTCCGCAGGCTGCTGGGCTTTGGCTGAATAAGCGGGCGAAAAACCGCCAACCCGGTCGACCCAGGACAGTCGAACTTCACTGCCCGGTGCGCGAGAATGGGCCGATGGGCTGCGGGAACGCTTCCCGGAAGCCTCACCTGTCAGGTGATACAGGGGACAAGATGGACGAGCTGGGCACGGCGCTGGGCCGGTTTGCGGGCGGCCTGAGCAATATCGATGAGATGCGCAACGTCTTTCGCGAGTACCTGCGCTCTCATCCGGAGAAGCGTGAAGCCGTCTCGCACTGGGTGAGCGAGAGCATCCGGATCGGTCGCATCTCCCCGGCCATCATGCTCACGATCGGCGACCTGATCGGCCCGCTACCGCAGGAGGCGACCGGGCCGGATACCCTGTCCACGGTTCGCCCGAGTGTGTCACCACCGGGGATGACACTGGCCTCCCTGGTCTCAGCGCCGGCGACCGCTTCCACGATCGCCCCTCAAAGCATGATCCCTCCGCCGCCCGCGGTCGGGATGCCCCGTGCAACGGCAGACCCGGATGCAACGGGTGCCCGGCTACCCGAGAGTGGCAATGCTGCTGCGGTTGCAGAGGAGGACGCCACACTCGCCCTTGGCCATGTGCTCGATGGCCGCTACACGCTCATGGAGGAACTGGGACGCGGCGGTATGGGGGCGGTGTTCAAGGCTAGGGACCGCAATCGGGAAGCCTTCCAGGACCGCCATCCTTACATCGCGCTGAAAGTGCTGAGCGAGGAGTTCAAGCGCCACCCCGATGCCCGCATGGCGCTGCAGCGCGAGACGGTGCGCGCCCAGAACCTGGCGCATCCCAACATCGTCACGGTGTTCGATTTCGACTATGACGGCCCGCATGCCTACATGACGATGGAACTGCTGGAGGGTCACTCGCTCGAGGATTGGTTGCAGCAGGAATCGAGCGCCACCGCCCCCATGGCGCGCCGCTGGTCCATCATCCGCAGCATCGGAGCAGGTCTGGCCTACGCGCACGAGAAGGGTGTCGTCCACTCCGACCTGAAGCCCGGCAACGTGTTTCTGTGCAAGTCCGGCACGGTCAAGGTCATGGATTTCGGGATCGCCCGGCCACTGCGCGCGGTGACCGATCAGACGGATACGACTTTATTCGATCCCGCGGAGCGGCTCGGCGGACTGACTCCGGCCTACGCCTCCATGGAGCAATGGAACCACGAGGCTCCGGATCCGCGGGATGACATCTATGCGTTCGCCTGCGTCGTCTATTACATCTTCAGCGGCCAACATCCTTTCGGCCGGGTCTCGGCGAAGGTTGCCTGCGAGTCCCGCCTGACTCCGCAGCGAATCTCCTCACTCACTCGGCGACAGTGGGACGCTTTGCGGCGTGGGCTTGCGTTCAAGCGCAATGATCGGATTCCCTCCGTCGAGCAGTTCCTGCGCCAGTTTGCGCCCCTGACCTGGTATCAGAAGTACCGGAAGTGGCTGATGGGGGCAGCGGCTCTGGCGGCGACGGTCATCCTGATACTGGCGGCGCAGTACTACCGCGATTATGTCGCCGATCAATCCATCAACGCGCAGCTCTGGCCTAGCACGGAGCTGGCCGTGCCGCCCCCGACGGCCGAGCAGCGACGCGACATCGATGATTACCTGTACTTGGCGCAGGAAGCACTGAAACAGGCGGCGAATGCGCGCAGCGACGAGGAGCGCTCGGCGATTCTGTCGAAGGGCGACAACAACCTGCTCGACCTGCTGAAAAGCGTGCGCGGGCTGGAGCCTTCCAACGCCCAGGCGCTGCAGTTGACCGATGATGCCACTCATCTCTAT
>Ga0070741_10010197_pt1 | contig 17856 bp, 16 predicted proteins | sample Coa_R1_4_FD_66440 | JGI IMG/M metagenome (GOLD analysis project Ga0070741, IMG submission 66440) | Surface soil microbial communities from Centralia Pennsylvania, which are recovering from an underground coalmine fire - Coalmine... | ecosystem: Environmental > Terrestrial > Soil > Unclassified ...
CGGGATCATGTGGCGTCAACAACCGCATCATCCCTTGCAGGGAGGCACCTTTCGCGGACCCCACCAACCTCAACAGCTCCCCACCCGACCCCTACTCGGTGGATCCAGGCTCAGTGAAGGAGGCCGACGTGGAAGCCAACCGTTCCGGTCGGAGGCGTTGCATGACCATCCTCACCGATGCGGTGGCGGCGAAGAGCCTGGACCAGGAGATGCCCAAGCTGCAGTCCATGCTGTCCGCGTCAAGTGCCGGGACTCCCTCGGCGGAGCAACCGGTCCCCCACCATCCCATCACCTGCAACGCCGGGTTGCGGTACTTCGAGGACGGGAGCCTGGCCTGCGCTCACGCCACCACCTCTCCTGACGATCTCCGTACGAAGTACTGCGTCGACCACAGCATTGCGCTCCTGCTCGTCGAGCTGGCCCACGAGCTCTCGACCCGGCGAGACCCGCCGGGTCCAACAGGAGGCTCCGACATGGAAGCAACCCGCCCGTCACTCGGCCAGGCGATCTACGACGCCAAAGCCGCCCGCTCCCGGGTCCGGGACTGCATGACCAACCTCGAAGGGGTCCTGACCGGGCCGGTCGGCGCCGACGAGTCCGCCTGGTGGTACCGGGTGCTCGTTTCGCTCGACGCTTTGCGGGAGGCCTTCGGTCGCCACGTCGCGGTGACCGAGACGCCGGGTGGCGTGCTGGACGAGATCGTCGCCGACGCGCCGCGGCTGGCCCACGCTCGGGACCACCTCGTCCACGACCACGTCGAGATCAGCGCCGCCCTCGACCGGCTCTGCCGACCGACGCTCCCACCCGGTGGGGTCGACACCGCCCGGGAGGAGGCACTCGACCTCCTGGGCTTGCTGTCCCGTCATCGTCACCGGGGCGCCGACTTCCTCTACGACGCCTACGACGTCGACATCGGCGGCGGAGACTGAGAAGCCGGCGGCCCGAGGTCACAGGCACAAGGTGCATCTTCGAGCCGGCGGACGACGTCGGTCAGGAACGCGGCGGCGGGCACGCCGTCGGTGACCTGGTGATCAACGGTCAGGCTGAGGACCATCAGGAGACGGGGCTCGATCCGTCCGTCCACCACCGACGGCCTGGATCGGGCCCGGCCCAGGCCGAGGATCGCCGTCTGCGGCGGATCGAGGAGCGGGGTGAAGGCGTCGATCTCGTACCCCCCGAGGTTCGTGACGGTGAAGACGGCGTTGTGCATCTCGGGGTTGGTGAGCGTGCCGGCCCGGGCCCGTCCGGCCAGCTCGGCCACCTCTCGGCGGATCTGGTCGACCGATTTGGCGTCGGCGTTGCGGACCACCGGCGCCAGGAGCGTCCCTTCCAGCGCCACGACAACGCCGATGTCGATGTCGACCGGCTCGACCACCCGGCCGTCGACCCAGCGGCTCCCGAGCCCGGGATGGTCTCGCAGTGCCAGGGCACAGGCCCGGATGACAGCGGCGAGATAGGAGCCGGCGCCGTCCTCGGGACCGGAGGAGAATGTGCCGGAGAGGACGGTGACGTCGGCTTCGGCGGTCAGGGTCAGTTGGGCGGTGGCCGCCTGCCAATTGCGGAGCCGGTCGGCGAGCACCCGGCGGGCCGGAGCCAAGGGGTGACCGGGGGCGACGGCGGTGCCGGGGCCGGTGGCGGCTCGGCGCACGTCGTCTTCGACGATCCGACCGCCGGGCCCGGAGCCGGCCACGGCGGCGAGGTCAACGCCGAGTTCGCGGGCCACCCGCCGGGCGGCGGGCGAGGCCGGGGCAGGCACCGGCGACGGCGACGGTGCGGCGACGGCCTCGGGGGCAGCGCCGCCCGGTCGAGGAGCGACGGGGGCCGCTTCACCGGTCGGGCCGATCAGCGCGATGACGCCTCCCTGGGCGATCGTCTCCCCGGGCTCGAGGCGCAGGTCGATGACCCGGCCGTCGATCGGGGCGTAGACCTCCTGGCTGACCTTCTCGACCTGGATCTCGGCCACGAGGTCGCCGGCGGCGACGGTCGCGCCGGGCTCGACGAACCAGGTGACGAGGACGCCGTCCTCGACGTCGTCCGACAGCCGCGGCATGAGTACCTCGGTGGGCATCGGGCTCCTTCGGGCCGGTGGGCCGCGGGACCGACCCGCGGCCGTCGGCGTTCGTGTCTGGATCGTCCTGACGGCCGAGCAGGTCGCGGGCGGCGGTCACGATCGAGTCGCGGCCGGGCAGACAGTGCTGCTCGAGGGGCCGGCTGTAGGGGATGGGGACGTCGGGGTAGGCCAGCCGGCCCGGCGGGGCGTCGAGGTAGTCGAAGGCGCCTTCGACGGCGGTGGCGATGACTTCGCCACTCATCCCGAAGCTGCGGTAGTCCTCGTCGACGACCAGCAGCCGGCGGGTCCGCATGACCGACTCGATGATGGCTTGGCGGTCGAGGGGGATGATCGACCGCAGGTCGAGCACCTCCGCCTCGATGCCGTCGGCGGCGAGGGCGTCGGCGGCGTCGAGGGCGCGGTGGACCATGAGCGACACGGTCACGATCGTGAGGTCGCGGCCGGGCCGCTTGATGTCGGCCGTCCCGATGGGCACGGTGTAGGGCTCCTCGGGGACGGGGGCGGTGGCCCGGGGGTTGGGGGTCATCCAGCCGAGCCCCATGACGCCCTTGTGGAACATGTAGAGCACCGGGTTGTCGTCCCGGATGGCGGAGATCATCAGCCCCTTGGCGTCGACAGGTGTCGAGGGGACGACGATCTTGAGGCCGGGCAGGTGGGCGAACATCCCGTAGAGCGTCTGGGAGTGCTGGGCGCCGTCGCTGTAGCCGCCGCCGATGGCGGTGGTGATCACCACCGGCACGTTGACGTTGCCGCCCGACTCGTAGTGGATCTTGGCCATGTGGTTGTAGATCTGGTCCATGCAGACCCCGAAGAAGTCGACGAACATCAGCTCGGCGATGGGGCGCATGCCGGCCAGCGCGGCGCCGGTGGCGGCGCCGATGAAGGCGGTCTCCGAGATCGGAGTGTCCATCACCCGCTCCGACCCGAACTTGGCCAGCAGCCCTTCGGTGGCGCCGAAGATGCCGCCGTAGACGCCGATGTCCTCGCCCATGACGAACACCGAGGGGTCACGTTCCATCTCCTGGGCCATGCCTTCGGCGATCGCCTTGGAGGTGGTGAGCAGACGCTTGGTGGTGACGGCTTGGGTCATCTTCGCTTCCCTCCTCAGGCGAACACGCCCACCAGGGCGCTCTCAGGGGCCGGATAGGGGCTGTGGCGGGCGAAGGCAATGGCGTCGTCGACCTCGGCCCGGCAGGCCTCCCAGACGGCGGAGGCGTCGGTCGGCGTGAGCACACCCGACTCGGCCAGTCGCTTCTCGAAGAACCGCAGTGCGTCACGGTCCTTCAGTTGCTGGAGTTCCTCCGGCGTGCGGTACACCTGCGGGTCTCCCTCGAAGTGGCCGAGGAGCCGATCGGTCTTCACCTCGATCAACGTCGGGCCTCCGCCCATCCGGGCCCGTCGGATCGCCTCCCCGGCCGCCTCGTAGACGGCCACGACATCGTTGTCGGGGATCGACGCGCCGGGGATCCCGTAGGCCGCCGCCCGCCGGCTGTTGTCTTCGATGGCCGTGGAGTGGTCCTTGGGGACGCTGATGGCCCAGGTGTTGTCCTCGCAGACGAAGACGGCCGGCAGGTGCCAGAGGGCGGCCAGGTTCAGCGACTCGTGGAACGATCCCTGGTTGGCGGCGCCTTCCCCGAACACCGCCACGGCGACGTCGTCGCGGCCCTGCCGCTTGAAGGCCAGGGCGAACCCGACCGCGGTGGGGATCCCTTCCCCGATGATGCCGCTGCAACCGAAGTTCGTGGACGGGTCGAAGAGGTGCATGTGGCCGCCCTTCCCCCCGCCCAGCCCGGTGCTCTTGCCGAAGATCTCGGCCGCCATCTTCCGCATGTCCACACCGTGAGCCAGGGCGATGTGATGGGGACGATGGGTGGCCGTGACCGCGTCGGACGGGCGGAGGTGGGCGCACACCCCCGCCGCCACCGGTTCCTGACCCGCGGCCAGGTGCATCTCCCCCGGGACCGGGCCGGCGGCGATGTCGAACGCCGGGGTCTTCCCCTCCATGTAGACCTGGACCAGCGTCTCCTCGAACAGGCGGATACGGACCATCTGCCGGTGCAAGCCGAGCAGGACGTCATTGCCGGGCATATGCCCTCCTCTCTGTCTCCGACCTTCACCGCGGGGCAGAGGCGAGACAGTCAACGACCCGCCACCCATGCCGGGTCTTCGCTCCAGGTAAGCCCACCGCGCCGCAGTGGTCCCCGGGAAGGGCCGAAAGTCCTCTTTCTCGGGTTGAAGTCCCCGGCCACGGCGAGCTGACGCTCGCCTGCCGGCACCGTGAACGTGACCTTCACGTGACCTGTTCGGCGCGGCCGCTGCCTCGTGATGGCCGACCCCTGCCCATTCCTGTCGCCTCTTCATCCTGTGGCTGCACAACGTCGGCGACGGTGCCGTCGAGGCCGACGAACGGCGCGGATGGCTCGAGTTCGACCGCGCCGCCGCCGCGGCGCTTCGCCCGGTACATGGCCCGGTCGGCCGTCTCGATGAGCGCGGCGCTGCTGGTGGGGTCCCCGGCCATGACCACACCGATGCTGGCCGTCAGGCGGGAGGTGCCCGCCCGGTGCCGGATGGGCCGGCTGAGCTCGTCGAGGATGCGCTCGGCGGCTCGCACGGCCCCGGCGGCATCGGCCACGTCCTCGCACAACACGACGAACTCGTCGCCACCGAATCGGGCCACGGTGTCCTCCGGCCGGACCGCTCCGCTCAACCGCTCGGCCACGATCCGGAGCACCTCGTCGCCGGCGGCGTGGAGCCAGGTGTCGTTGACCGCCTTGAACCCGTCGAGGTCCACGTAGAGCAGCGCGAACTGCCGCCTCTTGCGGTCCGCGCCGGCCAGGGCGTGGTCGAGCCGGTCGACCAGGAGGACGCGATTGGCCAGGCCCGTGAAGGGATCGTGGACGGCCCGGTGGAAGAGCTCGTCGGCGCTGCGACGGCGTTCGGTCTCGTCGCTGACGGTGGCGACCACGAACGTTTCGCCGCCCACGTCGAGCGGCGAGAGGCTGATGTCGGCCGGGAACTCCGATCCGTCGGCCCGCCGGCACGAGATGTCGAGTCCCATCCCCATCGGCCGGCGGAGCGGGGCCATCCCGTAGGGCAGGCGGGAGGCGACGTGGCCTCTGCGCCGGTGTTCGGGGACGAGGATTTCGACCGGCCGGCCGGCGAGTTCCCCCCGGCCATGGCCGGTGAGTTCCTCCAGCGCGGCGTTGGCGAAGCAGATCGTCCCGTCCGGCGCGGCGATGAGCACCGCCGCCGGCACCGCATCGAGCACCGTCCGCCAGCTCTCCGGGACCCGAACCGAGGTCGCCTGCCCTCCGCCGAGTCCCGTGTCCCGCTCTCCCGATCGCACGCCTACCTCCGGCCCGTCACGCGCCCCGCCACCCCAGCCTGCGCTTTCTTGAGGACCAGGAGCAGGGGCCGAGGGCTTGAATCGGACAGGCCCTTCGGACTCTTTCCGGTCTGCGGCGCCTCCACCGGGCCGGCGGCACCCATCAGGAGCACCGGGATTCCGGCCCCTTCGGCCACATCGACGGCGGTGCTCCCGAGGAACGCCTTCGACGCACCGGCACCCCGAGTGCCGATGACCAGGAGGTCGTAGCCGTCCTCGACGGCCCGTTCCAGCAGGACGGACGCCGGACGTCCGTGCAGGAGTTCCAGCCGCGGGCCGCCCCCCACGAGCGCAGCCTCCTGTTCCAGGACGGCCCTGGCCGACCGCTCCCGGTCGGAGCCGCTGTCGTAGGGAATGACGGCGGCCAGTGTGAGTCGACCGAGCCGGGTGCCGAGCAGCCGCGCCGCGGCCAGCAGCGCCGCCCGGCTCTCCGGGGAGCCGTCGACACCGGCGAGGACATCGATCGGACCGGGACCCGTGGAACCCCGGGCGGCCAGGAGTTCGGGTCGGGAGCGCTCCTCATCGCGGGCCTCGAGCGCGAAGACAGCCGCCAGCGGCCCGAACAGCGTGCCGAGAACGAGCCAGGAGAAGGCGTCGTGGCCCCGCCGGCCCATGATGAGCGACAGGACGAGCCCGATCGACAGCCAGCCGGCCGCCACGGAGAGCACGACGGTGGTGTACGACACCGGGAACCACCTCCCCCTCCCCCTCCCTCTCGTTCAGCGGCGCAGATGGCGGACGAACTTCCGGCCGAGCTGCTCGGCCTGCTCCAGGCCGACCAGCGCCTTGAACTGGAGACTGTCCGTGTCCGGCAGGAGGCCGAGTCGCCGGGCCAGCGCCATCGTGTCGTAGACGGCGCGGTAGCGGGCGATCAGACCGCTCGGGTCGAACTCGAAGCGCGACATCCCGCTGACGGCGACGGTCTTCCCCGTCGGCTCGTAGCCCGGCGGGTCGAGGCGGCCGGTCATGGTCACCACCATGCTCCACCAGGCGGCGGCCGACTTGGCGTCGAGGGAGCGGTAGATCTCGATCTCCTCCTGGGGGAAGTGGAGATCGGCGAAGGCGGTGAACTGGGCGGCCAGCAGGTCGGCCACCGCCTCCCAACCGACGATCGGCCCCGGCCGGGCGGGGTCGTCCCAGACGACGTCCTCCCGGCACAGCGCCAGGAGGGCCTCGGGGTCTCGGTCGTTGAAGGCCTCGAAGAACGACTCCAGGCGGGTACGGACGCCGTCGATGGTCATCGTGCCCATCAGTTCCCGCCCCCCTGGGTCGTGGTGAGATCGGTGATGACGGCCGCCAGCTGCTCCCCCCACCGGCGGGCACGGGCCTCTTCGCCGGCCACCAGCTTCTCGCCGGACACGAGGAAGCTCTCCGGGCGCGTCACGAGGTGCGCGCCGTGGCGGCCCAACTCGAGGCTGATGTGCTTCGAGGCCCGCCCGGTGAGGACGGCCAACCCGGTGGCCCGGGTGTCGAAGGCGGCGGCCAGGACGTGGACGTGACCGAGGGCCGCCAGCCACTCCCGCACCCCGGGCCCTTCGGCGCCCTCCTCGAGATGGAGGGTGCTCTCGGGCCGGCGGCTCACCTCGACCGCCATCGCCCGGCTGCGGGGCCGGGTCATCCCGTGGACGTGCGTCGGCCCGCCCACCACGACCAGCGCCGCACCGTCGAGCACCTCCGGCCCGGCCCGCCCGACCGGAACGACCGTGACGTCCCAGGCCCGCCGCAGGCCTTCGCCGATGGCCTCGGCGGCGGCGCGGGTGTTGCCGTACATCGATTCGTAGACGACCACCGCTCGCATCAACGGCACCTCTCTGCTTTCTCGGTTGCGTCGCTCATCGGCGCATCTCCTCACAGCTGCGACCGGTTGGCCGACTCGACGAGGTCGCCGCTGCGATCCGGCGGGCCGGGCGGCGGGGCGGCCGGGACGCTGCCCGGGTCGAGGCCACCGGTGTCGAGCCGGAAGGGCGGGTACTCGTCCCGCATCAGGGCGGCGTAGGCCAGCACGCGGTAGCACCAGCGGTTGAGACCCATGACGAAGTCGAAGATCGACTCCGGGTAGCGGCCCCTGACCGCCAGGACGACGGCGGCCACGACGGCCAGCAGTGCGATGAGCCCGCCCCCACCGGCGATCCGCCACGCCCCGGGCCCGGCGATCCCCCAGCCGCCGGCGAAGACCGCCACGATCAGGTAGTGCGGCAGCGCCAGCAGCCACCACTTGACCAGCACGAGACCCCGGGACAGCCGCTCGGGATAGTCGATCGTGAACGTGGCCGGATACTCCGGCTCGGGCCCCAGGCTGAAGGGCGGGTAGCGGTCGGTCCCGAAGGCACTGACGGCGTAGAACGACACGCGCCAGGTCCAGCGCATCACGCCCAGGTTGAAGTCGAAGATCGAGCGGGGATAGCGGCCGGTGAAGAGGATGGCGAACCCGGCCACCACCGTCAGCATCGCCGCCGCCAGCCACAGGAAGGCCAGCACGATGGCGTGAGGGATCAGCAGGACCCACTCCACCAGCCACCGCCACCGGCTCAAGCCGGGGTCGAGGTGCCCGTCGAGCCGGGCCGGGTAGGTTCCCGGGGGCGCGGCAGCGGCCGGAGCCGGAGCCGCCGCCGCGCCCACCTGGACCTGATGGCGGAGGCCGAGGAACAGCAACACCGCCGCACCGAGCAAGAACAGCAGTCCGAAGGCACCGAAACCCACGCCGATCGGCAAGAGCAGGCCGGTGCGGGCACCGGCGCTCACGTCGGCGGCCACGCCGGGAGCGGCGTCGGCGTTCATGACGACGATCGCCCAGCGGCCGCCCTCACTCGGCCAGCGCAGCGTCTGCGGGCCGGAGCCGGAGACCGAGGCCACCCAGAACGGCTGGTCCAGCGGCGGCGCCGCCGCCCGGTCTCCGGTCACGACCGTCGATTCCGTGTGGAAGGGCCCGAAGTTGGCGCCGGCCACCCGTTCGTGGGCCACGCCGGCCATCCACCGGTCGACGTCGGCCTGGGCGGCGATCCCCACGAACAGCGCCTGCGCCCCGGCCGAGGCCTGGATGCGCACCGTCCCGACGGGATGGGCCAGCGTCCAGCCGTGCTCCCCGGGTGCCCGGCCGAGGTCGATCCGGGACGTCAGCGCGTAGGTCGGTGTGCTGAAGTGCTCCGTGGCCGTCGTGTAGTACCCGGCCCCGTCCCGCTGCGTGGCGTGGGCCCACACCAGCACTCCGCCGCCCGCCGTGAGGGCCAACCCGACCAGCGCGACGAAGGCGCCGGCGATGAGCAGCATGACCCGGCCGGGCCCGAGACGCCGGGATTCGCCCCGTCCACCTGGATCCGTCATCCGCCTGCCTCCTCGAAGGACGCCGATCCGTCGGGTCGACGATGCGCCCTTGCGGCCGCCGCCGGTAGGGCCCAAGGTCACAGGTCGTGGCGGCGACCGGCCTGAGGGGGGACATGGGCCCGCTTCCTCGGGACCTTCGGCACTGCCGGCGCCGGCCGGCCGCTGTCGAGGATTGACGGCGGGAGGGTCGTCGAACGGAGGAAGGTCCAGTGAGAACCGCCATCGCCCGACGGCGCCTCGGGACGCTCCCGCTGGTCGCCGTGCTTGTCGGCGGGGCCGCCTGCAACTCCGGGGGGAGCCCGCCGGCCGTCAGCGGACCGACCGCCCCCCGGGTGGAGCTGAAGGGGACCGAGATGCGCTACATCCCGTCGACGATCGCCGTCACGGCCGGCGACGTCCCGGTGGTGCTCCACAACATCGGCATCGTCGTCCACGACCTCCGGATCGACGGCCTTCCGAGGCTCGGCCTCGAGGCGCTGCCCGGTCAGACCGCGACCGCCACCTGGCCGCTGGCCAAAGGCCGCTACCGCTTCTACTGCTCTATCCCGGGCCACCGGGCCGCCGGCATGGAGGGCACCCTCGAGGTCCGCTGACGGTTCCTCCGGCCTCGTGCTGCGGTGACCTTCGGCCCAAGAGGGCCGAAGGCGGAACGTTCACGCTCCGTAGAGCACCACTCGCGGAAGGGATGCGTCATGACCACCTTTGCACCGTTGCTCCCGGTTCCGACGCCATTGGCCGCCGCCGCTTCGGCCGAGCACGCGGTCAAGGTCTACGGCGACGGCCTCACCGCCGTCCGGGCCCTCGACGACGTCACCGTCGCCTTCGAAGGGGGCCGGTTCACGGCCATCATGGGCGCCTCGGGTTCGGGCAAGTCGACCCTGCTGCACTGCGTCGCCGGGCTCGACACCCTCACGTCGGGCAAGGTCTTCATCGGCGATGAGGACCTGAGCACGCTCGACGACCGGCGCCTCACGATCCTGCGCCGCGACCGTGTCGGCTTCGTCTTCCAGTCGTTCAACCTGGTGCCGACCCTGACCGCCGGCGAGAACATCACCCTTCCCCTGGCCCTGGCCGGCCAGAAGGGCGACGCCGACTGGATCGACAACGTCATCGAGACCCTCGGCCTCCGAGACCGGCTGGCCCACCGCCCGAGCGAGCTGTCCGGAGGGCAGCAGCAGCGGGTGGCGGTGGCCCGGGCGCTGGCCAACCGGCCGCAGATCATCTTCGCCGACGAACCCACCGGCAATCTCGACTCCCGCTCAGGCCAGGAGGTGCTCGGCTTCCTGCGCCGGGCCGTCGACGAGATGGGTCAGGCCATCGTCATGGTGTCGCACGACCCCCTGGCGGCCAGCCACGCCGACCGGATCGTCTTCCTGGCCGACGGCCGCATCGTCGACGAGATGCGACATCCCACGGTCGAGGCGGTGCTCGACCGGGTCAAGCGGTCCGGCGAGTAGTCATGTGGCGCACCGCCTTCCGCAGCCTGGCCGCGCACCGGCGACGCCTGTTCACCACCGGGCTGGCCATCACCCTCGGCGTGGCCTTCATGGTCGGCACGCTGGTTCTGGCCGACACGATCTCGAAGACGTTCAACGACCTCTTCGCCGACGTCTACCGGGGCACCGACGCCGTCGTCCGGGCCGAGGCCACCTTCAAGGATCCCCAGGGCACGATGGAGCAGCGGGGTCGGGTCGACGCCGCGCTGGTCGCCCGGGTCGGCGGCGCTCCGGGCGTGAAGGTCGCCCACGGCGACGTCTTCGGCTACGCCCAGATCGTCGACCGCCACGGCGACGCGGTCGGGAACCCGCAGATGGGTGCGCCGACGGTGGGCGGGAACTGGAACGACGTGGCCGAGCTGAATCCGTGGGTCTTCTCGGCCGGCGGCCCGCCCCGGGCCGACGACGAGATCGTGATCGACAAGAAAAGCGCCGACAGCACCGGGTATCACGTCGGCGACTCGGTGCCCGTCCTCGTCAAAGGCGGCCCGACCACGGCCCGGCTGGTCGGCATCGTCAAGTTCGGCACGGCCGACTCACCGGGCGGCGCCTCGTTCGTGCTCTTCACCACCGCCGCCGCCCAGCGCCTCGTCGCCGAGCCAGGCCGGTTCGACAGCATCTCCGTCGTGGCCGCCCCCGGCGTCTCGCAGACGCAGCTGCGCGACCGCATCGCCGCCGTGCTCCCGGCCGGAACCGAAGCCCTGACCGGCAGGGCGATCACCGCCGAGGCCCAGACCGCCATCAACCGGGCCATGTCGTTCTTCGACAACTTCCTGTTCATCTTCGCCGTCATCGCCCTGCTCGTCGGCGGCTTCATGATCTTCAACACGTTCTCGATCACCGTGGCCCGGCGGATGCGGGAGCACGCCCTGCTGCGGGCCATCGGAGCCAGTCGGCGCCAGATCCTGGTCTCCGTCCTCCTCGAAGCGCTCGGGGTGGGCGTCCTGGCCTCGTTGCTCGGCCTCGCCGCCGGGGTGCTCGTCGCCGCCGGCCTCAAGGCGATGCTGGCCGCCCTCGGCTTCGACATCCCGGCCGGCGCCGTCGTCTTCACGGCCGCCATCGCCGTCACGGCGCTCGTCGCCGGGCTCGGCGTCACAGTGGTCGCCGCCGTCTCCCCCGCTCGCAAGGCCGGGAAGGTCGCCCCCATGGCCGCCATCCGGGAGGTGTCCGCCAACAGCGCCCGCTCCGCCTCCCGGCGGCGGGTCGTCGTGGGCGCCACGCTCCTCGCCGCCGGAGTCGCCTCGCTGCTCTACGGGCTCTACGGCCATCCCGGCAACGCCCTGGCCACCGTCGGGGCCGGCGCGCTGGCCATCTTCTTCGGCGTGTCGGTCCTCGGCGAGGTCGTCGCCCGCCCGCTCAGCCGCGCCATCGGCTGGCCGCTGCCCCGGCTACGGGGGATCACCGGCCGGCTGGCCCGGGAGAACGCCATCCGCAACCCGAAGCGGACCGCGGCCACGGCGTCGGCGCTCATGATCGGCGTCGGCCTCGTCGGCTTCATCACGATCTTCGCCTCCTCGACCAAGGCGTCGGTGGGGCAGACCGTCGACCGCGTCTACACGGGCGACCTCGTCGTCACCGGCTCGGCCGCCTTCGGCTCCGGCGGGATCGACCCCAGCTTCGCCCGGCGGGCGGCGGCCCTGCCGGAGGTGGCCGACGTGGCCACCATCCGCGGCGCCTTCGTCCAGGTGGACGGCGCCCCGGTGCAGATTTTCGGGTCGAGCCCGTCCGCCTTCGACCTGTGGGACGTCAAGCCCGTGGCCGGATCGCCGTCCGACCTCGCCGCCCCCGACACGATCGCCGTCCTGCAGGACAAGGCGGAGGAGAAGCACCTCCACATCGGCGACCGGGTTGCGGTCGTCTTCAAGGACACGGGCCTCCAGCAGCTGCGGGTCGCCCTCATCTACGGCGAGCGCCAGCCGGCCGGCGAGTGGTTGCTGGGCACCGCCACCTACGACGCCAATGTCACCGACACGTTCGACTTCCAGGTGTTCGTGAAGAAGGCGCCCGGTACCACCTCGGCCACCGCCCTGGCGGCGCTCAAGTCGTTGGCGAGCGCCTATCCCGGCACCAAGGTCTTCGACCAGGCCGGCTACAAGGCCGACCAGACCCGCGTCGTCGACCAGCTCCTCGGCCTCATCTACGCCCTGCTGGCCCTGGCCATCCTCATCGCCCTCCTCGGCATCGGCAACACGCTGGCCCTGTCGATCCTGGAACGGACCCGGGAGCTCGGCGTCATGCGGGCCGTGGGCATGACCCGTTCCCAGCTGCGGTCCGCCATCCGGTGGGAGTCGGTCGTCATCGCCCTGCAGGGGACGCTCCTCGGCCTCGGGGTCGGCGTCTTCTTCGGCTGGGCGCTGGTACGGGCCCTGCGCCACCAGGGCCTCGTGGCCTTCAGCGTTCCGTTGGCTAGCCTGGCCGCGATCGTCGTCCTGGCGGCGCTGGCCGGGGTCCTGGCCGCCGTCCTCCCGGCCCGCCGGGCGGCGCGGCTCAACGTGCTGCAGGCGGTCGTGACCGAGTGAGGCAACCGGCCCGAGGGAGCCACATGCAGACGTCGAAGATCACCGCCGGACCCTACGGGCCGTGGCCGGGCGACAACGACCTCACCATCGCCGCCGCCGCCCTCGCCGCCCGGATCCCCGACGAACTCGCCCCGCTGGCCCGCCTGGCCTACAGCTACCGTTGGACGTGGCTGGGCGGTGCCGAGGCCGTGTTCCGGGCCGTCGACCCCCACCGCTACGAGCTGTGCGCCGGCAACGCCGTCCGGCTGCTCCAGGAGACGCCGACCCGGTCGCTGCTGCGGGCCGCCGGCGATCCGGCACTGGTCGACCGGGCCGCCGAGCTGGAGGCCCGGGCCCGGGCCGAGCTGGCGGAACCGTGGCGGGACGGGCCGATCAGCCCTGAGCGGCCGGCGGTGTTCCTCTGCGCCGAGTACGCCGTGCACGGCTCGCTGCCGATCTACTCCGGCGGCCTCGGCGTGCTGGCCGGCGACCTGCTCAAGCAGGCGTCGGACCAGCGGGTACCACTCATCGCCGTCGGGTTGCTCTACCGGGAGGGTTACTTCCGCCAGCGGCTCGACACCTCCGGCTGGCAGCACGAGTACTGGGTCGACACCGATCCCGAACGCCTGCCGGCCGCTCTCGTCGGGGACGGGCCCCGCGGCCCGCTGACGGTCTCGGTGGAGATCCGGGGCCGGGCGGTGACCGCCCAGGTCTGGCGGGTCGACGTCGGGCGGGTGGCGCTCTACCTGCTCGACACCGAGCGGCCGGAGAACGCCCGGGCCGACCGCTGGATCACCAGCCGCCTCTACGTCGGGGATCCCGACACCCGGCTGGCGCAGTACCTCCTGCTCGGCATCGGCGGCCTCCGGGTGCTGCGGGCCCTCGGCATCGAACCCGGTCTCGTCCATCTCAACGAGGGCCACGCCGCCTTCGCCCCGCTGGAATTGGCCCGCATGGCCGTCGAGGACGGCCGCCGACCGGCGGCGGCGCTGGCCGACGCCCGCCACCGCACCGTCTTCACCACCCATACCCCGGTGGCGGCGGGCAACGACACCTACGACCGGGCGGCGCTGCGCAGCGCCCTCGGGTCGTTCCCGGCGTCGCTCGGGATGAGCGGCGACGACGTCTGCGCCTTCGGCGAGACGGGTCCCGGAGCGGACCGGGTCGGAGTGACGCAACTCGGGCTGCGCCTCAGCCGGGCGGCCAACGGCGTGTCACGGCGTCACGGCGAGGTGGCCCGCGCCATGTGGCAGGGGCTCCATCCCGGTCTCGCCGTCGACGACGTCCCGATCGCCCATGTGACGAACGGGGTGCACATCGGCACCTGGATGGCCGAGCCGATGCGGTCGCTGCTCGACCGGCACTTCGGTGCCCGGTGGCAGGAACGGGCCGCCGACCCCGGCACCTGGGCCGCCCTCGACACCGTTTCCGACGAGGAGCTGTGGGCCGTCCGGGGCGAGCAGCGGCGGTGCCTGGTCGAGTTCGTGCGGGACCGCAGCGTCGTCGACCGCCTGGAGCGGGAGGAGCCCCCGGGCTACGTCGACGCCGCCGCCCGCGTCTTCGACCCCGACATCCTCACCGTCGGCTTCGCCCGCCGGCTGGCCCGCTACAAGCGCCTCGACCTCCTCATCCACGACATGCACCGGGCGCTCAATCTGCTGGGGGGCCCGCGGCCGATGCAGATCCTCATCGCCGGCAAAGCCCATCCCCGCGACGACGACGCCAAGCGGATCGTCCAGGCCCTGTTCGTCTTCAAGCCGGCGGCCCACGTCGGCGAGCGGGTCGTCTACCTCCACGACTACGACCTGCGCGTCGCCCCGATCCTCGTGGCCGGCTGCGACCTGTGGGTCAACCTCCCCCGCCCGCCGCTCGAGGCCAGCGGCACCAGCGGCATGAAATCGGCGCTCAACGGCGGCCTGCAGCTCAGCGTGCTCGACGGCTGGTGGCCCGAGGCCTATGACCCCGCCCTCGGCTGGGCCATCGGCGGCGAGGCCGACGACGACCACGCCGCCCAGGACGCCCGCCACGCCGACGCCCTGTACCGGATCCTCCAGACCGAGGTGGTACCCGACTTCTACGACCGCGACGGCCGCGGCCTGCCGTGGCGATGGCTGGCCCGGATGCGGGCGTCGCTGCGGGTCATCGGCCCCCGCTTCTGCGCCGCTCGCATGCTCGACGACTACCTGGCCGGGCCCTACGCCTCGTCGACGTAGAGGTAGAAGATCGTGGCGCCCTCAGGTCCGGCGGCGACGATGTCGTGGTCGACACCGGCCGGGATGTGGACGTAGCTCCCCGGGCCGAGGATCCGTCCCAGGACCTCGCAGCGGCCCTCGACCACCCAGGCGTGGTGGTTGGCGTGGGGGTGGCGGTGCGGCATCAGCTCATGGCCGGCTTCGACGTACATCACGCCCGCCACCGAGTCGCCCGACCGCCACAGGAGCTTCGACGGTGTCGACTCCATCCCCCGCAGCCGCTTCGCCGGCAACTGCGCGATCTGCTCGTCGTCGAGCAGGACGGGAACTACCTCTTGCGCCTTCATGACTCGCTCCTTCGATGCTCAGCGGCGGGGACGGGCATAGAGGCTCTCGATCAGATCGGCGTACTCCCGCTCCACCACGGCCCGGCGGACCTTCAGCGTCGGGGTCAGCTCGTCGCCCTCCACCGTGAGCTCCCGGGGGAGGACGGCGAAGCGGCGGATGGACTCGGCCTGCGACACCGAGGCGTTGGCGGCATCGACGGCCTCCTGCAGCGCGCCCCGGAGCTCCTCGTCGCCGGGAACGGATCCGTGGTCGGGGACGGGCCGGCCGCGTTCGGCGTACCAGTCCCGCAGGCCGTCGGCATCGAGGACGAGGAGGGCGACGATGTAGGGCCGGCGGTCGCCGACCACGATCGCCTCGGTGACCAGCGGGTGCTCCCGTAGGCGCTCCTCCAGCGGCGCCGGGGCGACGTTCTTGCCCCCGGAGGTGACGATGAGGTCCTTCTTCCGGCCCGTGATCCGCAGGAACCCGTCGGCGTCGAGTTCGCCGATGTCGCCGGTGGCCAGCCACCCCCCGTCCGGGAGCGCCTCCTTGCTGGCCACGTCGTTCTGCCAGTAGCCACCGAAGATCTGGGGCCCGCGGGCCAGGATCTCGCCGTCGCCGGCGATGCGGACCTCGGTGCCCGGGATGGGCCGGCCGACGGTCCCCGGCCTCCAGGCGGCGGCGACGTTGAGGGTGAGGACGGGGCTCGACTCGGTGAGCCCGTAGCCCTCGTAGATGTCCACACCGACACCGGTGAAGAAGTGCGTGAGCCACTCGCCGAGTGGCCCGCCGCCGCTGACGGCGATGCGGAGCCGGCCGCCGAAGGCGGCCCGGATCCTGCGGTACACGAGCCGTTCGAACACCGCCCGCTGGAGCCCGAGGAGCGGGGCGGTGCGGTGGCGGCTGCGGGCCTCCGACCACCGGACGGCGACGTCGCCGGCCCGGTCGAAGAGCTTGCCGTGCCCGTCGGCGGCGGCCTTGTGGCGGGCAGTGCTGTGCGCCTTCTCGAACACCCGCGGGACGGCCACCATGACCGTCGGCCGGGCAACGGCGAGCTCCTGGGGCAGCACGGAGAGGTCGCCGGCGAAGACGGTGCGGAAGCCCTGGGCCAGACCGAAGAGCCAGATGATCCGGGCGAGGGCATGGGCCAGGGGCAGGAACAGCAGGCTCGTCTCGTCCGGCCCGAACATGCCCCGGGCCGCCTCCATCACCTGGCGGACGTTGCCGAGAAGGTTGCCGTGCGTGAGCATGCAGCCCTTGGGCATCCCGGTCGTCCCCGAGGTGTAGACGATCGTGGCCAGGCTGCCGGGGCCGAGGCCGGCGAGGCGCTCGTCGAGGGCGGCGTCGGCCACCGCCCCGCCCCGGCGGGCCAGCTCGTCGAGGGCACCGCCGTCGATGACGAGCGTCGCCGGGCCGGGATCGGAGGCGGGGGCGGCGTCCTCCACCCGTTGCCGCAGGGCGTCGGTCTCCACGACGGCCAGGCGGGCGCCGCTGTCGGAGAGGATCCACCGCACCTGCTCGAGGGAGGACGTCTCGTAGATCGGGACGGTGACGCCACCGGCCATGAGGACGGCGAGGTCGACCATCGGCCACTCGATGCGGGTCCGCGACATCAGCGCCACACGGTCGCCGGGGCCGACGCCGGAGGCGATGAATCCCTTGGCCAGCTGGCGAACCAGCGCCTCGAAAGCACCGGCCCTCACCCAGCGGATTTCCTGGCCGTGCCGCGAGCCGGCCAGCGGCCGATCGGGTTGGCGCTGCGCCCAGTCGAGGAGCGGGGCCAGGAGGTGGGATCCGGCCGCCGGCGGCTCGAGCGCCGGGCCGGTGGCGGTCTCGGTGGTTTCCTGCCCGATGGCCATGGGCTCGCTCCTTCCCTGCTACCAGCCGAGGAGGTCGACGAGTCGCGTCACCGTCGACGACGGGGCGGTGGACACCGGTGGGGCGTCGCACGACGGGCCGGGGGCCGCCGGGGGGCGAGTGGCCGGCCGCCGGTCCAGCGCCCGCCACACCGAACGGATCTGTCCGTCGACGGAGGCGGGGTAGTAGTCGGGGATGCACCCGGGCGGGCAGCGCCCGGGGTCGGACCGGGGCACCTGGACGAGGACGGGCAGGTCGGGCCGGCGGCGGTGGAGCGCGGCGGCGACCTCGGTCCGTGAGCCCGCCATGCCCGGTCCCATCAGGACGAGGTCGGCTTCCTCGGCCAGGCGGCAGGTCCCGCCCCCGGTCAGGGGGCAGGGGTCGCCGTCGCCCGGCCCGCTGCACACGGCCACGTCCAGTCCCGCCTCCTCGAACAACCGGCACTCGGCCAGCTGCAGCGCGGGGCTCGGGTCCTCGATCAGCAACCGCGGCCGGCGCCGAGCTTCGGACCGGGGGATGAAGGGACGTTGCCTCACGGCGGCCTCCTCGATCGTTCTCCTTCCAGTAGGCCCCTTCCGGTTGGCGGCGCTCTAGGTGACTGGTGTCTTTCGCGAGGTTGAGTGCTCGCGTTGGTGGGCGTGATGGGTGAGAATCTCATCGGTGTAACTCGGCTTCGGGAGCGACCGATGAGTCTGGGTAAGGCGAAGCG
>Ga0070741_10010198_pt1 | contig 17854 bp, 12 predicted proteins | sample Coa_R1_4_FD_66440 | JGI IMG/M metagenome (GOLD analysis project Ga0070741, IMG submission 66440) | Surface soil microbial communities from Centralia Pennsylvania, which are recovering from an underground coalmine fire - Coalmine... | ecosystem: Environmental > Terrestrial > Soil > Unclassified ...
GGGTCGGGGCAGCCGCTTCGGGTCGCGGTGCTCGACGAGACGTGGGGCGATGACTGGCGACCCGCGCTCGAGCGGAGCGTCGCGGCCTACGCGGAGGCGATGCCGTGGCTCCAGTTCCAGTCCGACCCGGCAGGGGCCAATATCGTCATCCGCGTGTTCCGATATCGCGACGAGGCGCCGCCCGCGTTGCCGGGGTACGTCTTCCAGCCGGGGGTGGGGGGCTTCGCAGCGGTCTACGACACGCAGGGCGCGGCGTGCAACTTCCCGCCGGCGCCGGCGCCGGTCAATTGCTCGGGCGAGATCGCGACGGCGGCCGTGTACCTGAACGACATCATCCCGCCGGGGCCAGATATCGAGGCGCGCCGTGACCGGCTGATCCGCCACGAGCTGGGCCATGCGCTGGGGTTGACGCGCCACAGCCCCGACCTCGACGTGGCGGACCTCGCTCGGCGCTACGGATGGCCGCAGTGATCAACCGCCGACGAGATCGCGCAGCGTCATCGCGTCGCGCGGCGCGTGGCCACCGACGTCGTTGTTGAAGTAGACCCACGCGCAGCGCACCGGCAGCGCATCGATGCGCTCGCGCCAGCGGGCGAGTTGCGCGCGCGGATACGCACCGCCGTACTTCTCGCCCGGGCCGTGGAACCGCACGTACGCTTCGCGCGACGTCGCGACGACCGGCGTGGACGACTCCCCCATGTGGTAGATGCAGAACGAGGCGTTATGGGCACGGAGCAAGGCGTACACGGCGTCGTGCCACCAGCTCTCATCGCGGAACTCGAACACGTGCTCCAGGTCGCGCGGCAGGAGCGCGAGAAAGCGCGCGAGCCGCTCGTCATCGCGCGCGAACTTCGGCGGGAGCTGGTACAGGACGGGCCCGAGGCGGTCGCCGAGCAGGCGCATGCGGCCGAAGAAGGTCGCGAGCAGGTCCTCGCTGTCGTTCAGCCGCTTGCTGTGCGTGATGAGCCGGCTGCACTTCACCGCGAACGTGAAGCCCGGCCGCGTGCGCTCGCGCCAGGCGCGCACAGCATCCTCCGAGGGCAGGCGATAGAAGCTGTTGTTCAGCTCGACGGTGTCGAAGCACGGCGCGTACTGCTCCAGCCAGCGGGCGGCCGGGACGCCGGGCGGATAGAAGCTCCCGCGCCAGTGCGGGTAGCTCCAGCCGGAGCAGCCGATGCGATATTCCACGGGCGCATTGTCGCGCGCAGGGCATCGCGGCCGGCCTTGCGATGCGGCGCTGGGCCGTCACGAAGGGCTCTCGGCCTCCGCTATCATCCGGCGATGGACATCATCCCGGGCGTCGACATCCGGGCCGGGCGCTGCGTGCGGCTGGTGCAGGGCGACTACGCGCGGGAGACGGTGTTCGCCGACGACCCGGTCGCGGTGGCGCGCCGCTGGGTCGAGGCCGGGGCACGCCGCCTCCACCTCGTCGACCTCGATGGCGCGCGCGAAGGGCGGCCGGTGAACGACGGGCTGATCGCAAGGATCATCGCCGAGACCGGCGCGCGGGTGGAGGTCGCCGGGGGCGTGCGCGATGAGGCTTCGTTCGAGAGGTGGTTCGCCGCGGGGGCCGAGCGCGTGGTCGTCGGGACGCTCGCGGTCGAGGACCCCGACACGGTCGAGCGCATGGCGGCGCGGCACCCGGGAGGCGTCGCGGCCGCCGTCGACGCGCGCGATGGGCGGATCGCGGTGAAGGGCTGGCTCGAGACGACGGGTACGCCGGTCCCGGAGTTCATGCGCCAGATGCGGGCGCGCGGGGTGCGGCACTTCGTCTACACGGACACGCAGCGCGACGGGACGATGGAGCACCCGGACTTCGGCGCCTTCCGCGCGGCCGTAGAAGCCGCGGGGCTCGAGCCGGAGGACGGAGTGTTGCCGGTGATCTTTGGCGGCGGCATCACCGACCTCGGCGACATCGAGGCGCTCGCGCGCGAGCCGGCGATCGAAGGCGTGATCATCGGCCGCGCGCTCTACGACGGGAGGGTCGACCTGCGGGCGGCGATCAGCGCCGTTGGCGGAAACGGACCGCGGCTCAGCGGGTGAGGATGATCACGCTGGGGAGCACCAGCGCGAGGACGAGCAAGAGCGTGATCAGCACCATGACGAGCGCGGGCGGCGGCCAGAAGCGGTGGCGCCCCGGCTCCCACAGGTAACCGTGGCCCTCGGAGAGGTCCCAGTCGGGGTCGTCCGGCGTGATCGCTTCCTCGTCGCCGTCCCAGCGCTCGGACATGCGCTCAGGCGAGCGCGCGGCGGAAGAGCGCAAGACTGCGCGCCCATGCGTCCTGCGCGGCCTCCGGGCGATAGCTCGGGCGGGTGTCGTTGAAGAACGAGTGCGGGGCGCCATCGTAGACCTTCACCTCGACGCGGCGACCGTGGTCCTTCAGCGTCGTCTCGAACTTGCGCACCGTCTCGAGCGGGATCCCCTGGTCGTCGGCGCCGAACGCGCAGAACAGCTCTGCGTCGATCTTCGCGAGCTGCTCGGGCGGCGGCTGCATGCCGGCGTAGAACGGCGCGGCCGCGGCGATCTCCGGCGACGCGGCGGCCAGCGCGAGCGTGAGGCTGCCGCCCATGCAGAAGCCGATGCAGCCCAGCCGCTTCGGCGCCACCCGCGGCAGGGAACGCAGATAGGCGACGGCGCCGGTGAGATCCTTCATCGCCTGCTCGCGGTTCATGTGCATGACGAGCTTGCGCGCCTCGTCGGGTTCGCTGGCCGATTCGCCGTGGTAAAGGTCCGGCGCGAGCGCCACGAATCCTTCGCCGGCGAGGCGGCGCGCGACGTCGCGGATGTGGTCATCGACGCCCCACCACTCTTGGATCACGATGACGCCAGGGTGCGCGGCGTCGTCATCCGGCCGGGCGAGGAACCCCATGCCCGGGACGCCGTTCGCCGGGTACTCGACGGACTCGCTGTAGACGCCGGCCATGCTGTCCCTCCTCGTATGCGCGGGCGGCTGCAACAGGGTGTCACATCGGCTGGAGGGTGCAAGTCAGCCGGCGCCGGCGCCGTTGCGCCGCACCCCCGGCTCGCCGGCGAGTTGGGGGTCGAGCATGTAGCCCAGGCCGATGAAGTTCTTCAGGAGGCGCGGCCGGGACGCGTCGTCTTCGAGCTTCTTGCGCAGCCGGCGCATCCAGACGCGCAGGTACTGCAGGTCGCCGCGGTACTCCGGGCCCCAGACGGACGCGAGGATGTCCGCGCTCGGCACGATCCGGCCCGGGTTCGCGGCGAGCGCCTGAATGATGCGCCACTCGGTGCGCGTGAGCGGCACGAGGTCGCCGGACCGTCGCACGAGGCGCCGCTCGAGGTCCACCTCCACCTCACCGATGCGCAGGGTGCGCCCGCCGCCGGTGGCGGGAACGCAGCGGCGGAGGACGGCGCGGATGCGGGCGGCGAGCTCTTCCCAGCTGAACGGCTTCGCCACATAGTCGTCGGCGCCGCCGTCCAGGCCGCGCACCTTGTCGGCGTCGCTGTCGAGGGCGGTGACGACGATGATCGGGACATCGCTGCGCGCGCGGAGCTCCCGCATGGCGCCGAGCCCGCCGACACCCGGCATCACCACGTCCAGGAGGACGATGTCCGGGTGTCGCTCATCGAAGAGCGCGATCGCGTCCTCGGGCGTATCGGCCGTGATCACGGCGAAGCCGAGCGGCGGCAGCGCGAGCGAGACGAGGCGCAGCACGCCCGGCTCATCGTCGACCGCGAGGACAAGAGGGTCGCTGTTCAAAGGCACCGCGCTCCGGCATCAGACTCGGGGACAGCGTAGGGCGTGCCCCCTCGCCATCGCCCAACACCGGCGAGAAGCACCGTTGCGGGCGGGTGACATCGCACAGGTGCGCTGCGGGCAGCGGGCGGCGATGCTACACTTGGGCTGCGTGGGCCGCTAGCTCAATTGGCAGAGCAGCTGACTCTTAATCAGCCGGTTGAAGGTTCGAGTCCTTCGCGGCTCACCAGGCGACACTCCTCCGCACGGCGCCGGACCCGGCGCCGTGCGGCATTTTCCCCGGAAGCACATGCTGGCGCGTTCCACGCGGCCCGGCCGGCGCATCGTCCGACTGGACGGCGGAGTAGCCGATGCCGGGCGGCTACGTGGGCGGGAAAGCGCCGGCGCCGCGGCGGCTCAGGTGAGCTCCAGGCCCTGCAGGTTGCCTTCGGCGCGCCAGTCTTCGAGCAGCTTGACGAACGCGATCGGGCCGCCGCCGTACGGGCCGTTCTGGCCCGCGCGCTCGGCCGGCTTGCCCTCGTTGTTGTAATAGCCGGGCGTGCACGACTCGAGGAACTCGCGGTTCATGCGGGCGAGGCCGATGATCGTCTGCACCCACGCTTCCTCGGCCTCCTCTGACGCCTCCACGGAGTGCACCTCGTGGTCCTGCGCGTGCTTCACGATGTAGGCGATGTGCTTCGCCTGCTCGTTGAGCATGTGCGGGAAGTTCACGGTGAAGCCCGACTGGGCGTTGCTGATGATGAAGCAGTTCGGGAAGCCGCGGCTGTGCATGCCGTGCAGCGTGCGGATGCCGTCGGCCCACTTCTCCGTGAGCGAGACGCCGCCCCGGCCGTAGAGCTCGTAACCGGAGCGGCGCGTGTAGTCGGTCCCCACCTCGAATCCGGTCGCGTAGATCAGGCAGTCCACCGCGAATAGTTCGCCGTTGGCGACGACGCCGGCCTCCGTGATGCGCTCGACGCCCCGGCCCTTCGTGTCGACGAGCGTCACGTTCCGGCGGTTGAAGGTGTCGAGGTACTCATCGTGGAAGCAGGGGCGTTTGCAGAACTGGCGGTAGTACGGCTTGAGCGCCTCGGCCGTGTCGGGATCCTTGACGATCGCCTCGACGCGGGCGCGGATCTCCTCCATCTTCTCGAAGTCGGCCATCTCCATCGTCTTCGCGAGGCCGTCGGGCGACACATCCGGCGCGTCGTCCTCGCGCACGCGGATGAGGAGCTTGCGGATGATGTCGGTCCAACCGTCGCCCACGAGGTCTTCGTCCTGGAAGCCGCCCGAGACCAGGATGTTGAAGTTGTCCATGCGCCGCTGCTGCCAGCCCGGTTCGAGCGACTTCGCCCACTCGGGGTCGGTGGGGCGGTTCGCGCGCACATCGATCGACGACGGCGTGCGCTGAAAGACATAGAGATGCTTCGCCGCGGCGCCGAGGTGCGGGACGCACTGGACCGCCGTCGCGCCGGTCCCGATGATGCCGACGACCTTGTCGCGCAGGCCGGTGAGGCCTCCGTTCGAGTCGCCGCCGGTGTACGCGTAATCCCATCGGCTCGTGTGGAACGCATGCCCCCGGAACGTCTCGATGCCCGGGATGCCGGGGAGCTTCGCGCGGTGCAGCGGGCCGTTGGACATGACCACGAAGCGCGCGCGCATGCGGTCGCCGCGGTTCGTGAAGACGACCCAGCGGCGGGCGTCCTCGTCCCAGCGCATCTCCGTGACTTCGGTCTGCAGGCAGGCGTTCCGGTAGAGGTCGAACTTGCGCGCGATCGCCTGGCTGTGCGCGAGGATCTCGGGCGCGCGGCTGTACTTCTCGACCGGCATGTAGCCGATCTCCTCGAGCAGCGGGAGATAGATGTAGGACTCGACGTCGCAGGCGGCGCCCGGATAGCGGTTCCAGTACCACGTGCCCCCGACGTCGCCGCCCTTCTCGATCAGGCGGAGGTCCTCGACGCCCGCCTCCCGCAGGCGCGCGCCGGCGAGGAGGCCGCCGAAGCCGCCGCCGACGACCACGACGTCCACGTCGTCGGTGAGCGGCTCGCGGGTGAACCCGGGCTCGACGTAGGGGTCCTCGACGAAGCGCGCGAAGTCGCCGCTGACCTCGATGTACTGGTCGTTGCCGTCGGCGCGCAGGCGCCGGTCGCGCTCGGCGCGGTACTTCTCGCGCAGGGCCTCCGGGTCGAACGGCAGGCTCTCGGTGGTCATCGTCATCCTCCGCGGGGCCGCGAGGCACAATCGTGGGGAGAGTCTAGCATCGCGCCGGGCGAGTGCCGGGCGGGGTCACGCGCGGCGGCGGCCCCAACGCGATGCGAAGCGCCCAGAGCCGGCCCGTGCGGGTCCGCCCTCCGAGGGCCGGACGTCCCGAACATCCCGAATGTCGACCGCTGTGAAGCTGGCGGCTTGTCATTTGTGAAGCCGCTGGGGTACGATCCCGTACCTCCTGTAACGCGTGCCTGGCTTCACAAACCGGGCTGGCGCTGAGGGATCGGCGCCCGTCGGAGCGGCATTTTTTCCGCTCAGGCAGCGTGGCGGAGAGTCAGAACCAGCGCCAACGGGTATCGAAGTGAAACTGCCGCACCACAAAAGCCGCCGGCGCTCTGTGAGCGTTCCCCCGACCGATGGTCGCGGGCAGGACTCCCTCCCGCGCGCCCCGCGCTCCCTGCCGTTCGGGCCGCCGCTCGAGGGGCCGGGCCTCTACGACCCCCGGTTCGAGCACGATGCATGCGGCGTCGGCTTCGTGGTGGACGTGACGGGCGCGAAGAGCCGCGACATCATCGATACGGCCCTCGGCGCGCTGTGCAGCCTGGACCATCGGGGCGCGCAGGGCGCCGAGGTCAACACCGGCGACGGCGCGGGCATCCTGATCCAGGTCCCCGATGCGTTCCTGCGCGCGGTGACCGCGTTCTCGTTGCCGCCGGCCGGCGCGTATGGCGTGGGCCTGGCGTTCCTGCCGGTCGACCCGGACGCGGCGGAGCGGGCGCGCGGCACCGTCAAGGACATCGCGGCGGCCGAAGGCCTGCGCGTCATCGGCTGGCGGAAGGTGCCGGTCGATGACTCGATGATCGGCGCGACCGCGCGGGCGTCGATGCCGAGCTTCTGGCAGTGCTACGTCTCCGATCCCGCCGGGACGACGGGAATTGACCTCGACCGCAAGCTGTTCGTGCTGCGCAAGCGCATCGAGCACGAGGCGCCGGAGGACCTGCCGATCTACTTCCCGTCGCTGTCGAGCCGCACGCTCGTCTACAAGGGCATGCTGACGACACCGCAGCTCGAGGCGTTCTTCGCCGACCTGCGCGACCCGCGCCTCGAGTCGGCGCTGGCGCTGGTGCACAGCCGCTTCTCGACGAACACGTTCCCGTCCTGGCCGCTGGCGCATCCGTACCGGTTCATCGCGCACAACGGCGAGATCAACACGCTGCAGGGGAACCGCAACTGGATGCGTGCGCGCCAGGCGCAAATCGCCACGCCGCTGATCCCGGAGCTGCAACGGGCGTTCCCGATCATCACCGAAGGGTCGTCGGACACGATGAGCTTCGACGAAGTGCTGGAGCTGCTGCACCTGAGCGGCCGCCCGCTGTGGCACGCGGTGCTGATGATGATCCCGGAGGCGTGGGAGAACCACGCGACGATGTCGCCGGCGAAGCGCGCCTTCTACCGCTACCACGCCTCGCTGATGGAGCCGTGGGACGGCCCGGCATCGATCGCGTTCACCGATGGCACGGTGATCGGCGCGGTGCTGGACCGCAACGGCCTGCGCCCCAGCCGGTACTGGGTGACCGACGACAACCGCGTGATCATGGCGAGCGAGGCGGGGGTCGTGAACATCCCGCCGTCGCGCGTGGTGAAGAAGGGGCGCCTGCAACCGGGCCGTATGTTCCTGGTCGACACGTCGCTGGGCCGCATCGTCGAGGACGAGGAAATCAAGGCCGCGCTCGCGGCCGAGCATCCGTACGAGCGCTGGTGCGAGGAGCAGCTCGTGCACCTCGCGGACTTGCCGGACCGGGAGCACAAGGTGCCATCGCACCAGTCGGTGGTGCGCCGACAGCTGACGTTCGGGTACACGCACGAGGAGCTGAAGCTGCTCATCGCGCCGATGGCGAAGCAGGGCCAGGAGGCGGTCGGGTCGATGGGCACGGACACGCCGATCGCCGTGCTGTCGGAGCGGCCGCGGCTGCTGTTCGACTACTTCCAGCAGCTCTTCGCGCAGGTGACCAACCCGCCGCTCGACGCGATCCGCGAGGAGCTGGTGACGTCGCTGGCGTGCACGATCGGGGCGGAAGGCAACCTGCTCGCCGCGGAGCCAGAGGCGTGCCACCAGATCGCCTTGCCGTTCCCGATCCTCGACAACGACGAGCTGGCGAAGCTGATCCACATCAACGACGACGGCGACCGCCCGGAGTTCGCATCGCGCGTGATCTCGGGCTTCTACCGCGTGGCCGGCGGCGGCGCGGCGCTCCGCGAGGCGCTCGAGCGCGTGCAGGCGGAGGCGGTGCAGGCGATCGAGGACGGGGCGCGGATCATCGTGCTGACGGACCGCGACTCGGGCCCGGACCTGGCGCCGATCCCGTCGCTGCTGCTCGTGTCGGCCGTGCACCACCACCTGATCCGCGCCGGCAAGCGCACGCAGGTGGGGCTCGTGCTGGAAACGGGGGACGCGCGCGAAGTGCACCACATGGCGCTGCTCATCGGCTACGGCGCCGGCGCCATCAACCCGTATCTGGCCTTCGAGTCGATCGAGGACCTGGTGGCGCAGGAGCTGTACGGGCTCGGCGGCATGGACCCGCACCACGCGGTGAAGAACTACGTGAAGGCGGCGGGCAAGGGCGTGCTGAAGGTGATGTCCAAGATGGGCATCTCCACCATCGCGTCGTACCGGGGCGCGCAGGTGTTCGAGGCGATCGGACTCGGTCGCGAACTGGTGGACGAGTACTTCACGGGCACGGTCTCGCGGATCGGCGGCATCGGCCTCGACGAGCTCGCGGAGGAGTGCGCGCGGCGCCACAGGCGTGCGTACGCGCCGCGGCCCAGCGAGCTGGCGCACCGCGACCTGGAGCTGGGGGGCGAGTACCAGTGGCGCCGCGAGGGCGAGTACCACCTCTTCAACCCGGAGACGGTGTTCAAGCTGCAGCACGCGACCCGCGCGAAACGCTACGACATCTACAAGGAATACACGCGGCTCGTCGATGACCAGTCGCGGCGGCTCGCGACCCTGCGTGGGCTCTTCACCTTCCGCGAGGGGGTGCGCCCGCCGGTGCCGATCGATGAGGTGGAGCCGGCGAGCGAGATCGTGAAGCGCTTCGCGACCGGGGCCATGTCCTACGGCTCGATCTCCAAGGAAGTGCACGAGACGCTCGCGATCGCGATGAACCGCATTGGCGCGAAGTCGAACACGGGCGAGGGCGGCGAGGACGCGGACCGGTACCTTCCGGACGAGAACGGCGACCTGCGCAGGTCTGCCGTGCACCAGGTGGCGTCCGGGCGGTTCGGTGTGACCTCCGAGTACCTGGTGAACGCCGACGACCTGCAGATCAAGATGGCGCAGGGCGCCAAGCCGGGCGAGGGCGGCCAGCTCCCCGGACACAAGGTGTACCCGTGGATCGCGAAGACGCGCTTCAGCACGCCGGGCGTCGGCCTGATCAGCCCGCCGCCGCACCATGACATCTATTCGATCGAGGACATCAAGCAGCTGATCCACGACCTGAAAAATTCCAACCCGTCGGCGCGCGTGCACGTGAAGCTCGTCGCGCAGGTGGGCGTCGGCACGGTGGCGGCGGGCGTCGCGAAGGCGCACAGCGACGTCGTGCTGATCTCCGGGCACGACGGCGGCACCGGGGCCTCGCCGCTCACCTCGATCAAGCATGCCGGCGCGCCGTGGGAACTGGGCCTCGCGGAGACGCAGCAGACGCTGATGCGGAACGGCCTGCGCGACCGGATCGTGGTCCAGGTCGACGGCCAGCTGAAGACGGGACGCGACGTCGTGATCGCGGCGCTGCTCGGCGCCGAGGAGTACGGCTTCGGCACGGCGCCGCTGGTCGTGAGCGGCTGCGTGATGATGCGGGTGTGTCATCTCGACACCTGCCCGGTCGGCGTCGCGACGCAGAACCCGGAGCTGCGCAAGCGCTTCTCCGGGAAGCCGGAATTCGTCGTCAACTTCTTCGAGTTCATCGCCGAGGAAGTGCGCGAATACCTGGCGGCGCTCGGGTTCCGCTCGATCAACGAGGCGATCGGCCACACGGAGATGCTCGACGTGCGGCAGGCGGTCGACCACTGGAAGGCGGGCGGGCTCGACCTGTCGCCGATCCTTGCCGCGGCGGAGAACCCCTACGACGGGCAGGACCCGTACTGCACGCGCGGGCAGGATCACCGCCTGGAGCGCGCGCTCGACCGTACGCTGATCGAGCAGTCCGCGGCGGCGCTCGGCGAAGGGAAGCCCATCGAGATCGAGACGTGCGTGCACAACACGAACCGCTCCGTCGGGACGATGCTCGGATCCGAGGTGACGAAGCGCTGGGGCGGCGGCGGGCTGCCCGATGACACGATCCGCATCACGCTCCGCGGCTCGGCGGGGCAGAGCTTCGGCGCGTTCCTACCGCGGGGCATCACGCTGCGGCTCGAAGGCGACGCGAACGACTACACCGCGAAGGGTCTCTCCGGCGGCATCGTGATCCTGCATCCGGACCGTGACGCGCTGTTCAAGGCCGAGGAGAACATCATCGCCGGGAACGTCGTGCTCTACGGGGCGACGGCGGGCGAGGCCTACTTCCGCGGCACCGTCGGCGAGCGCTTCGCCGTGCGCAACTCGGGGGCGACGGCGGTCGCGGAGGGCATCGGCGACCACGGCTGCGAGTACATGACCGGCGGCCGCGTCGTGGTGCTGGGGCCGACGGGGCGGAACTTCGCGGCGGGCATGTCGGGCGGGATCGCCTACGTGTACGACCCCGACAACACGTTCGCGCCGCTCGTGAACTACCAGATGGTGGACCTGGAGCCGCTGACCGACGAGGACCGCGAGTGGCTGCGCGCGACGGTCGAGCGCCACCGCGAGCTGACCGGCTCGGACGTCGCGGACCAGATCCTCTCCCAGTGGGAGAGCGAGGTCGAGTCGTTCCGGAAGGTGATGCCGGAGGACTACAAGCGCGTGCTCACGGTCATGGCGGAGGCGGGCGAGCTGGGCCTGACGGAAGAAGAGACGCTGCACCGGGTGATGGCATCGGCGCATGGGTGAGACGACGGGGTTCTTGCAGTGGAAGCGGATCACGCCGAAGCGGCGGCCGGTTTCCGTGCGCGTGCACGACTGGCTCGAGGTCTATGAGCCGCTCGATGCGCTGACGATCAAGCAGCAGGCCGGGCGCTGCATGGACTGCGGCATCCCGTTCTGCAACAACGGCTGCCCGCTCGGGAACCTGATCCCGGACTGGAACGACCTGGTCTACCGGGAGCACTGGCACGAGGCGATCGACCGCCTGCACGCGACCAACAACTTCCCGGAGTTCACGGGGCGGCTCTGCCCGGCGCCGTGCGAGGCGGCGTGCGTGCTCGGCATCAACCAGGACCCGGTGACGATCAAGCAGATGGAAGTGGAGATCATCGAGCGGGCCTGGAAAGAGGGCTGGGTGGCGCCGGTGCCGCCGTCGGTGCGCACGGGCAAGCGCGTCGCGGTCGTCGGGTCGGGGCCGGCCGGGCTCGCCGCGGCGCAACAACTCACGCGCGCGGGCCACGATGTCGTCGTGTTCGAGCGCGACGACCGCATCGGGGGCCTGCTGCGGTACGGCATCCCCGAGTTCAAGATGGAAAAGCGGTTCCTCGACCGGCGGCTCGCGCAGATGCGCGCCGAGGGCACCGAGTTCCGCGTCAACGCACACGTGGGCGTCAACGTGCCGACCGAGGAGCTGAAGGCGTTCGACGCCGTGGTGCTCGCCGGCGGGGCGACGGCGGCACGCGACCTGCCGATCCCCGGGCGCGAGCTCCGCGGCATCCACCAGGCGATGGAGTACCTGCCGATCGGCAACCGCGTGCAGGAGGGCGACCTGAAGGAGCCGACGATCACCGCCGCCGGCAAGCGCGTCGTGATCATCGGCGGCGGCGATACGGGCGCGGACTGCCTGGGGACGGCGCACCGCCAGGGCGCGCGCTCCGTGCACCAGTTCGAGATCCTGCCGCGCCCGCCGGAGCACCGCGCGCCGACCAACCCCTGGCCCACCTGGCCGAACATCTTCCGCGTCTCCTCGGCCCACGAGGAGGGCGGCGAGCGCGTCTACAGCGTGAACACCGAGCGCTTCACCGGCGACGAGCACGGCAACGTGCGCGGGCTCGTGGCGCACCAGGTGGAGCTGGTGGACGGGCGCTTCCAGAAGGTCGAGGGCACGGACTTCGAGCTGCCGTGCGAGCTCGTGCTCCTGGCGATGGGCTTCGTCGGCCCCGAACGCGGCGGACTGCTCGAAGACCTTGGCGTGGAGCTCGACGCGCGGGGCAACGTCGCCCGCAACGCATCGTTCATGACGAGCGTGCCCGGCGTGTTCGCCTGCGGCGACATGGGACGCGGCCAGAGCCTGATCGTCTGGGCGATCGCAGAAGGGCGCGCGTGCGCGGCCGGCGTCGACCGCTACCTCATGGACGAGACGCAGCTTCCCGCCCCCATCGAACCGACCGCGCGGCCCCTGGTCTGAATCTGCGCTCGACATAGGCGCAGCGCGACCGCCGGTGTACACTCTGCCCACGCGTTGGAACGCGCCAAACGCAGGCGGGGGCCTGATGCACGCTACGGACGACCGGCCAGCCTCGGGCACGCTGCCCGCCGTGCTCTCCGCCGACGAGTGGACGGAGCTCCGCGCGCGGATGGAGCAGCGCCGCTACGCCGCCGGCGACGTGATCATCGAACAGGGCACGATCGCGCCCGATTTCCACATCATCGCCCAGGGGATCGTCTCGATCTCGGCGCTGGCGCCGGACGGCGTGCGGCGCGAGCTGGGTGCGCTGGGCGCCGACGAGGCGATCGGCGACATGTCGCTGCTCACTGGCGAGCCGGCGTCCGCGGACGTCATCGCGACGAACGAGGTGCGCACCTACGCCGCATCGCAGGAGCGCATCGCGACGCTCGGCGACCTGCGCACGCGGCTGATCGAAGGCCTGGCGACGCTGCTCGCCGGCCGGCTGCGCCGATCGAACGAGCGCCTGCTCGCGCAGTATTCCGCGACCACGCATGCGGTCGCCTGCGCGCCCCAGGCGATCGCGCCGCTCGTGCGGTTGCCCGCCGAGGTGGCACGCTGTGTCGGCGCACCGGTCCTCGCCCTGATCGCCGGCGACGCGGCGAGCGCCGCCTGGAGCGCGGAAGCCCGCACGCCTGGACGCGACGTCTCCGTGCGGCTCGTGCCGGGTACGGGCGTCGATGACATCCCGCGGGTGATCGGGCAGGCGCAGCACGAGTACGACCGCATCATTGTGTTCGGCGAGCCGCCGGCGGGCATCGACGCTCGCGGGTGGGAAGTGGTCCGGGAGGCTGAGCGCGCACGCGACGGCGCGAAGACCGCGGTGATCAGCGCCCTCGCATGGACGCAGCCGAACCTGCGCCGGCTCTCCGAGCAGGCGCATACGCGCGTCGAGGCGATCGTGCCGCCGGCGTCGCCGGCGCCGGGCCGCCGCGACCCCATCGCGAAGCTCGCGCGCACGATCACGGACCGTCGCATCGGCGTGGCGCTCGGGGCGGGCGGGGCGAAGGGCTTCGCGCACATTGGCGTGCTGCGCGCGTTCGACGAGATCGGGGTACCCATCGACATGCTGGCGGGCTCGAGCATCGGCGCAGCGGTGGCGGCGGGTTACGCGGCCGGCTACTCGGTGGAGCAGCTCTCGCACCTCGCCGGGCGGATCGCCGGCCGCGCGGTGCGCCCGACGCTTCCGCTGCACTCGTTCCTGAGCAACCGCGGCATCCGCGATGAACTCGCCCGCGTGGCGGAGGGCCGGCGCTTCGAGGACCTGGACCTGCCACTCGCGGTCTGCGCCACGGACATCTTCCGTCGCTGCGAAGTGACGTTCACCTCGGGCGTCGTGCTGCCGCACCTGGTGGCGAGCATGTCGATCCCGGGCATCTACCCGGCGCTGAAGACGCCGGACAGCTACCTGGTGGACGGCGCCGTGCTGAACCCGGTGCCGTCGCGGCAGTGCCGGGAGCTGGGGGCCGGCATCGTGGTCGCGGTGCGGCTGACGGGGAAGAACACGTCGCCGCGCGACGAGCTCGACTTCCGCCGCGGGCGGCCGCTTGCGCCGGAAACGATCATGCGCGCGCTCGAGATCATGCACAACCGCCTTTCGGAGCTGAGCAAGAACGAGGCGGACGTGAACATCGAGGTCTGCATCGAGCGCGGGGGGCTGCGCGACTTCGATCGCAGCGCGGAGATCGTGCAGGCCGGCTACGACGCCGCCAGCGCGGCCCGGGACGAGCTGGTCGCGGCCGTGCCGTGCGTCGAGGCCGCCGCATGATGCTGCTCGCGCTGCGCAACCTGGTGGCCGAAAAGACGCGCTTCGCGTTCTCGGCCGCCGGCATCGGGTTCGCGGTGTTCCTGATCACGATCCTGCTCGGGCTGTATCAGGGCTGGAACCAGAAGGTCGGCGGCTTCGTGGAGAAGGTGCAGGGCGACGCCTGGGTCGCCCGCGAGGGCACCACCGACTTCATCAATGCGGCATCGATCCTGCCGGCATCGCTGGGAGACTCGCTGCGCTCCAACCCGGACATCGAAGGCGTGTATCCGCTCATCGTGCGGCCGATGTCGTTCCGGAAGGACGGCCACAAGGTGGACATCCACCTCATCGGCTACGAGCCGGCGACCGGTGTCGGCGGGCCGCTGCACATCATCGAGGGCCGCGGCGACCCGCAAGGGGACGAGATCGTGGTGGACCAGGTGCTGGCGCGCGTCTCCGGGGTGAAGGTCGGCGACACGCTGACGAGCGGCGAGTCGGAGGTGAAGGTCATCGGCATCGCGAGCGGCGGTAACTTCGCCTTCACCCAGGCGGGCTTCATGAACATCGAAGGGGCGCGCGCACTGCTCGAGATGCAGGGCCTCTCGACGTTCTTCGTCGTGAAGATGCGCGCGGGGACGGACATCCCGGCGTGGCAGCACGAGATCTCCTCGACGCAACCCGGGGTCGTCGCCTTCACGTCGTCACAGTTCGCCTCGGCGACGCGACACCGCATCCTCGACCAGGTAATCCCGATCATCGGGCTGATCGTGGGGCTGGCGTTCATCGTCGGCATCGCGATCACGAGCCTGACGATCTACACGGCGACGGTCGAGCGCACGCGCGAGTTCGGCGTGATGAAGGCGATCGGCTTCAACAACATCGACCTGTACAAGCTCGTGCTGAGCCAGAGCCTCCTGACGGGGATGCTGGGTTTCGTCTTCGGCGCGCTGGCGACGCTGCTCGTGTCGATGTTCATCGACCGCATCGTCGCACAGTTCATCGTGCTCGTGCGGCCGTTCGATATCGGCTTCGTGTTGATCGCGACGCTGCTGATGGCGTTCGGGGCGGCGATCGTGCCGGCGCGGCGCGTGGCCGGCGTCGACCCCGCCGTGGCGTTCAAGGGGTGAGCGTGGACGGCGAGCGGCACGTACTCGAACTGGTCGATGTCAGCCAGGAGTTCGGCGAGAAGGCGAACCTGACGCACGCGCTGCGGTCCGTATCGCTGCGGGTCGGCCCGGAGCAGGTCGTGATCGTGATGGGGCCGTCGGGCGCAGGGAAATCGACGCTGCTGGCGATCGCCGGCGCCCTCCGGCGGCCGACCTCCGGGCGCGTGATCATCGATGGCACCGACATCACGTGGCTGAGCGACCGCGAGCTGGCGCGCGTGCGGCTGCTGAAGGTGGGCTTCGTGTTCCAGGAGTTCAACCTGCTCGACTCCCTGAACGTCATCCAGAATCTGGAGCTCGTGCTCGCGAAGGCCGGCGTGCCGGCGAAGAACGCGCACGCGCGGGCGCGCGAGCTGCTGACGATGCTCGGGCTGGCCCACCGCATGGACGCGCGCGTGCGGCTGCTCAGCGGCGGCGAGCGCCAGCGGGTGGCGATCGCGCGCGCGCTGGTGAACAACCCGACGATGATCCTCGCCGACGAGCCCACCGCCAGCCTCGATGGCGTGCGCGGGGCGGAGGTGATGTCCATTTTGCGCATGGTCGCGACGGACATGGGCAAGGCGGTCGTCATGGTCAGCCACGACCACCGCGTGCTGCCCTACGCGGACCGCGTCGTCTGGCTCCAGGACGGTCTGCTGGAAGACCGCGAGCCGGAGTCGATGGCATCGGCGGTCGGCCCGCGATGAGCCGCGTGCCTGTCCGCATCGCCCACCGCGGGGGCGGTTCGCTGGCGCCCGAGAACTCGATCGCCGGCATCGAGCGCTCGCTCGCGTATGGCATCGAGATGATCGAGGTGGACGTGCGACGCACGCGCGACGGCGTCCTCGTGCTCTCGCATGATCCCACGCCGCACGGCGCGGCGGTGGCGGTGCACGATGCGACGCTCGCCGAGCTCCGGGCGGCGTCGCCGGCGCTCGCGACGCTCGATGACGCGCTGGACGCGGCGCGGGGACGCGCGCTCCTGAACCTCGACCTCAAGACGACTGACCTGGCCGAGGATGTCATCGAAGCCATCCGCCGGCGCGGGGCCAGCGACGCATGCATCGTGAGCTGCCTCGACGGCGCATGTCTGGCGCGCGTCGCCGAGCTGGCGCCCGCCATCCCCCGCTTCTTCTCCTATCCTCCGGACTATGGCGGCGCGTCGCGGAAGCCATGGCTGAAGCCGGTCGTGAACGCCGCGGTCGCCGGCATGCGGTTGACGATGCCCGCGCGGCTGCGCCGCATGCTGCGTCCGCTGCCGGGCACGCACGCGACGATCTACGCGCCGCTGATCACGCGCCGCCTCGTGGACCTCGCGCACGGGCTGGGCATCGAGCTGTACACCTGGACCGTGGACGATCCGGCCGAGATGCGCCGGCTCGCGGCGCTCGGCATCGACGGCATCACGAGCAACCGTCCCGACTTGCTCGCGGCGCTCGGCGCCCGGCCGCCAGCGCCGGTCGCCTAGGGTCCGGCGGACGCCGCCGGCGCGCGCGTCGCCGCGGGCTCGAGCGACGGTATCTCGCGCACGCCGAGCCGCGCCAGGATCGCCTTGCAGTCGCGCATCGCCGGAGCACCGTCGTTGCCGGTCGCGGCCGCGATGCTCGCGCTCAGCCGGAGCGACAACGCCAGCTCGTAGTCGGCGGAGATCGCCCGCGCGAGCGCGATGCTCTCGTCGATCGCCGCGCGCGCGTCATGCCAGCGCTCGCGGCGCATCATGACGAACGCGCGCAGGCGCAGGAGCATCGCCTTTACGCTGCCGCCCGTCTCGCCGCGACGGAGCGCGCGTTCGACCAGGGCGAGCGCCGCGGCATCGTCGCCGGCGAGCAGCTCCAACTCCGCGAGCCGCGCTTCCGTTTCGGCGACGAAGCTCTCCGCGCCCATCCCGCGAAAGCTCTCGAGCGCCTCATCGAGCAGCGTGCGCGCTTCCTCGAGCCGCCCGGCGCGCGTCGCCACGCGTCCGAGCGCGCTCGTCGCGACGGCGACGCCGACGGGGTAGCTCGCGGCGCGCCAAACGCGCAGCACCTCTTGGAACAGCGACTCGGCCTCGCCGATCTCGCCACGGTCGAGCAACACCTCGCCGATGTTGTTCGACGCCGTCGCGGCGCCGACGACGTCGCCGGCTTTCTCCCGCGCCGCCTTGCTGCGGGCGAAGCATGCGAGCGCCTCGTCCCACCGGCCTTCGAGCGTGGCGGCGACGCCGAGGTTGTTCAGCACGTTCGCCTGTCCGACGAGGTCACCCAGTTCCTCGAAGATCGGCAGCGCGAGCGCGCGGTACCGGCCCGCTTCGCCAGCGCCGAGCATGGTGTTGGCATGGTCGAGCAGGTAGTACGCGTGCGCGAGGCTGGCCCGGTCGCCGGTGGCCTCGGCGTCCGGGAGGACGCGCCGGCACCAGCGCGCGCACTCGGCGTAGCGTCCCTGCCGAAAGCGCACGCCCGCGTACGCCAGCCGGAGCTGGTTCGCCTCGATCGTGGCGGTGCGGGAATCGTCCGCGCCGAGTCCGCGACCATACCAGCGCAGCGCCTGCGTGTACTTTCCCTGGCGCTCGCGGAT
>Ga0070741_10010199_pt1 | contig 17852 bp, 16 predicted proteins | sample Coa_R1_4_FD_66440 | JGI IMG/M metagenome (GOLD analysis project Ga0070741, IMG submission 66440) | Surface soil microbial communities from Centralia Pennsylvania, which are recovering from an underground coalmine fire - Coalmine... | ecosystem: Environmental > Terrestrial > Soil > Unclassified ...
TTCTTATGAAGGTCCATTCGAGCTCTCCCGTTTGAAGTGATTGCTCATCACATTCAGCTTCTCTGGTTTGTCTCGAATGGACTATTACCTAGATAGGAACAACGTGTTGAAACTTCACAGTTAGCCCACCTCTGGAGGCGAGCGCATGCGAGCCGGAAGGGTGGGTAACGTTAGTAAGTGATGCAGAGCCCCGTAGGCGGCGATACTTGCCTCCTGCAACGGATACCAAGAAAATTATTGAGCCCAGGGCCGTCAGCCCTGGGCGCGCCGTTTGTAGAAATCACGCGCCGAGCTAGCCCGACGCCGTCAGGCGAGGGCGTCCGGAGGCGCATCAAGCCTCACGTATTCGCAAGATATCGTTTTCGTATTAGGGCACGGCCTTCAGCATTGCTTTGTCCGCACCTTCCTGAGCGAGCCCGCGGGAGCTAATGCGACCGGGCCCCCAGCAAGCCTGATTTTTGGCTTGATGGGGTGGTAGGACCAAGGGTGAGCGAAGGAAGGTGCGTCCGAAGTTCTGTTGCCCTTGCGTTTAGTACTCGCGGGGATCAGTTCTCCACTTTTCTGCGTGGAGAGCCGTAGAAGAGCGGCCCTTCAGGGCCGCGTAAAAGATGGACAGGAAATCCCCGCCGACGTAGCCCGTAGCCGCAGGCGAGGGCGTCCGGAGGCGCGAATGAATCCCACCCTTCGGGGCCAAGAAATCTCACATTTTAAATAATCAACTACAATGGGTTGCAATGTTAGTAGCAGTAGAGATTGAAAATTTTAAATGCTTCGAACGGCAGCGATTTCCTCTCAAGCCGACGACAATTATTGTAGGCGAAAATAATGCAGGAAAATCCACGCTTGTGGAAGCATTGAGATTAATTTCAATTGTTTCTACCAGAATCGAAAGCCTTACCTTCAAAGCAGTTCCAGATTGGCTAGACGTTCCTAGAGCATATTTAGGAGTTTCGCCTTCATTGGACGGCCAGAATCTGAATTTTAAAAGTATATTTCATCGATATGGCAATCCCCCCGCTCGAGTAACAGCTGAATTCGACTCGGGCTCAAGTATTGATCTCTATTTAGGTGGACCAGAAAAGATTCATGCCGTTCTTAAAGATCCCAACGGTAAAGCGGTAGGCAGTCGTACGCAGGCCAAGCGGCTTGGAATCTCTCGGGTCGGAATCCTTCCTCAAATTGGACCTCTTGCAGAAGAAGAAGTTCGTCTTGACTGGAGGTACGTTCGTCGGAATCTAGGCACGACGCTTTCCTCTCAGCACTTTCGAAATCAGCTACTGCTGCTATATGAGGAATATTTTCAGGAATTTTGCACAATGGCCGAAGAGAGTTGGCACGGCCTGGCGATTCCCGCAATGGAAGATAGTAGCCCGATTGTAGGACAGCCCTTATCATTGCTAGTCAGGAATGACGATTTTACAGGCGAAGTAAGTTGGATGGGGCACGGTCTGCAGATGTGGCTGCAGATAATGTGGTTCTTAGCTAGATCCAAGGATGACCCCACGGTTATTCTTGATGAGCCCGATGTATACATGCACCCTGATCTTCAGCGGCGTCTCATACGTTTGCTGAGGGGGCGTTTCCAACAGTTGATTGTGGCGACCCATTCCATTGAAATAATCGATGAGGTGCTTCCGGAAGAAATTCTAGTAATCCATAAAAGCTCACGCCAAGCGCAGTTCAGTAATTCGATGCCCGCAGTCCAAGCTATCATCGACAAGATTGGAGGCGTGCATAACATTCAGCTTGCAAGGCTTTGGAAATCAAAAAAATGTCTTGTAATTGAAGGTGATGACATAAAGCTTCTAAAAGAATTTCAAGATAAACTTTTTCCCAATTCTCAAGAGCCTTTGGAAATTGTCCCACATTTGGAGATCGAAGGGTGGGGAGGATGGAACTATGCGATTGGATCTTCGATGGGTTTTACTAATGCAGTTCATGAAAAGATCCGTACTTACTGTATTTTTGACCGAGATTATCATTCAGAACAAGAGATCAGTGACCGCGAAACTCAAGCGATATATCGCGGAATCGAATTGCACATATGGTCTGTGAAAGAGATTGAGAACTTTCTTTTGAATTCTGCTGTTATCACCCGAATCATACATAAGAGTTCGCGAAAACGAAAAGTCACCAATCACGATGTTGAAGCTGCCATTAACAAGATCGCTGACGACACAAAAGAAGATGTTCTATTTGCTTGGGCCACTGGAATTCAGGCCGCAGACAAAAAGCTCGTTGCAGGCGATGCAGCAAGAAAAGCAAAGCAAAAACTGGCCGAGCTTTGGGACGATCAGGGAAAACGGTGGGCTATTTTACCCGGGAAACAGATTATATCGACTTTATCCGCGTGGAGTCAGTCAGAATTTGGCGTTTCATTGAGCCCTACAAAGATTGCTCGCGAGTTCGAGCGCTATGAAATACCTGCTGAAATCAGAACTGTTCTAACAGCCGTTGAAACAGTAACTCCATTTCCTAGCAATCGCGTCGCCCAGCCGTAGCAATAATGCTATATCACCGCTCAATAAGAACCGACTCTTTGTAGAGTTTCTTCTTACTGCTGACGGCTTGAAAGTATTTGGTAAATCCTGCTATCCCCGAGAGTACGCCAATCCCAGCCACCGCAAGGAATGCTGCAAAATAATAAGGCCTTTTTGCCTCGGGCATGTGCCTTGGGCGCGTGCCCGTATTGCAAATGCGTTCCTTTGTATCTCTGTTGATATCCCCTTTCTTGATCTGCGATCATCTGGCGCTCATCTGCGGCAAAATTGTTTCTCCGCGCCTCCGCGTCTCCGCGGTGAACAGAACCTTCATTGCCCATACTTCTTCGCCCTCAACTCCTCCACCACCTTCCTCAGCTCAATCACCTCCAGCGGACACTCCGGCCAGTTGTGGATCCAGCACACAATCCCATCGCACCCCTGCAGCGGATGCATGTGCGCCAGAAAATTCTTGCTTTCATATTCCAGCTCGTAATGCACCCGCTGGCACTTGTTTGGACCAACCTCCCGCATCGCCTCCACGTCTGGAAACCCCACCTGCACCCGCGTAATGCACAGGCCAAGTTCCCCCGCCACCGCCCCAAACACAAACAGCACGCCCTGTTCGTTTGTCGGCGCAAAGCTGAACGGCCAAAACATCGGCATCCCGTAAATCGGGCGGTCATTCAGCACCTTCGGATCGGTCATCCGCTGCCTTGTCGGCGCGAACGTCCGCGTGTCCTCTTTTTTCGACCGATACTCTTCCGCAATGATGTCCAGCACGTCTTTCCACTCGACTTCCAGCTTCTGCTCCTGGATGTACTCGCTCATCCCCGCCGCCACCGCCTTCCAACCGTTATACCTCCGCGTCAGCGGGCGGATGCTGTACTTCCCATGCAGCTCATACTCTGTCATCGTCGGCACCTTGCCCGGCTTCCGCGTCGTCTCCGCCCAGTCCACGAACAGCGACTCCATCGTCACCAGATACCCGCATCCCTGCCGCTCCAGTCCGCTTGCGAACAGCAGCCGCCTGTAGCTCCCAAACGTCTTCTTCAGGTCGTTCTTGCTGACGCGTGTCTCTTTGGCGAACTCGGTCGCGCTCGGCACATGCCCCAGCCTTGCCGCGCACTCCTTCACCACCGCAATAATCTCTTCTTTCGTCATTGACGCTTCGATTCTCCGCATGTTTCGCTCCTTGTCTTTATTTGTGCCGGCTCCCCGTTCGCGCCGCTTTTGCGCGTAAATGGGCAGATAGGTTTCCATTTGCGCCGTTCCTCCGGGCTATGCTTTGAGCAAGCTGCCAAGCCGCGAAATTGCGGCCAGGTTCACCCGCAGTGCTCGGCGTGAACGGCTTTAGAAAATAAAAAAGCCACCCGCAGGCGGCTTCTCGGTTTCGATTTTGGTTGATCTTGCTTCGGTCTAAGTTTGAGGTTTGGTTTTTGGATTGGTTAATCGCTGAAGCCAATCTAGAGTTGCTGTGTCCTGATCCGTGGAAGAGTGGCCCTTTAGGGCCACGTTAAGGTGAACAAAAAAATTCCGGGCTTCAGCCCCGGTGAAAAAATTCCGACAGGCTGATGGCTAACAGCTTTTTTGATTTTGCTGATTGCTGACAACTGATCGCTGAATGCTGGCAGCCGACAGGCCGCACCGACACACTTCAACAATCCAAGACGGCCGCAGTGAAACAGCCAGAGTACTCATGGCTACTGGTGCTCTTGTGAAGGCACAGGCCAACCGGCGAAAGCTTTTCGGGGTCCCCGGCGCGCGGTTTTCGCGCGTTGGGGATTGCTCATCACCCTGGCGGATGCTCTTCAAGTTGCTGGCCTTTTGGTTATCCGTGGACCGCAGGCGCCCTCGCCTGCAATCACTGATTCCCCGATGCCGCTCTCGGTTTAATGCAAATCTACTATAGCGAACATGAGGCGAATTTGTCAAGAGGAAAGTAAGTAATGGATCAAATTTTCAAACCGGTCGCGCCGAAAAAATCGCCAAAATAGAACAGGCTGCCGAAGCCAGGTTTGACATTCGGCAGCCCGTAGCTGCGCTCACAACTTTAGTTCATCGGGTCTTATCTTGGTTTGATCGTCACCGTGAACGAATTGTTTGCGGGGTTCGTGTCCGTGCCGCTGAAGCTCGCGCTTCCGGTATCGGCAATGGACCCGGTCTGGGTAACAGTCACATTGATCGTTACAACCATGGTAGTGCCTGAATTCAGCGTAGGCACGCTGCAACTAACGGTTCCGCCAACCGTGCCTGGGGCCGGGCCCGTGCAGCTGCCCAGTGAGGTGCTGACAGAAGAGAACTGCAGTCCGGGCGGCAGGTTGTTGGTAAAGATCAACCCGTTGGCCGCCGCTTTCTGGTTGTTCTTGATCTGCCAGGTATACGTATCGGAACTCCCCACGTTGGGGCCGCCATTTTGCGCTGAGCCAGTCACCTGGACATCGGTGGTGGTCGTGGGCGCGGAGATGGACGTAGTTGCCGAGCTGGTGTCGTCAGCCGGAGTAAGGTCCGTGATCGGGTTGCCGCCGGAGTCCTTCATGGAAGCAGTGGCGGTGTTGGTTGTTTGCGCTGTCAGGTTCAATACAAGGTTGATGCTTGCAGTTCCGCCTCCAGCTATCGTGCCAAGCGTGCACGTCACGGTGCTTCCCACAGCTGAGCAGACGCCCTGGCTGGCAGTAGCGGAAACGAATGTAGCTCCCGTAGCCGGGAACGTATCCGTAACCATTACAGAAGGAGCCGCGTTGAGCGATGTGTTGTTGACGGTGATGGTGTAAGTGGCGTTCGCGCCCAAGTTTACAGAGGAGGGGCCAACGTCTGTGATGGAAACATCAGGCGTTCCGGCAGCCGCCGCAGGTGTTATTGCATTCGACTGCGCTGATTCAGCGCTGTTTCCGATCGCATTGGTTGCGTGAACGGTAAAAGTGTACGTAACGCCGTTCGTCAAGCCGATCACGCTGGCACCAGTGCAGGTCGCACAGGCTGTGCCTGTAATGCCTGTTGGGTTGCCGCTGACCAGCGCAGTCACGGTGTAACCGGTAATCGGTGAACCACCATTGGACGTGGAAGCGCTCCAGGCTACCTGGGCTGACTCATTGCCCGCAGTTGCAGAAACACTTGCGGGTGCGGAAGGCGCCGTGGGAGCAAATGGGGTCACGCTGTTGCTCGCCGCGGAAAAGACGCTCGTGCCTGCCGAGTTTGTGGCCGCAACTTCAAATTGATACGTGACGCCATTCGTTAACCCAGTCACCGTCGCGGTGGTGGGAACAATGGTAGTGCCGGGAGTCGGACCAACAGTCATATCCGGAACCAGAATGCCGTTTGATGCCGACGAGTTATGAACTGTGTAGCTCGTAATGGGCTGGCCATCAGGAGCCGGCTGCCAGCTAACGGTTACCTACGCGTTGCCTACCGTAGCGGACACATTGATGGGCGCTCCTGGAATAGCAAGCGGCGGTGCCTGTGCCAGCACCTCCCACCAGCGGCCGGATCCGGGAAGATTGCCCTCGCTGGGATCATCGCCTACGAAAATCCTTTCAGCCATAGGATTGAATGTATCCACAGCCAATCCCGTAGCGAACTGGAAATTCGTGGCATACGATGCAGTTACGTTCGTTGTCCCGTTTGCAACCTGGACTAGGCTCAGTTGGAGCCCATTCGTGTAATACATGTTCTGGCCGTTGGTGGCCGGGTATTGCTGATCGCTCACTCCGGCGAGTGGAGCTGGAATCTGTCCCACCAGGATGTTCTGCCCTGTGCAGACGGCGAAATTATCAGTCGCGGTAAAGCATGTATCGGCATTTTTCACGATCCATGGTGAAAGCCCATCACCGCCGTACAATCGTGCCCAATCCAGCCCAGGCCAAAATTCTTCTTTCCATCAGGGCTGTTGATCACGTCGTTCTGCACGTTGGTGCAGGGCAGCGGATTAGTAGTGGGTGCAAGAACGCGTACCACTGCGCCGCTTCGGAGTGAAGATACGTACAGATTGCCATCTGGCCCAACCGCTGTCCATGCGGGAGCAACCAGGTTGGTTTTGCAGCCGGTGCCTCCGTTGCTGATCAAAATGTCAACGTTGACCGGATCAACCACGCCGTGCCCCGAGCCGGCGGCAGGTTGAAAGTGCATCCGATAAACTTCGCCCGCCGTGGCTGTAATGTTGGGAGCATAGAGCGTATTGGTGGCCGCATCAAATGCCGGCTCTCCGGGCTTGAATTGCGTGGCGCCTACAAAGTTGATACACGTGTCCCGGTTCTGGGTATATGGCCCGGGAGAATCCAGATCTGGATCAAACCGGCAAAGACCCAGGATTTCATCGCCGCCCCAAAAGTGCCGGTAGTGCTGGCCTGTGGCGGGATTGATCCCGGATCCGGTCAGGACCACGCCGCCTGTAGGCGCGGTCAAGCCGGTAGCAAATTGAACTGTGGTGGTTTGCGCGCTTGCTGTCGCTGCCGCAAAAGCCACCAGAACAACCAACATGAGCCAGGAATTGACAATCCTGGACCCACAACGGCGCGCTACATTCGGAAGCGCAACAAAAGTATGATTGATTTCCATAAAATGTTTCCTTCTACTTTTGCCCCCAATACTCGAGGCTTTTGTAAAACAGCAGTTGAAGTTGCAATCCCACAAGCTCCCGTTGCATCGTTAATGCGCTGAGCTTATATCATTAAACGATATTATCGTTATACGATATATACGCTAAAAACACTCCGGTCTCGTGCCACAAACGTGACAGTCTTAGGGGCATACGCCTGCGGTATCAGCCTTGAATGAGCTGCCGCTGCGCACACATATTCCCTTAAAGACCCGGGGCCGTAGGGGTTGATTTAGAGCCAGCTTCGGACGGTGCTATGACCGGAAGAAAAACATGCACCAGCTGGGGTTCATGCTCTGCTGCCCTGGACTACATCCAGAAGCTAGATGGGTTAGCTCATCGGAATATGAGCCGAGCATTCCATCTATATTTCGATCTTTCTTACAACTAGAAATCTGCCTTTCCAACATTAGAATGACATTAAACGATAATTAAAATTTCTGATTTTCTTGACCTCTGCGCTTTCCTGTGATCGCACTTAACTCACTTAATACTCTTCCGGCGATTAAGCGCGCTTGGCCGTGATTGGCCTTTTCCCTCGTCATCCTGCATCATTGAATAGATGCCCAGGAAGAAATCAGCCCCGGCGCCCACATCTCTCAAAGGCTGGAAGGCCATTGCCGGCTATCTCGGCCTTACTCCGGCCACGGCGCAACGCTGGGCCGAGGATGGAATGCCGGTAAAGCGTGAAGGCCGCTTCACCGTTGCCGATCCTGCTGAGTTGCAGGCGTGGCTGGGCCGCGAATCGCATATGGCAAAGCCCGCGCACGTCATGACCAAAGATGCCGACATCTCAGCCGCACTCAAGGAATCATTGGCGGCAACCAAACGCGAAAAGAAAAATTCTGAGAGCGGTTCCCGGTAACTCACCTATGTGCGGACGCTACGAACTAACAGCGCATGAAAAATGGTTGAGTGACTACTTCAACCTTGATCCCGATGATATTGACTGGGCTGCTCGCTGGAACGTCGCGCCTACCCAGGGAGTAGCCACCATCCGGCAGGACCGCCGGGAGCCGAAGCGCATGTTCGCTCTCATGCGTTGGGGATTGATTCCCTCATGGGCTAAAGATATGTCTATGGGTGCAAAAGCTATCAATGCCGTGTCTGAAACGGCTGCTGAAAAACCTGCCTTTCGCGACGCAATGAAGCTGCGGCGCTGCCTCATCCCCGCCACCGGATTCTATGAGTGGAAGCGCACCGGCCCAAAATCTAAACAGGCTTATCACATCGGCATGAAAGAGGATGGACTGTTCGCTTTCGCCGGCTTGTGGGAAAACTGGAAAGATCCGCAAGGCAAAGTCGTTAAGAGCTGCACCATTCTCACCACGCAAGCCAACGCCGCGCTGGCTGATATCCACGAGAGAATGCCCGTCATCCTGCGCCCTGAAGATTACGATCTTTGGCTCGACCCCGGCATTACCAACCCTGCTCGCGTGGCCGATCTGCTCAAGCCTTGCGACCCTCGTCTTCTGCGTAAATATCCGGTGAGCGATTTTGTGAATCGTGCAGATAATGAAGGCCCGGAATGCGCCAAAGAAGAAGAGGCTCCATCTGATATCACTATTCAGCAAAAGCTCTGGTAGATCTCGCGCACCCATCCTTTCACGTTGTTTGTGAAAGGATGGGATTCAACCGAATTGTCATTGATGCCGTTTTGGATTTTTAGAAACAGCCGCAGACTACATTGCCATTTCTGAAGCAGGGACGAGGGCAACCTGCAGCAGCAGTACCTTGGTCAGCAAATAATGTTGCCGGATTTGCCCATATAACAACAACTGTCGCTATGCAAAGGGTGAGTTTGATGATCTGAATTGCCATTTTCTTTGACAACATATTTCATCCTTTCGTGCTCTGGTGGTCCGCTGAGCAGAATTACTCAGCGTGCCCTAAAAGGGGCGTCAGAACACAAATTTATCCTCCGTAAAAAACGAGCCGCCATCAACAGAAAAACCGCTCTTGATTGATTCTCAATTCCCAAAAGAGGAAAGGGACTCTCAGCCTCTCTACAACGCTCCTCAATTCAGTCGTCTCCAGCAAAAAAGAGGGCCTGTTCGCCCTCTTTCTTTTGCTATAAACCGAGTTTCCTTATGCCGCCAGCAAGCGATCAAAGAAGCTGCGGTAGCGCTGCAGCGCGACCCGCAGGTCCTCGGTCGAGACGTTGTCGCCACGGTCCCACTGTTTTTCCAGGCTTGAACGTTCGCCGGCAAAGCCGTCAGCAAGCCGCTGCATCACGGTGGCCACCAGCTTGTCGGCTTCTTCCACGGCCTGGCGTGGTTCATCCACAAACGCTGACTGCACATTGGTCCAGCGTCCACGCAGCTCGGTCACTTCTGACTCCGCAAACAACGCTTGCGTGTTCTGTGGCGGAGTCCCGGCTTCTGCACGCTCAGCCCTCTGTTGCGTGCGCGCTTCTGCAAGGCCGCCTTTGCGCTTGGCGTCAAGCTTGCCTTCGACGTTTGTTGCAAGTTTGTCCTCGTGGATTGGGTCTTCATGTATCTGGTCATCGAGCTTCTGTTCGCGGTTTTCTGGTCTCACCAACTCAGGCCCACCCCACTCTTCGTTGGATGGGACATCTGTGACGGGCTGGTTTGGGGTTTCCGCGCGGCCTGCCAGGTCCGCGGTCGTAAGTTGATCTTTTTTTCTCTTCAGTTCAGCCATCAGGCCACCTCCCGGACTCGTTGGTTGGACGATTGAATTTGCAACAGCTCTTCAAAAAGCGAACGGTAGTAAATGATCGCGTTGCGCATGTCTTCCGTAGTGGCTTCGCCCCGGCGATGCCGCAGTGCGATCTCATGCGCGGCGCGGTAGTTGTCCACCACTCGCGGATGGTCTACGGAAATATCAGCCGCGCGCTGCTCGAAATCGCTCATTGGATAACCGCGTGCCTGCATCACCCGTGTTACAAGATTGTCAGCCTCGCTCACGGAGCCTTTTGGGTCATCCACAAAACGCGCCTGCACCGCGCGCCACTCTGTAATAAAACGCTCGCGCTCCGCGGCCCCAAGTTCCCTGATGGAAAACTTGTCGACGCGCTGCTTACGTTCCAGCAGCTCGGATTCCGCCCGTGCCGGCCCTTGCTCGCGAACTGTGCGTTCATATTCCGGGCCAAAGCGCTGTCGCAAAGCTTCGCTTCGGCGTCTTCGTGTTACGAACCACGCGATTGCGAGCACCGCGACCACTATTACCGCAATAATGATGATGGTCCCTGGATCCATTCGCACCTCCCCTCGCTAAAAAAGATGCAAGCGCTCCGGTCAACGTTGTTGCTCTAAGGCTTTGCGGTGTGTGAATAACAAAGTTTTTACCGTTGCGGCAAAACACCACCTTTTCTTATCAGCGTGCATCCGCGATGCTCCGGACAAGATTTTCCTCGCCGCAACTTCACGCCTCCACCTCGTACTTTGTGACACAAAGCGTCACATCGCCTTCGCTCAAGCGGCAGATCGCCAAAGTTTCAGTTTTTCTGGAACCCATCCTTTCAACGCCGCATTATGGTTCAAGTTTCTGGGCACGCAGAATGATGCAATCCATTTTGTCTTCTGGTGAGACAAAAAAGCCCCGCTTTTTACCGGGGCTTAATCATCACCGATACAACTACGAGCGCGGCTGTCCATGCAAGAAGTGTCTATAAGGAGTGTCTATTTAGAGGCTTAAAGCAACTAGAGTTGCTGTGTCTCCCCATCCGTTAGAAGAACGGCCCTTTAGGGCCGGGGCTCCAGCACGCGCTGGCTTTGCGCGTGCTGGGGTGGAAGCGCCGCGTAATGCGACAAAAAGTCCCGAGCTTCAGCCCCAGTGAAAAAACTCCGCCAGGATACACCAACTCTGGAATCGCCTAAACTATTGGCGCCAGAAAATCGAGCATCCGCGCCTTGATGTCCGCAACCTCTTTTTCAATGGCGCCGAACTGCTTGCCGTTCGTCTTGTGAGGAGGTTCGCTATCCTGCAGCACGATCCACTCTTCCTTGAATTTGCGCGCGGTTTCGCGAATGTCCTTGGGCTGGGACTCGTCTTGTGACAGCTTTTTGCACATGAGCGCCAGGATAATGGCGTCAACTTTTTCCAGGTTTTCTCTTCCAATCATGGTGTGATTTTACCAGCCTGCGCTTATGTATCAAACTCAACGGCCAGAGCGGATGGAAACTGCCTTTTGATTTACAGTGAGGATCCAAATGGCGCTTGGGGATTTGGGAATCTGAAGGCGATGCGATGACTCGATTCCTAATCCGCGCTCATCCGTATCAATCCGAGTAAATCTTGGTTTGCCTTTCAATCACCAGATCAAACCGATCACGTGCGAATCGCCCAATTCCTCATTTTCCCCACGTCAACTCATATTTCTCCGGCAGATGTCCGCCTTCATAGTCGATGCGTCCATTCGCCTTCAGCCCCGGACGCAGCAACATCTGGCGGACCATCTCCGGAATCATCACCATACCTATGTAGCGCCCCAGGCATTCATGGCTGCCAAAACCGAAGTGGAAGTAGTGGTACCAGTTGCGTCCGGGAATGAACTGATCAGGATTTTCAAACGCTTTCTTGTCGAACATGGCGGACTGCGTCACCGCCAGCACATAGCTTCCCGGCTGCACTGTAGTTGCATGGTCTGTGCCTTTCCCGATGGTATATTCGCTTGCCGTCTGGCGGAAAATGAATGCCGAGATGGGGACAAAGCGCAGGGCCTCCCACACGATTCCATCGAAACTGGTTGGATCATTGGATTGCGCCGCAGACTGCGCCTTGGCCAGCCACTCAGGATGGTCCAGCAGATATTGAATTACCTGCGCCACAGCCTGTGAAGTAGTCTCAATGGCGCCGATCAAAAGACCGCCCGCGTTCACGCCCAGCCGCTTAATATCAAAATCCACCGCCCCAGGATACGCGGTGCGTACCATGCGCGTGACAATATTGTCTTCCAGCTTGCCGTCGCCTTTGCCCATGAGCTTGCGCACCAGCAGACGCAAAAGATACCACGGTGCCAGTAGAATGTGTTCGGCTTTTTCCGCTTTCACGGCCAGCCATCGCGTTGCGATCAGTTCAGTCAGATACTTTTCCAGCTGTTTGCTGGCCTCGTTCTGCGCATCCTGAATTGCTTTGCTTTTTTCCGGCGGAAGCAGGTCAAACGGCTGGTTGTAGAATGTGTTGGCTTGGTTGCGATAAGACCAGTCAATCAGGTCCTTGCGGTCAACTCCCGTAAGCCCGAAATACTCCTGCACTAGCGTGGCGGGGACCATGCGGCAGTAACCATCAATCGCCTCCATTTTACCGCCCGCGGTATCAAGCAGGTCTTTGCTGATCTTCGCCACCATGGCGCGGACCTGCGGCAGGTCATCGCGGTTCAGCATGGCCTGCATGATGGATTTTTCCCGCGTGTGCAGCGCGTCATCGTCATGCGCCATAAAATAAATTCCACCGGCCATCTTGGGGAGATAAAGCGCGGCGGTAAATATTTTGGGCATGTTTAGCACGTCGGTCACATCGTCATAAAGCATAACCAGAGTGCAGAGCGGTGTAACCAGAATCGGACGCTTCTCTCGCAGTTCCTTGAAGAACGGCAGCGGCTCATTATCGATCCATTTGCGGACCAGCGGAAACCTCTCAGCCGGAGCGGCTGCGTCAAATTGTTCAAGATAATTCGTCGGCCCTGGTGCTGGTACTGCGCCCATCTTCGTTCTCCTTGCTTCTACCGATAGTGTTTCAAATTGTGAAAACGCATCACAAAGTTTTCAGATATTCCAGCAGGTCCATGCGCTCGTCTTTGGTTAAAGGACCGCGTTTTGTGCCATCAGGCAGGGTGATGCCTTTCATGCCATATTCATGGCCGGCATTGCTGTTGCCGGGCAGGCTGGTATCAAAAATGAACCCTTCATAACCGGAGCTCTTCAGTCCAACTTTCACCGGATCGAATTCACGCGAGCCAACCATGAATGTATTTGGACGGTATTCGGCTTCTGGCGAATCCAACGGCTCTTTTGCTTCCTTCAATCCTTTAGTTCCCTTTTTCGCGACCGGCTGCGTTGGCGCTTTCGGCAGCAACAAATCATAGAGCGTTGGCACCGAACCATTGTGCAGGTACGGGGCAGTGGCCCAGATTCCGTTTAGTGACCTTCCTTTATAGGCTTTCAATGACTCATACGGTTTGGCCGTTGTGTCTGGATCGTAATTTCCATGCTTGATGGAAGGCTTGATGTTATTGCCTAGGAATGAGGTAATCAGGTCGTCTGCCCAATCGAGTCCGCGACTGATGAAATTCTTGTTAGGATTTGGCGTGGCCACTACGCTCAGTGTGGACTTGGTCAGCAGCGCGGCCACGGGCGCACGTTCATCGATCAAAACTGGACCGCCGCCGGAATTGGTGTACTGATTTCTGAGAATGCCGCTCAGGCCGTTGTAGCTGGCGGCATTCAATGCCATCTTGTTGTCCGTCCCAATCTCTTCCAACTTAGTCATATTCGCCACAACGCGGCGCTGGGGATCATCACGACCGATGTTCGTGTGGCAGCCAGCGCAGAACTCGCTGAATAGTTTCTCGCCGCGCTGGCTCTTTTTTGTATCAGTCGTTCCAAGGATGTCTGTTGGCCACTTTGGCGACTCCAGGCTGTCCAATTGGTGCTCCAGACGTACCAGGTTATAAACGTTCACAGACGACTTGTAATCAATGTGCGGCCCCTTAAATCCCTGACCGCTAATGACTGACGAAAAAGATATGCCCGGCTTCTGCGCCCAATCCAGAGTGGCGAAAACTCCAATTACTTCGCCTGTATTGCGGCCTACCGGCCCCAATTCGGCATTGGGGACAATGCCGTTCCACTGCACATAATCATGCTGGGGAATGTCCCATAAAAAAGGGTAGCTAACAGGCGCATCTGGAGGATTAAAAATTCTTTTGCTCAACTTTCCCTGCTCGTCTCGAGACAACATTTGGGCAAGGCGGAATACAAGGTGGTCTTTCTGTGTGCCGTCTAGAACATTGTGGCCATTGTTGTAGTTCTTAATGAAATCTGCTTTGGCTTGCGTCAATTCGCCGTCTCTTACCATGTCATTAATGACCGATTTGAGCTGGTCCAGCGTAAGAACATGCTCCAGAACACGGTTATAAATACGGCCAAATGCGTCCAGACGGTAATAGCCATAAGGGACGGGGCTGTCATTCTCAATCTCATACATGGCCAAACGCTGCGTAAAATTATCCAGGTCCTTTTCTACATCGTCAGCAGAAGAGTAGTGGCCCAGCTTGAGTACTTTCTTGATAAATTGCGCACGCGCATCTGATTTGGGCGGAAGGGCAAGCAAACAATCTTTTAAGTTCTTGAGAAATGAATCCATATCACTGCCGGCCGGCCCGCCATCAATGCGTATTGCAATCCCCTTGTAATTGATCTGCCCGGTATGGCATGCAGCGCAGGTAAAGCCCAGATAGTCCTTGCTCATGTAAGTGTCTTTAACAAACCCCACCGGAAGAGCATCAGGATTGCTGCTGGTTTTGATTTGCGGCAAATAGCCAAGGTCGTACAGATTATCGTTAGATCGAAAAAGCTTTCCTGTCTTGGGCTGCTCCAGCACCATAAAGAAGTCATACGGAATCAGGTCAGAGCCTTGCGAGGTCTTATAAAACCACAGGCTTTCCTCCGGCGACCATCTCTGGTCAAGATAGCGTATTTCCCGGTATTCATTGCCAAACTTACTTGGCTGGCTCATGATGGCGGCGCCACGCTGCAGCGCCAACGGTGTCTTGTCACCCTCGAAGTGTGCAAGCCAGCCGCCGCCGACGTCCCAATAGTCAAGCCAGCGCGTGTACGCGGAGTTAAGAGCAATGGCCACCACCACCAGCAGGAAAAATGAGATCCCTATTTTGTGCCAGCGGCGTCGCCTTATCCACCATCCATTGAGACGATCAACTCTCCGGTACAACCAGCGGTTTCTCTTTCGAGACGGCTTTTGGGAGTCAGTTGATAGTTTATTGGGAACTTCGTTTGATTCAGGTTTATCCGAACCTGAATCACGACCACGGCCAGGCTTTGTTGACATGGCTGCTCCTTGCTTGAAAGCAATCCAAAGGGGTGGCACATTATGTCCCCGCGCAAATTGAAATTCAAGACGGAAAGCACAGATTAGTACAAAAGATTTCGTGAAACGTTTTGCAGGGTTGTGTCACTGCAGCAGAGAAGGATTTCTAGGCATTTAAAGAGATGTGCCTGACTAGATCACCACTGTTTCCTGATATTCCCCAAACACCCGCCGCAACGCGTCGGATATCTCGCCCACCGTGCAATAGCTTTCAACCGCATGAATGATGTGCGGCATCAGGTTGGCTTCGCCACGGGCGGCTTCTTCAACCGCGCGAATCGCCGATTCCCACGCAGCTTTATCGCGCCGCTGACGCAGTGCGCGCAAACGCTCTACCTGGCGATGTTCAAGTGCTTCGTCGATGCGCTGAATCGGAATCGCCTTCTCGCCTTCGCCTTGAAACCTGTTCACGCCCACCACTACGTTTTCCAGATGATCTACGCCCTGTTGGAAGTCATAAGCAGCGTTTTGTATTTCCTGTTGGATATAGCCTTGCTCAATGGCGCGCAGCGTGCCGCCCATGTCCTCAATTTTTTCCAGATAAAGGCCGGCGCGGTGCTCAATCTCATTCGTAAGCGACTCAATGTAATAAGACCCGGCCAGCGGATCAATGGTGTTGGCCACGCCGGTTTCATATCCGATCATCTGCTGAGTACGTAATGCAATTCGCGCGGCTTCTTCAGTGGGAAGACCAAGAGCTTCGTCATAGCCATTGGTGTGCAATGACTGCGTTCCACCCAGCACCGCCGCCAGCGCCTGCAACGCCGTACGCACGATGTTGTTTTCCGGCTGCTGCGCCGTGAGAGTGGAACCGGCTGTCTGCGTGTGAAAGCGCAGCATCAGTGAACGGGGATTCTTCGCCTCAAACCGTTCCTTCATAATGCGCGCCCACATGCGCCGCGCCGCGCGGAACTTGGCCGCCTCTTCCAGAAAATTGTTGTGCGCATTAAAAAAGAAGGAGAGCCTCGGCGCAAATTTGTCTACATCCAGCCCGGCGCTGATCGCTGCATCCACGTAGGCAATTGCGTTGGCCAGTGTGAAGGCCACTTCCTGCACTGCGGTGCAGCCGGCCTCGCGCATGTGGTAGCCGGAGATTGAGATGGGATTCCACTCCGGCACATGCTCATTAGCGTAAGCAAACATATCCGTGATGATGCGCAACGCCTGGCGCGGCGGATAGATATAAGTCCCGCGCGCAATGTATTCCTTGAGAATGTCATTCTGCACTGTGCCGCTCAGCTTGCGTACCTGAGCGCCGTTGCGCTTGGCCACCGCAATGTACAACGCCAGCAGAATTGCGGCGCTGGCATTGATGGTCATAGAGGTAGAAATTTTTTCCAGATTGATCCCGGCAAAGAGCCGCTCCATGTCTTCAATGGAATCAATCGCAACTCCAACCTTTCCGACTTCTCCGACCGCCATCGCATGATCTGAATCCATGCCGATCTGTGTAGGCAGATCAAACGCGACGGAAAGCCCGGTGGTCCCATTTGCCAGCAGGTAGCGATAGCGCTTGTTGGATTCTTCAGCGTCACCCATGCCGGCATACTGGCGCATGGTCCAGAGCCGCCCGCGATACATGGTGGACTGCACGCCCCGCGTAAACGGGAACTCGCCCGGGTAGCCGACATCGCCGTCATACTCCCAGCCTTCCAGATTGGCTGGCGTATAAAGAGGTTGCGGATCAATCTTTCTGAGCTGGCCGGTATCGGGTTCGAGTTTGAGGTCGTGAGACATGAAGAACTCAGAAATTACACAGCTACTTCCTTCTCTTTACCGTCCGGTTGGCCTTAATAAATGAGTGTACGGTGAAGTACCCGCAAACCAGGGTAAAAAGCGCCACAATCACAAGGCGCTTATGGTCTGCCAAGTTGTGCCGATGATATTGCTTATACAAATCAGCGACGCCAAGGCCTGTAAACAGCACAAACATCAGTCCGGTAAACTGGAGCCAGAAGGCATAAAAGGTCCGGCCCAGAGAGACTACAAGGGATTTGCTCCCGGCAAAAACTGCATTGAGAAAGCGGTCTTTCTTTACAACAGTTTGGAGCGCATTTTTGACATTGGAAATTTCCGGCATTTTGCTTATTGTAGCGCGAAAATCGGCGTATCCTTTGTAGGAGCGTAAAACGGAAGTACCGCTGCGGGCATCCTATAGAAGCAGAGGAGTTTGCCGTGAACCCACGCCTGAAGCAGTTGATGAAAGATCTGGGAGACGCCATTAATGGTTCCCTGGCTGAATCTGACCAGATCGCGCAGGTGATCGCTAAAATCAAAGAAGAAGGATTTGACATATTTCTGGTGCTGGAAGCCACCATTGGTTTCAATCGGCGCGATGAAGAGGCCGCGCCGGAGCTGGTGAGTTCGCGCCGGAAAAATGCCGATCCTGAATTTAGCATTAATGCCCATGATGTGCGCTTCCTTAAGTCTCTGCGCATCAGTGTTGATGATGTTGGTTAGCCGAACTCCTCTGGTTCCGAATCCCGGCGTTGTGAGTCGCGCTGGGATTTCTTTTTTCTGCTAGCATAAAAAGTTCTTTAACCTTTGTTGGTCCCTGTGGGTAGCCTGTCCGCGATATGAAAGATACGCTTGGAGTACTTCTGGCCGGTGGCGCCGGTGAGCGCCTGCATCCCCTTACGCGGGACCGCGCCAAGCCTGCCGTGACCTTTGGCGGCAACTATCGCATCATTGACATCACGCTCTCCAACTGC
>Ga0070741_10010200_pt1 | contig 17846 bp, 12 predicted proteins | sample Coa_R1_4_FD_66440 | JGI IMG/M metagenome (GOLD analysis project Ga0070741, IMG submission 66440) | Surface soil microbial communities from Centralia Pennsylvania, which are recovering from an underground coalmine fire - Coalmine... | ecosystem: Environmental > Terrestrial > Soil > Unclassified ...
TGGCCTGCGGCGGCCGGTACTCGCGCAGCGCCTCCACCGGCGGACATCCGAGCGCGATGATGCCGATGCCCGCCGCCGCAAGGACGACCAGGGCGACGGCGATCAGTGCGCCGATGCGCACACTTTTCCGCAGCGGCGGCAAGCGGTCCATCCAGGCCAGAACAACCGGGCGGCCGCTGTTCCTCCCGAACCAGGTCACGGTCAGGAGATTCCGCCGCCAACCGCGATTTGGCAACGTTTCCGGACGAGGTTCGACCGGTCGCTCGGCAGCTGCGAAGGTGCCGCGTTACAGTGCGGCGATGCCGACGCACGAGGTGCTCAACCAGCCGCCGCCCCTCGAAGACTACGACCCGCTCGCCCGCGACCTGCCGCTGCTCGAGGGCCTGCGCCGGGAAGGCGCCGCCTGGGCGGAAGCGGAGGCCGGGGCCTTCGCGCGGGCGACCGCGACGAGAGAGGCGCTCGCCTGGGGATTCGAGGCGAACCGGAACCCCCCGCAACTGCGCACGCACGATCGGTTCGGCCATCGCCTCGACGAGGTGGAGTTCCATCCCGCCTGGCACGAGCTGATGCGCCTCTCCATCGCCAACGGCGTGCACGCCGGCCCCTGGCGCGATCCGCGGGAAGGAGCGCACGTCGCGCGCGCGGCGAAGATGTTCCTCGCCTCGCAGACGGAAGCGGGCCACGGGTGCCCGCTCTCGATGACGTACTCCGCCTTTCCCGCCCTGCAGCGGCAGCCCGATCTGCTGGAGGAGTGGGCGCCGCAGATCGTCTCCCTCGTCTACGATCCACGGATGCTTCCCGCGGGAGAAAAGCGCGGGGCCCTGATCGGGATGGGGATGACGGAGAAGCAGGGCGGCTCCGACGTGCGGGCGAACACCACCAGGGCCGAGCCCCTCGGCGGAGGCGGCTGGGCGCTCACCGGCCACAAGTGGTTCTGCTCCGCACCGATGAACGACGCTTTCCTCGTGCTCGCGCAGGCGCCGCGCGGCCTCTCCTGTTTCCTCCTGCCCCGCTGGACGCCCGACGGGACGCGGAACCGCTTCTACCTGCAGCGCCTGAAGGACAAGCTGGGAAACCGCAGCAACGCTTCGGCGGAGGTGGAGTTCGATCGCTCCTGGGCGCGGCTGGTGGGCGAGGAAGGCCGGGGGGTGGCGACGATCCTCGAGATGGTGAACCACACCCGCCTCGACTGCGTGATCGGCGCCGCCGCCATCGTGCGGCAGGCGCTGGCGCAGGCGATCCACCATTGCCGGCACCGCAGCGCTTTCGGACGGCGGTTGATCGAGCAGCCGCTGATGCGCGAAGTGCTCGCCGATCTGGCGATCGAGTCCGAGGCGGCGACGGTGCTGATGATGCGGCTGGCGCGCTCGTACGACCGGCGCGAGGAGGAAGCGGCGTTCCGCCGGATCGCCACCGCGGTCGCGAAATACTGGGTCTGCAAACGCGCGGCGCCGGCCATCGCCGAGGCGCTGGAATGCCTCGCGGGCAACGGCTACGTCGAGGAATCGATCCTCCCCCGGCTCTATCGCGAGGCGCCGCTGAACTCGATCTGGGAAGGTTCGGGGAACGTCATCTGCCTCGACGTGCTCCGCGCGCTGCACAAGGAGCCGCAGAGCCGCGACGCGCTGATCGCGGAGCTTCGCCTCGCGCGAGGCGCCGATCGGCGTCTGGATGCGGCGCTCGACGAAGTGGAGGCGCAGCTCGCGAAGCCCGAGGAGCGCGGGGCGCGCCGGCTGGTCGAGTCGCTCGCGGTCGCGTTGCAGGCTTCGCTCCTCGCGCGCCACTCCCCGCGCGCCGTGGCCGATGCGTTCTGCGCCACGCGCGTGGCCGGCGACCACGGGTATGCGTTCGGGACCCTTCCCGCCGGACTCGATGTCGAGGGCATCCTCGGGCGCGCCTGGCCGGGCTGACCCGCAGGATGCGGGCCGGGCCGCGGCGGGATAAGTTCGTGCCGTGTTCCTCACCGTGCGCGGCAAGAAGATCGAGGCGCAGCAGATCGGCCGTGCCACGGGTCCTACGCTCGTCTTTCTGCACGAGGGGCTCGGCTCCGTCGGACTTTGGCGGGACTTCCCCGACAAGGCGGCGGAGGCCACCGGCTTCGGCGCCTTCGTCTACAGCCGTGCGGGATACGGGGCATCGGATCCCGCTCCGATGCCGCGGCCGGTCCGCTACATGCACGACGAAGCGGAGCTCTTGCCGGAGATCCTGGAGGCGGCCGGAATCGCTGATCCCTTGCTCGTCGGCCACAGCGACGGCGCATCGATCGCCATCATCCATGCCGGAAGCGGCGGCAAGGTCCGCGGCCTCGTCCTCGAGGCGCCGCACGTGTTCACCGAGGACATGGGGCTTGCGAGCATCGCCGAGGCGCGCAAGGCGTACGAGCGCGGCGAGCTGCGCGCCCGGCTCGCGAAGCACCACCAGAACGTCGACGCCGCTTTCTGGGGCTGGAACCGGCCGTGGCTCGATCCGGAGTTCCGCAACTGGAACCTGGAGGAGTTTCTCCCTCGCATCCAGGCCCCCATCCTGGTGATCCAGGGCGAGGACGACGAATACGGGACCCGCAAGCAGGTCGACGCCATCCAGCGCGGCGCGCCTTCGGTGCAGGTCCTGATGCTCCCGCACTGCGGCCACTCCCCGCACCGAGACCAGCCCGAAGCAACCCTGCGCGCGATCGCCGCCTTCGCCCGCTGAAATCGGGGACACGTACTAATTTTTTTCTTTGCTTCGCCGGACCGGCTCGAAGAATGGAACGTGTGTCGCGCCCCCGGTTTCGGGCGCGCCGCGGGCGACGGCGAGCGCTGCCGCGAGCATCGCCAGATCGCGGAGCACGGTCCACCAGGAGGCCGGCTCGTCGCCGCCGAAGCAGCCGCAGCGCAGGTCGATGCCGCGGAGCAGCGCCTGGGCGATGAAGCCTGTGAACACAGCGAGGAGGGCGGCGATCACGACGGCGCCGGCACGGGAATTCCACCCGCTGACCAGCGCGATGCCGGCGAGCAGCTCGATGCCGACCACGGCCGCGGCGACGAACGGCACGAGCGCGGCGGGGACCACGCGGTAGTTGGCGACGTCCTGCGCGAATGCGGCCATGTCGGGGAGCTTGGCGATCGCTGCCCAGATGAAGAGCGCTCCGAGCACCACCCGGCAAGCGAGCACGATGCGCGCGCTCATCGCGTTCCCGCCGCACACAGCGAGCAGCTCCCGGACTCGCCGGGGCCGCCGCTCGCCAGCCACTCCGGCCAGGCGCCGGTGAGAACGCGCACGTCGCGGACGCCGTTTGCCTCGAGGACAGCCGCGACCCGGTCCGCGTCAGCGCACTGGCGGTCGCGGTCGTAGACGATCACGGCGGAAGACGACTGGAGCTTCGCCAGCAGCGGCGCGACGGGCTCGCCTGGCGCGAGGTGCAGCGCGCCGGTGACGTGGCCCGCCGCGTACTCCGCGGCGGAGCGCGCGTCGACGAAGGTCGCGGTGCAGGCGATGCAAAGCGGCTTCGCTTCTTCTACGGAAATGCGCGCGAACGTCGAGCGCGGATCCTGACAGGCCGCGCCCGCCGCCTCCGCCGCTGGAAGCACGCGCGTGCCCAGCGGCGACGGACGCGGGGTCAATGCGTTGCCGGCGATCCCGAGAGCCGCGCCAGCCACGCAGAGCACGGACGCTCGCCCGAGGAGGCTCATGCCGGCATGATAACCGTCTCGAGCGCTCAGTAGTCGGTCTGGTTCCGGCGATTGCCGTACTTGTCGGGCGGAAGCGCATCCGCGCGCTTGTCGGCCGTCATGGTGACGGCGAGCTGGGCTCCCTCCGCGACGGTGATCTTGCGCACCTGCGGCAGCGTCGAGCTCTCGTGCCACACCTCCGCCTCGTACTCTCCCGGCGGCACCGCCGGGATGTGGAACGCTCCGGCGGCGTCGGCGACCGCGTACCACGGCGTCTCGACCACGACGATGTACCCGCGCATGCTCGCGTGGATGTTGCACAGGAGCTCCACCACCCCGGGCTTGTCGAACTTCACCAGCGTCTGGGCGCCGCCCTTGTGCAGGCCGGTGTCGAACTTCGCCGCCGGGCTGAGCGAAAAGACGTCATGGAACAGCTCGTCTTCGTTCCGGAACTCGATGGTGCTGCCCAGCGGCACGGCCAGGACGTGCGGGGCGAATCGCTTTTCCTTCTGCTGGAGCGGCCTCTGCAGCGGCGCAGGCTTCGGCGTCGTCCCATCCGTGCGGCGCAGCGTCACCACCGCCCCGCCGGGCCCGAGGGAGCCGCCGCCGCTCACGATCCCGGAGAGCGTCACCAGCTTCTCGGGCTCCCGTTCGACGGCCGGCGCCTCCTCCTTCACCTGCCGCGCACGGCTGCGCGCCTCCGCCGCGAAAGGCTTCAGCGCGCGCTCCACGTCCGCGGGAAGGCCCTCGATCCGGAGGACGGCGTCCCACCTTGCGGCCGCGGTGGTGTAGTCGCCGGCGTCCCATGCCAGCCTGCCCGCCGCGAGCAGGTTGGAGATCTCCATCTCCCGTTCGATCAGCTTCAGCAACGCCTGGTCGCGATTCGGCCGCCTCTCCGGCGCGGCAAGCAGCAGCGCGACGATCAGCCAACGCATCTGTGCGCCCCTCCCGCGCCGATACTGTCGCCTTCTCCGTCAGACGGCAATTTCGATCGTCGGCTGGATCTTCTCCTCGACCGCTGCGCCGTCACGCGGGAACGAGAGGCGGCTTCCCGCCGAGCGGACATCGGGCGTTGATGCCACCGGAGGGCCCCCCGCTGATTCGACGAACCGAACCAGCGGGAGCCATCCCTTCAGCGGGCCAACATCAGCTGCAGGTGAAGCTTGCCGCAGCGTTCACGTCTCCGCCCACATACTTCAGCTTCCTGGGATACATGCACAGGAGCCGGCTTCTGGTTCCGTCAACGGTCGTCACCGTGATCGTGGACGGCGCCGCACCGCGTTCGACCCACGCCGTCAGCGCGTCGTAGGCTTGCGTGCCCTGGAGCAGCGGAGGATTTGCAGGCGGACTTGCGGTGCCGTTCTCGGAGCCGACGCCGGAGCAGTGCCCCATCCCCGGGATCAGGAACAGGCGATAGAACCGCTGCGTCCCCGAATATCCCCCGGTCAGGTCGGAGACCTTTTCGTAATAGTTCTTCGAGCTCATTGCTTGCGGCACCAACGGATCCGACAGACCGTGATAGCTGAGCATCTTTCCGCCGGCGGCTGCGAAACCGGAGAGGTCCGGGTTCTCGGTGTCGATGTCGGCGAATGCCGTGTTGAGCCCGTTCCCCTGGGCGAGCTGGTCCGCGAACCCGCCGTAGCTCAGATTCATCCACCCGTCCTGGCCGTTCCCGGTCGCGTTCATGAAGGCGGGACGCGCATAGAGCGAGTTTTGCAGATTGAGGGCGATCTGGTCCTTCGAAAGCTGGAAGTTCAACGCCGTCGAGAGTTTCGTCCCCCGAGGCATGCCCCACCAGAGCTGCTCCGGCGACCGGAAGATGTTCACGCCGTTGTCGGCGACGGGTCCAGGCGCGGTGCCATCCGAGGTCGGGCCGTACCACGCCTTGTTGAAGGTATTCGCTTGCGCCATGCTGACGCAGTTCGCGGTGGTGTTCGTGCCGCCGCTCGCCGTGCACAAGACCGTCGGGTCGATGGTCGGATCGTAGGTGCACCTCGTCGGGTCAGCGATGTAGCCGTCATGTTGTCCGGTGAGAGTCGTGTCACAGGCGCTGACCGCAGCTCCGGAAACCAGAGCGAGCTGACCGGGCGTCAGGGCGGTGTAGCTCCCGAGGTCCTTCAGCTGGACGAAGCCTGGATACAGGTCGGCGGGGAAGAATCGTGTCTGCGCGATCGACGGCGCGCCGGCAAGGATGCCGTCGTAGTCACCCGGGAAGTTCTGGGCTTCGGCAAATCCTTGCCGTCCCCCGCCCGAGCAGCCGTCGACATAGGCGAACGACTGGGCAGTCAGGTAGTAGGCTTTCACCAACGCTTTCGTCTTCAGGGTCATCTCGTGCGTCGCGCGGGTCGACACATCCGTCCAGAGCGTCGAGTTGATCGTCCCGTCCGGGTTCATCGCGAACGATCCGGTGCCGGCCGGATCCGCGTGTCCGCCGTCGTTGACCGCGCTCACCGCACCCTCGTTCATCGCGATGCCCCAGGTGACGCCCGTCAGGAACGGAGCAGTGCCGGTCGTGATCAGGGTCGTATTCCCGATGATGGCGTTGCCTCCGAATCCACCCAAAGTGACGTTGTGGATGCGTCCATTCCATTTTGCCGGCGATGGAAGCCAGATTTCGACGTGGATTCCCGAAGACGTGGAAAGGGCGCCGGCTGGACCGGGATTGCCCGGTCCGATGGTGAGCTTGACCAGGCACATGTCGTTCAGGGCAATGGGCGGTGCAGGCGTCGCCGGCGTTCCGGAAAGCGCAAGCGGATCGCCTTTCTTGAACGCCTTGACCAGCGTCACCGTCGTGTTTGCGTCCGGCTTGAACGCGGTGATCATGGAGTTGTCGCATGTCAATGCGACCGGGCAACGTCGGGAGTTGCCATTGTTGTCCCGCGAGTCGTCGCATTTGTTCGATGCGTCGGCCGCCGGGACCAGGTTCGAAGCAGCGACAGACTCGCCACCGCCGCAGGCCGAAAGAAGAACGCCTGCGGCGCATGTCGCGAACAATGAGGACAGAGTTGCCACGCGCATCTTGTTGCAGCCTGCTTTGCGGGTCTTCACTTGTCGTCTCCTTCCGGTTTGCGGGGTTCTGAAGGCGGGACCCTTCACAGGGTTCGACCCGGCACGCACAGGCGCCCCTGGCGATCTGCGAAGTCAAGACGCCGCAAGCCGTCAACGCACAGGACCAATGTCCTGAGACTTCACGTCTAGAGCGCGCCCGCCTCGCCGCTGCCTTCGTCCGGAGCCGGTTCGTCCAGGGGCTGCACGCTCGCGAACCGCGCCTGCTCCGCCTTCAGCTCCTCGCCGAAGAACCGCTGCATCTCGGCGGCGAGCTCCGTCGCCGAGCCCGCCGTTACCCGCGAGAGCGCATTGTCGAACGCGGCCGCGCTCTGGAACCGCTGCTCGCGGTCGGTCTCGAGCGCCACCCGCAGCACCGCCGCGAGCTGCGGCGGGACGCTCTCCAGCGCCGCGATCAGCTCCGGAGTCAGCCCCTGCGCGGCCTGGATGATCAGGTTGTACGCGTTGTCGCCGCGGTACAGCGAACGTCCGGTGAGCAGGAAATAGAGCACGAGCCCCATCGAGCAGACGTCGGCGCGCGCATCCACCGTCTCGCCGCGGGCCTGCTCCGGCGCCATGTACTGCACGTTGCCCTTGACCACCCCGGTCTGCGTCTGGTGCAGGCGGCCCTCGTCCTGCCTGGCGATCCCGAAGTCGAGCAGCTTCACCTCGCCGCGCGCCGAGACCAGGATGTTGTTGGGCGAGACGTCGCGGTGGACGATGCCCATCGGCCGGCCTTCATCCGTCAATCGCGTGTGCGCGTACTCCAGCGCGCGGAGCGCCTCGCGGACGATGTAGACCGCGAGCCGCGGGTCGATCGGCTTGCCGTCGCTCTTCATCGCCGCCGCGGTCAGGCGGCGCAGGTCGCGGCCGAGCACGTACTCCTGCGCCATGAAGTACTCGTCTCCCACCTTCCCGAAGTCGTAGACCGGGATGATGTTGCCGTGGACGAGCGTGGAGGCGAGCTTCGCCTCGTCGATGAACATCTCCACCAGCGCATCGGTGCGCTGCGCGTTGGAATGGAGGAGCTTGATCACGAACGCGCGGCGGAAGTTCTCCGCACCGAACGCGACCGCCGTGTAGACCTCCGCCATGCCGCCCTCGCCCAGGCGATCGACGAGGAAGTAGCGGCCGAACTGGTTCGGGCGGGCGAGAGGGTGGACGGCGCGGCGGTTCGCTCCGGAGTCGGTCCCGCGGTGGTTGGTCCGGGGGGTGTTCCCCGTGCCGGGATGGCTGCGGATGGTCCGCGCAGGATCGCTGGCGATGCCCGGGTCGCGCGCGGACGGCAGGGTCGCAGCTTCCAGATCGACCGCGGTGACCGGCACGGGCGCGCGCCGGAACGCGAAGGCGAACGCGCCCGCCGCCAGCGCGGCCGCCGCTACCCACAGCCCGACCAGGTCGAGAGGCGGACCAGCCTGGACCGGACGGAGGCGCATCTCGGTCCACACCCACAGACCGGAGGCGAGCGGCGTCGCGGCGACGGCCCATCCGGAACCGGAGAACGTCCCGGCGGCCTCGCTCCCGATCGCCGCCTTCAGATGCTCCAGCGCATCGGGCGGCCCCGCGGAGAGCAGCGCGCGCTTGCCGTCGCTGATCAGCGCCGCGCCTCGGGTGCGCGCCGCAATCTGATCGACGAACGCGGCGTCGAGCGGCCTCGCCACCAGGACCGCGTACTGGGCGTCCGCGCGCCCTTCCGCGATCGCCGCTCCCGCGAGCAGCGGCGAATTCTTCCCCGAGGAGAGGAGCGCCGATGCCTGCCCGAGCTTGCGCGCCGCCTTGATCACGCCGGAGAAGTCGAGGGCGCCGGGATCGAGGCCGACCAGCACCTCGGGCGCCTCTCCCGCTGCCACTCCCGAGATGGGGAACTCCCGTCGCACGCCGTCCCACCAGGGCTCGCTGGCGAAGCCGTCCTTGAGCGTCGCCGCGTCGACCACTCCGAGCTGCGCGCGAAGGACCGGGTTCGAGGCGCCGGATGCGGCGCGTCCCTCGACGACGGCAAGCTGCGCGCGGATGGCGTCCTGCACGCGCGAACGGCTCCCCTCGGTGGCTTCGGCGAGCTCGGCGCCCAGCTCCCGAGCGCGGGTCGCCCTCAGAAGCGCGGTGCCGCCGGCGGCGATGAGCAGCACGGCGGCCGCGGCGAGCGCGCCCAACAGGCGCCTGCGGGCAAGGGCCATCTCCCCCGGTTTTCGACCCAGCAGGTGTGCGGGGTCAAGGGCGCGCCGGGATCAGCCGCGGGCCGGGACCGCTCAGAAGTGGCAGGCCACGCAGCGCCCGTCCGTCCTCGCCTCGGCGATGCTGTGCCGCGAGCGGAAACCGGCGGGATGGGGATCTCCGCCGGAGCCGCCCACCTTGTGGCAGCTCACGCAATTCGACGCGTCTCCCTGGTCGTGGCAGGCCGCGCAGCTCTCGATGTTGCGCCGGGCGGCGTCGCCGTGGAACGCGCCGGAGCCGGGCAGCACCCATCCCGGCGGATGCGGGTTGCGCGCGCTCACCCCCGCCGAGACGCGCTCGTGCTCGTGGCAGGTCTCGCAGGAGCTGGTCGAGTGGCAGCGCTGGCAGGACGCGGGATCCGAGCGCGCGTCGACCGAGTGGCGTCCGAGGAAATCCTGCCGGTGGATGAACCGGCGATCGGGTCGATCGACCAGCTTGGTCTCGATCGGCACCATCGCGGTCTTCGCGTGGCAATCGAGGCAGAAGTTCTGGTCGTGACAGGTCGCGCAGGCCTGCTGGGAGGCGCGGGCGACGCTCGCGTGGCGGCGGAGGAAGTCGCCCTGGTGCGACACCTCCGTCACCGGCACCAGCGGATACGAGGAGAGATCGACGTGGCAGGTGGCGCACTGCGCGTCCGAGTACTGCTGGGCGTGATCGTGACACTTCAGGCACGCCGCGTGCCCGTCGCTCAGCGGCGCCGGCTGGTGCGGCTCGGAGAGGCGCGAGTGGCACTGCGAGCAGTCCTCCTTCACGCGCTCGATGTGCGCCGAGTGGTCCATCTTCAGGCGCGGCTCGCGCTTCGCCCAGGTCGCGGCGTGCTGGACGTCGAGATGGCAGAAGTTGCACTGTCCGTCTGCCTTCTTCTGCTTGTGGCACTCGAGGCACTTCGCCTCTTTGGGCAGGAAGTCGCCGGCCAGGGTCTTCGCGTCCCAGACGTTCTCGTGACAGGTGATGCACTCCACGTTCGCCTGCTTGTGGCGCGCGTGCGGGAAGAGGATCTCGTCGCCGGCAGCCCGGGTCCCGAGGACCGTCGCCGCGGTCGCACAAGCGAAGACGGCGGCGGCGACGAGCAGGAGCGTGCGTTTCATCGGAATCCTCCGGGCATGCCTGCGGGAATCCCGAAACGGTACGTGAGCCGCGCGATCGCCTCCATGCGGCGCTCGAAATACGGCGTGGTCCCGAACGAGCCCGCGACCATCGCCTCCCAGTTCGGCGAGAAGGCCCAGCCATACGTCACGGTGGCGACGAACGAGCGCTTCTCCGCGTTGATCTCGCGCTCGAGCCAGTACGCGTCGAGATCGATGGTGAGCCGCATGTCCCGGGGCAGCCGGCGGATGCCGAACAGGCGCGCCATCTTGTAGCCGTTGTCCGGTTCGGTCAGGAGGCGCAGCTCGGTGCCGTACGAGTTTCCGGTCGGCGTCCGGTACGTGGCCCGCACGCCGCCGCGGTGCCCGTGGCCGCCTTCGACCTTGAGCCAGTGCCAGTCCGCTTCCAGCGACAAAGGTTGGATCACCCGGTAGACGATCTCGCCGCCGGCCTCGTCCCTGCGCTCCTCGGAGAAGACCGAAAAGATGGAGCTGCGGTCGAGGAACAGATCCGGCGCCGTGCGCTGCACGTCGGCGACCAGCTGCAGCTTGCGGTTGATCTGCCACAGCGCCTGCAGGCGCGCCTCGGCGAGGCGCTGCTCCTCGAGGCTCCACTGCGCGAGGCCGCTCACGGTGACCGGGCGGATCGGCGTCCAGCTCCCGTCGATCGCCACGTCGCTGCGCGCGAGATACCCGCCGCGGAGCGCGTAGACGTACGACACGCCCACCTCGGAATCGAAGGCCCTGCGCCAGAACACGCGCGCGCCCGTGAGGAAGTCGCCGGTGCCGGCGGTGAACCGGGGCTGGACGGGAACGCCCGCCCAGGCCTGCACGCCGAGCCCGTAGGCGATCAGCGCGTCCGCGGCGATCCCGTCCACCTGGGTCGCGCGCACGGCGCCGCCGATCGCGAGCTGGCGGCCCACGCGGAGCAGCAGGTGTCGCTTCAGCAGCCGCCCTTCGAAGAAGAAGGAGTCGAGGTCTCCGTTGGCCCGGCGCTCGTCGAACGGAGGCCCGAGCGTCAGCCGACCCCAGCCGCGCGCCACGATCCGCACGTCCTGCAGCCAGTCGCTGCCGTCGGCGCGCGCGGTGAGGGCGAAACTCTCGTAGATGGGCGATTCCTGGTACCCGCCGTTGCGCGTGTACGGGCGGGAGTCGAACAGCGTGGTGGCGCTGCCGTCGGCGCGGGCCGCACCGGCAGCGAGGAGCGCAAGGGCCAGGGCTCTACGGAGCATCGATGACTCCGTTCAGGTGCTTCGTGGTGCCGCCGACATCGAAATGGATGCCGCCGTTCGGGTCCACCGTGCCCGGATGGCAGCCGCTGCAGTTCGGGAACGCCACCCCGGCGTGCGCGGGCGTCGAGGGCGGAGTCCCGTGGCACGATCCGCAGAACGCCTGCGAGCTGCCGAGCGTCCACACCGGCGCGCGCAGCCTCGCGTTGGTGTCGCTGGCCATCGAACCTCCGCCGCCGTGGCAATAGCTGTTCGTGCAGGTCGCATTCGTCCGGTTCCAGGCCGGCGTGGCGCCGTCCTGGATCGCGAGCCCGCTGAACGCGACGACTGCGGGAAGCGGATGATCGATATGACCAGGATCGTCGAGCGCGGTGGGAACCACGTGGCAGCTGCCGCAGGGGACCGGGACCGAGATGTGGTGCGCAGCGGTGACGTGCGCCTGGTGCGCGCCGACGCCCAGAGCAGTCGAGTTCGCGTTCCCGGACGAGTCGCGCGGCGGCGCGGCATTCTGGCCGGGCGTGCCGTGGCAGCCGGTGCACGCCGGCACCGCAGGCGAAGCGACGCCGCCGACCTGCGCGATGCCGTCGACGTGCGTGGCGGGGCTGATCCGCGTCGGCGTGGGCGCGGTGGCGGGATGGCAGGCCGAGCACTGCGCGTTGCCCGCGTACTTCGTGTCGTGGCCAGGCGGCGGCAGGCCATGGCAGGTCCCGCACGCCGCCTCGGCGGCGCCGCCGGTCCAGCGCGGTGTGGTGTTCGTCGCCTTCGCATCCTGGCGGGTGCCGCCATGGCAATACACGTTCGTGCAGGTCGTTCCGTCCCAGTTCGGAGGCCCGGTGCGATTGGTGCCGGGCAGCGCCGCGAGCGACTGCGCGCTGAAGGTCACCGTCCCGCGCGTCTTCGGCTTGCCGTCGGGCGTGGTGAGATGACCGGGATCGTTCCAGTGCGAAGGCTTCACGTGGCACTCGCTGCAATCGAGCGCTTTCCCGAGCGGCCCGAGCACGTGCACCGCGTGCGCGCCGGTGGCCGGCGGCTGCCCGTGGCAGGTGTCGCACGCCGTCGGACCCTGGGCGTGGCACTGCGTGCAGGAAACGCCGGCAGTCCCTCCCGTGAAGTCGGTCCCATGGCACTTCCCGCAGTTGTCGAGGTTCCACGACATGCCCTTCAGGATGTCGCCGTGGAACTCGCCGTGGGGATCGTGCGGGTTGAGGATGCCGCCCTCGTGCACCAGGGAACGGAAGAACGACAGCTGCCCGTCGACGACCCAGGCCCGCACCTGCCCGTAGACGTCGGACACCGGCGCGTGGACCGCGTCGGCCTTCGCGGGATCGATCGTCTGCAGGAGCACCGAGCCCGGATCTCCCGCGACCGCCACGGGCGCGCTCTGCGGCCCCAGCGCGGCGAGGTACGAGGTGGTGTCGTATCCGCCCGCGGGATTCGCTCCGCTGTGGCACGACGAGCACCGCGCCGCGAACACCGGCGCGATGTCTTCTTGCCAGCTCACCCGGTTGGTCGGCGTGCCCTGTTGCGGGCGTGCCTGGGAGCAGGAGATCGCTCCCCAGACCGCCACCGTCACCACTGCGAGGCCGCGCGCGCGCATGGGACCCTCGCTTACTGCGCCGCGTCGATCTGGGGCTGGGTGACGCCGAATTGTCCGCCCATCTGCCTCATGTGATCGGTGAAGAGCTTCGAGGCATGGCAGGACGAGCAGGTGGAGGTGATCTTCGTGATCCGCAGGTAGGTGGAGGGATCCGCGAGCGTCTCCGTCGAGATGGTGGTGCCGTTCGCCGGCGCGAACGCCGCGCTGTATGTCCCGGGATTGTGGCAGACCTCGCAGGAGGCGACGATGCAGTTGCTCGGATTGCTCGCGCAGGCGTCGTTGCCTGGGAAGCCGGCGTTGCGGAAGTCATTCGGGGTGCCGCCGAACCCGTAGATCACAGGGCCGTTGCCGCTGTACTGGGCGCCGTGGATCCCGTGGATGAGCCGCTTGAAGTCGATGCTCTCCTCGGCCTTGTTGTCCAGCGTTGTCCCCGTCTTCGGCCGCTGGCTGATGTCGGTGGCGTTCGCGTTGTGGCAGCCGACGCAGGTCTCGATGCTGCTGGTCCGGTTGTTGCCGTGCAGCGAGAGGTTGCCGTGGCAGGCATTGCACTTGTTGATGTCGACGACCTGGCGGCGCGCGGTGGTGGCGGTGCCGGTGATGGCGAACGTCTTCGTCGCGCTCTTCACCGGGATCCGCGTGTTGGGAGTCACCGTGGTGTCCGCGGGGTGGCCTTCCATCACCGCCTCACCCACTCCGACGGCGTTCGCGGGGATGGCGACGGGCGAGGTCACCGTGAACGTGCCGGGGGCCGTCCCGGCCACCTTGGCGGTCAGCGCGTTGATGGTGACCGGCTGTCCGGGGTTCGCCCCGCTTCCCTCGTTCGTGTAGTTCGTGTCCGCCGGGGTGGTGACGGCCCGCGTGCTCCAGGCGATGTTGATCGCGAGGCGGCTCGCTCCGCTCGCCGTCTGCGTCCACGCCGGCTCGGTGAGGGCGTACGCGGCGTTACCGTTGGTGGGATCGGTCACGGAGAAGGTCACCACCGGATTCTGTCCGGGCGCGCTGCTGGTGACGCTGACGACGTTGAACTGATACTTGCCGACCAGCGCGTTCTGGAGCGCACGGAGCCCGGTGTGGACCTTGTCGATCGGCGCGATCCCGGAGGTGGAGGCATGGCAGAGCGCGCAGTTGCTGTCGTCGGTCTGCGGACCGCCGGAGTGCGCGCAGGGGAACGGCGCGGGCGAGCTGTTGCAGCTGGCCGGCGCCGGCGTGGTGTTCGCGAAGCTGACCCCGTCGTGGCAGGAGCTGCAGGCCACCATCCCCGGCTTGTTCTTCCACGCGTTCTGTGGATCGCCGGCGTTCGCGCTGGTCAGGCTGTGGCAGGCGGTGCAGTTGCCCGGGTCGGAGGTCGAGTTGGAGGTCATCTGCGGGAACGTGACGTCGCTGAAGTCCACCCCGTGGAAGGTGAACTTCCCGCCGGCGAGAACGCTGGGCAGGTTCTTCCCCATGTGCACCTTGTGCAGCACGCGCTTGAAGTCGACCGTCCCGTTGTAGGGATCCGGCGCGTTGCGCTGCGCCGCCGGCAGCGAGGGGTCCAGGCTGTACGCGTTGTGGCAGGTGACGCAGAAATTCACGTCCAGTCGGCGTCCGCCGTGCGCGGCGAGCCGCTGGTGGCAGCTGTTGCAGGCGGCGGATGCCACCTCGGGGCGCGCATCGGCAAACAGCGTCCCACCGGAGTCGACGTCGGCGCTGGCGGTGAACGGCGGAGTGGGCTGGACCGTGATCTGCGCCGGCGGCGGCGAAGGCCAGGGCGGCGAGGTGAAGCGGATCACCGTAGCGGCCGACCCGGGCGTGGGCGCGCTGCTCTGCACGCCGAAGCGGGTCGTCAGCGAGGGATCGAACGCGTTCGTCGTCACGCCGAAATTGGTGTTGAGCGGCTGCACCGCCGAGAGATCGTCGCCGAGGACGCAGGTGTACGTGCCCGAAGACTCGGTGCAGGCGGCCTGCGCGGCCGCGGGAAACGCCGCAGTCGGAAGCGAGCTCTCGGCCTGCCCGCCGATCGAGGGATCGGACGTGGTGTTGTAGTTGCGGTTGATGACGTTTCTCCAGCTGGAGATGCCGCCGGTGGCCGCGGGGACGAGCTGCGCGACGGTAAACCCGAAGCTGGTGAGGCCGGTGACCTTGGCTCCCGAGGCGTCGCGGACCGTGAACACGACCGTGGGCTTGATGGGAGCGGAGGCCGGGATGGTGACGGCGTCGATGGTCGCGAAGTTCCGCGAGAGGGCGACCGAGGACACCGCCTTGTGCAGCGTGATGTCATCGGCGATCTGCCCGGTGCCGTGGCAGAGGCTGCAGGTCTCCTGCGTGAGCGCAGCCGACCCGCCATCCGGAGGAGATCCGGCATCGGCCGGCGTTCCCGGAGGTCCGGCCGGACCCGCCGGCCCTTCCTTCCCCGCGGGTCCGGCGCAGGCGAGCGCCGCAAACAGAGCCACCGCGATGAATCCGCTGCGCGACTGCGACGTGCTGCCGCTACCGTTCGGGATCGGCCGCATGGAACCTCCGGATGGAGAAAGCCGTCGCAAAGCGCGTGCCTCACTGATTTCAAGGCGATTTTTGTGACAGGCCTGCCTCGTTGACTTCTTGCGCCGCAGGATTTGCGAATCGACTGCGCCGATCCGCAAATTGCGCGGTGACGGTACGTAGGACTTGGTACTGCCTCACCGGCGGCACAAACGCAAGGCCGGGCGCGTCGGGTCGTGTTCTTTTCCGCGGCTCTGGCAAGAGCGAGCGCCGCTGCACGAGCAGGGAGACGCCGAGCGGCGCCGCCGGGATCGATCCCGGCGACGCGCACCGTTCCCATGCGACGAGGCCGCGAGCGTAGACTGATGAGCAGTCTGCGACTTCGCCGGACCCGGAAAGGGACGAAATGATGCGCGCTCTCTTCGCAGCTGCAGCGCTGTTGTGCCTGGTCTCGCCGGCGGCGGTCCGCGCGGACGCGCCGATCGGCCGGCCGCAAACGGGCACCGCGATGAAGCCGGTGGTGTGCCGGGTCGTCGAGGAGGGCCGAGGCAAGAGCGGCGCGGAGCTCGCTGCTGCGATCGAGCGCGACGGAGCCCTCCTGGCGCGCTCGAACTACGAGCTCGCGGGGCTCCTCGCCGGCGACCCGCCGATCGCCTGCTACCGCGCGCGCATCGCCATCGGAAAGCTGCCCGCGGGCGCGCGCTAGCCGCGGCTGTCGACCAGGATCGGGCGTCGCGACCGTCGGCGCTTGACGGCCGCGACGAGCGCAAACAGCGCCAGGGCTTCGACGCCACTCGCGCCGCCGCTTGCGCAACCGCCGCCGGAGTGATTCGCAACCGTGACCGAGACCACGGGCGAGGTCGCGACGTTGCCGGCGCCGTCGGTGACCACCGCGCTCACCGCATGCGTCCCGTTGGGGACCGTCGCAGTGTCCCACGAGATCGACAGCGTCGCCGCCGCGCCGGTGCCGATCACCGCGTCGCCGTCCTTGAGGTCGATGCGCGCGATGCCGGCGTTCGGGTCGACGGTCGCCGTCGCCGTGATCGTCACCTTTCCGGAGACCGAGCCCGCGAGCGGCGAGACGACCACCGCCGGCGCGCTGAGCAGGAGCAGGTCCGCATGCGCCTGGTGCCCGGCCGGAACGGAGCGGGTCGTGGCCGCAACCGTGAACGTGGTCCGTCCCGGCGCGGCCGCCGGCGATGCGACCAGCGTGAGCACGGCCGATGCGCCCGCAGTCACGGTCGGTTGATCGAACGACCCTTGCACGCCGGCAGGCAGGCCGGTCACCGCGAGCGCCACGGGTTCGATCCCGCCGACCGCCGCGGTGGAGACGGTGAACGTCGCCGGCGACTTGCCCGGCGTGGCGGTGACGAGGCCAGGAGCGAGGGCCACCGTGAACTCGTTCGTGACCACCACGGCCGTCTGCGTCGACCGCGATCCGCCATCGGCGTCCAGCGCCGTCGCGGAGACCGTGTGCGGCCCGTTGAGGACCTGGGTGGTGTCCCAGTCGATCGCCAGGAAAGCCGCCGCGGTGGTCGCGACCTGGTGTCCGTCGATCGAGATCGAGAGGGACGCCAGCGTCGAGCCCGCCGCAGCGCCCGCGGTCGCGGAGACGTGCGCGACGCCGGCGAGCGAGGTGGAGGGGATGGACAAGCTCACCGTTGGAAGTCCGGCCACCTGGACCTGCGCAGTCGCGCCATGGCCTCCGGGCACCGACGGCGAGACGCCCTTCACCGCAAAGGTGGTGGGCCCCGAAAGCGCCGCAGTCGGCGAGGCGGCGAGGGTGAGGATCGCTCCGTTCCCGGCGGTGACCGCCTGGAGATCGAAGGTGCCGGTGACACCCTGGGGAAGCCCGGTGACGCTGAGCGAGATCAGCTCCGGCGAACCAGCCGTGGCGACGGTGCCGACGCTGTACTCGATCGACTGGCCCGGCGCGACGAAGGTGCCAGCTTGTGGAGCCACCGAGATCGAGAAGTCGTTCACGGCGGAGGAGCGGGTCACCTGCAACAGCAACGAAGCGGTGTGCGCGGGGACCCCGGGGGAGGGACACGCTCCGGAGCCGGCGCACGCCGTGACCACCGCGACCGCATCGATCGCTGCCGCCGCCGTCGCGGCCGCCGACAAGCGCAGGGTGGTGGATCCGCCCGGGGCGAGCGTGGCCGCGTCGAAGCTTCCGGTGACGCCGGCGGGAAGCGGCCCCAGCGAGAGCGCGAGCGCGGATGGAGACCCGGCCGTGACAGCGGTTCGCACGGGGATGGCGATGGTGGTTCCGGCGGCGAGCGTCGCCGTGTTCGGGTTCATGAACACCTTGAAGTCGTCGGCATCCGTGCGGGTCGCCTGGCAGAGCCCGGTCTTCGCCGAGTACATCTGCTGCACCGTGTACGTGGTGCCGTCGACGATCGAGGTGATCGTCCCCTGGACGGCGTTGCACATGTCGCCGTCCTCGCCGTTGTTCTGATCGTACCAGCCGAGCGGTGGCCCGAGGGCGCCGGCCAATCCCACCTCCGCGTCGGTGATCGCCTCCCCCACCTCGTGCGAAGAGGCGGAGCAGAGGTTCTGGAACATCGATCCT
>Ga0070741_10010202_pt1 | contig 17845 bp, 8 predicted proteins | sample Coa_R1_4_FD_66440 | JGI IMG/M metagenome (GOLD analysis project Ga0070741, IMG submission 66440) | Surface soil microbial communities from Centralia Pennsylvania, which are recovering from an underground coalmine fire - Coalmine... | ecosystem: Environmental > Terrestrial > Soil > Unclassified ...
GAAAATCGAATCACTCGAAAAAGGCATCCAGGTCCCGCCGATCACTCGTGTTCCTCGCGATGGTAACCTGCCGCTCTCGTTTGCGCAGCAGCGCCTGTGGTTCCTCGATCAACTGGAACCTAACAATCCGCTGTACAACGTGCCTCATGCCGTGCGGATCCACGGTGCGCTGGACGTTGGTCTTCTGAACAAGGCTCTGTCCACAATTGTTTCTCGCCATGAGGCGCTCCGGACAAGCTTTCAGACTCGTAATGACGAACCGCTGCAGGTGATCGCGCCAGCGCTGGAAGTGCCGCTGCAGGTTACGGATCTCACTTCTCTACCTGAATCCGAACGCGAACGGCACGCACGCAAACTCGCGACAGAAGAGATTCGGAGTCCATTGAATTTGCGCACGGGGCCGCTGCTCAGAGCCTCGTTGTGGAAACTCGCCGACGACGACTATGTGCTGGTCATCAACACCCATCACATCGTCAGCGATCGCTGGTCTTTGGGCGTGCTTTCCCAGGAGTTGGCCACACTCTACGAAGCATTTCGAAGCGGCAAAGGTTCCCCACTTCCTGATCTGCCCATCCAGTACGCCGATTATGCGGTGTGGCAACGGGAGTTGCTGTCGCGAGAATCGCTCGACGCGCAACTCGGATACTGGAGAGAAAAGCTTCAGGGAGCACCCGGCAGCCTCGATCTTCTTCCCGACCGGCCCCGCGGTCCGGTGCAGACCTTCAACGGCGCGCAGCATTCAATTGTGTTGCCGAAGTCGTTGCTGCAATCGCTGAAACTGATCAGCCGGACAGAAAACAGCACGTTGTTTATGACTTTGCTGGCGGCCTTCAACGTCCTACTTTCGCGTTATTCCGGACAAGAAGACATCGTCATTGGGTCGCCCATCGCGGGACGCAACCACGCAGAACTCGAAAAACTTATTGGATTCTTCGTGAACACGCTGGTTCTGCGCACAGACCTTTCCGGCAACCCCAGTTTTCGCGAGCTGTTGGCGAGAGTGCGTGAGACCGCCATGGGGGCATACGCACACCAGGACGTGCCGTTTGAAAAGTTGGTTGAAGAACTTCACCCCGACCGTGACCTTGGCCGCAACCCACTCTTCCAGGTGATGCTCATCCTGCAGAATGTGCCTACCGCAGGACAAAAGTTCGCCGACTTGGAACTGGAAGCCTTCCCTCTGCGCAATAGCAATTCGAAGTTCGACCTGACACTGATCGCCGCAGAGAGAGAGGACGGACTGCGGGCCACATTCGAGTACAACACTGACCTGTTCGATGCTGCGACCATCGAGCGCGTGGCAGAGAACTTCCATGTGCTGTTGAAAGCTGCCGTCAGCGATGCAACTCAGCCCATCGCCGCACTTCCCATTCTGACCAAAGTGGAACGGCAGCAACTTGTATGCGACTGGAACGCCACTGCATCGGATTATCGGCGGGAAGCCTGCGTTCATGAACTGTTTGCGCAAAGAGCCATGCAGTACGCGGGCAAGGCTGCAGTTATCTTTGGCAAAGATGAAATCACGTACAAGGAGCTGAACGCTCGCGCCAATCAGTTGGCTCACTATCTGCGTGCGCGCGGCGCCGGACCAGAGGTATTGATTGGAATCTTCGTCGATCGGTCCATGGACATGCTGGTTGCGCTGCTTGGAGTTCTGAAGTCTGGCGCCGCCTACGTACCGCTCGATCCCGCGTATCCCATGGAGCGGATCGGTTTCATCTTGCAAGATGCAAAGGCTCCCATTTTGCTGACGCAGAATCACCTTGTGCCGGCATTACCGGCACATTCTGCCGAGGTGATTCGTCTGGACGCTGATTGGGGCCGAATCGCGAAGGAAAGTTCTGACGATCTGCCGCGCACGGCTTTGCCGTCCAATATCGCGTACGTGCTTTACACCTCAGGCTCTACGGGCAAACCGAAAGGCGTACAGGTTGAACATCGCAATCTGACGAACTTCCTCGAGAGCATGAGGAACAAACCCGGTATTAGTTCTGGAGATGTATTGCTCGCACTCACCACGCTGTCTTTCGATATCGCCGGTCTTGAGTTGTATCTGCCGTTAGTGGAAGGCGCAACCGTGGTGCTGGCGTCGCGCGAGCAGTGCGTCGACGCTAAGCAACTGATCGGTCTGCTCAGTCAGTCCGGGGCTACGATGATGCAAGCCACACCAGCAACCTGGCGCATGCTGATCGAAGCTGGCTGGAGCGGTAACCCCGGCCTGAAGGTGCTCTGCGGAGGCGAGGGACTCCCCTCTGATTTGGCGGACCAGGTTCGCACACGATGCGCCGAGTTATGGAACATGTATGGCCCGACAGAGACCACGATTTGGTCGTCCATCTATCAGGTCACCTCGAGGCTGACCAATACTGCGCCCATCGGACGGCCGATCGCGAACACAACCTTCTACATTCTTGACGCTCAGCGGCAGCCGGTGCCGATCGGCGCGGCTGGTGAACTTTACATCGGCGGCGACGGGGTTGCGCGAGGATATTTCAACCGACCCGAACTGACCGCCGAAAAGTTCGTTCCCGACCCGTTCAGCTCTGTACCGGCTGCAAGGCTTTATCGCACCGGTGATCTAGCCCGTCATCTGCCTGATGGCAATGTGCAATTCCTCGGCCGCACCGATTTCCAGGTAAAGGTGCGTGGATTTCGCATTGAGCTTGGAGAAATCGAATGCGCCATCGCACAGCATCCGTTGATTCAGCAGGCCGTAGTAGTGGTGCGGGAAGACACGCCCGGTGACAAACGCCTGGTCGCCTACATGGTTGCGCGGGGCCAGATCTCCGTCGGCGAAGTTCGCGATTCGCTGAAGCAGCGCCTGCCGGATTACATGATTCCGGGCACGCTCGTCACGCTTGATGAATTCCCGTTAACTCCTAACGGCAAGGTAGATCGGCGCGCCCTGCCCGCACCTGACCCGGAACAAACCATAGCCACGACTTCCATGGCGAGGACGGCGGTCGAGGAAGTTCTAGCCGAGGTGTGGAGAGAAGTTCTACAGATTCCGGCGATCGGCATTCATGACAACTTTTTTGCACTGGGTGGACATTCCCTCAGTGCTACCAGAGTAGTTTCTCGCATCCAAAGAATATTCAAAGTTGAAGTTCCCTTACGAACCATTTTCGAACGACCTACTATTTCGCAGTTGGCCGAGGCCCTTGAAATGACGCAGCGACCGACGGTTCCGACCCTGGAGCCGGAACTAACATCTCTCCCCCGTGATGGTGTTACGTCGTTTCCTTTGTCTTTCGGGCAGCAGCGGTTGTGGGTGCTGGATCGCCTGCAACCGAACACTGCCGCGTACAACATTCCTGTCGTTTTCCGAGTCAGGGGTGCGCTGAACGTGCAGGCGCTGGAGAAGGCGCTGAACGCCGTTGTTGAACGTCACGAGGTGCTGCGTACCCACTTCACGGCAGTAAACGGCGAACCTCGGCAGATCATTGCGCCCCGACAATCGATTCGCCTTAGTTTCAAGGATCTGCGCGGACTACCCCAGTCCCAGCGGGAAACACGCGCCATCGAAGGGGCACGCCAAGAGATCAAACAAACCTTCGACCTGAACCGGGGACCAGTTTTACGAGCCGTATTGGTTCGCGTAGATGATGAAGATCACATTCTGGCGCTGACCGTACATCACATTGCGTTTGACGCCTGGTCGGCGGGTATCTTAGTTCGCGAACTGCAAGTCTCCTACAGCGCTTTTCTCGCCGGATCTATCCCCGAGCTGGCGGCACTGCCGCTGCAATATGCGGATTATGCCGCATGGCAGCGAACGTCAGTACAGAGCCAGAACCTTGCCGACCGAATTACGTATTGGCAGCGCAAGCTGGCTGGTGCGCCCAATGGTGTGCAGTTGCCGACTGACCGGCCGCGTCCATCGGTTCAGAGCTTCCGTGGCGAGTCCCATACCATGACGATCCCGCCGCAGGTTGCTGCAGGCCTGCATCAACTTGGGCGCGATCACGGTGTCACGTTGTTCATGACACTGGTGGCTGCGCTTAATGTGCTGCTCTCCCGCTACAGCCGCCAGGAAGATGTGGTGATCGGCACTCCCGTAGCAGGACGGCAACATCCTGAAATCGAGCAGTTGATTGGGTTGTTTGTTAACACTCTGGTGCTGCGCAACGACGTTTCCGGTAATCCGACATTCGGCGAACTTTTGGAACGAGTCCGGTCGGTGGCAATTGATGCTTACAGCCACGAAGTTCCATTCGAAAAACTCGTCGAGGAACTGCGCCCTGAACGGGACTTGAGCCGTAATCCGCTGTTCCAGATCATGTTCACCTTGCAGAACGTGCCACGCGAAGAATATTCCCTGGCCGGACTGAGCGTTGCACCCTTACGCATACCGAGCGGCAGCGAAAAATTCGATATCAGTATCACGGCAGTTGAGCACGGCGGCCAACTCCAAATCGGATTTGCATACAGCACCGACCTGTTCAATCGCGAGACTATCGAGCGCATGATGTCGCATTTGCAGACGCTGCTCGCATCGGTTACAGAACATCCGGACAGGATGATTTCGGAATGCGATCTGCTTTCAGATAGTGAGCGCCGTCAGGTTCTGCTCGGCTGGAACGATACGAGCGTCGAATACCCCCGCGATACGCCCTTGCATGGATTCATTGAAAAACAGGTGGAGAAAACTCCTGATGCCACTGCATTGATTTTTGAGTCCACAAAACTGAGCTATCGTGAACTGAATGCGCGTGCGAACCAATTAGCCCATCGACTCCGGAAGCTTGGGGTTGGTCCTGATGTGCTGGTCGCCGTCTGCGCCGACCGGTCCATCGAGATGGTGATCGCACTATTAGGAACCCTGAAAGCCGGTGGCGCTTACGTTCCTTTGGATCCGGAGTATCCGCTGGACCGGCTTGAAACCATGCTGGCGGACGCAAATCCGCCGGTGGTCCTCACGCAGAAGCACCTTCTGGATCGTCTGCCTCAGACCGCGCAGAATGTCACCTGCCTGGATGCCGACTGGCCCACAATTGCGCAGGAGAGTGCCGACAATCTGCCATCCCAGATAACTGGGAAAAATCTCGCGTACGCCATTTATACCTCTGGTTCAACAGGCAAGCCCAAAGGGGTGGCTAACGTCCACGAAGGAATCGTTAACCGGCTGTTGTGGATGCAGGACACCTACAAGCTGACTGCTTCTGACCGCGTCCTGCAAAAGACGCCTTATAGCTTTGACGTGTCGGTGTGGGAGTTCTTCTGGCCGCTCATGACGGGTGCCGCCCTTGTTGTGGCGGTCCCGGGGGGACACAGGGATCCGAGATATCTGGTCAACACCATCACCCGGGAGAAGATCACGACCATGCATTTCGTACCGTCGATGCTGGGGATCTTCCTGGAAACCGACGGGGTGGAGCGCTGCACCTCATTGCGGCAGGTGTTCGCTAGCGGCGAAGCGCTACCATACGAATTGCAACAGCGATTTTTCGATCGCTTGCCGGCTAAGCTTCACAATCTTTACGGCCCCACCGAAGCCGCAGTCGATGTCACCTATTGGGAATGTCACCCGGACAGCGGCCAGCAAATCGTTCCCATTGGACGGCCGGTCGCAAATACGCAAATTTACATTCTCGATCCGCAATTAAGGCCGACGCCCATCGGAGTCGCAGGTGAGTTGCATATCGGAGGCATCCAACTCGCCCGTGGTTACCTGAATCGTCCTGATCTCACTAGCGAGCGGTTCATTCCCGATCCGTTCAGCCACGAACCGGGCGCTCGCCTTTACAAGACCGGAGACCTGGCGCGTTTCCTGTCAGATGGAAACATTGAATATCTCGGTCGCATTGACCATCAGGTGAAATTGCGCGGCTTCCGAATCGAACTGGGTGAAATCGAATCGGTCATTGCTGAATGTCCGGGTGTAAGGCAGGCGGTGGCTGTGGTTCGGGAAGACGTCCCCGGAGATAAACGCCTGGTCGCATACGTTGTCGGCAGCAGCGCAGCAGACGTTCAACTCGATACCATCCGTGCCCACGCGAAAGATAAGTTGCCGGACTACATGGTTCCCTCGAACTTCGTCGTGCTCACAGATCTGCCGATGACTACCAGCGGCAAGGTCGATCGAAAGGCACTGCCCGCACCACAGGCCGAGCACAAAGACGGCGCCCTAATAGTTGAGCCACGGACCGATCTCGAGTCCAAGTTGCTGGCAATCTTCCAGAAGACCCTCGGCATGAGCACAGTTGGGGTGACAGACAATTTCTTCGAACTCGGAGGACATTCGTTGTTGGCTGCACGGCTGGTGGCTGAGGTCAGCAGCGTAACAGGATGGGAGATTCCGTTGTCTGCCCTGTTCCGCGGCGCAACCGTGGAATCTCTGGCAAGAATTATTGAGGAGGGAGCGGTAGCTGAACCTGATGCCGTGGTTATGTGTATTCACGCTGGCAACGGCGGTTTGCCGTTCTTTGCGGTTGCATCACCGGGAGTAGACACTCTTGGTTACGCCCTGCTGGCGCGGCACATGGGTCCGGAGCAGCCAGTTTACAAACTGCAAACCGCCGGTCCAGTTGCGGGCGATCGGCCATTTACAGAAGAACAACTGCAAGAGATGTCGCGGCAGTACATCGCTGCCATGCGTTCCGTGCAACCGGAAGGCCCCTATTGTTTCATCGGCATGTGTGAAGGTGTGCAGATCGCGCAGCAGATGATCCTTGACCTTGAGGCAGAGGGTCAGGAGATCGGATTTTTTGCCATTCTCGATACATGGGTACTGCAAAACAGCCAAATCGAATGGCGGTGGCGGCTTGATTATTACCGGCAGCGGCTGCGGTCATTACGGCGGGCGCCGTTTTCAGCACAGCTGTCGTTGCTGACAAAGGCGTTCAAGCACACCCGCAACGTAGCAGTATCCGGTAAATTGCAAAGCGACGGCGCCTGGCATCGTACCTATTGGCCGGGAGAAGACTTTATACCCCCACGATTCCGAGCCCCCATCGTACTCTTCAAGCGCCCCAAGCAGCCGTTTCACTACATCGACGATCCGAAAATGGGATGGGGCGTCCGATCAACCACCGGCGTAGAGATTCACGAGATTGACTTCCAGCATCTCGAGATGCTGCGTGAACCATATGTAAGAATCATGGGGGAGATTCTTGCTGCCCGCATGCAGAAACTCCAGGAGCGCAGAATGCCGGCTTCTGCGGCGGCCAGTAGCAGCGACAAACTGGAGGATGCTGCTGTAGCGGCCGGCAAAAGGATGGGGTAGTCCGTGCCGGTCACTCTGGAGCCTACACTGAAATTCGAGCTACGCGAATTCACCGCCTGGACGGCGGTGTCTCCGATCAGCATACCCGCCAGCAATGAAGTCCACGCCTGGTATGCGATCCGTCACGGGACAACCTGCGATGCCGCGGCTGTGGAAAGCTATCTTTCAGAAGAAGAGCAGGCGCGCGCTGCCCGCCTCCGTTTCGAGCAGCACCGCAAACATTTTGTTCTCAGCCACGCGATGCTGCGTCTACTCATCGGGGCCTACTGTGGTATTGATCCTCGCGAAGTCATATTCAATTATGGCCCGCATGGAAAGCCCAGCATCGATCGCCGCCTGGGTTTGACCTTCAATTTGTCCCATGCGGATGACAGCATTTTCTGCGCATTTGCCAACCGCCGGCAGATTGGCGTCGACATTGAACGCGTGCGGGGTGACTTCAATACGGACGAAATCGGAGAGCGATTCTTTTCTTTGGCGGAGCGCGAGACTCTCCGTCGCGTTCCTCCTACCGCAAAGCATGCTGCGTTCTTTCGTTTGTGGACGCGAAAGGAGGCTTACATCAAGGCTCGAGGGGAGGGACTCTCGCACCCTTTGCACCAGTTCGACATTGCACTGGGAGATGTTGGAAATGTACTAGTCACTACTCGGCCGGATGCAGAGGAAGCAAGTCGCTGGGTAGTATGGAATGTCGAGGTCCCACACGGCTATGTAGCCGCAGTTTCATTTGAGGCGGGCGCTGTTGATGGCCAGCTTGGCGGAGCAGTTTGCCAGAACTCGTTGTCTTGATGAAGAAATTCGACAAAATCGAAATCCTGAAGAACGTGGGCTCAAGCTGGGTCGCGCTGGGCGTCAACGTTCTCGTCGGCATCGTCTTATCTCCCTACATTCTGCACCACCTGGGGGATGAGGCTTTCGGGCTTTGGGTGCTGATCTTTTCCGTGACCGGTTACTACGGCCTGTTTGACCTGGGAATCCGCTCGTCGATTGTGCGTTATGTCGCCAAGTATTCTGCAGTCAACGACGACGAACAACTCAATCACCTGATTAATACCGCGATGTTCGCGTACAGCGGCATCGGACTGGTGTGCCTCGCTATCACCTGCATTGGGACTTTTTATGTTGATTCATGGTTCAGCGTTGCGCCTGCTTTCCTGCAGACCGCGCGCTGGCTATTCCTCATGGTCGGCGCATCGGTGGCATTGGGATTTCCCCTGGGGGTGTTCAACGGCATCCTGGAGGGCTTGCAGCGATTCTATCTGCTGAACTCAACCAGCCTGGTGTCAACACTGCTGCGGGCTGTACTGATCGTCATCGCACTTCAGCATGGCAGAGGCCTGCTCACCGTCGCACTGATCACGGTGTCTATGCCACTGCTTGCCAACCTTGTGAACGGAGCTGTGGTTCTGCACCTGCTTCGGATTCGGTTCAGTCCCATGAACATCGACCGGGCTACGATCAAGCGCATCGCCAGTTACAGCGGCACGACGTTCATGATCATCATCGCGCAGCGACTCCGGTTCAAAACCGACGCAATCGTAATCGGCAGCTTCCTGTCGGCGGCGGCGATCACGTATTTCGCGATCGCGTCGCGGTTGGTCGAGTATGCAAGCGAACTGGTAAGCAGCCTGTCGCAAATCTTTGTTCCGATGTCGAGCCAATCCGAGGCGCAGGGTGATTCCGAGCGGCTGAAGAAGATGCTGGTAGTCGGAAACCGGGCATGCGCGCTGATTATTTTCCCTATTACTGCCATACTTGTGATCCTCGGCAAGTCGGTGATTGAGACTTGGGTGGGAGCGAAATACGTCCCCCTGAGTTACCCCGTGCTGCTGATCCTCGTAGTGCCCCAGACGTTGATGCTGGCGCAATCCGCCTCAGGACGAATGTTGTGGGGCATGGCCAAACACCGCGTTCTGGCTTACGTAGTTCTGATTGAGGGCGCGGCCAATCTCATCCTTAGTATCCTGCTGGTGCGGCGATATGGCGTGATTGGCGACGCCATCGGTACAGCCATTCCACTTACCTGCACCATGATATTTTTTCTGCCTCACCACGTGTGCCGTATTGTGGGGCTTCGCATAGGGACCTATCTGCGGCACGCTTACACGCTGCCCTTAGCGTTGTGCGCACCATTGGTCGTCACCCTGCTGTGGCTACGACGCTGGTTTGTCGCTCGGACCTACGCTCAATTGGGTCTACAACTTGCGATAGCTGCCGCAGTGTATGGCTTGGGTTTACTGTGGGCAGTGTGGACGCAGCGCGCCTGGCACGCCGGCAATCTAGCTTCCGTTCCGCAAGAGGCGGCGATCGCCATGGCCCAGAGCTACGAGCAGGAGGTATAGTCTCCGACACCATGCGACGCGATGCTCAGGCCGTATTGATTGTTGGCGACTCGATGCGTGTCGCGGTTCCGATGGCCCGCGCGCTGAAGCGGGACTGTGGAGTCGATGTCGATGTTCTTTCGCTTTCACCACGCAACGGCGGGATAAAGTCCCGCGCGGTTCGCGCCTGCTTGTCAATTTCCGACCACCAAAGAAATCCTGAGACTTTCAGAGAAGAACTGCTTGAGCTGATCCGAACCCGGAATATTGATACGCTTCTTCCGATTGTGGATTCCGCGGTGAACGCAATTGTCGAGCACTATGAGACATTGAGTTCGTCGGTTCACGTTGGATGCCCCCGCCCCGAAGTTGTAGCTCGCGTCCAGAATAAAGAAGTGACGCTACGAGTGGCAGAACAATGCGGCATCCCTGTTCCTCGCACCTTCAATGTGGCATCGGCAGCAGACTCTGAGTCGGTTTTGCACGGCCTGCCATTCCCTCTTGTGATGAAGCCCAGCCGTGCCGAGCCAGCGCCGTTCAAGGCACGCTACCTGCACACACCTGAAGAACTGAAGCAGGCGCTGGCGGCACATCCGGCCGGAATGCTGTTGCAGGAATTCCGCCGAGGGGTTGGCGTGGGCGTCGAGATGCTGATCCATAAGGGCGAATGTCTTGCCTTATTCCAGCACCGACGGTTGAAGGAAGAGCCGGCCAGCGGCGGCGTCGCCGTCATGGCCGTGGCGGAGAGGCCAGACCCGCTCCTGGCTGACGCTGCATTGAAACTGCTGCGCGCTCTGGAATGGGAAGGCGTCGCGATGGTGGAGTTCCGCCAGGATCCCAACACCGGGCAGTACGCCTTACTCGAGGTCAACGGCCGGTATTGGGGGACAACTTCCCTCCCCCTCCTCGCCGGCATGAATTTTCCCGTGTATCACTGGCGCGTTCTGCATGGTCTGGACCCGCAGGTGCCGAGTTCGTATTTTTATGGAATGCGCTGGCGCTGGACGGCCGGATACGTCTCGCGCTTGCACGGGCTGTTTGTTCGGTCCACTGAAACGGTTGATGAGACCGGCTCATCGAGAGTGCGCGAGTTGTTGGATGTGCCGCGAGATTTCAGCCCCGCTATCCGCGATGCGCTGTGGTCCTGGTCCGATCCGCTGCCGTGGATCCTTGAATTATGGCGAACGCTACGCGAGTGGATGAGGGCGGACCTGAAATGGCTGCTCCGCAAGCTCACTCCGAATTCTGTTCTGCGGGACCGCGAAGTCTATTACCAACTCAAGCCCTCGGCTGCCAAGATCTATGTGCGTCTGAAGCTGCTTGATAAATTGCGCATGGGGTTCGGGAATCGGCGCAAAGTGCCGCGTGGGGCCCGCTCTTTCGTGTTTGTCTGTCACGGAAACATCATGCGGAGCCCAATGGCAGCAACGATATTTCAGCGCGAAGTAGCAGACCTGGGGCTCACGAATGTCTCTGTTCGCTCCGCGGGGTTGCACGCGCGGGAAGGACGGGAGGCGCATCCCTGGGGACAGACCGCTGCCAGGGAAATGGGGATCCCGCTCGATCATCATCGCGCACAGAAACTTACGCGGGAGATGGTGGAGCAAGCTGACGTAATCTTTGCCATGGATTTCGAGAACAAGGCAGAGTTGCTGGATCTATATCCCGAATCCCGTGACAAGATCGTGCTGTTGAGCGCATACGGGGAGCGCGGCATACGATATCGGGAAATTCCAGATCCGTTCCATGCCGACCTGGAAGGCACACGTGCGTGTTATCGCTGTCTGCAAACGTGCATTCGTAATTTGACGGCGCGCGTGTTTCCACAGTCGACGAGAACCAGCTTGGCGCAGCACAGCGCGGCGGTGAGTTGACCAAGCTGCCGATGAACTGTGGGACGGCACAGTTGGGAAACCAGTGATGAAAAAGCTAAGCACGAGGATCGGGGATTACGTCAAAGCCGTCGCAGCAGTGGCGGCCGGCCGAGTGATAGCGGGGCGCAGGCTGACGGTGCTTCCTGGCGACGTGTTTATTGTCTCGTACCCAAAATCGGGTAACACCTGGGCACGGTTTCTGATTGGTAACCTGGCCCATGATGAGCCGGTAACATTCGCGAATGTGGAGGCGCTTGTCCCGTCAATTTACGTTCATCCCGATCGTGTACTGCGGCGGCTTCCACGCATTTTGAAGAGCCACGAATGCTTTGATCCCCGCTACCGCAAGGTGATCTACATCGCCCGCGATCCGCGCGACGTTGCCGTTTCCTACTATCACCACTGCATAAAAATGAGGTGGCTGTCGGACCAGTGCTCGCTAGACGAATTCGTACCGCGATTCATGGCACCGGAGTTCGAGATTAATTTCGGCACCTGGTCTGATCATTTAATGAGTTGGCTAGGCACGCGGCGGGACAGCGATAATTTTTTGTTTCTTCGTTACGAAGACTTGATCGAGGAGCCGCAGAGGGAACTTGCAGCGGTAGCAGCCCTGCTTAACGTTGATGCAGCACCTCAACGTCTGCAGCGTGCGATCGCCTTGAGTTCAGCCGACCGCATGCGGGATCTCGAGAAGCAGCAAGGCGAACAGTGGGAGTTGATCAAGGAAAGCCGTAAAGACAAGTCCTTTGTGCGAAGCGCCAAGGCGGGTGGATGGCGCAAAGCGCTGTCACCGCAATCGGCGGCCCTGATCGAGGCAGCGTGGGGCCCTGTGATGGAAAGCGTGGGGTATAAGCTGAGTGCGTCTGACGCACAGGAAACCACGATCCGCTCCAGGTAAATTGCCGAAAACGATTTTGTCAGCATTTCACCATCATTGTGTGCGGGAGCTGGTACAGTGAGCGCGATTTTCCAGCGTGCAAAGTGGATCGCGAATGTCGCAACCGGAAGAACGAATGCCGGTCGCAATCTCACTGTGCTTGCTGACGATATATACCTGGTCTCGTACCCAAGGTCTGGGAATACCTGGACGAGATTTCTCATTGCCAATCTGCTGGACCATGAGAACCCTCCATCATTTGCGGATATCGAGGCCCGAATCCCCGCAATCAATCTCTGGCCGGACAAGGTGCTGCTCCAAAGTCCCAGACCACGAATCCTGAAGAGCCACGAATATTTCGACCCGCGTTATGGGCAAGTGATCTACATCGTTCGCGATCCGCGTGACGTTGCTGTATCGATGTACCACTACAGCATTAAGCGGAAGGAGATTGGGGACGATTATCCGATGGAGCACTTTGTCCGCCGATTCATTCGCGGCGAATTCATGTCTGACTTCGCGAACTGGGAGGACCACCTTCGCAGCTGGACCGGGACGCGCGCCGGGCGGGGTGAGTTTCTTCTGCTTCGTTACGAAGACATGCAAACAAATCTGGAGCGGGAACTCGCGAAGATTGCGGCCTTCCTCAACGTTTCGCGGACACCGGACGACCTGGCACGCAGCGCTCGCCTGAGTTCCGCCGAGCGACTGCGCGAGTTGGAAAGACAACAGTCTGGGCAATGGAAGCTCACCAAAAACACTCGCAAGGACAAACCGTTTGTTCGGTCTGCGAATTCCGGATCGTGGAAAGAGGTGCTTTCGGCCGAATCCGTCGCTGAGATCGAACACGTTTGGGGACGCACCATGCAAGAATTCGGATATGAACTTGTATCCGAACAGTCGGCCGAAGTAATAAAGGCTGGAGCGACAACAACGGAGTTCGCTCGGCAGAGGCATTAGGACCATGCGAGTAGCGCGCAAAACCTGGATGAAACGCACCATTGAAGCGACAGGAGTGCTGCGCCTGGCTGGTCACCTCAGGAGGCGTGGCGTGGCCATCCTGATGTATCACTCCGTCATGCCGGAACCTGAAAGGCATTCGACCACGCTCGGTGAGATTATTCATTCCACCGAGTTGTTTCGTCGCGAGATGGAGGAAATCGCGCGCAACAACAATCCCGTAAGCCTTGATGACGTTCTTCTGTTCGTCGATGGAAAGAAGCAGTTGCCGGCTCGACCGGTGGTGGTTACGTTCGATGACGGATATTCGGACAATCCGGAATTCGCCGCGCCGATCCTGAACGAATTCGGCATACCCGGAGTGTTCTACGTCACGGTTGGCTGTCTGGACACAGCAACACCCCCCTGGGTTGCGCGACTGCGCTACGCATTCCACACCACAAACCGGCCCTGCTGGTCGGTCAACGGATCGCGATGGGCATTGGGCAGCGCTGCAGATCGTGAACAGGCATTCACCGCAGCCTCGGAACGCTGTGCTCGCCTGACCGGGAAAACTCAGGAGACATTCGTCAGCCGGATTGAGCACGAATTGGACAGCGGGGCACTCCCCGATCAGCAGCGGCTGATGATGAGTTGGGACCAGGCGCGACGCCTGGTCAGCCAAGGTCACATCGTCGGCTCCCACACCATGACTCATCCTAATCTGGCGCACGTGGCGGACGAAGCGGACTTGCGCTTCGAACTTGCGCAGTCGAAAAGCCGGTTGGAACACGAACTGAAAGCGCCGGCAATTCACTTTTCGTATCCTTGCCCGATTCTGCAACCGCACTGGTCCGCGCGCAGCGTGCAAATTTGCCGCGAGCTCGGATATCGCACTGCGGTGACGACGAATTCTGGTCCGGTCTACTCAGGGGATGATCCGCTGACCCTTCGGCGCGTACCTGCCAGCAAGGATCTGGACGAGTTGCGCTGGGCTCTGGACTGCACCTTTCTAGGACGGGCAATGTGACACAGATGGACGACTCTTTTAGCGCCAAAGCCTCACGCATGCTCGCCGCGGTCTGGAAGGTTGTCACCGGGAGCCAGCCCGCAGGCAGAAACCTGACCGTCTTCGACGATGATGTGTTTATCGTCTCCTACCCGCGGTCGGGCAACACCTGGACGCGTTTCCTGATCGGCAACTTGCTGTACCAGGACGATCCCATCACCTTCAGCAACATCGAATCGCGCATCCCGGAAATTTACTTCAATCCCGATCACGTAATGCGGGCCTTGCCGCGGCCGCGAATTCTAAAGAGCCATGATTGCTTTCAGCCGCGCTACAAGCGGGTCATCTATATCGTCCGCGATCCCAGAGACGTCTGTGTATCGAACTATCATCACAATCTGAAAGCCGGAAATATTCCCGACAACTATCCCATGGATGAGTTCGTTCCGCGGTTCCTGCGCGCAGATTTCGATACACAGTTCGGATCCTGGGCTGACAACGTAGGAAGCTGGCTCGCCATGCGCGAGCACCAAACTGGATTTCTGCTGCTTCGCTATGAGGACATGAAGCGCGATGCCATTGGAGAGCTCGCAAAGGTCGCGAATTTTCTACATCAATTCTCGTTCCGCGATGTTGAAGCTACTCCCGAGCGATTAGCGCGAGCAGTGGAACTCAGCACGCCAGAACGCATGCGCGAACTCGAAAGACGCGAAGCCAAAGACTGGGCGGTAACAAAATCGACTCGTCAGGATAAGCCTTTTGTCCGGAGTGCCGTCGCGGGCGGCTGGAAAGCCACATTGTCGCCGAATTCGGTCAGGCTATTGGAGTCCGAACTTGGGCCGCTCATGACAAGGCTTGGATATCAGCTGACAACCACCGCAGAGACGCAACACTCATCCGCGGCAGTTTCGCAGTTCGAGTAGTTCACCCAGCGCTGGAATTCTCCGCACTACGAAAACCTCTGCTCTTCGTGTTTACATCCGGATCTTAAACCAGTCGATTAATCCCGCTACCGCGGGCCCGGGGTCACTCAGCCATACGTCGTCGTAGCGAACACCCGGATACCATGGAATAGATAGCTTTAACAGGGTGACAAGAAGATTCGGATACGGCTTCGGCCATCCCGGTGGTGCGCCGTGCATCACGTGCTCGAGATGCGTAAGTTCACTTACCAGCCTGCGGCAGAGAATTCCCTTTTTGTAACGAACTTCGGCAGGCGGCAACTTGCCCTCGAGATACCACTGGAGAACGTATCGCGGGTAATCGATGCCACTGTCAATCGGCAGCTGAATTGAACCCCAAGGCCGTCCGTTAATCTCCATCAGCACGGCCTGCCCGGTCTTTTCTTCCCGCTTGTACTCCAACATGCATATGCCTTGAAAACCAACGCGCTTTATAAGCGAACGGCTGCTCTCGAGTATGTCCGCTGCCAATGGGATCGATTTCCGCGCGCTGCTGCCCGAGCCGCGGGGATCGATCTCACGTACGCGCAACCAGGCGAACGGCGCATAAATCTTGTCGCCCTCGCAGAAAGCAGAGAACCCGATTCCCGCGCCAGAAACAAATTCCTGGACCAGTACGTCGCCTACCGATCCCAGACGTTCCGAGACTTTTTTCTTCAGATCTCCTTCGGAATAGGCGTACGCGACTGAGCCGAGGACTGCTCGATTTCCTATCCAGCGGGCTGAGTATCGATCTTTCACAACTAAGGGAAATGTGGAGCCTTCCAGTTGGTCGAGATCGGCAAGCGAGGAGATCAAGATTGTCTTCGGAGTCACCACTTGGCACTCTTGTGCCATCATCACCGTGGCATATTTGTCGGCCGACTTTTGTATGGCTTGGTCCGATCCAATCGCCAGGCGCGAGACGCCCTCGAATCGATCACGACTTTGCGATAGCGGCGGGGTAGTCCAGTCGGTCGTGGGGATGATGAGATCGATTTTGTGCAGGCGAGCGAAATCAAGCACTGCATCCACGAATCCGGCGGCATCCTCGGTTGAAACCGGGTAGCGAAATTTCGCCCGGCAGTAGCGGCAGACTTCTGCGGGGGCGCCGATCCCGACATTCGAACCAACAGCGATCCAGTGTCCGGCCCTGCCCAGCGAGCGCATAAAAGCCAGAGCAGCTGCAGTGTGGCCGTCCAGCACCAGTACTCGTGCCAAATAGTCCTCAGGTTCTCCGGTCTACTGACGGGAGAGTTACACAGCGTTTGCGGTGATCAGCTTTTTACTATAGCCGATGGCGGACATTCCAGCGGTGGGCGGCAAGTGACGGGAATATAAGGGCTAAACCATTTGCAGCCGCTGCGGTAGTTTGTGGCAAAGGTTTGCACATTTGCCGATTGGCCAATTGCCATCCAAGGCCAGCTTGGTTAAGCCCTTTTCATTCAACAGCTTGTAAAGGATAAAATCCTCAGCCGAAGGTCAGGAAATTGCAAAGCAAGTAGGGAAAGCCCAACCAATGCATCCGGTTGGTATTGCATTAAAAGACGTAGTACTCTGGCAGGGAGCGACGTGGGGCTTTACCTTCCCTTCCGCATCCGCAAGTGCACCATCGCTTAGTCGTCTGGAGCCGAATCCAGGCAGAAGTCAGAAACGCCAATGAACCGAGGAGGTTCGAGCATTTGACTGCCTCAACAAGCCATCTTATTGCGCCGCATGGCGGCGAACTCATTGATCTAATCGTCCCAACCGAACGTGCAAGTGAACTGAAGGCCCAGTCTCGCGAGTGGCCCTCCTGGGACCTAACTGCACGCCAGATCTGCGACCTCGAACTTCTCATGAGCGGCGGCTTTTCGCCTCTGCGCGGTTTTATGACGCGTGCCGAATACGAGGGCGTCTGTCATGACATGCGGCTGCCTTCAGGCGCGATTTGGCCCATGCCGATCACCCTGGACGTACCCGAACAATTCGCGAAGTCGTTGACCCCGGGCAGCAGCAAAGTTGCGCTGCGCGATCCCGAGGGCGTCATGCTGGCCGTCCTGCATGTCGAAGAAGTTTGGCAGCCCAACAAGCAAGATGAAGCTAGCTCAGTTTTCAAAACCACCAGCACGGCCCATCCTGGGGTGGATTACCTGATCAATAAAGCTCATCCCTGGTACGTTGGCGGGCGGGTCGAAGGCGTGCAGGTGCCGGCGCACTACGACTTCCGGTCGCTGCGGCTCACCCCCGCCGAACTGCGTGCCGAATTCGCCCGGCTGGGATGGCGCAAAGTGGTCGCGTTTCAAACTCGCAACCCCATGCATCGCGCGCACCAGGAGTTGACGTTCCGGGCTGCAAAGACGGTGGAAGCTAATCTGCTTATCCATCCTTCCGTTGGAATGACCAAGCCGGGTGACGTGGACTACTTCACCCGCGTCCGCTGCTACCAGTTGCTGATTTCGAAATACCCACAGGGCACGGTCAAACTGGCAATGCTTCCTCTGGCCATGCGTATGGGTGGACCTCGTGAGGCGATCTGGCACGCGCTTATCCGCAAGAACCATGGCTGCACCCATCTCATCGTCGGCCGTGACCATGCCGGTCCCGGCAATGATGCGAACGGCAAGCCATTTTACGGGCCCTATGAAGCGCAGGAGTTGTTCAAGAAACACGAGTC
>Ga0070741_10010203_pt1 | contig 17843 bp, 14 predicted proteins | sample Coa_R1_4_FD_66440 | JGI IMG/M metagenome (GOLD analysis project Ga0070741, IMG submission 66440) | Surface soil microbial communities from Centralia Pennsylvania, which are recovering from an underground coalmine fire - Coalmine... | ecosystem: Environmental > Terrestrial > Soil > Unclassified ...
GGGTCGGCGAGCGCGGCGACGTGCCGGGCCAGGCGCGGGTCCAGCCAGGGCTCGTGCAGGTACGGCGGGTAGATCGTCAGGCGCTCGCGGAGCGAGAAGCCGGCCGCGGCGGTGTGCGCGGCCAGCTCGTCGATGGCCGGCCACGGGCGTTCCGGGTTGACGTGGTCCGGAGTAAGCGGCGAGACGCCGCCCCAGTCGTCGATGCCGGCGCGCAGGATCAGCGCGTACTGCTCGCCGACCAGGTTCGGCGGCGCCTGGATCCTCGCCTTGGCGCCGAGGACCAGCCGGGTGACCGCGATCGTCGCGGCCAGGTCGTCGAGCTCGGCGTCCGGGGTGTCGCGCATCTTCGTGTCCGGCTTGGCCCGGAAGTTCTGCACGATCACCTCCTGGACCCCGTTGTACTCGCGGGCGACCTTGCGGATCGCGAAGACGGAGTCGGCGCGCTCGGCGAGCGTCTCGCCGATGCCGATCAGGATGCCGGTGGTAAACGGCACATTGGAGCGGCCGGCGTCCTCCAGCACGCGCAGCCGCACCGCCGGATCCTTGTCCGGGCTGCCGAAGTGCGGGCCGCCCTTGTCGGTGAACAGGCGCGTCGCCGTCGTCTCCAGCATCATGCCCATCGACGGCGCGACCGGCTTGAGCCGCTGGAAGTCCTGCCAGCTCAGGACCCCCGGGTTCAGGTGCGGCAGCAGCCCGGTCTCCTCCAGCACGCGGATCGCCATCGCGCGCACGTAGGACAGCGTGTCTTCGTAGCCGTGCGCGTCGAGCCACTCCCTGGCCTGGTGCCAGCGTTCTTCTGGCCGGTCGCCGAGGGTGAACAGGGCTTCCTTGCAGCCCAGCGTCGCACCCTGCCGGGCGATGTCGAGGACCTCGTCGGGCTCGAGGTAGAGACTATGCAGCCGGTGCGGGACCGTGGCGAACGTGCAGTAGGCGCATCGGTCCCGGCACAGCCGGGTCAGCGGGATGAACACCTTGCGGGAGTAGGTGATCACCCGCGGGCGGCCCGCCGATTCCAGGCCGCGGTCCCGGGTGGCGCTCGCGTATCCGAGCAGCGTCTGGAGATCATCGCCGCTGGCGTGCAGCAGAACCGTCGCCTCGGCGTGGTCCAGCGCCTTACCATCGCGCGCTCTGGCGAGCGCGCGGCGCATAGCGGCTGGAGTGACCCCTGAGTCGTCGCGGGAAACGCCCATACCCAGACTTTACGCGGGAGCGAACGGACACCCGCCGGTGCGGGTCAGCCGACGGTCGCGTCGAGGCTCGCCGTGCCGCCGAAGCCGAGCGTCGTGCGCGTCGCCGGAAACGTGGTCGCTTCGGCCGGAGCCTGCCTGATGAGGCGGCTGCGGCTGGTGGGACCTAGACGCGGCAGGTGACCCGCCATCAACGTGGAAGATATGCCGTACGTGTCGGATTGACCCCCACGCGCGGGGGTCAGACGACCACAAAGGGCGAATCCGCCACGTTGTCCCGGCATTGCCCGAGGGCCGGCTAGAAGCCGCGGTAGTCGCGGACCGCCATGCGGGGGCCGCGGCGGGGCGGCGTGCTGCCGCCCAGTTCGATAAGCCGCTGCACCCGATAGCGCTGACCTGCGTAGGGGGCGAGCAGCGCCAGCATTCCCTCGTCGTCGGTGCCGTGCTCGCCGGCCAGCGTCCAGCCGACCGCCTTGGGCAGGTGGTAGTCACCCACCGAGATGGCGTCGGGGTCTCCGGCCGCGCGCTGGCGGGTCTCGGCCGACGTCCACGGGCCGATGCCGGGGAGGGCACGAAGCCTGGCATCGGCTTCGGCGTGGCTGAGCGAGGTGATCTCCTCCAGCCGGGCGGCGACCTGGGCGGCGTTGATGATCGTGCGCGCGCGGACCCCCTCGACGCCTGCCCGGTGCCAGTCCCAGGACGGGATCCGGGCCCAGACCCGCGGCGAAGGGAAGACACGCATGCCGGCGGGTGCCGGGCCGGGGGCTGGCGTGCCGTGCTGGAAGAGCAGCGCGCGCCAGGCCCGGTGCGCCTCCTTGCCGACGACCTTCTGCTCGAGGACGGCGGGAACGAGCGCTTCGAAGACGCGGCCGCTGCGGCCGATGCGCAGGCCAGGAAGCCGGCTGGCGATGTCTCGCAGCAGCTCCGCGCCCGGGCCATCCGCGTCCGACGGCAGCTGGGCGGTGTCGAACGCGCCGAGCTGCGCGGGGAGCTGGTCCAGCACCCAGCGGGCACCCGGGCCCCAGGCCTGTGCCCGCATCGTGCCGTCAGCGGTTTCCACGAGACGGAGCGTGGCGGGGCCGTCCGGGGTCAGCGTGGTGCGCCAGAGCGCGCCGTCGCGGTCGGTACGGAACGTGGGGTCGCCGCCGCCGTGCCGGTACACGCCGAGCGTGAGCCGCAGGCTGACCGGAAGCGGCGGCCGCCAGTCAAGCTCCACGGCTGCTACACGTCAGAGGAAAAACGGACCGAGGTGGGCGCCAGCCGGGTGCCCGGCCAGATCCGGATGCCGCGGGCCAGCTCGTTCCCGCTGCCGATGACCGCGTTGTCGCCGATGACCGCGTCGTCCACCACGGCGCCGGCCTCCACCACCGCGCCGCGGCCGAGGATCGAGTCGCGCACGACCGCGCCCTCGCCCACGACGGCGTCGTCGAACAGCACGCTGCCTGCCACCACGGCGCCGCTGGCGACCGAGGCATGCTCCCCGAGTGTGGTACCCCCGGTTACCGAAGCCCCCGAAGCCAGCGTCGCGTCCGAGAGCAGCAGGCGCTCCGCCGGTCCCGGCTGACCGGGAATCGCTGGCGCGGGCAGCTTCCCGAGCACCAGATCGCAGGAGCCGCGGACGAACGCCTGCGGCGTGCCGACATCGAGCCAGTAGGCGGACTCCGGGTAGCCCATCACAAGCTCACCGGCCGCGATCAGGCCGGGAAACGTCTCGCGCTCCACCGACACCCGGCGGCCCGCCGGGATCGAGTCGATCACGTCGCGGCGGAACACGTAACATCCCGCATTAATGCGATTCGTCACAGGATTTGGCGTTTTTTCCAGAAAAGCTGTGACACGCCCGTTCGGGTCGATCGGCACGCAGCCGAACCGGGTCGGGTCCGGCACCTCGACCAGGTGCAGCGTCACCGCGGCGTCCGACTTCACGTGCAGGTCAAGCTGCGCGCCAAGATCGTGCCCGGACAGGATGTCGCAGTTCATCACCACGACCGGGTCCGCCGCCTTAGACCCGCGCAGCGAGCGGGCCGCGTTGCGGATGCCGCCGCCGGTGTCCAGCGGCTCGTCCTCGGTCACGTACGAGATGCTGATGCCGAACGCCGACCCGTCGCCGAAGACCGAGCTGAACATCGACGCCTTGTAGCACGTCGCCAGCACCACGTGGGTGACCCCGCTCGCCGCGGCTCTGGCCAGCAGGTGCGACAGGAACGGCACACCGGCGGTGGGCAGCAGCGGCTTGGGCGCGGACAGCGTCAGGGGGCGAAGTCGCGTGCCCTGTCCGCCCACCAGGACGATGGCTTCCAATGGCTCACGATCGACAGCGGTTGGCATGCCGTTACGTTACACCGCGCTTACATCCGCGGCGTGCTGATCGGCGGCGCGTCGGTAGCAGGCGAGGTGCGCTTCGGCCGACGCGGCCCAGGTGAACTCCTGTGCACGGGCGTGCCCGGCGCTCGCCAGCGCGTCCCGGCGCGCGGGATCGTCGAGCAGGGCGCGCAGCGCGTCACGGATACTGTCCGCGTCCGGCTCGGTGTACGCCACGGCCTCGCCGCCGACCTCGGGCAGCGAGGTGCAGTGCGTGGTGAGCACCGGCGCGCCGCACGCCATCGCCTCGAGGACCGGCAGCCCGAAGCCCTCGCCACGGCTCGGGAACGCGACCACCAAAGCGCCGCCGAAGAAGCCGGGCAGATCGGAGAACCGCAGGTAACCCGGCCTGATCAGCCGAAGGTGCGGGGGCAGCGTCGCCACGACCGCGTCCACTTCCTCGCTCCAGCCGCCACCGCCGCCGAGTACGAGCGCGGGCGGCTCCTCGAGATCCTCGACCGCGCCGGCCCAGCCCTTGATCAGCGCCGCGACGTTCTTGCGCGGATCGAGCGCGCCGAGGAACGCGACGTACGGCTTGCCGTGCAGGCCGAGCCGGTTGGACACGCTCGTGATCTTCGGCTCCTCCGGCCGGTGGAACAGCCGGTGGTCCACGCCGTGATACGCGACGTCGATCCTGGTCGGATCCGCTTCCAGCACCCGGACGAGCTCGTCTCGCGTCGCCTTGGATGGCACGAGCAGCCGTGCCGCCCGGCGCGCGGCGGTCCTGATCGCCGATTTGAAGAACATCGCGCCCGTCTGGCTGTACAGCTCGGGCTCGGTGAAGTACGTCACGTCGTGCACGGTGACCACCGTGGGACGCCCCGGGCGCTGCGGCATCGAGTAGTACGGCACGTGAATCACGTCGGCGCTCACCTGCTCGGCCACCACCGGCAAACCGCTCTGTTCCCAGGCCAGCCGGGCGAACCGATGCGAGATCGCGGTCGGCCCGGTTACCACGCGAGCGCCGGGGGCGAGCCGTCCGTAGCGCTCTTCGTCGGCACGCTGGCAGACCACGGCGATGTCCGCGCCAACCGCGTCCAGCGCGCCTATCAGCCCGTCGACGTACCGGCCGAGCGCTCCCCGGTCGGCTGGCACGTCGGTCGCATCGATAAGTACGCGGGGTGCCACGACCGCACTTGCTCCTCTCCTGGGACACCCGGGCGCGTTTCACGGCACGATGACGCCGCCTGCGTGGATGTCCCGTCAACTATGCAGCCTACGCCCTGCCGGTGGCAGCGGACGAACACTTACGCTTGCGTCAATGCCCCGTTAATCTCTGTGCGTCGAGCATGCACGAGAACGATAGACCCGCCATGTCCGGGCCTGATCCGGTCCGCGAGCGCCACCGCGGGCAGCGCCGGCACCGCGGCATTGAAGCCGAACTTCCCGCCGTACGCGGACAAACTCAGGTACAGCCGCTGCGCCCACGGGCTCCGGAACTGGTACTCGTGCGCCAGCACGGTCAGCCCGCGTTCGGCGAGCAGCTCGGTGAGTTGCTCCAGCGAGTATGTCCGCTGGACGCTATAGCGGACGCAATGCGATGCATAGAGCTTCGGCCAGCGTTTGGCCAGCGTCAGCGCGTCGGCGGACATCACCAGTTCGCCGCCGGGCCGCAGCACCCGCGCCATCTCGTCAAGCGCCCGCGCGCCGTCGTCGAAGTGCTCGATCGCGCAGATCGACATCACCCGGTCGAAGCTGGCGTCCGGGAACGGCAGCCGCAGCGCGTCGCCGCAGACCAGGCCGGGCGCGACGCTCAGCGCCGCACCCCGCCGCAGCTTACGCTCCGAAATGTCCAGCGCAACCGCCCGCGCCCCGCGCCGCCGCGCCCGCGCCGCCCAGTACCCGTCGCCGCCGGCCACGTCGAGCACCCGCTGCCCGCGCAGGTCCCCGTTCCCGCCCAGCCAGCGCAGCAGCGTGTGCGCCTCGCGGTACCGGCACACGTGAACCTCGTGCCCGGCGAATCCCACCACGTCCGCAACCCGCATGCCTTGGATCCTAACGAGCCGTGGTTTCTCCCGTCGGGATCCCGGCTTCGCCACGACTCCTGGGCGCGGCCGCCGACCGTGGGCTCGACATGGCAGTTCCGGGCCCCCCGGTTGGAGTCGGCTACTTCGTGCCGTCCTCGCGCTCGCCGTCGTCCCCGTTCTCGAGGTCGGAGATGTCCAGGTCAAGCTCGGACGGGTGGACGAACGCCTCCGGGTTCTCCAGGTCGTCGGCGACCGGCAGCAGGTCGGGGTGGCCCCACAGGGCGTCGCGCCCGTCGATGCCGCGCGCTTCGGTCAGGCCCTGCCAGATCGTCGCCGCCTCGCGCAGCCGGCGCGGGCGCAACTCGAGCCCGACCAGCGTGGCGAACGTGCGCTCGGCCGGGCCGCCGGTGGCGCGGCGGCGGCGGATCGCCTCGGCCAGCGCGTCGCCGTGGCTGAGCCGGCCCTTGGCGGCCGCGGCGACGACCGTGGACACCCACCCCTCGACCAGGGCCAGCATCGTCTCCAGCCGGCTGAGCGCCGCCTTCTGCGCCGGGGTGTCCTCGGGGCGGAACAGCCCCTCACCCTGGAGTGCCTCCTGGAGCGCCTCCGGGTTCGTGAGGTCGACGTCCGGCATGGCCTCCTGCAGCTTGGCCATGTCCATCGTGATGCCGCTGGCGTACTGCTCCACCGCGCCAAGCAGGTGGGTGCGCAGCCACGGCACGTGCGCGAACAGCCGCTGGTGCGCCGCCTCGCGCAGCGCGAGGTAGAGCCGGACCTCGCTGGCGTCCACCGACAGCCCCTGCCCGAAGTCCGCGACCCCGGCGGGGAGCAGTGCCGCGGTGCCCTCCGGGCCGAGCGGCAGGCCGACGTCGGACGAGCCCACCACCTCGCGGGCCAGTTCGCCCACCGCCGTCCCCGTCTGGCTGCCGATCATCGCGCCGCCGATCGAACGGAACATCGCGGACAGCCCGGCAAGGCCACCCACGCCGCCGGCGCCGCCAGCACCGCCGCCAGCGAGCCCTTCGAAAACAGCCTTCATCTCCTCGGGCAGGTCGCCGCCGAGCTGCGACGGGTCCGCCGGGATCATCGTGCTCATCGCCTCGACGCCCTTGGCCGCGATCGGCTCGCAGAGCTTCGCCCAGACCGGGAACGTCGCCTCCAGCCACTCCGACCGGCTCCACGCCTCGATCCGGTGCACGCCGGACGGGAACGACGCCGCCTGGTCCAGCCACAGGTCGGCGAGCCGGACCGCCTCGGTGATCTCCCGGCGCTGCGCGTCAAGCACGGACGGGTCCCCCGCCGCCGAGATGACATGCCTGGCCACGTTCTTGGCCAGATCCCAGTTAACTGGACCGCCGGACCAGGAAAGCATGTCGGCGAACTGCCGCAGGGCGTCCGCGAACTGCTGGGGACCGCCCGCGGCGCCCCCGAACGGGTCCCCGCCCTGCGGGACACCGGAGGTGTTCCCGCCTTCATCTTCCGGCTTGTCGGGCAGCCCGAAACCGAACGGGCGATCAGCCATGGCGACCTCTGCGGCAGGATAGAAGGGTCATGACCGTCACGTTATCTCGGGAGATGCGCACTGTGACAAGCGCCGGGCGGCCATATCGCCAGGAGCGTAGCGAAGGACCTGACCAGCCTATGCCCGTGGTGGCCGTTACCGGCGCGACACGCGGCATCGGCCCGGCCCTCACCCGCGCGCTCGCCGAGTCATCCCAGGTCAAGAAAGTGATCGCGATCGACGACGAGCGCGGCGACAGCAACGGCGTGACGTGGCGTGTCGCGGACGTCCGCGACCCGGCGCTGGCCGGACGGCTGACGGGTGTCGACGTGGTCGTGCACGCCGACACCGACCTCACCCCGGGCTCCGACGCACGGCGGCGCCGGGCCTTCAACGTCCGCGGCGCGCAGACCGTGCTGACCGCGGCCGCCGCGGGCCGGGTCGGCCGGGTCGTCCTGGTCACCAGCGCGATGGTGTACGGGGCTCGGCCAGAGAACCCGGTTCCACTGGCGGAGAACGCGCCGCTCGCGGCGCTGGCCGACAGCAGCGTGGCCGGCGACATGCTGGAGATCGAGCAGCTCGCGCTGCGCTCGCCACGCACCAACCCCGGCATGGCGGTCACCGTTGTCCGGCCGGCCGCCCTGGTCGGCGGCGGCATCGACACGCTGGTGACCAGGCACTTCGAGGCCCCTCGGCTGCTCACCGTGAAGGGCTGCGCGCCGCGCTGGCAGTTCTGCCACGTCGACGACCTGGTGTCGGCGCTGGAGTTCACCGTCGCGCGGGGTCTGGACGGCGAGCTGGCGGTCGGCTGTGACGGCTGGCTGGAACAAGACGAGGTGGAGCGGCTCAGCGGCCTGAAGAGCATCGAGCTGCCGGCCAGGCTCACGTTCGGCACCGCGCAGCGACTGCATCAGATGGGGGTGACCCCGGCGCCGGCCATGGACCTGCGGTACGTCACCTATCCGTGGGTGGTGGAGTGCGCGGTGCTGCGCGAGCACGGCTGGCGGCCGCGCTTCGGCAACGCCGAGGCACTGGAAGTACTGCTCGGCCAGCGCGGCGGCAAGCACGCGGTGGCCGGCCGCCGCATCGCCCGCAAGGAGGCGACGATTACCGTGGCCGGCGCCACCGTGGCGGCGATCGGCACAGCGGCCATCGTGCGGCGTGCCCGCCGCCACAGGCGGCCAGGCTGACACCGCGCCACCGGCGGCCAGGCTGACACCGCGCAACAGGCGGCCAGGGTGACACCGCGCCGCAAGCAGCCAGCGGGTAACGTGATCAGGTGAGCGTTGTTCGCCTGATCGGCCTGCGGGACTCCGAGCTGTCCGTGGACGAGATCCGCGCCGCGGTCGCGGACCCGGCGGCCGGCGGCATCGTGCTGTTCGCCGGCGCGGTCCGGGACGAGGACCACGACAAGCGGGTCATCGGGCTCTCCTACAGCGCCCACCCGACCGCCGAGGCCGAGCTGCGGCGCGTGGCCGAGCAGATCGCGGAGAAATTCAAGGTCATCGCCGTGGCGGCGGTGCACAGGACCGGGGACCTGGACATCGGCGACCTGGCAGTGGCCGTCGCCGTTTCCTGCCCGCACCGGGCCGAGGCGTTCGAGGCCTGCCGGGCCCTCATCGACGAGCTGAAGGCCACCGTGCCGATCTGGAAGCACCAGCGGTTCGCCGACGGGACGAGCGAGTGGGTCGGCAGTGCCTGACCCGCTAGTCTCAGCAGCATGTCCATGTCCCGTCGTACCCTGACGCTGCTGATCGCGTCGATCGGCACGGCCGCGGCGATAGCGGTCAGCGTGCTGATCCCGGTGCCGTACGTCATCCTCGGCCCCGGGCCCACGCTGAACACGCTCGGCAAGGACTCCTCCGGGCAGCAGCTGATCAGCATCGACGGGCATGCGACGTACCCCACCAGCGGGCACCTCAACATGGTGACGGTCAGCTACGCTGGCGGCCCCGGCAGCAACATCAACATCTTCTCCGCGATCGCGGCCTGGCTGAACCCGAGCGAGGCCGTGGTGCCGGAAACCGAGCTGTTCCCCGCGGGTACCACTCAGCAGCAGGCGCAGCAGCAGGACACCGCGCAGATGGCCAGTTCACAGCAGCTCGCCACCGCCGCCGCGTTCACCGAACTCGGCATCAAGTTCACCACGCTGGTCACCGTCACGCAGACCGAGAGTGGCGCTCCTGCCGCGAGCGCGCTGAAGGACGGCGACGTGATCACCGCCGTGGACGGGCAGGCGGTGACCGGCGACACCCAGCTGACCTCGCTGATCCGCTCTCACCCGGCTGGATCGCTGCTGGACATGAAGGTAGTGCGGAACGGCCAGACCGAACACGTCCCGGTCAAGACCATCGATTCGGGCGGCCATCCGATCATCGGCGTGCTTGTCACGGACCAGTACAAGTTCCCGTTCAACGTGAAGATCAGCATCGGCGACATCGGCGGCCCGAGCGCCGGCATGATGTTCGCGCTCGGCATCATCGACAAGCTGACCACGGACAACCTCACCGGCGGCAAGTTCATCGCCGGCACCGGGGAGATCGAGGTGGGCGGCAAGGTCGACGCGATCGGCGGCATTCAGCAGAAGATGATCGGCGCCAGGAACGCCGGCGCCACGGTCTTCCTGGCCCCGGCGTCCAACTGCAACGACGTGAAGAACGCGATACCGGCCGGCCTGCGCGTCGTCAAGGTCAGCACGCTGAGCCAGGCGGTCACCTACCTGGAAGACATCAAGGCCGGCCAGCCGGTCCCGTCCTGCTGAGGAGCGCGCAGATGGACCAGACCGACGTCGTCGTCATCGGCATGGGCCCGGGCGGCGAGCATGTCGCGGAAACCCTGGCCGAGCGCGGCCTGCACGTCACCGGCGTGGAGCCGCGGCTGGTGGGCGGCGAATGCCCGTACTACGGCTGCGTGCCGTCGAAGATGATGATCCGCGCCGCCAACCTGATCGCGGAGACCAGGCGAGCACCCGGCATCGCCGGCGCCACGACGATCACGCCCGACTGGTCGCTGGTCGCGCAGCGCATCCGCGAGGAGGCCACCGACGACTGGAACGACAAGGCCGCCGTCGACCGGTTCACCGACAAGGGCGGTCACTTCCTGCGCGGTCACGGCAAGCTGACCGGCCCGCGCACGGTGGCGGTCACCACCGTGGACGGCGAAACGGTCGAACTCGAGGCGCGGCGCGGCATCGTGATCAACACGGGCACGGACCCTGCCATCCCGCCCATCGACGGGCTGGCCGGCACCCCGTACTGGACAAACCGGGAGATCATGCAGGCCGAGGAGCTCCCGCGGTCAATGATCATCCTTGGTGGCGGGGCGATCGGCGCCGAACTCGCCCAGGTCTTCGCCCGGTTCGGCACCGCGGTCACCGTGGTGGAGGCGGCCCCCCGGCTGCTCCCGCTCGAGGAGCCAGAGGCCAGCGAGCTGATCGAGCGCATCTTCACCGCCGAAGGCATCAAGGTCTGCGTCAACGCCCCCGCCGAGCGGGTCTCCCACAACGGGCGGAACTTCACCGTGCACCTCGGCCAGGCCACGCTCACCGCCGAACGGCTGCTGGTCGCCACCGGCCGGCGCGTCGACCTGGCCGCGATCGGCGCCGGCGCGATCGGCGTCGACGAAGACGCCCGGTTCATCCCGGTCGACTCGCGCCTGCGCGCCGCCGAAGGCGTGTGGGCGATCGGCGACATCACCGGCAAAGGCCACTTCACGCACATGTCGATGTACCAGGCCGCGATCGCGATCCAGGACATCCTCGGCGAGAACCCCGACCCGGCTGACTACCGGGCGGTCCCCCGCGTCACGTTCACCGACCCGGAGATCGGCTCGGTCGGCATGACCGAGGCCCAGGCCCGCGAGGCGGGTATCAACGTCCGGGTCGGCTGCACGGAGGTGCAATACTCGGCGCGCGGCTGGATCCACAAGGCTGGCAACGACGGCTTCATAAAGATCATTGAAGACACCGAACGACGTGTGCTTATCGGGGCAACCTCCGCCGGACCCACCGGAGGTGAAGTCCTCGGCGCGCTTCAAGTAGCAATCCGCGCCGAAGTCCCGCTGGCAACACTCCGCAACATGCCCTACGCCTACCCCACCTTCTACAGAGCCATAGAACCCGCCCTCCCCTAACCACCCCGCTCGCGAACGCGCCGCCCGCCCGACCCCCGCCCGCAGCGCCGCCCCGCCCGCCGCGCCGCCGCCACCACCACGCTCCACAAGCCACTTCACGCCCAATAACCCCACTGGCACCACGCACCCCACGCCCATCAAGGCGCGGACGCGCCATCCGCCCGACATATCCGTTATTTCGGCCTCACAGCGAACCTAACGTGTCAGAAAAGTGCTTCGTGTTAAGAAAGGCGCCAGATCTGGCGCCTTTTCTGCCAAGGAGCACTTTTCTTACACCTAAGCTGCTTTACTGTCATACCAATAGCCGCCTCCGTCACAACAGTAACGTCACTCCGCTCACCCGCCCGTGGCGCGATACCGGCAACCGCGACATTTCGGGCGCGGGAGGGGCCGGGGCGCGGCGGGCCGGCGCTGCGGATCGGCGACGCTGCCGGTGGCGGCGGTTGCGCGCCGACAGGCCGGGCGGCGCGCGACGGACTGGGGCGGCGGGGGCCGAGGGCGTGGGGTTAGACCTCTGGTAGGGGGATGTCGGGGTTGGACAGGCGGGTTTTGTCTACCGGGGCGGCGCGGAGGATGAGGGACTGGACGTGCTCGTTGACGTCCCAGACGTTGACGTTCATGCCGGCCATGACGCGGCCGTCGCGGAGCCAGAAGGCGACGAACTCGCGGGCTTGCTTGTCGCCGCGGAACACGACCTCGTCGTGGCTGCCCGGCGCGACGTAGCCGGAGTATTCCATGCCCAGGTCGTACTGGTCGGTGTAGAAGTAGGGCAGCAGGTCGTAGGCCACGTCCTGGCCGAGCATCGCCTTCGCGGCGGTCTGCGGCTGGTTGAGCGCGTTCGCCCAGTGCTCGACCCGGATGTGCGCGTCCAGGAACGGGTGGTGCGCGCACGCGACATCGCCGGCCGCGTAGATGTCCGGATCGGAGGTCCGCAGCGAGGCGTCGGTCTTGATGCCGTCGCCGAGGTCCAGGCCGGCCGCCTCGGCGAGGTCGGTATTGGGGCTGATGCCGACGCCGACGATCACGACGTCGGCGCTGATCTGGGTGCCGTCGCTGAGCTGAACGCCGTCGGCTCGGCCGCCGGAGCCGGTGATGTCGTCGAGCTGGACCCCGAGCCGCAGGTCGACGCCGTGGTCGCGGTGCAGGTCGGCGAACACCCGGGCGACCTCGGGACCGAGGACCCGAAGCAGCGGGAGTTCGCCCATCTCGACGACCGTGACTTCGGCACCGGCGGTTCGCGCGGCGGCGGCCGCCTCCAGGCCGATCCAGCCGGCGCCGATCACCACGACCCGGCTGGCGCCGGCGAAGGCCGCCTTCAGCTGGTCGGAGTCACCGGCGGTGCGCAGGTAGTGCACCCCGGCCTGGTGCGCACCGGAAACCTGCAAGCGGCGCGGCAACGAACCGGTGGTGAGCAGGAGCTTGGCGTATTCGATCCGGCCGCCGTCGGCGAGTACCACCTCGTGCGCGCCGCGATCGATCGACGTGACCGCCGTGCCGAGCCGCAGGTCGACGTCGTGCTCCCGGTACCAGTCCGCGGGGTGGACGAAGATCGACTCGCGTTCGGCCTTGCCCAGCAGGTAGTCCTTGGACAGCGGCGGACGCTCGTACGGGCGTTCGGCCTCCTCGCCGATGAGGACGACCGGCCCGGTGAACCCCTCCTCGCGCAGCGTCTCCGCCGCTTTGGCCCCCGCCAGTCCAGCCCCGACGATCACGTGTGCGCTCATGTCTCAGACCGTAGTCCAGTGGCCTTGGGGTGAAACCTCTGTCGTTGTGAAAAATCTTGACTCTCAGGTAACCGCGGGCGTGGCGCTTTACCAGGAAGCCTTCGTCACGCATCAGGCTTAACCGTTCACTGCGCTCTAGCTGCGAAGTCTCGTTGTTAGGTTCTGTTGGAGAAGAGTCCGTTCGCCAGGCCTGGGCGCAGGGCTAGTCCTGGCACGAGTGCGAGAGGGACCAGGACAGTGCGTACAACCCTGCGTGCTAGACGAAGATCTCTGGCACCCGCCGCGGCCCTCACCACTAACCAGGCGCCATGGGCCGCTCTTGAGGGGGGCGTGCTCATGGAGCAGGAGATCGGGCACTCCGAGGCTCGCGACCCAACCGTCTTCGACAACTGCAATGGCTCACCGGCCCGGCATTGACCAGCGCCACTTAGTGGTGGGGGGCAGTTTCCGCGAGGGCCGTCGCAACTCAACGCGCTAGCGGCGGCCCCGCGGAGACTCTTTGTGCGTAAACCCTGCGCTGCGCATGCGCAAGGACGCGACCAGTGCGTAGCCGGTCGAGGATTGCCGCGCTGTCCATAGGGCCGATGTTATGGCTGCCCGGTCCTGGTCCCGGCGGCGTCCGCCCACTGGAGCTGGCGCGTTTGCGGCGACGGGACCGCTCCTCGATAACCTGGGCACTGCGGATGACCAGCGCTGCGAACCCGGCGGCGATCGCAGCGATGATCACGAAGAACACGGCAACGGCCACCCCGGCGAGCGGGTTGACGGCGACACCCGCGACGGCGCCTACCGCGACGATGACCACCCCGAGCGCCCCCGTGCCCGACGTGACCGCCCGCCGCACCTCGCTACGCCTCGGCACGTGCGGCGACAGTGGCGCTGAGGTGGTTTGCAAGACCCGCGGGAGTGGGGGAAGTCTCGACGAGACGGGGACGTCGTGGGTGACGGCGTCCAGGTCCGCATAGGTCCGCGCCGCGAGTGCCTGGCCTACCCGCGCGTCCAGTTCGTCCTTGGTCAGCCGGTCCTGCACGAACGCGGTCTTGAGCATCTCGATCGCCTGCTCGCGGTCGGTGCGCGAGGTCCGCATGCCTGCTGATTCGTTTCCCGGTCCGACAGCCATCGGCGCCTCCTGGAGAGCACGACGTACGCAAAGCGTAGCGCGACGCTGGGGACGCGCCACGGCGTCGAATCCCCCGCGGCATCGCGAACTGTGCCCGCAATGTCGGGCTCGCTATGGTTGTCGTGTACCCCCACAGCCGATTCGGATTGCGGACGACGAGCCGACGAAGATCGCGGACACTTATCCCCCGGTTGTGAGCGACCCAAATGTACGTAAGGTGTGTTTCCGGCGTGTCGAGGCACCCGCCTGTGCTCGGTGCGCGCCGATGCCCTGTTCGCGCCGATATGATCCTCTGTTTCGGAGCCGCCGCGGGTCCCGGGAGCCGCCCGAAAATCATTGCGGACAGTTACCCCCCCAAACCGGGAGGGTAACTGTCCGCAATAATCCAGCCTCCGCCGCGGCAGCGCCAGTAATGAGCCAAATGCCCGGTTTCCGTCCTTCTTCTGCAAGCCCTACGGGCTTGACTGGAAGAGCTTTTGAAAAGGAGACGGATACGTGCGCTTGGGTCGCCAGTCCGCGCGATTTCCGCTTCATTGGAACCCGCATATCCAGCCCGCCCCCGGTCCAGCCCGGCGAGAATGGCCGAAGGGCAAGCGGGACCGCGAACGCACGCGTGCTGTGATCAGGTTTCCTGAAAAATAATCATCAGGGAACCTGTACATCTTTAGAACGTCGTGACAGCATGCACAGCCAGAAGGCCATCCTCTCTGCGGATCCCGCACACCCTGGAGGACACCGATGAGATCGCTGCGTAACGTCGCATTGTCCCTCGCCGCCACGTCGGCGATGGCGCTGAGCATCGTGGGCGCCCCGACCGGAGCTGGCGCCACGACCGACGGGGTCACCCATGACACCGGGACACTGCCGAACGGCACCGTGTGGATCGCGGACATCCCCGCTCAGTGGAACGGCACGTTGCTGCTGTACAGCCACGGCTTCGGGCCGCTGACCGCGCAGGACGCACCCGACCCGGCCACCGCCGCAGCCCTGCTCGCGCGCGGCTACGCGCTCGCCGGATCGTCCTACGACCCGTCCGGTTCGATGTGGGCGCTGGACACCGCGGTGTCCGATCAGTTCGGCACGCTGCGCGCGGTTGAATCGGGCGCGCTCCCTGCCAGACCACGGCGGGTGATCGCGGTCGGCACCTCGATGGGCGGCCTGATCAGCGCCATTGAGGCCCAGGACGGCGCGGGAGCCATCGACGGAGCGCTCACCACCTGCGGCATCGTCGCGGGCGCAATCAACCTCAACAACTACCAGCTCGACGGCGAGTACGCGCTGGCCCAGTTGCTGCTGCCCGGCCAGAACGTGCAGCTGACCGGGTTCACCACTACCAGTGCGGCGCTGGCCACCGCCGCGGAACTTCAGGCCGCGGCCACCACGGCCCAGCAGACCGCGGCGGGCCGGGCCCGTCTGGCGCTCGCGCTGGCGCTGCTCAACGCGTCACCCGGTTCGGTCGGCGCCCCGCTAACGCCTGCCGAACTGGAAGCGGGCCAGTTCCAGGTCGAGTTCACCGGGTCGTTCTCGACGCTCGACTTCATCGAGTCCGGCCGCCCGTCGATCGACGCGGCGTCCGGCGGCAGCGCGAGCTGGACCGCCGGGACCGACTTCGGCGCGGTGCTGCTCCGGTCGCCGTACCTGCCGGACGTCGCCACGATGTACCATGCGGCAGGGCTCAGCCTCGGCGGCGACCTGACCGACCTCACCCAGCACGCGACGATCACAGCCGATCCGGCGGCCGTCCGGTCGCTGCGCGAGACATCGGTGCCCACCGGCCGTCTGGCGGTGCCCGAACTCGATCTGCACACGATCGCGGACCAGCTGGTGCCGGTCCAGCAGGAGAACTTCTACCGGGCGCGAGTCCAGGCAGCGGGGTCCGCCAGCCTGCTCCGGCAGGCGTACGTGGCCAGTGTCGGTCACTGCAACTTCAGCTCCGCCGAGCTGGTCGCCGGGGTGCAGGCCATCGGCACCCGGATCGCCACTGGGCACTGGGGGAACGTCGCATCCACGAAACACCTGGAGCAGGTTGCCGAAGGGCTCAACCTCGGGCCGGCGCGCTTCGTCGACTACGAGCCAGGCCAGCTGACGGGTGCCACCCGATAGTCTTCGGTTCGTGACCGAGCCGATGACCTTGTACCTGGTCAAGCAGCTTGAGCTCGCGGTCAGGTCCCGGTTGGACGACATTTTCCGGCCGGCCGGACTGACGACCATCCAGTACACCGCGCTGACCGTGCTGGAACGGCACCCCGACATGTCCTCGGCGCAGCTGGCCCGCAACTCGTTCGTCGCCGCCCAGTCGATGGCCGAGCTGGTCATGGCGCTGGAGGAGCGCGGCCTGATCGAACGGCACGGCGACCCGGCGGACCGGCGCCGCCGGGTGGTCCGGCTGACCGCGCGCGGTCAGGGCGTGCTCGACCAGTTCCGGGACCCCGTCGCGGCGGTCGAGGCGGAGATGCTCGGCGGCCTGACCGCGACCGAAGTCGCACGGCTGCGCCGCGTTCTGCGCAGCTGCCACGACAACCTGGCCGCCCAGCCGGAGCGGTCCCGCAAGCGAACCGCCTGAACCGAGCCGCCGCGAAGGGACCACCGCGCCGATGAACGTATCCGATCTGGTAGCCATCGACGTCCACACCCACGCCGAGATCACCGCGGACGGCCGGACGTCACTGTCGGACGAGCTGGAACAGGCCAAACAGCAGTATTTCAGGTCCACGAACGCGCACGCGCTCACGATCCCCGAGCTGGCCGACTACTACCGGCAGCGCCAGATGGGCGCGGTCGTCTTCACCGTCGACGCGGAGACCGCGACCGGCCACCCGCCGATCCCCAACGAAGAGATCGCCGCCCTGGCCGCCGAACACCCAGATGTCCTCATCCCGTTCGCCAGCCTCGACCCCGCCAAGGGCAAGGCGGCCGTCAACCGCGCTCGCCGGCTGGTCACCGACAACGGCATCCGCGGCTTCAAGTTCCACCCGTCGCTGCAGGGCTTCTTCCCGGACGACCGGATGGCCTACGGCCTGTACGAGGCGATCCAGGAACTCGGCGTCCCCGCCCTGTTCCACACCGGCCAGACGGGGATCGGCGCGGGCGTCCGCGGCGGCGCCGGGGTGCGGCTCAAGTACTCGAACCCGCTGTTCCTCGACGACGTCGCCGCCGACTTTCCCGATCTGACGATCATCCTGGCCCACCCGTCGTTCCCGTGGCAGGACGAGGCGCTGGCGATCGCGACGCACAAGCCGAACGTCTACATCGACCTGTCCGGCTGGTCCCCCAAGTACTTCCCGCCGCAGCTCGTCCGTTACGCGAACACGCTGCTGAGGCACAAGGTACTGTTCGGTTCCGACTTCCCGGCGATCACTCCGGATCGCTGGCTGGCCGATTTCGATCGGCTGGATATCAAACCCGAGGTCCGCCCGCTGATCCTGAAAGACAACGCCGCCCGCCTCCTCGGCCTTATCTCATAACGGCAGCGGTGTCACGAGACGGGCGCTGGCCAGTGCACTGCGGGCTGGCCGGTGTTGCTCAATTTCGCAGTTCGTTCACCAGGCGTCGGGTCCGTTTGCAGGCGATGTGCGCAGCCAGTGTTGCTGAAGTGGCCGAAAGGACAGGAGCGCAGGACTCCGTGTCAATAAAGGGCTCTGCGGTAGAAAAGGCGCCAGATCTGCACGGCGGATTCGGCGCTACCGGGACAGGAGCGCACCCGCAGTCCGCCAGCAACGTGGAAGATTTCCCCTTCGTGGAAGACCGCCCCTCGTGAACAGGGGTCCCGTTACCACAAAGGGGAAAACCACCACGCTAACGAGGCCCATCAAACCAGCCGCAGACCCACCGGGCAGCCAGCGACCCGGGCAA
>Ga0070741_10010204_pt1 | contig 17840 bp, 16 predicted proteins | sample Coa_R1_4_FD_66440 | JGI IMG/M metagenome (GOLD analysis project Ga0070741, IMG submission 66440) | Surface soil microbial communities from Centralia Pennsylvania, which are recovering from an underground coalmine fire - Coalmine... | ecosystem: Environmental > Terrestrial > Soil > Unclassified ...
CTTCGGTCCTAAACCAAATTTTCAGTCACGTTGGGTATACCCCTATTTCTAATAGTGGCGACGATTCGATCGCTCCAATCGCGGGAGCTTTCGCTTCGGTCCTAAACCAAATTTTCAGTCGCGTCGGGTATAACCTAGTTACTATCGGAATTATAATGGAACATATTGACCCCCTGGCTTTGGATCGAAGATCGGCTAAAATAATCCTGAAAATCGGCGAAAAATTTTATTCGGATAGGTTCTTGGAGGGGTAGAAAGTTTGGCTATTAGACGTTGTATTTCGTAAAGATAAATTACGTTATCGTGAGAGGATTGGAGCACAAAATTTGGCAGCCATCAGAAAAATGATATTGAATGCACTAGCTCAGGAACAGCACTTTAAAATGCGGAAAGGCGGGTAAGAGGTAGCAGCAGCGACAGATTCACAAATATAGGGAGGTCATTTTGGCAAAAATGCTTTTAAGTTTAAAGAAAGAAAATGGCCCTGCGAGTCGGCGTGAGTAGGGGCCCCGCCACCGAGACGCAAGTCCGGCGGGGAGCGAACGCAAGAGCAGCCGATAGACTCAGATCGCAAAGCAAAATCGCAGCGCAGAAGAAGCCCGAAAGGGCTTAGCGAGGCAGTATTTTATACACCTCGCCTTCGAGCACGCGATTTGGCAACGCGAGGTGAGTCTCAAGGGGGCTAGCAGGGGGTTCTTGAGAGGGACACGAAGTGCTCTCCGGAACCCCCGACTTATGAAAAAGAGGCACTTCTTCAGATTTTATAAATTTTTATAATGTCCTGTGCCCTGAATCATTTTCGGTATACATTGACTGTGAAGTGGCCTTATGCTAGGCTCTGACCCATTAAATAATCCAACTTGTGCTTTAGCTTCATTTAGACGAATAAATTAACGTCAGTGGGAGGAGTACATGACCCCGACACGTTCTTCTTTTCTTAGCTTATCTAAACCACTCAATGAGATCGACGAGGAGTTTGCAAAAATCCCTAACTCCTATCTGCGCGATGAGCCAACTGAGCAGTTCTTTCCTGAGTTTTCTGACGCCCTTCATTTTAGTAATACCCTCAAAAATCGCTATGCAAACATTCTTCCCTATAACGCGAATCGAGTCCAATTGGAAAATCGATCCCCTAATTATATCAATGCCAGCCATTGCCTAAGCAACACAGCAATCCTCTGTCAGGGACCCCTTGAAGAGGGTGAAAATGGCTACCCTGATCATCACGCAGATTTTTATCATATGATTTGGACTTGCAACTCCAGCGCAATAGCAATGCTAACGGGTTACCAAGAAAAAGGATGGATTAAATGCAGCTATTATTTACCCGTCCTAGCTAATCTACCCAACGCGACTGAAAATTTGGATTTAAGACCGAGCCAAAGCCCCGGGATTGGACGATCGAATCTAGCCCCTGTTTCTAATAGTGGCGACGATTCGATCGCGCCAATCGCGGGAGCTTTCCCTTCTGTCCTAAACCAAATTTTCAGTCGCGTTGAGTATAGCAAGTCCGCGGGCGAATACACGATAACAACTGTGTTTGAAAAACGAAATGAGGACGATCTTTTAAGAGAAAAAGGAATTCACATCACAAGGTTGATGATTACAAATGTTGCCGGCGAGCAAAGATGTCTCAACCACTATCACTTACCTACCTGGCTTGATTCACAAGGAACATCGGCAAAAACCGTTGCCGCGTTTGCAAAGATCTTATTAAAAGAGAGGAACCCGGTCATCCACTGTAGCGCTGGCATAGGACGATCTGGAACTTTAGCTGCTGTAATGAAAGCCTATCAGCAAATATTAAACGGCACTAACAGCAACACGCTTATTCCAGATGTTGTCGCCTCTCTTCGGCTTGAAAGACGAGGATGCGTACAAACCGCTGACCAATACCGAACTGTCTATAGTGCTTTGAGCGCACTGGTTCAAGAGGAAGAAAACTCGCTATAAAAAACACGGAGATTCTATGGCTCTGCCTATTACTCGCACGCGTGTTCCCTTATTATCGGAACTTTGTGTAGAAAGTTACCTATCTAGCGGTCGAGATCACGCTCTGACACGCGAACAACGTCGCCTTCTCGATGAGCTAGTTCTCCAATATATGTGGTCGAATCTCAAAGAAAGCGTTCCAAAAAGCACTCTTGGCCTACAAACGATCATGTCTGAGATTGAAGAGTCGTATGCATCTAAAAACAGCGCTAGCGCATTGGAATCAAAAGTTTCTCATTTTTATAGAAAATTGGCCGAGGTTTTAGCTAGTGACTTTGAAGAAGCCGGAGTTATTCTAAAAAATAGAGTTCCTTGCAGCAGCGCAGAATATGCAAAATTACAAAAAACTCTGAGAAAAAAATGGTCAGATGAAACACTCTCGATTCTCTGGACGGGTTTAGGAAGAGGAGGCCTTAGAACACTATTCGAGAGGCAAAACGCATTTCGAAGAAGGGTGATTCCTGAGAGTCCTCAAGAAATAAGAAAATGGTTAAAACGATCCAAAAACATTCCCTTCTTAAATCAAGTGGAAGGCATCAGCCTGAATCAGTTAAAAATTAGAGCATGTCCGGCGGCAGTCAATAGATTTCAATTTCTCATCACTTTAAACCTATCGAGAAATAACATGCGCAACTTCTCTTGTGATCTCAGGCCTTGTCAACACCTAAAAGAGCTTTTTCTTTCTCACAACGAAATCCATGCATTTTCGCCTAAACTTCCTAAAAAACTTCAATGCATTGATCTCTCCATGAACCGACTTAATTCATTCTCAGTAAATTTGAAGGCAAGCTCTGAGCTGAAACTCTTAGACATTTCCTTTAACCAAATTGCAAACTTCTCCTCTGACCTAAAAGATTGCAAAAAACTCGAAAAACTTAATCTTTCTTTTAACCAGATAAATCAATTCCCCTTCAATTTGTTGCATGAAAAAACACGAGTACAACTCTCACGGAATCCCCTTCTTCAACCGATTACCCCCCAAGGTTTCACCCGCACTAAACCACACATCGTGGTGGAACCGCCTCAACCGACTCCTTACATCGCGGGTCCTGTAAGTTTTATACGCAATCCTGCGCAACTCATGCCTCCAACATCCCATTTAGAACCGGGGGAGTAACACAAATCAAAACACCTCTGAAACCTTTTAATTTTTTTAAATTTTTTCAATCGGCATTGCAACTTCTGAGCTGAACTGATACTCTTACGAAAATTCAGATTAAAATTGTAGTATTGCCCGATGAACGAAGAGCTCCAAGGTCCCTCTCGCAATGAAATTTGGAAAATGTTCGACCAAATTTCACCGACTTATGATGCTGCTAACCGCGTCTTTACTTTCGGTCTGGATCAGATCTGGAGAAAAAAAGTTTGCGCCTTTCTTCCTTCTAAAGAGAAGATGCTCATCCTGGATTGTGCGACCGGCACCGGAGATCAGATGATTGCGCTGATGGAAAAAAGACCGGATATTTCTCACATTGTTGGTATTGATCTTGCTGAAGCGATGATTGAAATTGGCAAGAAAAAAGTCTCAAAAAAACCCTACGCTGCTAAAATCTCCTTTCAAACCGCAAGCGCTCTTGAAATTCCTTTTCCGGACAACCATTTCGATTGCTTAACAATTTCCTTTGGCATTCGCAACGTGACAGACATTATGGTTGCATTCAAAGAGTTCAGGCGTGTACTTAAACCCGGAGGAAGAGTTCTCATCCTAGAAGGAACAATACCTTCGCATCGATGGCTGCGCGTAGCGCATCTTTTTTACCTTCGTCATTTCCTTCCTAAAATAGGAGGGATAATCTCTAAAAACTTCCATGCCTATCGGTACCTGAACAAAACGATTGAAACTTTCCCTCAAGGCGAAAAATTTGCTGGTAAAATGCGTGCAGCAGGCTTTGTTAATGTTCATCCCCATCCAATTTTAGGGGGTGTAACTACCGTTTATCAGGGAGATAAAGATGCATCCATTTATCATTAATGGAAAATCTTATCCCTTGCATCTGACTGTGCAAACATTTCCAGCTATGGATCTCATTGCGTGGTTGCAAGCGCAACCTCTTTATCCGAAAGTCTTCTGGAAAGAACTCGATAGCTCGATCACACGAGCAGCTGTCGGCAACCTTCTCCTTTTCCCCGACATCCCTGAGTTCAATGATGTAGCGGCTGAAGCAATCCGTTTGTACGGCGGGATTCGGTTTGATAGGTCCACTCCCAAAGACGACACCTGGCAAGGATTTCCGAGCACCTCTTTTTGGCTTCCCGAGATAGAAATCTCTCAAGAAGGCGATAAAGCGCAAGTTATGCGCTACTCTTTGAGCACCACTTTCTCTCTTCCGCTTTTTCACTCTAAGAAAGAATTCTTTACACCTGCCTATTCTCTCATCGCTAGGAAAGAAACCCCCGTTTTTGCCAATTGGCAAAAGGGCGTGAGCGCAGTCCTTGAATCGATAAGGGCCAAGGAAATGGACAAACTCGTCTTAGCGCGGAAAACAACGCTGCAGTTCGCCCAAGCCTTATCTCCCTGGCCTATCCTCTCTCACTTGTGCAAAAAGGCTAAGCGTACGACTCTCTTTGCATTCCAGATTTCACCGACGCTATGTTTTTTAGGGGCCACGCCGGAAAAGCTTTTTAAAAAAGAAGGCAACCAATTTCATGCCGATGCCATCGCCGCGACGCGCCCCCGTGGAAAAACTCCTGAAGACGACCTTCAGTTTGAAAAAGAGCTCCTTACCAACCCAAAAGAACAAAGAGAATTCCACATCGTCAAAGAATATTTAGACTTAAGCCTTTCCCCGCTTTGCGACGCGATGCAATGGGAAAAAGAGGACCGCGTCTTCAAAGGCTCACACGTCCAACACCTATTTAATCGGCTGAGCGCACAACTCAAGCCCTCGATTTCCGATGCAGATCTGATCCGCTCTCTTCATCCGACTCCGGCACTAGGAGGCTATCCACGGGAAAAATCATTGCAGTTTCTCAATCAAATCGAACCTTTTGACAGAGGATGGTATGGTGCCCCCATTGGCGTGATTGGTAATCAAACGACCTCTCTTTATGTTGCCATTCGCTCTGCGCTGATTCGCGGATCTTCATTGAATCTATTTGCTGGAACTGGCCTCGTTTCTGGCAGCATCGCCGAGCGCGAATGGGAGGAACTTGAACAGAAAATCCGTCCCTTTACAGAAATTTTTGGCTAGGAATACAACATGGATACGGGCACACAAAATGAAACCTGGGCAATGGAGCTTATCGATCAGCTGATCGCTCAAGGAGTGGATTACTTTTGCTGTGCCCCCGGTTCGCGCTCCACGCCCCTTGCTCTCGCAATCTCAAAGCGGCAAACTTACATCGTTCACTTCGATGAGCGCGGCTCCTGCTTTCATGCCGTAGGTTATGCCAAAGCGACGGGAAAACCCGCTGTTGTGATCACAACCTCGGGAACAGCCGTCGGCAACTTACTTCCCGGGATCATGGAGGCTTATAACGAAAATGTTCCGCTCCTTCTTCTCACGGCAGATAGGCCGCCAGAGCTACGCGATTGCGGCGCGAACCAGACATGCGATCAAAATAAACTCTTCACCAATCACGTGCGCTGGCAAGTCGATTTTCCCTGCCCCGATGAAAGAATGCCTGCTGGTTATATCGCTTCAACCATCGCTCAAGCCGTTGCGCTCAGCACCTCATCCCCTTCCGGCCCTGTACATATCAATTGCATGTTTCGAGAGCCTCTCTTTTCTCAGTCGCTTCCTAGCACCCCACCAAAGAAATCTGTGCACTTTTCCCCTCCCGAATTGCATCCTTCCCAAAAAATAGTAGCTTTTTGGTCAGAAATGCTTTCTTTACAGAGAAAAGGGGTGATTATTGCCGGCTCTAGCGCTCTCGATCAATCCCAGCAAATTCTAGCGCTTGCAGAAAAGTTAAAATGGCCTATTTTCGCTGACATCCTCTCACCTTTGAGGACTTTTGAAGACCATCCCTCTCTAATCACACATTTCGATCCCATTCTCAAATGCCGAGAAAGAGGAGCGGATGCGATCTTTCAAATCGGAAACCGGTTTGTTTCGAAGACGCTCGCTCAATGGTTGGAAAAACAAACTCCCGATTTCCATTTGCACGTTTCCGAACATTCTCTCCGCCAAGATCCAAGTCATCTGGTGACGCACCGCGTTCACGCCTCTCCAGAGATCTTCTTAGAAAAATTGCTACGCATTATTCCTTCGCAGGAAGATGACAGCTGGCGCGCTCAGTGGCACCAGGAAGATCAGGTCTGCAGCCAAGCCCTTTCTTCCTTCTTTTCTAAGGAGACCGCACTCACTGAGCCCGGATTGATTCCGCTTCTCGCTCCGCTTCTCACAAAAGATTGGGCACTTTTTCTCGCAAACAGTATGCCTATCCGCGATGCCAACCAATTCTTTCGACCGATCGCTCAGTCCGGTCCAATTTTTGGCAATCGCGGCGTCTCCGGAATCGACGGCAATATCGCCACTGCCGCAGGCTATGCGCAAGGAGCTCGCAAACCTACCGTCGCTCTTCTCGGCGATTTAGCTTTCTTGCACGATATCAATTCCTTGCCTTACTTAAACAAAATCGACTACCCAGTCATCCTCTGCGTCATAAACAATAGTGGAGGAGGGATTTTTTCTTTTTTGCCTATTTCGAAAAGACAGGAATCTTTTGAAACTTTTTTCGCCGCCTCACATGAGACCACTTTCGAACACGCCGCTGCTCTCTTTAAAATCCCCTATCACCATCCCCAATCCTTGTCAGATCTTAAAGAACTCCTCGCGCATCAGAAAAAAAGTTCTTATTCCTGTATCATTGAAATAACGACTGACCGGAAAGAAAATGTCCGAACTCATGAACAAATTCTCGACACTATAAAAACATGCTTGCAAAACTTACCCGAGGTTGCTCTAGCAATCCACCGTTAGTCTTCCTACACGGATTTTTAGGTTCTAAAGAAGATTGGAATGCTTTTTTCCCTTCCTTTGAAGAAAGCTATTATTGCATTGCTTTTGATCTTCCAGGTCACGGACAGTCACCCTATTGCGAAGACATCCTCACTCAAATGCGTGTTGAAATCCAAAAGTTGAAAGAAATACCCATTTTTATTGGTTATTCGATGGGTGGACGAATCGCATTAATTTTAAAGGACTTAGCAAAGAAACTTATCATTCTCTCAGGCCATCCCGGATTAAAAGAAGAACCAGAGAAAATAGAAAGAAAAATCAGTGATGAAAAATGGAGCCAGTCTTTGCGCTCTCTTCCCTTTCCTGTTTTTCTATCTCAGTGGTATGCACAACCTGTTTTTCATCGACAGCATAAGCGCTGCTGCAGCCAGAACCCTGAGGATCTCGCACGCGTTTTGCTTCAATTAAGCTTGAGTGATCAGCAGTACAACGATACATTTCCCTGTCCTACGCTGTTCTTATATGGCGAATATGATTTGAAATATCGCGAACTTTATCGTAATCTTCCAAAGGCCGCTAAAGTCTGTGAGATTAAGGATAGCAGCCATGCAGTGCACCTCGATAATGCGACATTGTGTACAAAAACAATTCTTAACTGGTTAAGACATATGGAAACTACTGAAGACGTTAAAACTTTTCCCTGGCAAGAATGCGGCACTTACACCGACATAAAGTTTCAGAAGTATCGCGGTATTGCAAAGATCACCATCAATCGTCCTGAAGTGCGCAATGCCTTTCGCCCTTTGACCGTGAGTGAAATGATGCACGCGCTTGAAAATGCGCGCAATGACCAAGAAATCGGAGCCATCATTTTAACGGGAGAAGGCAAAGCAGCTTTCTGTTCCGGTGGGGATCAAAGAATTCGTGGAGATGCAGGCTATGCGGATGGAGAGGGTGTTCACAGGCTTAACGTCCTCGATTTCCAAAAACAAATCCGCGGATGTCCAAAACCTGTCATCGCCATGGTTGCAGGTTATGCAATCGGCGGCGGTCATGTCTTACATGTCGTTTGCGATTTAACAATTGCTGCTGACAATGCGATCTTCGGACAAACAGGCCCGAAAGTGGGTTCCTTTGATGGAGGCTTTGGCTCTAGCTATTTATCCCGCATCGTCGGCCAAAAAAAAGCGCGAGAAATTTGGTACCTCTGCCGCAAATACACCGCACAAGAAGCGCTCGACATGGGGCTTGTCAACTGCGTCGTTCCTTACGAAAAGCTCGAAGAAACAACGGTTAGCTGGTGTCAGGAAATTCTTCAGCACTCCCCGCTTGCGCTGCGCTGCTTAAAGTCGGCTTTCAACGCTGATTGCGACGGCCAAACAGGAATCCAAGAACTCGCAGGAAATGCGACGCTCTTGTATTACATGTCGGAAGAAGCGCAGGAAGGTCACAAAGCCTATCTGGAAAAACGGCGCCCCGACTTTACTCGTTTTCCAAAACGCCCTTAAAGTAGAGTAAGATCATGAATCGCGTGCAAGTGTGGACCCATGCAGCTCGGCCCAAAACTCTGGTCGCAGGAATCAGCCCCGCCCTTATTGGCGCCACACTTGCGATCAGTCAAGGCTATTTCGATCCTCTTCTATTTTTGCTCACTCTTTTGACAGGCTTGTGCATTCAAATTGGAACAAACCTCTCCAACGATTACTTTGATTTTGTCAAAGGCGCAGACACAAGTAGCAGAAAAGGGTTCATGCGTGTCACCCAAGCGGGACTTGTTAGTCCTGCAGCGATGAAAAGAGCTATCGCGATCACGTTTGGTGCCGCCTTTTTCTGCGGATGCTACCTTATCTTCAAAGGCGGGGTGGAAATTGCCGCCATCCTCGCTATTTATATCGCGCTTAGCCTCCTTTACACCGCAGGTCCCTACCCCCTCGCCTATCTCGGACTTGGCGATGGCCTTGTCCTATTTCTCTACGGGCCCGGCGCTGTCCTCATCACCTACTGCCTTCAGACAGGAACCTTTTCTTGGGAAGCCTTTCTAGCAGGGCTCAGCCCTGGCGCACTATCGATGGCCATTCTCATCGTCAACAACGTCCGCGATATCGACGAAGATCGAGCGGCTAATAAAAAAACCCTACCAGCGCGCTTTGGCAAAACATTTGGCAAAGGTCAGTTCCTCTTTGCGATCACTCTTGCATTTTTTCCGCTCCTCTTTTTCTACTCCACCCACCCCTTTTCCTCGCTAGCGCTGCTCACCCTTCTCCCTGCTCTGCCACTCATGCGCGCGATGGTTAAAAATCAGGATCCCCGCCTTCTCAACCAACTCTTTGGGAAAACAGCCAAACTCCTTTGGTTATTTACACTTCTCTTCTGCATTGGATGGATGTTGTGACCGAACAAACTCTTTGTCCTATTTTTGAAAATGCAATCCAAACACCTCAAGCTCCCGCACTTTTTACGGACGAGCGCACTTGGACCTATTTAGAGATAGATTGCGCTGTGAATGCGCTTTGCAGCTACTTAAAAAGAGCTGGGGTGCAAAAAGGAGATCGCGTCGCATTCATTGCAAAAATGCATACATCCACGATTCTTCTTTTTTTTGCTCTATTTCGTCTGAGCGCCGCCGCGTGTCCATTAAGCTTTCGCATTCCCAAAGAACAAATCGAATCCCGACTCACAGATCTAAGCATTTCCCATTTTTTCACTCCTGAGCTGCTTCCCCTCACCGATGAATCCACCTCTTTTGAAACAATTGAGCTCAAAGCTCCGGCGACCCTACTTTTGACATCGGGAAGCAGCGGAACCCCAAAAGCCGCTTGCCATTGTTTTTCCCATCATCATTACAGTGCTCTCGGCGCCACACATGATCTCAAGCTTGAATCCTCTTCGAGATGGCTTCTTTCCCTTCCCTTATTTCACGTCAGTGGCATCAGCATTCTTTTGCGTTGCTTCCAAAACGGGGCTGCCGTCGTACTTTCCTCCTTTCCCACTCCTGAAGCCATCGCTAAATACCGCATTTCTCATCTTTCGCAAGTGCCCACCCAACTTTACCGCTTTCTTAAAGAACCCGACCTGACCTTTACACACTCCCTTCAATGCCTCCTCTTGGGTGGAGCTCCGCTTTCTCCTGACCTCATTCGACAAGCCTTAGAGAAAAACATCCCCATTTTTACGACTTATGGAATGACTGAAATGAGTTCAATGATCACTCTTTCTGAAAAGCATCCCAGCACAGTCGGAAAAGTGCTGCCATTCAGAGAGCTAAAGGTAGAAAAAGATGGAGAAATCTGGGTGAAAGGAAAAACTCTCTTTGAAGGCTACTGGGACCCAGTCAAAAAGACGGTCATCAAGCAAGAATCGGATTGGTTTCCTACCAAGGATTTAGGACGTCTCACGAAAAACGGAGAATTGGAAATTCTCGGACGCAAAGACCGCCAATTCATCTCAGGTGGAGAAAACATTCAGCCCGAAGAAATTGAACAAGCTCTATGTACAGTTCCTGGCATTTTACAAGCCTCTGTACTTCCTGTCAGCGATCCCGAATTTGGGAAACGCCCCATCGCTTTTATCCACGATGAAACAGAATCGCATACGCTGGAAAGCATCCGCCAGGCATTACACCGCACCATCCCTTCGTTCAAACATCCTATCGCTATCCTCCCCTATCCTGAACAGATGGGGCTAAAACCTAGTCTTTCAGCTCTACGCCAGCATTTAAGCCAGATTCCAGAATGGGCCTTAAGAAGTCAGGAATAGGCACTGTCTGTCTACTGTTCCTGTCGACAGCGACATGGACAATCCGCGTGCTCCCCACAGCTATATCTCTCTCTGGATCGCGGAAAGCGCACTCGAGAGTGACAGAAGAAGTGCCGACTCTCGCGACAACCAAAGTCACCTCTAAGGGATCACCCACCCTTAGGGGCGCTTTATACTCGGCCTCACAATGCACGACAGGAAATAAGAAAGGGGACTCCATCAGCACACACCAAGGAAATCCCCGATCCTTTAAAAACTCTTCAAAAGCTTCCAGTGCGAACTTATATTGCTCTGAAAAGTAGAGGACGCCTGTGGCGTCCGTATCCTTAAGTCGAATCTGCGTGCGATAGGTGAACATAGTCCCTTTTTGTTTTTTTCTTGAATACTGGATCAAACATTCCATTTCCTCAAGGGAAAAAGGAACAAATGATTCAAGAATCTTTTTTTTATGAATTTATGTCGGACTCATCTCCATTTTTCGCCTTTTTTGCTCTTATTAGACTCTCCACCAATTCCTCACGATAGGGATTTAGGTGTGGAGAGGGTTCCTCTAATTGTAAATCAATGCCCATTTGTAAACTCTGAAAGCGAGTGAGTTCATTGATTGTTTTTTCAAGCTCAGCTTCTATTTCTATTCGTTCTTCTTCCAAAAGTTTATAGATAACGACGTTCATCGATGGAGATATATATGTCCCAAAATGCATCCTATCTTCTCTAGAATGAGGGGTAGCAAGGCTATCGGCACTGTCCAAAGGTTGTGGGGAAGCAAAAGAAAAAGGGGTTGCTGGGCTATCAAAAGACCCAGGAGTTGCCAGAGTTTGTGGACTACCAAACGTTCTTGGTGTGGCAAAAGTCCCAGGACTTGCAAGCATTTTTGGAGAAAAACCAACCTTAAGGGGTATATCTAAAGAATCCACTCCTGTCCATGCTTCATGGATCTTAGAATTGTGATCATAAGGACCCGTACCGCGAATTTCCTCAAGCTTTTCTTCTAATTGTCTTTTCTGCGCTTCGAGAAAGCCACAGATATCTTGATGCTTTTCAATAAAAATCGACAATTGAGGGATCCTATTTTCGATAGACTGTCTTTCAGCCTCTAAGTTTTTATAGTTTTCTTCAGCTTCCAAAGACTGCTTATTCAAACCCAGGTATTGTTCCATGTAAGATTTTAAAATATTTCTATATTCCGGTAGGTGCTCACTTTTTAATAACCCAAGCAAGCGAAGTTGAGTAATGCAGGGATCCAAAACCTCTTTTTCTGAAAAACTTTGCTGCTGGCTGAGAAATTTAAAAACGTGGTCTTTAAGGATTTCCACTTCTGGAGCCGTATGAATTTTCTCTAAAGCACTTTCAAAATGGCTCGTGATTTCGCGAATCTTTAACTTGGATGCCGTAGACAGTTTCCAAGCTTTATGGATCGGCGAATCTGGGTCTTTATAACGCGAGCCGCAAATCTCCAACCGTCTTTCTTCTAAAGTGGATTTTTCTAATGCCCAGGAAGAGCATAGATAGGGAAACCCTGCAAATAGAAATTGATCGGTCAAGCATCTAGAAACAAAATCTTCGACATTTTTTACTTCAAGAGCGCAACTGGCGAATTTCCAACATATATCTGGACGAAGGGTACAAAGAAAACTGAAAGGAAAATTCTCTTCGCTGCATAAATCGGGGTGGTTGCTTTCAAAAATTTCTCGAAACTTATTATAATTATCTTTGCTTATAAGCTCATTTGCAAATTTATTGACCTGTTGTAAATTGCACAAACTCAATGCATTTGAACAACGAATAATATAACAATCAATCTCTTTAATAGAATTTGGGAAAATCGCCATAAACACCTCTTAAACGTTTTATTAAAATTATATAGATTAATTATATAAAATTTAGTTTTAAAAATAAACAAATATATTTAAAATGCAACCCTTTGATTTATAATCATTTTCAATTTAAAAATTTTATTACCACACAGTGTAACGCTTGTTTGACCCCAATTGGAGGATGCTATAGAATCCGAAAAGAGATAAAAGAATGATTTTAGACGATTAATGGCCATTGAGAACCCCAATAACATCAGCTCGATCTATACCCGAACGGTCGCTAAGGTCCGTCCCATCCTCGCCATCGGGGAATGGGTCTCGCTCATTATCAGCGTTGCTGTAGCGACATTGCGGCGCCCTCCCTCTTTCAAGCTTGTGATGCAGCAGCTCTACGATGTTGGGGTTTCCTCGCTTCCCGTTGTCGCGATCACCGGTTTTTTTACAGGTCTTGTTCTTGCGGCCCAATCCATCTATCAATTGGCTGATAAGGGCCTCACCTCGGTCACGGGTCTGATGGTGACTAAAGCCATGATGACGGAACTTGGGCCTGTTCTGACCGCCTTCATGGTGACAGGTAGAGTGGGTGCAGCGATGTGCGCTGAGCTGGGGACAATGGTCGTCAGCGAACAGATCGATGCTCTACAGTCCATGGCGGTCAATCCCCATCGCTACCTAATCTCTCCCCGCTTCATCGCAGGAACTCTCATGATGCCACTGCTGACAATCTTTAGTATCGTGATGGGGATTTTTGGAGGCTACCTTATCGCTGTCTATTATTTTGGCATGCCGCCAAACACTTACATCGATCCGATTCCAGAACATGTTCGCTATTTTGATTTGCTCACAGGGATCGTTAAGGGATTTGTCTTTGGCGTATTGATTCTCACCATCGCCTGCTACAAAGGATTGCGCACAAGCGGCGGCGCCGCAGGGGTAGGAAGGACAACGACAAGCGCTGTGGTCATTACCTATTGCGCCATTCTCCTCACGAACTTTTTCCTAACGATCGCTTTAAACGTCCTCCATGATCAAATTTCAAGGTTCCTATGATCAAAATCACTGATTTGTGGAAGCGGTTTGGAAAATTGCAAGTCCTGGCAGGAATGAACCTTGAAATTTTCGAAGGAGAGACGCTTGTGATTCTCGGTCCCTCAGGGATAGGAAAAAGCGTTCTTTTAAAACACATCATCGGATTATTAAAACCGGATAGCGGTACTGTCGATGTGCATGGGGTTAGGATTACGGATCTTAACGGACCCGATCTGTTTAAAGCAGTTCAAGAGATGGGCATGCTCTTTCAAGGAGCGGCGCTGTTCGATTCGATGAATGTCGAGGAAAATGTCGCTTTCTATCTCAAGCAACACGGCGATCCAGCCACAGGCCACAAATACACGCGCGCGGAAATCGCTGACCAAGTATCGCATGCGTTAGAGGTCGTCGGTCTGAAAGGCACTGAAAAGAAAATGCCTTCTGAGCTTTCTGGGGGGATGCGTAAACGCGCAGGTCTTGCTCGGTTGATTGTTTACAAGCCGAAGATTATTCTTTACGACGAACCCACCACTGGACTCGATCCTATCATCGCTATGCAGATCAATGAGCTCATCGTCCAAACGAAAGAGAGACTTAAAGCCACAAGCATCGTCGTCACACACGACATGTTCTCAGCCCTTTACGTCGGAGATAGGCTAGCTCTCATGAAAGAGGGAAAAATTGCGCACATCGGGGATGCCGATACCTTCTTACAGATCGACGATCCTTTGATTAAATCCCTCAATTTTACTATTTCTCAAGATCCAAGACGCTTAAAGGAGAAGAACCACCATGGGTGAACAGACCAAAAATATGCTCATCGGCATCTTTGTCATCGCAGCATCCAGCGTCATCGTTTGGCTCGTCATGTTTTTAAAACCCAGCGTTGGCGATGGCAAAGAAACCCTTTACGTCCGTTTTTCTACGATCAACCAAATCAATGTCGGAACGCGCGTTCTCTTCGCAGGAAAACCAGTGGGGGAAGTCGTGGCCGTCCAAGAAATTTCTGATGCGCGCAAAAAACCCATGGCAGATGTTCTCGGCGAAATCTATTACTATCAACTCGTTTTAAAAGTGGATTCCTCCGTCAAAGTCTACGATACGGACGAAGTCGTCGTGCAAACGACAGGCCTTCTCGGCGAGAAGTCTATCGCCATCATTCCTAAAATCCCACCGAAGGGGGTGATCCCTAAGCTGATCACTAATCAACCGATTTATGCTAAGTCGATCGATCCCATTGAGAATGCTTTCAACGAGCTTTCGAATGTCTCTAAAGAGATGAAGAATACCTTTAATCAGGTTTCAAGATGGATAGAAAAAAATGGCGATGACATGGCGAGCACTGTGCGCTCCTTTGGAAAAGCGGCTCATGAAGTAGAAGTCACTCTTCACTCCATCAACGATCAGAATCTTGGGCCTGACATCAAAGCCGGTGTCAAACAATTCACACATATATTGCACGATATTCAGGAAGCCATCCAACAGCTCAAGGATGGAAATGTCTTCGTCAATGCCGGCATCACGATGAAAAACCTCAAGACAACCTCCAAAAACATGAGCGATATCACCACCGTCATCAACGAAGGAAAAGGCACAGTCGGAAGGCTGATCAAAAGCGACGACTTTTATATGCATATGTCTTCGCTACTCAGCAAGGCGGATATTCTCATGAACGATGTCAATCACTATGGAATTCTCTTTCACTTAAATAAAGCTTGGCAGCGTCAACGGGCACATCGAATGACTGTCCTCAATGCCCTAGATACACCCGAAGGCTTTAAAGATTATTTTGAGACAGAAGTGGCGCATATCAACACAGCGATGTCCCGCATCTCCATGCTCCTCGATAAAGCGGAACATAGCCCTGAAAAAGAAGAAATCTTAGGCGACGAGGAATTTGCCAAAGATTTTAGAGAACTTCTGCGTCTTGCTGATGAACTTTCAGACAATTTGAAACTCTATAACCAACAGCTGAAGGAAGCAACTCATTAATGGAATTGCCCACTTATAGCCATTTGACTAAAGGCTCTGTTTTAATCGCAAGTCCCGACATTGACAATGGCGTCTATTTCCGCGCCGTCATCATCATCTGCGAACATAGCGCAGCTGGTTCTTTTGGGCTTATCATCAATAAAAATCTAGAGATCGAACTATCCGAAGAAATTCTAGGCGTCAAAGAATTTGCAAATCCAAACGTTCAAATTCTTGCAGGGGGAATGATTCAACCCAACCAACTCATGATCCTCCATTCCTCCTCCGAACTTCCTGATCAAACCTTAAAACTTTGTGAAGGGGTCTTTTTAGGAGGAGATCTTCAGTTTCTTCAAGAAGCTGTAAGTAATTCAAATGGCCCGTCTGTCCGTCTTTGTTTCGGCTATTGCGGCTGGGGAGCAGGCCAACTGGAAAGAGAATTTCTCAGCGGTGATTGGTTTCTTTATCCAGGAAAAGCGAAGTACGTCTTTGAGGTGTCGCCAGAAAAAATCTGGCAAACCATCCTTCGCGACATGGGCGGCAAGTATGCCACCCTGTCTATGATCCCTGAAGACCTCAGCTTAAATTAATCCTGTGATTCAATGGAAGCCATTGCATCGATAAGTCGAAGAATGTGACCGAATGCATGCTCCTTTGCCGCGTTCTGATCCAGGTTTAGTGCAGGTTCACAGATCTTTTCATAGATCATCTCCTTACTCTTTGAAGATAATCTATCGAACTTGTTTGAAACCGCTTTTCTAACCGCTTTATAAAAGAGATGCCTATCATCAAAGACATGCTGCTGGCCCCAAAGAGGATCTATGGAAGAAGTATTAGACATTTCACGCACCATTTCAAACACTAGATACTGATCTCTTTTTTCCAAATCATAAAATGCGCTCTTCATAGATTCTGCATCGAGATGATCAAGGCCAATGGATTGCAAGAACCTCGCCAATTTTGAGCCACAAATGTAGTTTTTAAATTGATCCAATGCTGTTGTGCAATAATCCCTGTTAAGATAGTTTTTATCTTGATCAAAAATGAACAACAACAAGTTATCATCAAGTAAAAGTTCCTGCAACTGCGGTAGATGCAAGTCTGGCAAAATAGAGATCTCGTTGCCACTGAGGAAAAACTCCCGCAACTGGGGTGCATTTAAAACAGGAAAGCTAGTGATTTTGTTATTACTAAGATAAAGCTCCTGCAACAGAGGCGCGTTCAGAGCAGGAAAATTAACAATTTTGTTGTCGCTAAGGTAAAGGCCTTGCAACTGTGATAAGTTCATGTCTGTTAGACAAGTGATCTGATTGTTATTCAGGGAAAGCCACTGCAGCTGAGGGAGATTCATGTCCGACAAGCCAGAAAGCCGGTTATTATTGAGATCAAGCCGCTGGAGTTGGGGTAAATTCAAAACAGGCAGCTCAAGGATCTTATTATTATTGAGATCAAGCCACTCTAATCGAAGCAAGTTCAAATCTTCAGAGATTTCTACAATTTGATTCATTGAAAGATCTAACTTTTGAAGACCAGTGCAGAACTTAACTTCGGATGGAAAAATTTTAAGGTCTTTACTTGAAAGATCCAAGGAGACAATTTGACTCAAACTCTCGGCATTTTGTGCGTCTTTAAGCCATGATCTTACCGCTTGTGCAGTCCTTAAACGCGGAAGAGCGATTTCTCTCCCTATTGCTTTCCATAAAACAGAAAGAGCTTCATCTGCCCAACGTTGTCCTAAATCCAAATAATAAGCTTTTGTGACAGGAACCATGCCTCCAGAAGTTTCCCACACGCCACTTCTGAGACTTAAATTCATAAAAAGGCGATTGACTTCGCGCACTAATAAAGACCCCGAATCCCATTGGTGGTCATCTAGCACTCTTTTTTCAATGAGGACGACTTCTCGCTTTATATTTTTGGGTAGGCTTGGGTCCGTCCTTATACTTTCCCACTCTGCGAATAAAGCAACGTTATAAGTGCTATCTTTATCCTTGTTGTTCAAGCCCAATCTCACTACTTGAGATCCGATTTCATCTCTTAACGATGGTACTGCTGACATATATCCCTCAAATATTATTTAAAAACTATACCCAACGCGACTGAAAATTTGGCTTAGATATTTTTTTAACTTTAATTCATAATTTAGATGTAAAAATAATAGAATGATATATTTTTGTCATTCATAATTTTATTAAATTATTATTGTTAAACCAAATTTATATCAAAACAGATTCTTGAATCGTTTTCGGTATATCGTGAGTTTGAAGATTTTAAATTGGCTGTGTTTGGTTTTTTTGCTGCGATTTCTACTCTAGCTGCCGACTCGATATTAGGTCAGGATTTTAGAAGCCGGGTAAGGGACAAATTCAGT
>Ga0070741_10010205_pt1 | contig 17837 bp, 21 predicted proteins | sample Coa_R1_4_FD_66440 | JGI IMG/M metagenome (GOLD analysis project Ga0070741, IMG submission 66440) | Surface soil microbial communities from Centralia Pennsylvania, which are recovering from an underground coalmine fire - Coalmine... | ecosystem: Environmental > Terrestrial > Soil > Unclassified ...
GTGCCGAGCGGGCCGGCGTCGAGCCAGTGGCCGAAGCCGCGCGGGCGCAGCACGTTGGCGGCGGACCCGACGAAATCCCCGCCGTCGCCGATGACGATCGTGTCCGGCGTCAGGAGCTTGTCGACCTCGGCGCAGACGCGGAGCGGGTTCACGGGCGCGTCGTCGGATCCGAGCTGCGGAGCGAGCGCTTCCCACTTCTGCTTCTCGAGCGCACGGAGCTCGCCGAGCCACCCGCGGACGCGCTCCGGCGTGTAGCGGGACTCCTTCGCGCACGCCGTCAGCGCCTCCATCACGAGCCCGGTGTCGCCGATGATCCCGACGTCGGCGCCGCGGTTCTTCCCGAGCTCGCGCCCGTCGAGGTCGACGTGGATCAGCTTCGCCGCGGGGTTGATGTGCGACGCGCGTCCGTAGCCGATCCGGAAGTCGAGCGGCGTTCCGAAGATGAGGACGACGTCGGCCTTCTTGAGGGCGTCCTTCCGCGTCTGGAGGAACCAGTGCGGGTCGTCGGGCGCGAGCGAGCCGCGCGCCTGACCGTTCACGTACACCGGCATCCCGAAGGTCTGCACGAACTCCGGGTACGCCTCCCGCCGTTTGGACCAGAAGAGCTGGCTCCCGACGAGCACGACCGGCCGATCCGCGCCGCGGAGCAGCTCGAAGGCGCGCTCGACGTACCGCGGATCGGGGCCGACGCCGGCATCGGTGCGGTAGTTCTCGGCGACGACGGCGTCGTTCTCGTCGACGTTGTCGAAGAGGAAGTCGAGCGGCATCTCGAGGAAGACCGGGCCGGGGACGTTCGTCATCGCGACGCGGAACGCCGTCGAGACGTACTCGCCGAGCCGCCGGGCGTTCGGGACCGACACCGCCCACTTGGTGATCGGCTTCATCAGGTCGACGTGGGCCATGTCCTGGAGACCGCCCATGTCCTGGAAGAAGCGCGGCGCCTGTCCGCCGATGACGACGATCGGGATGTTCGCGCGCCAGGCGGTCGCGACGCCGGTGACGGCGTCGGTGAGGCCGGGGCCGGCGGTCACGATCGCGACGCCGGGCTGCCCGGTGACGCGCGCCCAGCCGTCGGCGGCGTGCGCGGCGGACTGCTCGTGACGGACGTCGATCACGCCGATGCCCTCGTCGAGGCAGCCGTCGTAGATCGACATGATGTGGCCGCCGCAGAGGGTGAAGACGTACGGCACCCCCTCGCGACGCAACGCCTGGGCGACGAGGCGCCCGCCGTGGATCGGCATCGTCAGGCTCCGAATTCGATGTCTTTGATGTCGGGGATCTGCTCGCGGAGATACTCGCCGAGCCGCTTCTTCAGGCGTGCCTCGATCTGGCGCACGCGCTCGCGGCTGATCCCGTACTCGTCGCCGATCTCCTGCAGGGTGACCGGCTCCTCGTCGCGCATCAGGGATTCCAGCCGCCGCTCGTAGATCACGAGATCCTTCCCCTTGAGCGTCCGCTTGAACTCGTTGGCCTTCGCGCGGACGAGCCGGTGGTACTCCTCGTCGGCGACGGCGTCGGCAGTCTGCGCCGTGCTCGGGATGAAATCAAGAAGCGTCGCCTCCTCGCCGTGCTCGACGGGCGCATCGACCGAGAGGTCGCGCGCGGCGAGCCGCTGCTCCATCTCGACGACCTCCTTCTCCTTCACGTCGAGCCGCTGCGCGATGAGCTTCGGGGCGGGCGAGAACCCTTCCCGTTCGAGGCGCTCGCGCTCCTTCTGCAGGTTGAAGAAGAGCTTCCGCTGCGCCTGCGTCGTCCCGAGCTTCACCATCCGCCAGTTGTTCATGATGTAGCGGATGATGTACGCGCGGATCCACCAGACCGCGTACGAGGGGAACCGGATGCCGCGGTACGGGTCGAAGTTCTTGATCGCCTCGAGCAGCCCGACGTTCCCCTCCTGCACGAGGTCCAGGAGATTGTGGAGCGCCCGCTGGTATTCGCGCGCGACCATCACGACCAGGCGGAGATTCGCCGTGATGAGGTGCCACGCCGCTTGCCGGTCGCCCTGCTCGTGCCAGCGGAGCGCCAACGCGTGCTCGTCCTCGCGCGAGAGGACCGGGATGCGGCGGATCTCCGCGAGGTAGCGCTGGAGCGAATCCGCGGGAACGATCGCGCCGGCGCGCTCCGCGGGAACGGCGTCGCCGTCCGCGTCCGCGCCCGGCGCCCCCGTTGCGGCGCGCGGCGTGGCGTCCTCGGCCGGGACGTCGTCGGCGTCGCCGGCGCCGGCGGACGGGTCGGGGGTTTCGTGGACGGCGGTGTCGCGCTCCTCCGGCATGCTGCGGGTCCGGCGGCCGCTAGATGGTCAGGTTCGCGCGCGGGCTCTCGTCGTACGCGCCCTCCAGCGTCTCGACGGCCTCCTTCACGCGCTCCGCGCTCCCGTTCTTCGGCACCTGCACCATGAGCCGGACGTAGAGATCGCCCGGCGCGCCACCCTTCGGATCCCGGACGCCGCGCCCCGTGAGGCGGAGTCGCTGCCCGCTCTGGCTCCCCTTCGGCACCTTCAGCTGCACCCGGCCGTCGGGGGTCGGCACGGTGATCGTCGTGCCGAGCATCGCCTCGCCGACGGTGATCGGTATCTCGAGCGACAGGTCCTTCCCCTCCCGCTTGAGGACCGGATGGGGCCGGACCTTGATGATGAAGTAGAGATCGCCGGCCGTGCCCCGCGCGCGCGCCGCACCCTTGCCGCGCACCCGGACGCGCGCGCCGTCCCCGACCCCGGGGGGAATCTTGACCGTGAGCTTCTCGCGCTGCTCGGTCTGCCCCGTCCCCGCGCAGCGCGGGCAGGCGCGGCCCTTGAGCCGGCCCGTCCCCTTACAGTCGGGACACGGGGCCGGCCGCCGGACCGTCACCGCGGTCTGCGTGCCCCGCAGCGCGTCCATGAAGTCGACCTCGAGCGGGTACTCGATGTCGGCGGACCGTGCCGGCTCGGGCTCGGCCGCGGCGCCGGCGCCCATTCCGAACATCTCGTTCAGGATGTCCGCGAACCCACCGCTCGACTCGGCCGCGCGGCGACCCCGCACGTTCTCAAAGCCGAAGTCCTCGAAGCCGCTCCCGCCCTCCTGCCCGCGGCGAAACGAGAACCCATGCCCGCTGTCGGCCCAGCGCCGGTACTCGCGCATGCGGGCCGGGTCGAAGCCCGGCTGGAGCCCCTCGTGCCCGAACTCGTCGTAGAGCTTCCGCTTCTCGGGGTCGGAGAGGACGTCGTGCGCGAGCGAGACTTCCTTGAAGCGCTCCTCCGCCTGCTTGTTCCCGGCGTTCAGGTCCGGGTGGTGCTTTCGCGCGAGCTTCCGATACGCCTTCTTGATCTCGTCGGTGCTCGCCGTCTTCGCCACCCCGAGGACGGCATACAGGTCCTTCTGGTTGGCCATCGGCGACCGCGAGCGCGCGCTATTCGGCGTACTGCATGCGGACCTTGTCCGCGGCGACCTCGCGCAGCGCGGTGACGATCTCCTTGTTGTCCGATTCCACGAGGGGGCGCGCGCCCTTCAAGAGCTGCTTCGCCCGGCGGGCGGCGAGAAGCACGAGCTCGAAGCGGTTCGGAACGCGTCCGAGGCAATCTTCGACGGTGATGCGAGCCATCGGGATTTTGTAACGCAAATGGAGCAGCGAGGAAACCCTCGCATTCTCGCTCGTGGCGCGACCGTTCCGTCCTTGACTTGTCGCCGGCCGCCCGATACGAGCGCCGCCGAATGACGCTCTGGTCGCGGCTCTTCGGGGCCGGAGAGGCGCCGCGGGATCTCGTCGCCGACCTGGTCGAGGACTACCGGGCCGAGGCCGAGCAGGCGGCCTTCCTCCGGCTGCACGCCGAGCGCGCGCGGTACCCGCAGGCCGCGGAGACGCTCCGCCGCCTGGCCGACGTCGAGACCCGCCACGCAACCTGGCTCCGCGAGCGGATCAGCGTCCTCGGCGGCACCCTGCCGGCGCTCCAGTCGGTGCCGCCGCCCGGCGGGAACCAGTGGGAGCGCGCCGTCTCCGCCCTGCAGGCGGCGCAGCGGAAGCGAAAGCGGCTGATCGAGCAGATCGCGCACTGGGATCCCGACGAGCCGGAGATCGTCGACCTCCTCCGGCGGATCGAGGCCGAGGACACAACCGAGCAGCCCGCCTACGAGCACCTCATCATGCGGAGCGATCCGCATGCGATCGACTGAGCCGTAGGAAGATCTCCCGGTTCCCCTTCGGGCCGGGAAGCACGGACTCGGCCTCGCCCGCGGCGGCGAACCCGAGCGCGTCGGCGGCGTCGCGTACGCGCGCGACCGCCGCGGCACGGAGTGCGTCGTCCCGCACCACGCCGCCCTTCCCGACCTGCCCGCGCCCGACCTCGAACTGCGGCTTCACGAGCGCGACGATCTCCGCCCGCGCGGCGAGCACGCGGGCGATCGCGGGCAGCACGAGCGTCAGCGAGATGAACGAGACGTCGGCGGTCGCGAGGTCGGGGGTCTCCGCGAGCATCCCGGGCGCGAGCGCGCGGGCGTTCGTGCGGTCGAGCACGGTGACCCGCGGGTCCTGGCGCAGCCGCCACGCGAGCTGTCCGTAGCCGACGTCGACGGCGAACACGCGCCGCGCGCCGCGCTGGAGGAGGCAGTCGGTGAAGCCACCGGTCGACGCGCCGACGTCGACCACCGTCCGGCCCGCGACGTCGAGCGCGAAGGCCTCGAGCGCCCCCGCGAGCTTCTCGCCGCCGCGGCTCGCGAACGGCGCCGGCTCGTCGCGCAGGCGGACGTCGGCGTCGGGCGGCACCTCGACGCCGGGCTTGGTCACCGGCCGGTCGCCGACGAGGACCGCGCCGGCCATCACGAGCCGCCGCGCGCGCTCGCGGCTCGCGACCAGCCCGCGGTCGACGAGGAGCCGGTCGATCCGGACGCCGGCGGCCATCGGCTCAGGCGGCGCGCGCGGCGACGTGGACGGCGAGCGCGCGGAGGGGCTCCGCCTCGCGCCCGAACGAGCGGAGCGCGCCGACGGCGGCCGCGGATGCGCGCGCGAGCTCGCGACGCGACCCCGCGAGGCCGAGCAGCGCGGGATACGTCGCCTTGTCGAGCTCGCGATCCGTCCGCCCGTCCGCCTCCGGGCCGCCGGCGGCGTCGAGGATGTCGTCCGCGATCTGGAACGCGAGCCCGAGGTGCTCGCCGTAGGCCGTCAGCCGGCGGAGCGCGGCGGCCGGCGCGCCGGCGAGGAGGCCGCCGACGCGCACCGCGGCCCGGAAGAGCGCCCCCGTCTTCCGGTCGTGGATCGCGCGGACGGCGCGGAGCGTCGCCCGCCGTCCCTCGGCCGCGAGGTCGAGCGCCTGCCCGCCGACCATCCCGGCCTCGCCGGCCGCGGCGGCGACCTCGGCGATCGCCGCCAGCGCGCGGGCGCGATCGACGCCGCGCGCGGTCGCCATCGCACCGAACGCCTCGGTGAGGAGCGCGTCGCCGACCAGGATCGCGAGGCCTTCGCCGTACACCTTGTGGCTGGTCGGGCGGCCGCGCCGGACGGCGTCGTCGTCCATGGCGGGGAGGTCGTCGTGGACGAGCGAGTAGGTGTGGATCATCTCGATCGCGCAGGCGAACGGCAGCGCCGTGCGACGGATGCCGGCCGTCCCGTCCGCGGCGTCGGCGGACGCGAGCACGAGGATCGGCCGGAGCCGCTTCCCGCCCGCGTGCAGGCTGTAGCGGATCGCCTGCCGGAGGCGATCGCGGGTCGGCGGCACGCGCGCCGCGAGCGCGCGCTCGACGACCCGCCGGCGCGCGCCGAGGTAGCGCGCGAGCGCCGCGTCCGTCACACCTCGTCCTCGCCGAGCGGGCGGCGGAGGAGCTTCCCGGCCTCGCTCTTGAGCAGCACCTCGACGCGCTGCTCGACGTCCTGCAGGCGCTGCGAGAGGAGGCGCACGAGCCCGACGCCGCGCTCGAACGCCGCGAGCGAGTCCTCGAGCGGCAGCTCGCCCTTCTCGAGGCGCTGCACGAGCCCCTCGAGCTCCGCGAGCGCCTCCTCGAACCGCGGTGGCTCGTCCGCCATCCTCATCCCTCCGTGTCGTCGATCGTGGCACGCGCGCGCCCGCGCGCGAAGAGCACGGTCACCCGCTCGCCGGTCGCGAGCGTCGCCGCGTCGGTGACGACGTGGCCGGTCTCGTCGCCGCGCCGGACGAGCGCGTAGCCGCGCTCGAGGCACGCGAGTGGCGAGAGCGCGTCGAGCCGGACCGCCGACCGCTCGAGCGCGGCGCGCGCATGCCGGACCCGCATCGCGACCGCGAAGCGGAGCCGGCCGGCCGCGGCGCCGACGCGCGTCGTCGCCGCGCCGAGCCGCGCGACCGGACCGCTCCGCGCGAGCCGCCCGGCGAGGCCGTCCAGCTCGCGGCGGTCCCACTCGACGCGGCCGACGAGGGCGCGCCGGAGCCGCGCGTCGAGATCGTCGAGCCGCTGCGCCGTGTCCGTCACGCGCCGGCCCGGGTCGCCGAGCCCGCGCTCGAGCGCGGCGAGCCGCTCGCGGGCGAGGCTCGTCCGCCGGCGGAGCGCGCGCGCGAGCGCGGCGGCGGCCCGGTCGACCGCGGCGGCGACCTCGTCCCGGTCCGGCACGACGAGCGACGCGGCCGCGGTCGGCGTCGGCGCACGCGCGTCCGCGACGAAGTCGGCGATCGTCACGTCGACCTCGTGGCCGACGGCGGATACGACGGGCACGGTCGACGCGGCGATCGCGCGCGCGACCGGCTCCTCGTTGAACGCCCACAGATCTTCGAGCGAGCCGCCGCCGCGCCCGACGATCAGCACGTCGACGTCGGCGAGCCGGTTGAGGTCCTGGATCCCCGCGACGATGTCCCGCGCCGCCCCCGGCCCCTGTACGCGGACGGGCCGCACGACGACGCCCGCGAGCGGCCAGCGCCGGCGGAGCATCGTCCGCATGTCGTGGATCGCCGCGCCGTGGAGCGCGGTCACGATCCCGACCGTCCGCGGCCACTTCGGGAGCGCGCGCTTCCGCCGCTGATCGAACAGCCCCTCGGCGCCGAGCCGCGCCTTCAGCTGCTCGAACGCGAGCGTCAGCGCCCCGAGCCCGTGCGGCTCCATCGCCTCGACGTAGAGCTGCACCGCCCCGCGCGCCGGATACAGGTCCATCCGCGCCCGAACGACCACCTCCATGCCGTCGGCCGGTTGGAACACCAGGACCTGCGCCGCGCTCCGGAACATGACCGCCGCGATCTGCGCGCGGTCGTCCTTCAGCGTGAAGTAGAGATGCCCCGACGCCGGCCGCTTGAGATTCGAGATCTCGCCGCCCACCCAGATCGTCCCGGCCGCCTCGAACGTCGCGCGGAGCCGGTCGGCGAGCTCGGTGACGGTGAGGATGCGGGGGGCGGCGGCGGAGCGGAGCACGCTTCGGGCTTAGCACGGATCACCGACGATCTCTCCTGCGTGCGCTCCATGCCGTCGGTTTGCGGGTCCGTGGCGCGCGCGTCGGGGACGCATGGGACGATCCCCACTCGCGCTCGCGAGACGCGCGTCGCAACACGATTCGGTGCCCGCGCGTCGCGCGCCCGACGACCGGGTCCGCGGAGGGGCCCCCGCGGAGGCGAGAGCCGGCCGCCGTACGGAGCCCTAGGCGGAGTGCGGCCGGCGCCTTGTCGCCTCCGCGGGGGCCCCTCCGCGCGACCCGCACGCGCAGCACCGATCCACGACGGGCCCCGGACTCAGCCGTCGCGACGCGCGACGAAGGTCTTGAAGACCTGCCAGCTCTTCAGGAGCTCGAGCGCGTGGTCGAGCTGCGGGTCGGAGCCGAGCTCGCCTTCCTTGATGTTCAGCAGCGAGTCGCTCGGCGTGCTCGGGCCCTGGCCGGGGCCCGGGGCGGCCGGCGTGACGTCCTCTTTGATCGGCGTCGCGTCGGAGCCCTCGCTCGAGCCGCCCTTCGGGTGCTGCAGGTGGCGCGGGAGGTTCGACTCGCGGAGCAGCGGGCCGGCGCCCTTGTCGCCGCCCTTCGCGAGCACGGTCGTCTGCTCCATGACGATGTCCGGGACGATGCCGAGCGCCTGGATCGAGCGGCCGCTCGGCGTGTAGTAGCGCGCGGTCGTGAGCCGGAGCGCCGAGCTGTCGTCGAGCGGCAGGATCGTCTGCACCGACCCCTTCCCGAACGTCTGCGTGCCGAGGATCAGCGCCCGCTTGTGATCCTGGAGAGCACCCGCGACGATCTCCGACGCGCTCGCGCTGCCACCGTTCACCAGTACGACCATCGGGAAGTCGCTCCAGGTGCCGGGCTTGTGCGCGAAGTACTTCTGCTTCTGATTCTCGAGGCGGCCGTCCGTGTAGACGATCAGCCCCGAGTCGAGGAAGAGATCGGCGACGCGGACCGCCTGCGTGAGGAGACCGCCCGGATCGTTGCGCAGGTCGAGCACGAGCCCCTGGAGGCCGCCGGCCTCCTTGTCGAGGCTCTTGAGCGAACGCTCGAGGTCGTCGTCGGTGCGCTCCTGGAACTGCGTCACGCGCACGTAGCCGTAGCCGGGCTCCAACCGCTTCGACTTGACGCTCTGGATCTTGATGATCTCGCGCGCCATGGTGACGTCGAACAGCTCGGGCATGTTCTCGCGCTTGAGCGTCAGCGTGACCTTGGTGTCCTTCGGGCCACGCATCTTCTTGACGGCGTCGACGAGCGTCATGTCCTTGGTGAACTCGCCGTTGATCTTCATGATCTGATCGCCGGACTTGACGCCGCCGCGGTAGGCGGGCGTGTCCTCGATCGGCGACACGACGGTCAGGACGCCGTTGCGGTTCGTGATCTCGATGCCGAGCCCGCCGAAGCTCCCGCGCGTGTCGACCTGGAGCTCCTTGTAGAGGTCCGGTGTGAGGTACGCGCTGTGGGGATCGAGCGACGCGAGCATGCCGTTGATCGCGCCCTCGATGAGCTGCTTCGTCTGGACCTCGTCGACGTAGTTCTTCTGGATGATCGACAGGATGTTGGTGAACGTCTCGAGGCCCTCGTACGACTCCTTCGGGGCCGCGACGACGCGCTCGGGCTGTCCGCCGCCCGACACCAGCACCGCCAGCAGAACGGCAAGACCGACCTTCCCGACCCACGCGGCGCGCTTGCTCTTCATGCGCTCGAGCACTCCGTTTCCTCTCGCAGCCGTCGACTATACTTGCCCGTTGATCGAGTGAAAAACGGACCGGCGGCGCTCAACCTCTAGCCCTCCGCCCGCGCCCGGGCAAGGCCGAAAAGCGGACGGGGATCCGCGCCGCGGGGCGTGCGGGCACCGCGACCGGGGCACGACGCGCCTTGCAATGCGCGCGACCCCCCGCTAGCCCAGACTCGTCGGAAGAGGAGGAGAGGATGGAGGTCGTTCCGCAGCTGTCCGCGTTCCTCGAGAACCGCGCCGGCGTGCTCGCCGCGCTCACCGCCGATCTCGCCCGCCACGGCATCGGCATCCGCGCGCTCACGATGGCGAACCTCGTCGACCACGCCGTCGTGCGCCTGGTCGTCACGGACACGAGGCGGGCGCTCCATCTCCTCGGGGAGCGCGGGGTCCTCGCGGTCACGTCGGACCTGATCGCGGTCCCGGTCGCGGACGAGACCGGCGCGATCGCCGACCTGGCGCGCCGGCTCGGCCGTGCGGGCGTGAACATCGAGTACGCCTACAGCGGGCCCGGCCCCGACGGCGGCGCCGTCGTCTATCTCCACGTGCGCGACGTCAGGAAGGCCCGGGCGGCGCTCCGTGGGGCGTCGCGCCCTCGCGCTCGGCGAGGAGCCGCTCGAGGGCGGCGATCGACGCGGGCGACGCCCAGTCGCGCGGGCCGATGACCCGCTCGACGATGCGGCCGCTTCGATCGATCACGAACGTCTCGGGATAGCCCCATACGCCGTACCGGTCGCCGACCTGGTGCTCGGGGTCGAGCAGCACCGGGAACGACAGCCGCATCTCCTGGACGAACGGCTCGACGACGCGCCGGCCGTCCTCGTCCTGGCTGACTGCGAGGAGCTTGAAGTCCCGGCCGCGGAGCTGCTCCCAGAGCCGCTCCATCGACGGCATCTCCTCACGGCACGGCGGACACCACGTCGTCCAGAGGTTCACGAGCACGACCTGCCCGCGGAGCGCCGAGAGCCGCACGGCCTGCCCCGCGAGGTCGGGCGCCGCGAAATCCGGCGCGACCTTCGGCCCCCGCTCCTGGAGCAGGAAGAGCCCGCACGCCGCCGCGACGCCCATCGCCGTCGCGGCGAGCGCCACCTTCACGCCTCGGCCGGCCGCCACCGTCGCTGGACCAGGAGCTGGGACGCCCCGACGACCGCGAGCACGAGGCTGGTGAGCTGCGCCTCCGTCAGGCCGAACGCGACCCGCGGATTCACGCGCACGAACTCGACCAGGAAGCGGGCCGTCGACGCGAGGAGGAGGTACCACCAGAGGATCGTGCCGTCGGGGGCAGGCGTCCGCCGGAGCCGCCAGAGGAACAGGAAGACGCCGAAGTACGCGAGGCTCTCGTAGACGGGCGTCGGATGGACGACGACGCCGGGCGGCTTGTCCCAGCCGACGACCGCGTACGGGTACGCCATCCCCCAGGGCATCGTCGTCTCGCGGCCCCAGTCGCCGTCGCCGGCGAGCTGGCAGCCGATCCGGCCGATCGCCTGCCCGAGCGCGATCGCCGGCGCGGCGACGTCCGCGCCGCGAAGCCACGGGACGCGATGGCGCGCGAAGAAGATCGAGACCGCGATCGCCCCGCCGAGGAGCCCGCCGTAGAAGACGAAGCCGCCGCCCGTCAGGAGGAAGCTCGCCGGAGCGCGGACGAAGTCGTCCCAGGCGTCGACCACGATCCATACGCGAGCGCCGACGATCCCGCCGACGGCCGCCCAGACGACGCACGACGAGCCGAGCGCGGGATCGAACCCCTTGCGGCCGAACTCCCGCGACGCGACGGTGCTGGCGGCGAGGAACGCGAGGGCGAGGAAGATCCCGAAGACGTGGATCGGAATCGGCCCCAGGTGGAGCGCGTCCGGAATCATGCTCCGTCGACGCTATAGCCGACGCGTCCGGGGTCCGCCACCGGCGACCAAGCTCGCGCGGTCCGGACGATCGTGATTTAACCCGCCGCGTGCGAGCCGTCGTACAACGCGTCAGCGAGGCGCGCGTCTCGGTCGACGGCGAGATCATCGGCGCGATCGGCCGGGGGCTCTGCGTCCTCCTCGGCATCGGCGCCGGGGACACGGAGGCCGATGCGGACGCGCTCTGCCGGAAGGTCGTCTCGCTGCGCGTCTTCGCGGACGACGCCGGGCGCTTCGCGCACTCGGTCGACGAGGTCGCCGGCGCGCTCCTCGTCGTGTCGCAGTTCACGCTCTACGGCGACTGCCGGAAGGGGCGCCGGCCCTCCTTCACCGATGCCGCGGAGCCCGGACGCGCCGCGGAGCTCTATGAACGGTTCGTCGCCCGCGCCCGCGACGACGGCCGGGTCCCGGTCGCGACCGGTCGCTTCCAGGCGCACATGGCGCTCGCGCTCGTGAACGACGGCCCGGTGACCCTGCTCCTCGATACGGCGGGGAGCTGAGTGGCGCGCGCCGGGTTCACCGCGATCGGCTCCGGGAAGCTCAAGTTCGGCCGGGACGGCCTCTGGTACAGCGACGACGAGGTCATCCCGAACCGCGCCATCCGGCGCCTCTTCAGCCGGGCGTTGCAGGTGCTCCCCGACGGCCGCGGCCGGCTCGAGCTCGGCGAGGACTGCGCCGACGTCGTGATCGAGGACACGCCGTGGGTCGTCGTCCGGGTCGACGGCGATCCGGCGCACGGCTTCACGGTGACCCTGAACGACGACACGTCGGAGCCGCTCGATCCGGCCGGGCTCCGCGTGGGCGCCGCGAACGTCCTCTACTGTCGCGTGAAGGGCGGCCGGCACGAGGCCCGCTTCCTCCGGCCGGCGTACTACGAGCTCGCGCGCCATGCGGACGCCGGCGGCGACGGCGCGATCGCCCTCCGGGTCGGCGACCGTCGCATCCCGATCGCCGGTTCGTGACGTGCACGTCGTCCTGGTCGCCCCCGAGATCCCGCAGAACACCGGCTCGATCGGCCGGCTCTGCGTCGCGACCGGCGCGACGCTCCACCTGATCGATCCGCTCGGATTCCAGATCACCGACCGCCATCTCCGGCGCGCGGGGCTCGACTACTGGGCGCACGTCGACCTCGTCCGGCACCGGAGCTGGGAGGCGTTCGTCGAGCGCGCCCCGGGCGGCCGCCTGCTCTGCTTCTCCGCGCGCGCGACGCGCGCGTACACGACCGTCGCCTACCGCGACGACGACTGCCTCGTCTTCGGCGGCGAGAGCCGTGGGCTGCCCGCCGCGATCCGGGCGGCCCACGCGCATGCGACGTTCGGCATCCCGATCGCGAGCGAGCAGGTCCGGAGCCTCAACCTCGCGACGGCCGTCGCCGTGGTCCTCTACGAGGCGCTCCGCCAGCTCGGGAAGGTCTGACGGGTGCGCACGCTCCTCCTCGCGACCGCGGCGCTCCTCGCCGCCTGCACGGCGACGCCGCTGCCGCGCCACGCGGTGTACCACGCGGCCGACGCGGACCTCAGCATCACGCGGATCGTCCACGGCGCGCTGGTCGTCGAGATGCACGGCACGCGGCTGCTCGTCGATCCGTGGTTCGATCCCGGCTTGTTCGGCCGCCAGACGGAAGCGCTCGGCCTCACGCCCGACGCGCTCCCGACGTTCGACGCCGTGCTCGTGACCCACCGGCACAGCGACCACTTCGATCGGAGCGCGCTCGCGAAGCTCGCGGCATCCGTTCCCACGGCGATCGGGCCGCCCGACGTGAAGGACCGCCTCGCGGGCCTCGGCTTCAAGAGCGTCGTCGCTCTCGGCTGGTGGGACGCGACCCGCGTCGGCGCGATCGACGTCACGGCCGTCCCCGCGCGCCACGCCGTGCCCGAGAACGGGTACGTCGTCGCCTCGGGCGGCGTGACCGCGTACCTCGCCGGCGACACGCGACCGTTCCCGCAGCTGGTCGACGTCGCGACCGCATTCCCGTCGCTCGACGCGGCGCTGCTGCCGATCGGCGGCGCGCGGCTAATCGGGTTCGCGCGCGAGATGACACCCGGCGACGCCGCCCGTGCCGCGGCGCTTCTCGGCGCGCGCCGCATCATCCCGATCGGCTACGGCGAGTCCTCCGGCTTCCCGTTCCGCTGGCATCCATCGAAGCCCGTCGACCGCTTCGTCGCCGCCTGCCACGACCGCGGGATCGAGCGCGATCGGATCATCGTCCTCGAGCCGGGCGAGAGCTGGCACTACTATCGGTGACGCGGCGCGCCCTTGACGCCCGCGCGGCTGCGGCTGCATGGTACGCGCCCGTCACACGGAGGGACGCCATGACGCTCGTTCGCCGCTCGTCGGTCTTCGCACTCGTGCTCGCCGCGCTGCTGTCCGCCCCGCACGCCGGGGCCGTCACGGTCGCAGGCGGCGGGCCTGCGTCGTCGGACTGCTACGTCGGGTTCACGGTCGACGCCGACCATCCGCTCACCGCGTCGGGCACGAAGGTGGAGGGCAAGGCCTGCGGCGGCTCGTGCGTGTTCAGGGTGCGGGCCTGCAGCCAGGTGACGATCGCCGGCTCGACGTGCGTGCCGCCGACGCTCACCGCCGTGAAGGCATCGGGCGGCCTCGCCCAGCCGCCGCTCGACGCGCCCGGCTGCGGCGCCGCGACGACCGTCACGCTCGCGCCGAAGGGCAAGCACGCGAAGAAGCAGAAGCTGTCGCTCTCCGCGACCGCGAGCGCGAAGCCGAAGAAGGACAAGGACAAGCTCGTCCTCGTCTGCGATCCCAACCCCACCGACGACGGCTGCAGCGCGGCGGCGACGTGCACGCCGCCGCCCGGCAGCCGGACGCTCACGCTCGGCGCGGGAACGAGCGCGACGACGGGGAGCCACATCTTCGCGATCGGCGGGGTCGACGCCGCGAACCCCGGGACGCAGAGCGGTAGCCTCGTCCTCGTGAAGGGCGCGACGAGCGCCGACGGGACCGCCGACCTGACGATCGGGTGCGACTCCGTCATCGGCTTCCAGGCGATCAACGGCTCGTACACCTGTCTCAAGACCGACGCGGCGGGGAGCAGCGGGAAGATCGACTGCGACGGCGGCACGCCGGTCGACGTCGTCGTCAGCGGCGACAGCCACGGCACCGGCCCGAACGATCCGCCGGTCTCGCAGATCGGCGGGACGACGGCACGCGCCGGCGACGGCTACGTGATGGCGAACTCGCGGTTCGTCGTCTGCCCCGATGACGGCCCGGACGGCGGCTGCATCGGCGACCTCGCGAGCTCGGCGGACTGCTCCGACGCGACCAAGGTCGACTTCTCGAAGGCGAAGATCCTCCTCACGGGCGGCGTCGCGACCACGGGTCAGGCCACGTCGACGATCTTGAACCCGAACGGCGCCGCGAACCTGAGCGCGCCGGTGACGGAGACCGGGCAGCCGTTCTCGTGCGCGAGCTTCGCGACGCCCGGGAGCGGCGGCATCCTCGAGATGCCGGTCTTCCTCTACGACTTCCCGCTCGTGCAGGCCGACGTCACGGCCGTCCTGCAGGTCGGCGAATAGGACGGAACGCGCCCCGGCCGCCGTGTCGCGGCGGCCGGGGCGCGCGTCTCAGAACTCGATCACCGTCTGGTGGTCGTCCTCCAGGTGGACCGTGTCGACGAAGCGGATCATCCGCCGGCGGTTCGCCATCAGGACCGAGCTCGTCCGGATGCCGCCGCCGAAGAAGCGGACGCCGCGCATGAGCGTGCCGTCGGTGACGCCGGTCGCGGCGAAGAGGATGTCGGGGCCCGGCGCGAGGTCCTTCTCGGTGTAGATCCGTTTCGGGTCCGTGATCCCCATCTTCCGCATCCGCTCTTCCTGGCCGGGCTTGGTCGGGACGAGCCGCGCGCGCATGCCGCCGTTCAGACAGCGGAGCGCCGCGGCGGTGAGGACGCCCTCGGGCGCGCCGCCGATGCCCATGACGGCGTGGACGTTGGTGCGCCGGACGGCCGCGGTGATGCCGGCCGACAGGTCGCCGTCGCTGATCAGCCTGATGCGGGCGCCAGCCTTCCGGATGTCGCCGATCAGCTTCTCGTGGCGCTCCCGATCGAGGACGATGACGACCAGGTCCCGCACCGCGCGACCGAGGCAGCGCGCGATCGCCTTCAGGTTGTCCTCGACGGGCGCGTCGAGGTCGATCGCATCCTTCGCCGCCGGACCGACGACGATCTTCTCCATGTAGCAGTCGGGCGCGTGCAGCAGGCCGCCCTTGTTCGACGCCGCGAGGACGGCGATCGCGCCCGGCGAGCCCGTCGCGCAGAGGTTCGTGCCCTCGAGCGGGTCGACGGCGATGTCGACCTCGATGTCACCGGCCGCCCCCCGACCGACCTTCTCGCCGATGTAGAGCATCGGCGCCTCGTCGCGCTCGCCCTCGCCGATGACGACCGTGCCCCGCATGGGCAGGCTGTCCATCGCCTTCCGCATCGCCTCCACGGCGACGTGGTCGGAGTGCTTCCGCTGCCCCTTCCCCATCGTCCGGGCCGCGTCGATCGCGGCCTCCTCGCTGACGCGGAGGAACTCGCGCGACAGCGACTCGCTCGACGGACTCTCGACCGCGCTCACTTCGTCTTCCCCGCGTAGATGTCCATCACCTGGCCGAGGAACTCGAGGGCGTCCTTCTTCGGGCGCTGAAAGGAATTGCGGCCGATGATCGAGCCGAAGCCGCCGCCGTCGCGGATGGCGCGCACCTCTTCGAAGATCGCCGACGTCTCCTTCGCTTCGCCGCCCGAGAAGATCACGATCCGGCGGCCGCCGAACGCGCTCTGCACGACGTGGCGCACGCGCTCCGCGAGAGTCGCGATCGGAATGCGCTCCTTCTCGTAGACCTTCTTCGCGGCCGCCTGCTCGATGTGCGCCGTCGGCGGCTTCACCTTCACGACGTGGGCGCCGAGCTGGCAGGCGATCTGCGCCGCGTACGCGACGACGTCGATCGCGGTCTCGCCTTCCTTCGAGACTCCGGACCCGCGCGGATACGACCACACGACGACCGCGAGGCCCTTCCGCTTCGCCTCCTCGGTGAGCCCGCGGATCTCGTCGAACATGACGTTCCGGAGCGTCGACCCGGGGTAGATCGTGAAGCCGATCGCCGCGCAGCCGAGCCGGAGCGCCTCGTCGACGCTGCCCGTGATCGCCGGGCACGGCTCCCCACCCGCGAGCGAGTCGGAGTTGTTGAGCTTCAGGATGAGCGGGATCTCGCCCGCGAAGTCGGCCGCGCCGGCCTCGATGAAGCCGAGCGGCGCCGCGTAGGCGTTGCAGCCCGCCGCGATCGCGAGCTCGAAGTGATAGCGCGGGTCGTAGCCCGCCGGGTTCGGCGCGAACGAGCGCGCCGGCCCGTGCTCGAATCCCTGGTCCACGGGAAGGATCACGAGCCGGCCGGTCCCGCCGAGCCGCCCGTGGTTCAGGAGCCGGGCGAGGTTCGCCAGCGTTCCGGGGTTGTCGCTCGTGTACCAGCCGAGGATCTCACGCACGCGCTCGTTCATGGCTCTGATTCTCTCCTCTGTGGGTGTCCGATCACGATCGGCCGCAGCGTCCCTGGCCGCAGCCGGGCTTTCCGCATCCGCCCTCGGCGACGAGCCCGTAGCCGAGGCGATCGAGCGCCGCCTCGTCGACCCAACGCACCTCGGCGGGGTCGATCTCGGCGTCGCAGTGGAGGCAGCAGCGACGCAGCTCGCCGTCGCCGTCGGGGACGACGTGGAGCAGCACGTCGCGCCCGCAGGGCGCGCACCGGCTCACCGGGTATCCGGGATCCGCGACGGTCGCGCCCGTCATGCGCCGACCTCATTCGCGCCCGCCGCGAGGCCGAGCGCCGCGAGCTCCTCCAGCATGTGCGCCCGGTGGGTCGCCGGCCAGTAGATCCGGTCGCAGCGCGCGCAGTGGAAGAAGTGCGGCGCACGCTCGAGGACGAACGGCGGCACGCGCGCCCGGACGTCGTCGCGGTCGATGGCGGCGAGCGGGCGGTTGCACTCGAGGCAGCGGGCGAGGAACGGCGCGCCGGCGAGCGGGACCGCGGTGGCGACCTCGCGCAGCTGGTCGCGGAAGTGGTCGCTCCGCACGAAGACGTGCGGCGGGAGATCCGGGTCGCGGAGGAGCCGCGTGTCGCGCGTCACGAGGATGCGATCTTCCCGACGCGCGCACGTCGCGAGCGCGCGGCCGCGGAGGTGCGGCCCGTACGCGACGTCGTGTCCGAGGATGCGGAGCCAGCGCGCGAGGCGACCGCACATCCGGTCGACGGCAAAGCGGCGCCCCTCGCCCCAGGTCCCCCGCGCGTCGGGCATCCGGGGAAGTCTAGCGCCCTTCGTCCCGTCTGGCGAGCGCCGCAAAGACGCCGTCGCGCGCCCGGCCGTCGCGGACGAGCGTCGCGAGCGCCGGCGCCAGGTCGGCGTCGGTCGGTGCGAGCCGGTCGAGCGCGTCGAGCCCCGTCCCGTAGAGCAGCTCGCCGAGCAGGCGGGCGTTGTTCGGCGGGATCATCTCGCCGCGCCCGCCGAGCCGGCGGCGGACCAGCGTGTCGGCGGCACTCCCCGCGAGCCATGCCCGCGCCCGCTCGCGCACGGCGGGCGCAGGATTCGCCGCATAGACCCGCCGGAGCCGGTCGGCGAGCCGGTCGAGCACGACGGCGCGGGCGCGCGTCCGGTCCCAGCGACGGCGCGCGTCGGCGCAGCGCGCGGCATCGGCGCGCGGCCCGGAGCAGAAGAACGCGATCGCCCCGCGGTGGCCCGCGAACGTCGCCGCCGACTCGTTGAAGGCCGCCGCGCCGGGCACGTAGAGCGTCGAGTGGAAGAGCTCGTGGATCACCGTTTCGACGAGCGGCACGGGCGGATCGTCGGCGACGGTCGAGAGGAGCGGGTC